>SXGQ01082089.1_pt1 | contig 19310 bp, 10 predicted proteins | sample 3178371 | NCBI WGS metagenome assembly SXGQ01 (sample SAMN11356859, study PRJNA531348) | freshwater metagenome | isolation source: freshwater sample F1-20 | place: China: Fuxian Lake, Yuxi | collected 2017-12-25 | reverse complement strand
TTACGATACAGGAGACGCCCCCCAGAACCCTTTAAATCTAGTGCACCAATGTTATTCTTTTTCATAATGCGTAGAATAACCTCTTCCATGGTCTTCTGCTTCTTTTTCTTCTCCCGAATTTGCGCAGAGAGTGAACTCACTTCCCTCTCGACTTCTCTCCATGCGACTATAATCTCTTTGAGTGTCTGCATCTCTGTTGCTGAGTCTGGCGCAACAGAAACAACTGTATTCTCTTGAGTAGTTGTAAGACCTCTATCAGTCATCTGTCGCATGAACTCAAGTTCGGTAGTACTATTTGGCTCCATTCTATAAGATAGATGTAAAAAGGGTTTAGATGCTGTGAAAATATATTCTCAAAGAATAGTTGAATGTCTAGTAAATCTGGTCTACCACCAAGACATCCTGGTCCACCAACGAGAAAAATTAACTTAAAAAATAAAGGTAAAAAAGGAGTTGCATCAGGTCAGTTGGTTAACATAGGTTCTCAAAAAAACCCGTTAGTAATTAAAAAAATAAGAGCGAACCATCTCGCCCCCGCACAAGCGCCCGCGCCCGCGCCGCGCCCTAGTGCTCGTCGCCCTCCTACTCCTCGCCACCCTAAAGGGGTAGTTACTACTACTACGGTAGCACCAACGCCACCCCTATCACCTCCCCCGAGTAGCCCAACCCCTTCCGACCCTAATTATCGCGGCGGTACTAGAAAGAAAAGGCGCTTTCCAAAAAAAATATTATATACCCTGTAGAAATGCCCAGTCTTGTTGGAGGTGCTGCGCGTGCTGCTGTAGAAGGATTCCTTGATACGGGTAATGCGGAAAAAAGACGCAACGCGTATGCGGATTTTGTTGCTGTTGTTCTGACGTATATTCTTGTGCTTGTGATTTTGTCGTTTGTTGGAAAACTTCTTTGGAACGGTGTCATTGTTGATTTATTTACATGCGTTCGTCCCGCGAAGACTACTTGGCACATTTTAGGGCTACTGGTGTTTGTTTCCCTTTTGCTGCCTTAGAGGAAGATGCTGTCCCCACACCCTTCTTTTTTGCCCAATAGATTTTCCAGAACTCCGGCGTCCCATATACAGGCTTCGTGGCCGCCGCAGCTGCCTCAATCTTTTCTGCTTCGTTTATTTCGGCCGAATCTATCTCCCGACACATTCTCAATTCGTCAGGAGATATTGTTTGTCCGAGTTTTGCATACCATTCTCGCACAAGTGCGTCTACTTCTACACCAATAGGTGATTTATACACATATGGCGCTTGCGCTTTTAGATCACTGAACATTTCAAAATGCTCAGGCGCAGCCCGCAAAGGAATATTTTGAAATGTTTGTTTGTTTAAGACAAATTTCTTTGGTGTATTCATCGCACCCTATGCTACTAATTTACAGCCAAGTACTTAACTTTAGTAGTAGATATTACATGCTACTTCAATTTTATTATTTATGATTAGATGTGTGTAGCAGTTGTACTATTTGTTCTTCTTTCTCCTGGTTTCCTTTTAACAATTCCCCCTGTAGGCCGCAGTACGTTTATGTCTGGTCGTACGTCGGTGGAGGCCATTTTAGTCCACGCCCTCATTTTTGCGGGTTTATTATGGTTTTTTGAGAGCGCATATGATATACGCATTTTCACCTACGAAAAACTACTCACCGGACAGCCATGCTCAATACGCTCAGGTGGAAACTATCCGTCGTGCTCTAAGTGCAAGAGCGGCAGAAATACATGTTTGAGCGCCACACAAACGGAATGCGTCTGTCGTTAATAATATCCCTTGTATTCACCAAAAAATGTATTTGTATCCGGCTCTTTACCATTTATCATTCTGGGAGTCGGCATTCCTGCAATAGTTGCATCTCCATTTGAACAGGTAGTTTTCATAAGATTTTTTATATCTTCAATTACTGATTTGAATAATTTCAAAGTTTTTTCTTGAACAGAAGTTGTAAGTGAATAGGAAGTACACAGGCGTTCGAGTAACATTTTACCGCGAGTAATCCATTTATCTAGTATGATATCAATATCGCGCACGGGAATTGTTTTTGTAAAACAACGAGCAGCAGTTTCTGCAACAGGTTCTATATCATGCATCGTGGAAAAGGGGGATGATTTTGTTGCATTGACAATACGACCCGGAGACATTAAATCACGTTTTAGGCATGCTATTTTTCCTAAAAGAATGGAAAGTTCTTTTAAATCATCGACACCCTCCTCCGTTATGGATGTTTTAGAGAGGAATGTAGAATAAATTTCAGCTGAGTCTTCACTTGCATTTATACAATTTGGTAAAGGACCTATATGAGGGGCAGCTGCGAAACCTTCATACGCCGTAGGGATTGTATCACTTGACATCCATAATTGAAATCCAACGGATGTAGAAACAAGTGCTACTACAAGAGCTATAATAGTGTATAAAAGATAGGGGGATAGTTTGATGGCTGTAAATGACTTCTCCATTCTTTTACTTTATAAGAAATAAATCAAAGGGTTCTCTAGTTTGGTCGAATAAAACGACGCTTTCTTGTTGTTGCTGTACTTAAAGGTTTATTTGATTCTGCACGCCGCCCACGTAGTCTTAATGTTTTTTGCCGTTTAAGTGCAGCTGCTATTGTTATATGCAGTGGCTTTTGAGCAAGTGGTTCAAACACAATTGTAGGGGGCTCAGGTACTAGCGGAGTGGAGGCCACAACCGGCGGAGGGGGCTCAGGTACTAGCGGAGTGGAGGCCACAACCGGCGGCTCTGGAACATAGATAGGTACATGTAAAAATCCTGTATTTTCTAGTGGTCTTGTTGGAGGTGGTAATACAGTTTCCTTCTGAGGAATTCTATTTTTCTCAAGAATATTTTGCATAATTGTAAAAATTTTCTCAGGAGGAAATACTTCGGACGATTCTGTGTGATCTGGATAAATACGATACTCAGTACGATCTTCTAACCATTCCGTTAAAATATCGGTTATCGTTTCATCCAAAAAGATAGCAAGAAGATTCTGTTCATCTTCATTTCCACTTTCTATTGCATTATTTAATTTATCGACGATAAATAAGAAATAAGAATTCAATTCATTCAATGAATCAACTCGGTCTCCCAAATTTGCGGGACTCAGCCACACAACTCCAAAATCTTTCAAACCCTCTGGAGCATGGTCCTTTACAAGTTCAATGTGTGATTCCCATAAATAATCATGCATGTTTGTGTCCATATCTTCTGAAATCAAATAGTGAACTGCCCAACGACGAAACGACCATATAAGCGTCTGGAAAATTAACAGTGACCATGGGTCCCCGCGAATAGACTGTAACAATTTTACAAGAGATTCCTCCAAATTTGTCAATAATTCATCAAGAGGTGAACTTTCCTCCATCTATTGATGAAATATCGTTTTGTATCTTTAAACCAACGGTTGTGATTATACTTTTCCAAGTAGTGCGTATCTATCCTGTTTAGTCGCGTTATTGAAACGGCGTCCAGAAAGTGCCATATTTACCACGTCATCTCTTGCGCGGCATTCGTATTCTTTTATTGTGCGCGCCACTCGAGGCAAAGCAAGTTCAGAAATCTTGGACGAGTCTGTTGTAATTCTGCGAGGTAATAAAAGGCGCTGATTGAACATGTCACCCCCTTTATTTGGGTAATACTGGTCTTCGTCACAGGTTCCAAGAGGGCGGTCCAAACGACGAAGAGTAGATTCGTTGTCAATCGCAGCAGTATATCTGGATGAAGGGTACACACTTCCACCCATAGGTAGAACAGCAGATTCCGAAATATGGGGGGCCGGGCCATTCTCTCCCGATGTCGTGTATTCTAAACACACTTTTACCCATGGCCTAGGGTCCAGTCCCTGCGGAACATATTCATTTGGAAGTGTCCGCTGAATGATTTTTGTTGGGTCCCAGTGAGTTTTCAGACAAACGGGTGGAAAAAATGGGCGAGGACCTTCATTTGAAAACTTGGCTGTATTTGTCAACGAACCAAACTGGATTGGATGATTTGGTTTTCCGGGAACACTGCAATTGCAGTTAGCTGACATCGTTCTTCTCAATATTAGGGAGAAATAAGAACTGGTTTCGCAGGTTTTGTAATCGTGATTTGTTCGGAAATCTGTACGACCATATTCCACTCACAGTCTGCATTGTTTATAACCGAACCAGTTGCATCCACCCATTGAAACGAGAGACGGTCCAATTTTCCCAGTGGGTTTAAAAAGGATATTGGATTTGAGATAAGTGTCTGTGCGTAACTACCGAAATTCGCCAACAGGAGTTTTCCAAAAAATGCCTTTGTAACCCCCGTCGTTTCCAGACTCACCGCTAAATTCTCATTTCGTACACTATCCATGCGATTCATATCAAACTCCTGATTGAGTTTTAAAGCAATAAAATCATCAAGTATTTTAAAAAAGGATTCGCCGCGCTGAACCGTATTATAGGGGGTATCGGCCTTTGCAAAGCCCAAATTCCATCCCAACCCCCATTCCTCCTTTAAGGCCGCGTAATTCGGATCCAACATCGTCTGGAATTTTATAGAGAACTGCAGCGGGTCCGTATATCTTTGTCGGGACAATGCTGTACTCGGAATAATATTCACTAAATCCGTCTGAATAAATGCATTGACACTAGTTTTTACGGCGGCTTGAATCGTGTTTGCAAGAGTTACTTGCGTTGAAAAGGTAGTGTAGAGTGATTGAAAGGTGGAAAAGAAATCACCATAGCCACGAATGCTGGAAATTGTATATCCGGGAAATCCGTCAATCACACCTCCACCAAATACTTTTCCGTTGGAATCAACTGTAAATGAGGAGTTAAAGGTGAGAAGAGATTTCGCATACTGCGTATCCCAATAGTAGGTGTATAGTGGGTCGCTCGTAGATGTCACGTATTTTGCGGTGCTTATTTCATTGATTATGTTACTTGGTGTAACATATCCAAAGGTATACGTGTTCGGCATACTTACACGTAAAAGTACCTGCGACCTTTCTGTAGGTGAATAATTCCGAACTGTTATATAATAAAAGTCACTAGAACTGCGATTATCCTCTAAGGGCACCGTGTATTGATTTGCATTGAAATAGTAGCCACGGAACGAAAAGTCAGCCGTGTTGAAATTAGAAGCGGATTCTAACCCCCACCGATGGTCCGTGTCGGCCAATAACTGTGAACCTGAATTGTAAATTGCGAGAGCAGTATGTGGGTATTCCGGATAGTCAAGTGTATTGAGATTTCCAAGAAAACTGAAGTTCTTCGCGATTTGATGAAACACTACCCGATGTACAGGATAAAATATTTGCCAGGCTGGAATACCCTGCTTTGGTGCGTCGGCGTAATTATAGCGATTTCCATAGAGTGTGTCGTAAATAAGCCCCCAGAGCGCACCCGACGCCCCTGCTGTGAGTGTTGTTGGTGTGGAAGGGAATGTGTACGCAGATTGTATAAGGGTTGCATTGGGTACTCCCACAGTATATATTGCCTCAAAGAAATTCGTGGGAGCTGCGTCCGATAGAAGGAAGACGCGGTCTTTTGCAACATCGCGAAAGACGCAGGGAGATCTGTACGCATTGGAGAGCTCATAGACTGTAACTGTTGCGTAGGCGATGGTTACGCCTGTGCGTATAGTGGCTGTATAGGGTCCAAGGGGGGGGCTTTCATGGGTTGCGTTTGGATTCACGAGAGCCATATCTTGAACACCGAGCCCTGTGCGATACGGAAATACCCAGAAAAATCCATCGGCCTCTTTGGGACTTTGACCAATAGCAAAATAGGATATGCTTGGATTTACAGATTGCTCACTCATGGTTGTAAGGCTGGATGCGCCCTGGAAGGCTCTAGAAACAACCGAGAGGGTTGTTGTGTTCGTTCCGGAATCGTAGGATTTGGCGGACATGACGTAGCCCCCCACGTTATTATACGCCACACCTAGAAGCTGTACGCTAGACTGGAAACCGAGTGGGCTCACCTCCGAATATGTATTGTCGATTGTGCCCGTTTTAGGGTTCATCGTACGCACGTACATAAAAGAGGACGGTGTTGCATTGGACAATCCAAAAAAGGCAAATCTAGATTCATTTGCGCTCACACCCAAGTAGTCGATATTTGAGTCCGAAGGGAATACCTGGTCCAAGGTGAATTGGTATGTTTCCGTAAGTTGGCGGGTATTGTCATTGTCTTTGTATTCATAAATGCGGTACATGGAATCTTTCGTGAGAATGTAATTCGCGCAGGTGGTAACATATTCGGACGGTGCATATGTAAAGGATGTCCAGGGTTGAAAGGGTGACGGGTTCGTATTTATAGGGTACGGATTTGCATAATAGATGGCGGTCGTTCCAATTGTCATAGACTGTTCATATTTTGACTGGCTTGGTGTATATCCGCTTGGCGGCCCATAAATAGGGTCTGCTCCCACAATTGTGGAGCCTGGAATTAAGTATTGGCTCTGAGTTGGAGTGTAGATAGGTCCCTCAGGTGATTGTACGGAACTTACCACGACGACATCGGAATATTTTGGATAGGGTACAGGAGAGCCAACAAGTCCATAATAATATTGGAAATTGGATGACGCGTCAAAGGGTATAGCGACATACTGCGCATTTATATCAAAATTATATGTATAGGCGGTTTGATTATAGCCATAAAGGTAGGCATTTGAACTAACAGGACTACTGCGTATAAAATCGTAGAAAGTTCCTCCGTTCGGGTCAAATCCGAAATTCTGATTGGAACTATTATACGTAATCGATGATTGAAATGATAGAACTGCTGTTGCATTCGATAGGGTCAAGTCACCTACGGCTCTATTGGACAAATAGGCTGCGGGATAAATGCCAATATAAGAAATAGACTGGTTCGGATCCCGCTCTGCTGCCGTAAAAATACTTTTGAATGAAAACTTGCTAATGTCCCACACACCCTGTTCCGGAACAAATCCAATTCCAAAGACGCCGTCGCCGAACATCAAGTAATTCTCCTCCCCTAAATATGGATTTCCGTAAATATCATAGAGGTTTTTATACGTGTATCCTGTCAGTGTAGTATTGACGGGGTACTGTGCAGTAAAAGGTGTGGCGGCCGTATAAGAAATGGAATTCGTGTCAAAAAGGAGTTGATTATCTGTCGGAGGGATATAAGTGGTTCCGTACCACTGTACAATACTTTTTTGGCTGAGAGGAATATTACTAGGAGTGTAGACACCCGCTCCACCGGGTGTTAAAATTGCATTAAGAGAGTCGGTGTATAAGTAGGTCTGTGTAGACTGGTTATAGGGAGATTTTGACTGAAAAATATATCCGTTTGTTGGGTCAATCCGAATCGTTGCTGTCGGAACAGACGTGCTCAGCGCATTACGCGGTATATATCCAATATAGTTTGTCAAGTCGGTCGTCACGCCATTTGTATCGTATCCTTTAAGGCCCTCTGAAAAAGTTAAGGAACTCACGCTTTGGTCTGTTTCTGGGGGAGCATAGAGTGTACTTGCTGTTGGGAGTTTTAGGAAATTCGGGTCCGCCACAGTTGCATAATTGTAATTCGTCAAATTGCTTGCCGGGTCTGCAGTTGGATTGAAGCCAATAAGACTCGAAGTGAGAGCTGTGTAATTTGAACCGTCAGGAAAACTTGGGATAATTTGACAGACCTCCGTGGAGAACGAAAGAGATTGGCTGCGAATGAGCATGTAATATTGTTGATTCGCATATGCTGTGAACCCGAGAGTGAGTGTGCTCGTCGGATTCGTCGTAACAGATGTAGATACTACGCTTTTATAGTGTATCGGATTCTCCGTACGATTTCCAGAAATATCGGCCATGAATGCTCCGCGATCATGGTACAGAAACATATACATATCCGCAGTAAGTAGGGAAGAGTTTGTAGTCTCTACAAGACTCAACGTTATATTCATTGGGTAGGTGAATGCTGGCGAATTACATGTCAAATAATCGGGTGGAAAGGGAGTATAAAATGAATAATATGCGTTCGGGTCAATAATGGAAATCGTTTCGGTCGTACTTCCCCAGAAGGATTTTGCCGTAGAAAAAGAGCAGCCGAAATTGATTGTCGTGTTTAGAGTTGAAAATCCAGGTATGAACTGAATCATGGACGGGTTGAAAATATTGGACGAAACGTCCATTGTAGCATTTGCTGCAACTTGAACGTATGCGTAACTTATATCAAATAGTGCCTGATGATTTGGGTCGTAAGTAATTTCATTGTAGGCCCGATAGCGGTATTTCGTAGGTCTTGGAAGGGTTTCCACCTTCATTGTCTGGCGTACAGGACTCTTGAACCGGAACACGGTGTAATTTGCGGGTTCAATCGGAACAAGAAGATCCGCGTATGCTGTGCGCCGGTTCATGTACATTGTTCCCACCGGTGTTGTGTTTGGATTCAGAGGGTTAAGAACTGTGCTGCGCACAAGAGGGTTCGTGTAATCCTGGTCGTCTAGGTCACTATTCCATGTATTTAGGGAAATTGTGGAAATGCTATTCAAATCAGAAGGAATCAACGGACTCATATAGGCGATTGTTGTACTTGGGAGAGCCTTCATGCGGTTCCAGTATTGTTTTGCATCTTCGCGAAAAGGCAACAGAATATCGGTCGTTTGCGCTACTGTGTTTGCAATTATAGAGCCATTGTAATTGGTTGCAATACCCTCTGCATTTATCCCGTCACGTATGGGTAGGGTCAGACGCGAATCCGCAAGATAATTTAGACTGAACGATCCGAATGGTATTCCGAAAATTGTGGCGAGGATTTGTTGATAGAAACGATACATGTCGTTTACAACGGCGAATAAAGTCGCATTCTGAGCATTGAGATTTGCGTACTGGTCTTGCGTGAGTTTATAGTAATTCAGTTGCTCAGTGAAATACTGATTCGCCCGATAGTTCAACAGATTTACAAGACTTGTGTTCAAACTTGGGGACTGTAAAACAATAATATTCGACTGTGATTCATAGGAAATTGTGTATTTATTTATCAGATAGTAACGAAATGTGTGCTGAACCCTATAGGAGTCTAGTGGAGCAATATTATTGTTAATGATTTCCAGAACTACGGGGTCAAAGAGTCCCGTGAACGTATATATCACTCTGGACCTCGGAGTTTCCCCTGCCTGTAATTGGTTTGCGCTCGTTGTCAATGTAAGATTGATAGTTGTTTGCTTATAGTTTGCGTCTAACAGAATCTCTTTTAAGACGGGATAGTAGTACGCGATTTTTATATTATCTAGGGTATAATTGATAAGATTCGCATAACGCTGGCTGAAATATTTGGAAATAATCAAGTCTATTGACGGATTCGGTATATATGTATTTAATAGTGCATCATAGTATGTATCGCCAGGAAAGTTGAAATTGAGCGCAGTATCACCGGTAACAGAGAATTTTGTTGCGAAATCTTGGAATCCATTTGGAAAATCGTAGAAAATTGGGGTACTGTTGAGTTGTGTTGTGAGTTCTGTTAGAAGGCTATTGATGTCGTAGGTTCCTTGGCGAAGGGTATTTGTAATGACCTGGTTGATTGTCTGACCCATTGAGTTTAATATTTGCCGACCGAGTTCATGTATAGGGATGGAAATGTTTTGTTTAGATGCGCGGAAATAGTAGAAGGATGATAGTAACTTTATCTGCGATATACTGAAGGACGTGACGGACTGGTATGTGCGAGGAAGCCGTAATGTAAGATTGGTTGGTTGTGGAAAGGCTGTACGATCCCTATTGCGACTATCTATCATCACCACATTTGAGACGGATTGCGATGAACTTTCCAGTGTGTTTCCTGAAACATCGGGTGTGATGTATAGATTGGAGAAATTCGGAAGTTTGCTGTCCGTTATAGGGAATCCAATAGCGGGCATTTGAGATGTTTGAACGGGACCGGAAATTGTGGTTGGATCAGGAGATGGTACACCAGATTGTGATGAAGTGCCTGTTTCTGCACCATCTCCTGAGTCATTTGTTGCGTCATTGAGAGAGAATCCTTTTGAAAGGGCGGAGGCCAAAAGGGGAAAATTTGCAGTAGTAGTTACATTTGTAAAGCCTTCTGTGCTTCTAGACGAGGTTGTTGTATAAGAGGAATCAGATTCTGAACCGGAATCCGTTTCTGAATCTGGTTGGAATTTACTATATTTGAAGTTGTTCATCCTACTTTTTATGTATGAGGTTCTATTTAGGGCCACTCGCGCGCCTTGCAGACTCTAGACTTCAATGTGGATAGGCGACCCATAATATGTTGCGTAGCCCCCAAATGCGCGTAACGGAATTGCGCTCTGTCTACCGTTTGTAAGTCGCGCAAAAATTCCGAATCGACTGTTTTTATCATCTTTGGAAATTTTGCAGCAACTTCTGTGGTGAGTACTCCCAATTGATTTGTGTCCTCCACGCGGAATTTCTCTCGATAGGAGCGAAGTAGACTGTACCGATGCAACGGAATTGTTTGAATTGCTTCAAACAACGCCCCTGTAGTTGCGTATTCTATATTGTGCTTCACATTGGAATCAGATGCAGTGTACAGTGCACCCGTATAGGTGAGTGTTCTCGTTTGTAGGTCGTTAAACTGATTCTGTATTGCGAGTCCGTACTGTCTTCCGTTCCACCGCATAAATCCGCGATTCATTTCTATACCCGCATTCGAATTCACATAGGAATTGAGAGGTGTAGAGAGATTCCGTATAGTTAAAGAGAGGTCGCTTGTCTGTGTACCTGTAGGGGTGTTATGAGTGAGTTCTACATATTGTACGGATGACAGATTATACACGGACGTTGTTAGGCTCGTACTGTAGATAGATGCGAACCCCCTGGAATGTTGTGAATAGATATTGACTTCTAGTAAGTCACCAGGAACGGTTGTTACTGATGTTGAGAGTGTATATGATAATTTATATGTGCTTGGTATTGGACCTAGAGCGGTCTGTAGAGTTGCCGTTGAAAAGAGGAAATTTGTGCTGACAAATACATCTGCATAGAGCATACTTGAGGGTGTCGTAAGATTTCCTGACATGGGAATTGTAAATTCCCAAAGTGAGGGGTTAAATGCGGTTTCCACAAGGGGTCGGCGAAATGTTACAGCGGGTACAAGGAGACCAGCAGGTTTCGCAGTTGTATAGAATTGGTTGGGTTGTGTTATACTCTGGGAAATTTTGTTGAGTGGATGAAATTCTAGATCATAGAGGCGAGTTCCTCCCAAATTGAATTGTCCCTCCAGAAAAAGTGGGAGGCCAGGCGCACGTGCAAACGAAAATAATTCGACCGAATTTTTTTGAAACGAAATTTGTGCTCCGTTGTATGTAATTTGGAACGTGTCCGAAATTGCGAAGGGGCCTGCCGAGACTGTTAGGGCTCCGCCGATCCAAATTTCTAAATTTCCAGCGTCAGTAAGTGAAAAGGCGTACGAAAGAGTACTGAGAGGTGCTATTATAGTTGTAAGACCAATACGCACAGAGCCGTTTATTTGAAAGGGACGAAATTGTAGGAACGCATCGTCAGTGTATCCGTCGGCGGACCTCGCGTAAGCATCGTAGCCAGGATTTGTGCGTGGAGGCTTTTCAACTATAGAGGGGCTTAAAATTACCGTTCCGTCTGCGACCCAGCGAATACCTACAGGCTCCTCTCGTTGAACTATTGTGTTTGGTTGGAGTATTTGGGTTCCAGAGGCCATTCCCGCAATTGTGAATATTGTGTTCCCCTGACCAACCCATGTAATTCCATCCAAGGATGTTGCAAGTGTATTTGTACCTTGACCAGTTGCTATCCATCCAGAACCTGTCCAGACAATTCCGTTGCCTGCCGTAGAAAACATGGATGTTCCGAGTCCGACCCATGTAATTCCATTATAGGAATAGGCCAATGTGTGTGTGCCTTGGCCAGCGGCAACCCAGATATTTTCCCCCCAGGCAATTCCGTTCACTTGCGTAGTAAATGGGGAATTCACTGTGTCCCAAACAGACCCCTCTAAAGAATAGGCCATTTTGGAGGATGGCCCAGAGCCGCCGGCCAAAAAAAGAGTCCCATTGGACGAAACGCAACGACCGGTTGTAAATACGGAAACGATTTGTGGAATCCAATTTACACCATCAAGTGAGAAGAGAATTCCGGACCCGTTGGGTGTTCCTGCAGCAAGCCAGATGCCCTGCGCCCAGATAATTCCATAGGCCGCTCCAGCAAAAAAATTGCCAGTACTGGCCGTATAAGGAGTCCACGTGATTCCATCGGGAGATTCGGCGCGCGTATATGTTCCTGAGCCGGTTCCGACGGCTATCCACTTTCCATGACCCCACGCAACACCGAAAACGGCGGTCATATTCGCAATAGGAACGCCCGTCCAGTTTATACCGTCTGCGGATGTTGCAATCACGTTCGTTCCAGAGCCGCCTGCAACCCAGAGTGCGCCATTCCATACGATGGATCTTACAGATGAGGTGAACGGAACGGAGCGGGGTGTCCAGTTAATCGTGTCAGTAGAGGTTGCAAGAAGATTTGTACCTTGGCCGCCAATAATAGAAAGAGGGGGTGGTGTGTATGGGCTCTGGGCTCTCGTGGTGAGTGCGTGAACCGCTGTAAAAAGGGAGGACGTTATTACTGATGTCCATGTGATTCCGTCGGGTGATGTTGCTATTTGGGTAGCACCTTGTCCACCTGCAACCCACTGTGTTCCCGTCCATACAAGCGTAAATATGGCGGCGGCGGGGGCGCTCACAGTAGACCAGGACGTTCCATTAGAACTCTGCGCAATGAGAGCATTTGTGTCGGATGCAGCAAGCCAATACGCCCCGTTCCATACGACGACGCGCCCTGAGGTGGAAAAAACGGCGGTTCCTTGTCCGGTCCAGGTGATACCGTCAGAGGAGGTTGCAATAGTATTTGTACCTTGGCCAACGGCAACCCAGATGGAACCGTTCCACGCAACACCATAGGCCGCAACGGAGAAAATGGATGTTCCGAGTCCAGTCCAGGTGGCCCCGTTATTTGCAGAGCGTCCTATTGTATTCGTTCCCTCTCCTACAGCGACCCAAGTCGTTCCTGAAGCGGCAGCGGCCCATGCTCTTAGAGAAAATATGGATGTGCCTTGATTTGTCCACGTGATTCCATCGTAAGATATTGCGAGTGTATTTGTTCCTTCGCCTGTGGCGACCCAGATCGAGCCGTTCCATTGTATGCTGAGCCCTCGCACGGAAAATACGGTTTTTCCGAGATTGTACCAGGTTGTTCCCGTATATGAAAATATCATTGTGTTTGTAGTTCCGTCGCCGACTGCGAGCCACTTGGAGCCGCTGAAGCCGATGCCGTAAGTTGCAGTTTGAAAACCTACGTACGGAAGTGCAGTCCACGATGCGCCTGCATCCGAACTATAGGCGAGTTTGAATATATCTGATGCGCTGCCGCCGGCTATAAGAGTTTGTTGGGACTGGAGTGTAGACGGGGGCGTGTATGTCATTGGTCCAACCATATTATAGGTATAGGTTGATGAAATGACTTTTGTGTCGATTTCGTAATTAGACATGTTGTAGGTTTGAACGCCCGCTATAGTAGTAGAAGAGAGGGTAAGAAGTGTGCTGTGCACTATTGGATTTTTTAAGGTGATGGAGCCAATTCCCACAGTGGAAAGCGCGTTTGTTCTAAACGAATAATTTATGGTCAAATACGCGATGCGCGTGCCACCTGAAACGTAGGCGCCTATACGTGAATCATCGGATGCAACAATATGGAAAGGTGAAAACGGCGCACCCGAGCCCTCTATGTATTGTGATGGGCTATTTGAGGAAAATCCAGAAAATGTAGAGGGGACAAAATATGGTGCGGATGGGTCTGCAGTGAGCACGGGTCCAAATACAGCATTTGATAGGCGAAGTGTACTTGTGTTTCCGACGTTTGTAGAAACAAAATTCGCGGTGATATTTGTTGTACTTAGTGCAGATGTACTTATTTGAAGAGTACCTGTGTCGCTTATTCCCTTTACAATCGTAAGCGAATTTGTCGTTACTGCTCCACCAACAGAAGCGGTTGTTGTGTTCAATCGGCCTACCCCTATAGTGGCGTTTGGCGCAACAAAAGAACTCATTTGAGACGCAAAAATAGCACTAGAAATGATGATAGATGACAGGGATAGAGAGTTCAATTCAATACCCGACGAACCCCCGAGTCTAAATACATCTGTGACAATCCGGTCAGAATATAGATTATCAATATTTGCGTGGGAGGCGTTGATGGTTGTTTTCGCGTAGAGCTCGTTTCTAGTAAACAGTGTGGAGAAATAGGAGCTCTGTGTGGAAATCAGTGAAAGTGTCGATGTTGTGTTGAAACCATATAGGGTAGTATACAGTGCGCTCGTGGCAAAAATAGATGATGTGGAGAGAGAACCGCCCGTATTTACAATGCGCACGTTGGAAATGGAAAGCGCCGGCGCGTATATAGAAGATAATATGCAGATACTCGTCGTGGATAGAGCCACAGTGTTCAAGGTAGATGTTCGGAGAGGATTGAGTACATTGAGGGCAGATGAAACAAATAAGGAAGCATTTGGGCCGGCCAAAAGTTGTGCAGCAGAAAATCCAATTACATTTGTGGTTATCAGGCTCGCGTTAACATTGGATGTCGTTGTAATGAATGTGCTTGCACTCGTGAAGCACTGAACGTTCGATGAAACCGTTACCAAACCCTGTACTGTGATATTGGAATTTACAAGAATTCGCTGCGTCGTTGTAAGAGAACTCTGTAGAAAGATGGTGCTTGTGGTAGTAAATCCACCGAGAGCGTTCAAGTCACCTTGAACTATTGCAGGCTGAAGTGTGGACGCGCCAGAAAGAATAGAGGTACCTTGGGCCACATTTAGACTGGATAGCACCGTGTAATTGGAGGCGTTGAAAAGTGTATTTGTGAGGAATGTTGACGTGGTGGGCGCACCAAAACTACTTATAAAGAGAGGGCCAAAAAAAGCTGCAGTCGTGGTGGAAATGGTGCGCACAAAAGCGATATTCACGTTTGCGGATGATGTAAATACGGCGTTGGACGTTTGAATTGTACTGTATTGAAGTCCGGCGATGGAATAATCGGCGTTCGGTGTTTGGAAAGAATTCTCATTTACCACACTCCAGCGCGTATTTGTTAAAGAGCGCAGCGTGACGTAGCCGAATCTCTGTTCTATGCGTGTTGATGATACACCGGGACCTAGATCACAATCGACTACACTTGAAACAAGAATCATTTGTGGCGCAGAAAGGAATCCCTGAACATCAAAAATGGTGGTGAGTTGACCAATGTTGCTTGTACTTGATACATATACAACAGAAGATTGTCCAGTAGTTAGTTGTTTTATCGGAACTGCGACGATAGATGTGCTTTCATTTATAATATTCATTGACATAGACCTCTATCAATGAATAGTATAAAATGAGGACGAAAAATCAGCAGTTCACATGGACGGTTGCAGTTTTTCAAGGATTCCCTCTAACCGCTCTAGTTCCTCCATAATATATTTTGTTGCTCCCAGATGCGCCATTTCTACTTGCGCAGTATCAATTGTAAGAAGTGGTGTTGATATTGCAGGAAACACCGTATCGGATTCATGAACGGATTTGGGGAAGTGGGGAAGAAGGTCGGTCGCAAGAAATCCGAAGCGTTCCTCTTGCGTTATTTGGAACGTCGAGCAATAGTCTGCATTGTATTTGTAGGTACGTAGAGGTAGTGCTGCGATGGTGTCGTAGCAGGTTTTCAAGTCTGCATCTTGTATATTCTCTTTGATGCGGGGGTCCGACGCGAAATTCAGAGAGCCGTAATAATAGACATTGCGTATACTCATATCGTTTAGCGCATTCTGTATGGTTGTGCCGTTCAGAGAGTAATTCCAATTCAGACGACCTGTGTTGAATTCCACGACAGCATTGGAATCTATGTACGACGCAGCCGGATTAAAGGTATAATTAAATGTCACGTAGTAACGACTCGAGCCATATAAGAATCCCTCTACGGAAAAACTGCTAAGATTTAGAATTCCCGTGGCCGATTGGTCACTCGCATTTGCTCCATAAAAACTTGGACCCTGTCCATTCGCCAAGCGAACATAGGAGTTGATTTCACCGCCCCAGAAGAAATTTACGGTGTATTGAATTGCCGTACCAGCGGGTGGTGGATTTCCCTTGTAGTCTACCTGAAAATAAGAGTAGCTTGTATAGGGATCTGTTGGGTCCTGTGCAAAAGGGACGACATTGGATAAAATAAAGGGTTCCAAGTAATTTCCGGGACCACCGCTAATAGAAATATTTGTGGATGGGCCACCAATCGTACTATAGAAAAAATCCGGTCCGAGACTTCCAGTAGTTACAGCTGTTCCCACTGTGAGTCTCGTAGTAGTGAAAGTGGATGTTTGTAGCGTACTTGTTACGAGCGTATTTGTGAGCGCACTGTCAAACGTTGTAATGGGTGCGGAAATTACAAAAGGGTTCGGTGTCTGAAAGAGACCGTTTTGAAATATGAGTGAACTTGCTGTGATTGATGAGGCATTAAATGAGGAAGTCTGTATTACGCCCTGTGAATTGTCGATGGTTGCGCTTGTGAAATTTATTGTACTGACCAGAGGAGAGCAGACAATGCTGCGGGAAACCTGTAGTGTACTTACCTGAATTTGCGGGGTGTTTATGGAATTGATGACAAGATTTCCCGTAGAAATTGTGTTGACATTTATTGAGGAGGCGGTTAAAATTCCTGTACTTATGAAACTGGTGGGTGATAGAGTCTGGATGGAGTCCTGAACAAAACATGAGGAGGTTGTAAAGGTGGATGCGATGAAGGAATTTGCAACAATGGAGTTGGATACCTCTAGGGTATTTGTTTGGATTGCACCCGTTATAAGACTTCCATTGGGATTTATGATTGCTGTAGAACTGAGATTGAAATGAGAAACGCCGTCTGCATGTATGGATGAGGTTACACAGAGATTCGTTGTGCTTATTCCGAGAGTTGCTAGAAGTGTCGTTGTACTTAGCGAGGGTGTGAAGATTCCTGAGGTAATTATCAGATTGGAACCCTGTGTTCGTAGTATTGGTCCGTTGCCGAATTGTATTAGCCCTGCGGCACCCCCTGTGACCTGTAGGGAACTTGTCTGTATCGTATTGGCTGTAAGTGTTGTCCCAATCTGAATACTGGAATTTACTAAGAGGGCGGAATTGAATGTTGTAAGACCGATGACGTTCAGTGTGCTTTGGGTCTGAATACTCTGGGCCTCTATGAAACCTGCACCAGATACTGTGACTGGTCCCTGGAATGTTGTGTACCCTGTCACATTTAGCCTATTATTTATATTCAGTGAGCCGGTAATATTGACCGTACTGGTGAATGTCACCGCGCCGCCCACACTCAAATTCCCTCCCACATATGCATTAGATGATATGAAGGAATTTCCCATAATGTAGGCCGCATAGCCTGGGTTCGTTTGATAGGGTGGTGAGGCCGGATTTGTTGTTCCAACAACAAGAGTGCTTGCAAACAGGGGGCCGAAGACCTGGGACGTAGAGTTTGCTACAAGAGAGGAGGTTGTCAACTGCTGGCTACTTAGAACACCCGTAATGGAGGCGTTTCCGCCTGTAATGGTGGAGGTGGTTAAAGAGCGGACATTCGCGACGGTTTGTCCAAGAGGAAAGGCGAATGTATTGATGATATTCCAGGTATTTGCATCCTTTGATGACACTGTAAGAGATGCGAAGGGATTTGAAACAACGATGCTGCTCGTTCCATCAGTAAAGCGGATGCCGTTCGTGGTGCTGACAATTATTGATTGTGGGGATGATAGATTTCCCAGGGAGTCCCGAATGGTTACTGTTCGGCCCGCAGGAGTTTGGCTAGAAAGAAGAACAATGGCGGCCTGGCCGGCGGTAAGAACGGATGTGTCTACAAGTACTACGGATGTGCTTGCAGTCACAATATAAGACGGCATAATACTCTATTGTTTGTGACGGAGAATATTTGTACCGGCATGTGCCGCCGCTAGAACTCGTTGTTCTGTCGCGCTTAAAACATATGAAAGAGATAGAGCAGATAGTGGACATGTCTGTATTGAACATTGTAGAATTACAGAATGTAGTGACAAGTGCGTCGGGAGTATCGCCCATAAGTTACTTGTCAAATCAGGTAGCAAATATAGGGGAAATAGTTGATTATGAAAAGAAACAGATTAATGTGAATGCAATATCTAACTTTAGTGTTAGTCCAATTCAACTGTATTCGGCGTTGAATCTGTGCAATGTGTCGCTTTCGTATAATGGAGATATTTTCGCAGGAAGTGATGCAATATCCACAGGCTCTGTTAGTGAAAGTCTTGGAACTCCATCTACTGGATATTTGAGCTTGGGATTTTCCACAGGGACAGGACTCGCTTTTGTACAGGGTTCCGCCAGCACATTTGTAATTGGAACTGATTCTAATGTGACATTTTCGGGGACAGTGACTGCGGCCGGATTTGTGACGGCATCCGACGGACGTCTAAAACGTAATACATATCCTATTACCAACTATGAAACGATTTTATCAGCGGTGGATGGCGTGCGATTTGAGTGGGCCGAAACAAACAAGAGTGATGTCGGTGTTGTTGCGCAAAGTTTAATGGAAGTTTTACCGGAAGCAGTCGTTAAGGGCAGTGACGGATATTATAAAGTGGACTATTTCAAAATTATACCGGTGCTCATTCAATCAGTGAAATCCTTACAAGAGAGAGTGTCATTACTTGAGAGGGGCTTTAACCAGTTTCAACAGAGCCTATAAGATATAAGGGATGTCTACAAAACACCTTCCAGGAATGACAGTAAATTTTGGAAATCCATGTATGATTCGTCCAAGTATGATCCTATCTGATATAAAAGCCGTAAAAGAGCGTAAAGTTGTTCTGTTAGCCACGGCAACAATTACGAATGATAATCTATTTTCTAATGGTCTATTTCAGAACGTATTTGTCCTCTATAAGATGTTTGAGGCCATGGGATATACGCCCATCTTAGTTGTCAATGATAAGCCGACCGATTTGGAGAAAATTCCTGCGATGATACATGTGTGTCGTTTTATGAATACAGAGGAGATTCTGAAGAGGCCTATTCCTGTGATTGCGCTTATTGAGATTGGGATGAGTATTGATCCACTTTTACGGGAGTTTGTGAAGATGTGTGGAGGGAAACTCGTGAAAGTATATCTTGGAAATATTTTGAACATTGATATTGAAACGCCGATGTTCTATCCTACAATGCATTTTACGCATCACGTTATAGAAAAAATAGATAAGATTTGGGTTTCTCCGCATTATGGTCAGCATGCCGAATATGCGGCTTATTTGAATCACGTGATTCCGCCGA
>SXGQ01817832.1_pt1 | contig 19313 bp, 10 predicted proteins | sample 3178371 | NCBI WGS metagenome assembly SXGQ01 (sample SAMN11356859, study PRJNA531348) | freshwater metagenome | isolation source: freshwater sample F1-20 | place: China: Fuxian Lake, Yuxi | collected 2017-12-25 | reverse complement strand
TCCAAAAAACCGCTGAAGCAAAATGAGTCTCTGAAGGAACGAGTTAAATCCGATTTAGCGGCAATCAAATCAAACCCTAAACTCGTGAGGTCCTTCTTCCATGCTCCAAGTGTAGCCTATGCTAAGGACTAGTCAGTAAGGCGAGGGATCCAGATTCCACGAGACTTGGAAATCCGCTTGATGATCCATCACAATTGTTGGAGACCAAACGCATGAACTTGGAAGAAGCATTCCCATTACGATTCTTGATCAATCTTGCTCGGCGGGAGGACCGGAGGCATGCCGTGGAGGCGGAAATTGAGAAGGCTGGTATCCTCGCAGAACGCTTCGCGGCGGTGGATGCGGTTTGGAAAGAACCCGCGTCTTTGTTGGGTAGCCAAATCCCAAGACCCATACGCGGCTACGAGTCGGCGGGGCGTTACGCATTGGCCCTCACCCAGCGACTCGCCCTGCGCGATGCTGCTAGGCGCAAGGCCCCGGCAGTCCTTTTGCTGGAGGACGACGTGGTGTTCCACCCAAATTTCAGCTCGCTGATTGCAACCGTGGAACTCCCAGAGGACTGGGGCATCTTTTATCTGGGCTGTTCCCACGTGCAGCGACCGGAATGGACGGCAGCCCGGGTGGTCCGGGTGCAGGAGGCGGTTGACACCCACGCCGTTGCAATCCGGGCACCCTACTACCGGAGAGTCATGCAAATCCTTGACCGTCACCTTAAAACCAACCCCGGCGTCCCTTCTGCATCCGATCGCTTCCTTGCATTGCTTCACCGCGAGATCCCCACTTACGCCTGCTTCCCGAACCTCGCCTGGCAATCCGTCTCAAGTTCCGATCTGGTTTCCGCCAAATACTCAAACTACACCCGCGACGGTTGGCAGAGAAACTGGCCCGCAGCCGTCGAAAACACCCTGAACGAACTGGTCTCGGACCTTGGCCCGGAACCTTCTTCCACAACACTCCCAACCACTCTCCAAGTTGTCCAACCGGATCGGCCCACCACCAAACTCGGCCTCCTCTTTCTCACCCGCGCCGACGTCAACCACCCGGAAATCTGGCGGGAATTCATCGCTGAATCACCGGATCGAGTGCGTGTATTCTCCCACCCCAAACACCCACAATCCGTCTCTGGCGGCTTCCTAGATGGCACAGTCATCGCCGATCACCACGAAACAGCATGGGGAGACATTTCCTTGGTCCGCGCAACCCGCTCGTTGCTTCTCGAAGCGCTTGCCGATCCCACGCTCACCCATTTCGCACTACTCTCCGAGAGCTGCGTCCCAATCCGCTCATTGCCGGAAATCCTACGCCACCTGCATCTCGATCCAAGATCTAGATTCGGGTTTCGGACCCTCAAGGAAGCCTCGGAACGCTACGCCTCGCGCATCGCATCCGTCCCTCAGATACCGCTAGATTGCTGGCGCTTCCAGTCCCAGTGGTGGCTGATGGACCGCCCCGCAGCGGTCTTCTCCGCCACCCAGGACTTCACGACCATGTTCGAGAAAATGTTCGCCCCGGATGAGCAATACTTCGCCACCATAATGGCCATGCAGGGCTTCCCTCTTGAGGGAAACGTCGTCAAACGGGACAGCACCTGGACCTATTGGGAAAGAGACGCGGGCAGCCCCACTTCATGGCCGGTCATCCCCAACGAAAAAATCCGCGCGATCCTCAACTCCGGTGCATTCTTCGCCCGCAAATTTCCAAAAGGAGCGGACATCGGCCGTCTAGCCCTCCACCGCACCGCACCACAGGCCGCAAGTGCATGACCCCGAAACGAAAACCGAGCGCAAAACAAGAAAGAGTATGACAGGGTCGATGCCGCAACCATCTGATCGAACCATGAAACCACGAATCATCAAAGAGGATCAAACCTACGGGGAAGCTCTCGCCTTCGTAGAATCCCTGATGGATGCCAAACCGGGATCCAAACAAGACGAAGAACTCGAACTCTGGGCTCTGCTCATCGAGCAATACGAAAAGGAGCGCCATCCCATCGAGGACCCCGATCCTATCGAAGCGATCCGTTTCCGAATGGATCAGCTCGGCCTGCATCGAAAAGACCTTGAGCCTTTCATCGGCCAAAAAAGCAAGGTATCGGAAGTCCTGAATCGGAAGCGCCCGCTCAGCCTGCCGATGATTCGTTCTCTTCATCGTTCGCTCGGCATCCCGGCCGCAGTCTTGGTTCGTGAAAGCCCACGCATAACAACCAAAAAGGCGGTGATATCTCAACCACGATCCAAAACGGCAGCCTCCAAAGCAAAAGCTCCTCTCAAGCAATCGCCAAAAAAGAATACAACATCCGTTTAGACTTCAGGGAATGCCAAGAATCTCCCACCTCTTCTCCCCACTCTGATAGATCACTTTCATCAACCACCATCCGTGTGATCGAAGATCGCCCGGAAATGACTCTCCAACCGCGGCAACCGCTCCACCGGCAAATCAAACATTGCCAGACGCTCCCGCACCGTTCTCTCCAAAACATGCCCCCCACGGCGAAGCTCTCCAACCAACGCCAAATCCTTCGGCCGACCCACCAACAACTTCACCGCCACCAGATCATGCGGCTCCAGCGCCCAAGCTCCCTCTGCGCCAGGAACCGCAACCAATCGCTCCCTCCATCCTTGCGGCAATGTCTCCAAAATCGAATCCCGCAGAATGTCCGCATGATATCCGTGAATCCGGAAATACGCCCGATTCTCACCCAATGCCTCATCCAGCATCACTGCTGTTAGCTCATCGAATGGATCCGGACACAAATCCGCATCATAAGTCGATGCCAGCGGCCCCGAAGATTCTCCCAGCTCCGGAAACGACGCCAACAACGAGGCCGATCCAAGCACCAACAACGAAACATCCTCGGCCAACCCATGGGCCGACCGGATCAAATGTTGCAACGCTTCCAAATTCATCTCATTTCCGTTAGACAAGACAACCCCGCGAAAGGCGAGCAGGACTTGATCCGCTCCGAGTCATGGTTCGGCTCCGCCAGAAACGCCAGAAACTCCTCCCATTCCCCGGCCGATCCCCGCGCAACCTCAATCCGCCTCCTCCACTCATGCAACGGCCCCGCATGCACCCGTCCCAGCCGCAACCACCTCTCGATGTTCTCCAATGCGATCGATAGGTCCTCCGGATGCTCCGCCAGATGCCCCGCAATCCGCCGCCACCGCAAACCACGATCCTCCCTCCGGAAATGATGATCATCACCCGTCGGCACCTCGTCATTTGTCAGCATCTCACTCGACTCCATATCACCACCTCCTACCGCCCTCAGAATGCACCCGACCAACCGACTTGACCAGCCATTCCTACTCCCGCGAGCATCCCCACCCGGCACACAATCCTCTGCAAGACCCGATCCACCTCCCCGGTATTGGATCGGTTGATCATGCTCCGCCCTCGCCCCCTAAACTGCTTGCCGCGATGGATCCGCATCGCGGCATGCTGCTCATTGGGCGGAATCGCCAACGCTGAAAAAACACCACAGCAAATCGAGTTCTTCGAAACCCGCATCCGCCCCATCCTCGCCGGCGAATGCTACGAATGCCACGGCGCGGAAAAACAAGAGGGCAGCCTGCGTCTGGACTCCCGCGATGCCCTCCTCCTCGGCGGGGATTCCGGCCCCGCCATCGTCCCCGGCGATCCCACCGCAAGCCTGTTGATCGAATCCCTCCAACATCCGGATGTGGAATCGCGCATGCCGAAAGATCGACCGGCCCTCCCTGCAAACGTCATCACCGATTTCAATCTCTGGATCAAAGAGGGTGCCGCCGATCCCCGCAACGCACCACCAGCCGCAGGAGACCCCCGCGACTGGCAGACCGTCTTCCGCCAACGCTCCGATTGGTGGAGCTTCAAGCCTCTAACAAAACCCGATCCGCCTCCGGGTCACGCCACCCATCCCGTCGATCGCTTTCTCGATGCCAAACTCCACCAACACGGCCTCTCCCCCTCCACAGCCGCAGACCGCGCCACCTTGTTGCGGCGCGCCCACTTCGCCCTAACAGGACTCCCCCCTTCGCCAGACGAAATCTCCACCTTCCTCGCAGACCCTTCACCCGACGCCTTCGCCCGCGCGATCGAACCCCTCCTCGCATCCCCCCGCTTCGGCGAACGCTGGGCACGCCACTGGATGGACCTCTTCCGCTTCGCGGAAACCCACGGCAGCGAAGGTGATCCGGACATCCCTCACGCATGGCGCTACCGGGACTACCTCATCCGCGCCATCAACAACGATGTTCCGTGGGATCTCCTCATTCGCGAACACATCGCGGGCGACTTGTTAGAAAAACCTCGCCTCAATGAACCGGACGGCATCAACGAATCCATCATCGGCCCCTCCCACTTCCGCCTCGTCGAGCACGGCTACCAACCGGTCGACACCCTCGACGAACAGGTCAAAACCGTCGACAACCAGATCGACGTGATATCAAAAGCCTTCCAGGGCCTCACCGTCTCATGCGCCCGGTGCCACGACCACAAGTTCGATCCCATCTCACAACAGGACTACTTCGCACTCTACGGAATCCTCTCCAGCGTCCGCCCCGGCCACGTCGCCATCGACATACCCGACCGTCTCCGCGCGCACAATCAGGAACTGACCGAACTCAAACAATCCATCCGCCCGCTCCTCGCCTCCGCCTGGAATGACGCGGCCGATCAACTTCTAGCCTATCTCACGGAAGAACTGCGTGAACCTCCCGGCTCAGACCTCGCGAACACCATCGCAACTGCCGAACAAGAAATCGCCCGGATCGATCAGGATGCTCGTGCCGCAGCCATCGAATCCGGTCTCACTTCCACATCTAACAAAGCCGTCGCCCGCTGGACTTTCGACGAGGACGCCCGCGATGCATCCGGCTCGCTGCACGGAATCCTTGAAGGCGGTGCGTTCGTCCGCAATGGCCGCCTCGTTCTGGACGGAACAGGCGCCTTTCTGCGCACGCCTCCCATTCCGAAAGACATTGACCAAAAAACCTTCGAAGCTTGGCTCACCATCGCCGACCTCAATCAGCGCGGAGGCGGAATCATCACCCTCGAATCGTCCGATGGAAGCGTTTTTGACTCAATCGTCTTTGCCGAGAATGAACCGCTCCGCTGGATTTCCGGTAGCGACTTCTTACGCCGCTCGAAATCAGTCGGCGGCCCCGGGGAAAATGCCAACCCCACCGATCTCGTACACGTGGCCATCGTCTATGGACCCGCGGACGAAATCACGATCTATCGAAATGGCACACCCTACGGCAGCCCCTACTCGCTTTCGGGAAATGGCACGGACAAGGTCATCTTCAAAGCCAATGACGCCAAGCTCCTGTTAGGCAAGCGCCACACCGGCGGCGGCAACGCGTTTTTCAACGGCTCAATCGAAGAGGCACGGCTATACGACCGCGCCCTTACACGCGACGAAATCGCACGCTCCTTCGCTGAGGGCCCGGAAGCCATCTCCCGTGCCGATGTCGAAAAGGCGATGACTGCAGAACAGCGCAATCGCGTCAATGAACTCGTCCGCACCATCACCAGCACGAAACAGGATCTGGACACCCGCTACCCTCACCACGCCTCGCATCAAACGATTCACAACCAACTGGCAGGCCGCGTCGAATCCACAGCAAGCGACCCCTCACATCCGCTCCAGCTTTGGCACCTTGCCAAAAACCCTCCGCACGCGGAAAACCCTCCAGCACCAGCACCAACCCATTCTTATCTTACATTCTGGGACGTTGACGATCCTCAATCACCCGAATGGTTCAGTCTCGGCATCAATCCTCCCCAAATCGCGCGACCCGGCGCATACACCGTCGAGCCCACCGGCGACACCATCATTTCCACCCTCCTCCCGTCCGGCGTTTACAGCCATCTGATCTCGTCAAAGCACCACGGCATCTTCACTTCCCCCAAGTTCAGGATCACCACCGATTCCATCAGCATCCTCGCCATCGGCGGCCATGGCGCACGCGTCCGCCTCATCCCGGACCAATACCCGATCGGTGCCGACCAGATCTTCCCGGAAGCGGACCTCGGCAACTCGCTCCCCACATGGATCCGCCTCGACACCGCCTACCGCAAAGGAACCATGGCCCACTTGGAAATCGTCACCGCGGATGACTCTCTTTCCCGCAATCGCGCCCGTCCAGACCCAAACGGCCGATCATTCTTCGGCCTCTCGAAAGTGGTCTTCCATGATGGAGGCCAGCCACCTGAAGTCGTGAATCAGGCACTCACAGAAGCACGCGATCAACTAACGGAATCCAAACCCACCGATGTCGCCAATCACCTCCATCGCAAACTGAAACAAGCCATCGCAAGTTGGAAAAATGACACCCTCTCGGAACCCCAGCGCGCTTTTCTGAATTCCTTCATCGCCGCAGGCTTGCTCCCTACATCCCTCGCGGAACTCCCGAACCTCGCCGATCCGATCACCGCTTACCGCACTCTGGAGGCAGCCATTCCATCACCCCAACGGGCTCCCGGTGTATGGGAAACCACCGGTGCCGATGCACCGCTCATGATCCGTGGGGATCACCACAATCTCGCCGACATCATCCCGCGCGGCTACCTCTCGCTGATCTCTGAAAAACCCTATCAAACCCATCAAAGCGGTCGGCTCGAACTCGCCATCGACCTCACCAGTCCGAACAACCCCTTGACCGCCCGGGTCATGGTCAACCGCATCTGGCACCACCTCTTCGGTCGCGGCATCGTCGCAACCGTCGATAACTTCGGCCGCCTCGGCGACACTCCCACCCATCCAGAATTGTTAGATTATCTCGCTTCCCGCTTCATCGAAGATGACTGGTCCGCCAAGGAAATGATCCGCTTCCTCATGACCTCCGAAGCCTGGCAACGGTCCAGCACCGCCAACCCCACCGCACAATCCAACGATCCGGGAAATCAATGGCTCTCTCACGCCAGAGTCCGCCGCTTGGAAGCGGAATCAGTCCGCGACAGTCTCCTCGCACTCAGCGGACAGCTGGACAACTCCATGTTCGGCCCTGGTTCCGATGCCCTCGCCCCACCCGCCTCGCAACAACGCCGCAGCATCTACCTGACCATCCGCCGCAACGCCCTGAGCCCATTCTTGGAAGCCTTCGACTCCCCACGCCCGTTCACCACCCTCGGCAAACGCGATGCGACCAATGTCCCCGGCCAGTCACTCGCACTGCTCAACGACCCCTTCGTCATCGAACAGGCCAACCGCTGGGCTACGAAACTGCTCGAAATCCCGGAGTCCGATGAAGATCGCACCCGCCGCATGTTCCAGCAGGCCCTCGCCCGCCAGCCCCACCTTCACGAACTCACCGCCGTCCGCGGGTATCTAACAGACCTCTCCCGCGAGCACGGTCCCGACCAGCAACACCGGATCTGGCGCGACCTCGCACAATCCATTTTCAACCTCAAGGAATTCATCTACCTCCGTTAGATCCGCCGGACATGACACAACCGCCCCACACCTTCGGCCCGGACTCGCTCTCCCGCCGGGAAATGCTTCGCCGCTGTTCCCTCGGCTTCGGCTCGGTCGCCCTTTCCTCGCTTCTAACAAAGAACTCCTTGCACGCCACCGCTTCACGCCCCGTCGGCATTCCCCACTTCCGCCCAAGAGCCAAACACGTCATCTTCGCCTACATGAGCGGCGGAGTCTCCCACGTCGACTCGTTCGATCCCAAGCCCGAGCTGAAGCGCCGCCACGGCCAACCAATGCCCGTGCCGGTGAAAGCAACGATGTTCAATAACAACGGCAACATCATGGGCAGCCCGTGGGAAGCGAAACCACGCGGTCATTCCGGCACCGAAATGACCGATCTGTTTCCACACCTCGCCGCCCTTGCGGACGAACTCGCGGTGATCCGCTCCATGACCAGCAAGGTCAACGAACACGCGCAGGGAAACTATGTCATCCACACCGGTTTCCCCTTCGTCGGCCACCCCAGCGCCGGCGCATGGGCATCCTACGGCCTCGGCTCGGCCAACGAAAACCTGCCCGGATTCGTCGTCCTCCAAAGCGGCGGCGCGGTCGTCCCACACGGTGGCCTTGGCCTCTACACCAGCGGCTACCTCCCCGCACAACACCAGGCATCCATCCTCCAGGTGGACCGCGATCCAGCCCTCTCTAACATCCGCCCGGGCGAACGCGACGACCTCCAGCGCCGCCGCCTCGATTTTATCCGTGATTGCGATCTCCCCTTCTCCACCGCCGCTGGCGATCCACAGGTCGAAGCCGCCATCCGCAACTACGAAACCGCCTACCGCATGCAAACCGCCGTGCCGGAACTTTGCGAAATCACCGGCGAATCCGAGGCCACCCAGCGCCTCTACGGCATGGACTCCTCCGACAAATACACCGCCGCATACGGCCGCCAATGCCTCGTCGCCCGCCGCCTCATCGAGCGTGGCGTCCGCTTCGTCGAACTCAGCTGCCTCTCTAACGGAATCGGCCTCGGTGGCCCCGGAAACCCTTGGGATCAACACGGAAAAATCAAGGAAGGCCACGGCTCCATGGCTCGCCAGGTCGATCAACCACTCGCAGGCCTGATCCTCGACCTCAAATCTCGCGGTCTGCTGGAAGATACACTCATCGTCTTCACCGGCGAGTTCGGCCGAACCCCCTTCTCACAAGGCAGCGATGGCCGCGACCACAACCCGCACGGCTTCAGCCTCTGGCTCGCAGGCGGCGGTGTGCGCGGCGGAAGCGTCCTCGGTGCCACCGATGAACTCGGCTATCACGCGGTCGAAGACCCCTGCACCATCTACGACCTGTGGGCCACCGTCCTGCATCTGTTAGGGATGGATCACGAGCAGCTCACCTACCGCTTCGGTGGCCGCGATTTCCGCCTCACCGACGTCCACGGCCGCGTCCTTCGTAAAATCCTGGCCTGATCGCAGCCAGGGTCCGCTCACCATCCTGCTGTTCGAGCACAGGCTTGCCATCAGGCAATTCAATCCCGAATCTTCCGCCCGTGAACGTCACCAAGGCCATCATCACCGCAGCCGGGCAAAACCAGCGCACCCTCCCGCTCCAGACCCTCGTCGATCGCGACGGCGTCACCAAGTCCGCACTCGCCATCCTCGCCGAGGAAATCACCAGCGCGGGCATCGAGGAAATCGCCGTCATCATCTGCCCCGGAGACGAAGCCGCATACACCACCGCCGCAGGTCCCCACGCCCGCCGCATGACCTTCATCGAACAACCCGAACCCCTCGGCTACGGCCACGCCGTCCACTGCGCCGCCAACTTCACCGGCGATGACCCAGTCCTCCTCATGGTCGGCGACCACCTCTACCTCAGCCGTACCGGCGAATCCTGCGCCTCACAACTCATCGAAACCGCACGCGTCCACGCCTGCAACGTCTCCGCCGTCCAGGCCACCCACGAAAGCAAACTCCCGCTCTACGGCACCATCGGCGGCCGCCGCCTCCCAGGCAACGACCGCCTCTACGAAGTCGAAACCGTCATCGAAAAACCCACACCCACCACCGCCGAACAGAAACTCGTCATCCCCGGCCTCCGTGCCGGCAACTACCTCTGCTTCTTCGGCCTCCATGTTCTAACACCCTCCGTCATGAAACACCTCGGCGAACAGTTGCAAAACGGCCGCGCCGACCTCTCGAAAGCCCTCGCCGACACCGCCAGAACCCAACGCTACCTCGCTCACGAACTCCAGGGCCGCCGCCACGACATCGGCCTCCACTACGGCCTCCTCACCGCACAACTCGCTCTCGGCCTCGCCGGCAAGGACCGCGACGAAGTCCTCACCCACATCGTCGAACTCCTCGCCCAATCCCAAGCCCAAGCCTGATCCCCAAAATGGCGAACCTCCTCGACCTCATCACCTCCGCCGACGACGCCGTCCGCAACCGCTCACTCGACGCCGCTTGCGAATCCCTCTCCACCCATGAGCTGTTAGAGCAAGCGACACAGCTCGACCAATTCCGCCGCTCTAGCGAAAACCTCTACGACCGCGTCCGCGCCCTCCTCTTCCTCTACTCCATCCACCGCTTCCACCTCCCCTCACGCCTCACCACCTCCGCCTCCGCCTCCGGAAAAAACGCCGCATCCATCCCCTTCCACGGCTACGAAAATCTGCTAGGCCGCCGCTTCGAGGAGGCGATCGACCGCTTCCTCCACGCCCAATCCACCGACGGCCCCTCCGATGGCATTTCCAGCGCTCTCGCCTCCGCCTACCACCGCCTCGCCTTCCAAACCCTTGCCGACCAGGTCCGCCGCAGCGTCCGCAGCGTCCCTGGAAACCAATGGATGTTCCGCATGGGCCACCCCGCGGACCACCCCCTCCGCATCCGCAGGGAACTCCTCCAACGCGACCCTCTAACAAACTCCTACCCCATCCTACGCGAACGCACTCCTGTTAGAATGGACCTCACCCACTGCGGCTGGAGCGACATCTTCTTCCTCGGCATGGACTACCCCGATGGCGCGAAAGTCCTCAACATCTCCGTCGACCTCGCCGTCCACGGCCGCGACAAACAACCCGCCCCTCCCGTCGAAGCCAGCCTCCGCATCATCGACGAACCCGTCCTCCGCCTCACCAGCGTCGACCTCGGCTGCTCCGCGAACATCTCCAGCCTCAACGAAGTCTTCGATTTCGCCAAAGACTACCTCGGCCTCCTCAAAGCCGCCGTCATCGCCAGCGGCCTCATCCCTCCCGGCATCGAAGGCTCCGGCCAAAGCCTCGCCGACCTCCTCGAAACCGTCGTCGGTCTAGGCCGCGGAATCGAACTCGTCAGCAACGTCAACAACATCCCCAAAGGCTCACGCCTCGCCGTCTCCACCAACCTCCTCGCCGCCCTCATCGGCGTCTGCATGCGCGCCACCGGACAAGCGCACTCCCTAACAGAATCACTCGACGAGGACGAACGACGCATCGTCCTCGCACGCGCCCTCCTCGGCGAATGGCTCGGCGGATCCGGCGGCGGATGGCAGGACTCCGGCGGCGTCTGGCCCGGCATGAAACTCATCTGCGGAACCACCGCCACCGAAAAAGACGCGGAATTCGGCATCAGCCGCGGCCGCCTCATGCCCACCCACCGCATCCTCAACCAGGATGATGTCCCACAACAATCCCGCATCAAACTCCAGGACTCCCTCGTCCTCGTCCACGGCGGCATGGCGCAAAACGTCGGACCCATCCTCGAAATGGTCACCGAGAAATACCTCCTCCGCTGCGGCCCCGAATGGATCGCCCGCCAACAAACCCACAGCGTCCTCGACCGCATCCTCGCCGCACTCAACTCCGGCGACATCCACGCCATCGGCACCGCCACCACTGAAAACTTCCGCGGCCCCATCCAAACCATCATCCCCTGGGCCAGCAACCTCTACACCGAAACCCTCATCGAAACCATCTCCTCCGAATTCGGCTCCGACTTCTGGGGCTTCTGGATGCTCGGCGGCATGGCCGGCGGCGGCATGGGCTTCATCTTCGCCCCTCACCGCAAGGCCGATGGACAAAAAAGCCTCCAGTCCCTCATGTCGGAAACCAAACACCGGCTCGCCTCAGCACTCCCCTTCGCCATGGAACCCGTCGTCTACGACTTCTCCATCAACGAACGCGGCACCTGGGCGGACCTCCTAACAGGCGAAAACGCCCTCATGCCCGCCGGCTACTACCGCTTCACCATCCCTCAACTCCTCCGCAAGGGCCGCCACGAACTCGCAACCCCGCAACTCGCCGAACTCGACCAGTTCTCGCACGCCTGCCGCCACCACCCGGACTTCCAGGGCATGGTCGGAGATCTCTTCAACTCCATCTTCCCCATCTCGGAAAACAACCGCTCCACCGGCGAATCCCTCGATGATTTGTTGGAAAAACACGGCTTCGACCGCATCACCCACGAACAAGTCCGCGAGGACCTCAAGGCCGGCCGCATCGGCCTCGCACAAAACCGCCTGCCCGCCAACGCAGTCATCGAGAACGTCCGCGAAAACGACATCACCCTCTCCTCTAACATCCCCGCCTCCACCGCGGAAATCGGCCTCGCCGCCATGAAAAACGGCGAAGTCGCCGTCGTCACCCTCGCCGCAGGCGCAGGCTCACGCTGGACCCAGGGCGCGGGCGTCGTCAAAGCACTCCACCCCTTCTGCAAACTCGGCGGCCGCCACCGCTCCTTCGTCGAAACCCACCTCGCCAAAAGCCGCCGCAGCGGACGCCTGACAGGAACACCCATCCCACACGTCTTCACCACCAGCTACTTCTCACACAACGCGACCCGCAACTTCCTCGACCACTACAACCAGTTCGACTACGACGGCCCGCTCCTCCTCTCACAAGGCAAATCCATCGGCCTCCGCACCATCCCCACCACCCGCGACCTCCGCTTCGCATGGGAGGAAATGCCCCAACAGGTCCTCGATGTCCAACAACAGAAAGTCCGCGACAGCGCCCGCTCCGCCCTCACCCAATGGGCCGAATCCTCCGGCGAAGCCTCGGACTACACCGACAACCTCCCCCTCCAATGCCTCCACCCCGTCGGCCACTGGTATGAAGTCCCAAACCTCATCCGCAACGGAACCCTCGCCCGGCTGTTGGAAGACCGGCCCCAGCTCAAAACCCTCGTCCTCCACAACATCGACACCGTCGGCATGTCCGTCGACCCACTCCTGTTAGGACAACACCTCGCCTCCGGCGCCGGCCTCACCTTCGAGGTCATCACCCGCCGCCTCGAAGACCGCGGCGGCGGCCTCGCCCGCGTCAACGGCCGCCTCCAACTCGTCGAAGGCCTCGCCATGCCACGCGAAGAGGACGAATTCGAACTCACCTACTACAACTCCAATACCTGCTGGATCGATATCGACGCCCTCCTCAACACCTTCCAACTCACCCGCGCCGACCTCTCGGACACCGCAAAAACCAGCGCCGCCGTCCGCCAGCTCGCAACGAAAATGCCAACCTACATCACCCTCAAGGACGTCAAAAAACGCTGGGGAAATGGCCAGGAAGACATCTTCCCCGTCTGCCAGTTCGAAAAACTCTGGGTCGACATGAGCCAGCTCCCTTCCATCGAAACCCGCTACCTCGCGGTCCCCCGCCTCCGCGGCCAACAACTCAAGGACCCAGCCCAACTCGACTCATGGCTCCGCGACGGCTCCGCCGCCCACCTCGACTCCCTCTGCGATTGGACCTGATCCTCCCCCCTCAATCCTCATCTAACACCTTCTTCAGCACCACCCACACATTCCCCGCCAGAATCCGGTGACCCTCCGCATTCGGATGGATCCGGTCCCCCTGGTTGAACTCCGGCACTCCGCCCACCCCCTCTAACAAAAACGGCACCAGCTCCGCATCGTTCTTCTTCGCCAGCGCCGGAAACACCGCCTCGAACTTCGCCCCATACTCCTCCCCCAGATTCGGCGGCATCTTCATCCCCGCAACCACCACCCGCACCTCCGGATACTTCTTCCGCGCCGCGTCAATGATCCCCTGAAGATTGCTCGCCGTGCTCTCCGGCGCGATCCCCCGCAACCCGTCGTTCGCCCCAAGCTCTAACAAAAGCACATCCACCGGCCGGTTCAGCAACCACCCGATCCGCCGCAACCCGCCAGCCGAAGTATCCCCGCTCACCCCACCATTGATCACCTCGATCTCCTTCCCATCCTTCTTCGCCAACTCCTGAACCACCGCCGGAAACGCCTCCTCACGCTCCACTCCCAAACCCGCCGCCAGACTGTCGCCTAACACCAGCACCGTCGTCCCCGGAGATGCCACCACCATCAAACCCAAACAAACCACCACCCGCAGCCAGCATTTCCTAATTCGAAATCCCATGCGCCCAATCATCCCGAGCATCCTCCCCCTGTCAACCAGCCTCCATCCTCCGTTTGACGCGGCACCCTCAATGAACGATGTATCGCCGATGTCAGATCCGCCCATCCTCCAAGCCCAACAACTCACCAAAACCTACGCCACCGAGGCGGGCCCGCTCACCGTCTTGAAATCCGTCGACTTCTCCCTCCCCGCCGGCTCCACCACCTCCATCGTCGGCCCCTCCGGAAGCGGAAAAACCACACTCCTCGGCCTCTGCGCCGGCCTCGACCGCCCAACCTCAGGCACCGTCACCCTCGCCGGACACCCCCTCCACTCCGTCAGCGAGGACGAACGCGCACGCATCCGCAACCGCGAGATCGGCTTCGTCTTCCAGAACTTCCAACTCATCCCCACCCTCACCGCCCTCGAAAACGTCATGGTCCCGCTCGAACTCCAGGGCCACCGCGATGCCAAACAACGCGGCATCGAACTCCTCGAAAAAGTCGGCCTCGCCGCTCGCCTCAACCACTACCCCACCCAACTCTCCGGGGGCGAACAACAACGCGTCGGCATCGCCCGCGCCTTCATGAACCGCCCCAAAATCCTCTTCGCGGACGAACCCACCGGAAACCTCGACGCCGATACCGCCGCCTCCATCGTCCACTCCCTCTTCGACCTCAACCGCACCTACGGCACCGCTCTCGTCCTCGTCACCCACGACAACGAACTCGCCACCCTCGCCCAACGCATCATCCGCATGAAGGCCGGTTCCATCATCACGGAGTAAACGATAAAAACTGTTAGAATGCCCTCGTTCCTCCTCTTCATCGCCTGCCTCTTCCGCCCCTGGACATGGACCATGGCATGGCGCGACAGCCGCCGCAGCCGCGGAAAATTGCTCGTCTACACCTCGTCGATCATCCTCGGCATCGCCGCGCTCACCGCCATCTCCTCATTCGGCATCCAGATGCGCGAAGCCATGACCAACCAGGCCAAGGCCTTGTTAGGGGCAGACCTCGTCGTCAGCTCCCGCGACCCGCTCAACGACGACCAGAACGCCTTCCTCGCCTCCCTCGGCGGCGAACAATCCCGCGAAATCACCTTCGGCTCGATGGTCCTCTTCCCGAACAGCAGCGGCACCCGCCTCATCCAGGTCCGCGCCATCCAGGGCGGCTTTCCCTTCTTCGGCGATCTCGTCACCTCCCCGCCCTCCGCCATCAACGACTACCGCAACGGCCGCGGCGCGCTCATCGAACAATCCCTGTTGGATCTCTATCAGGCGAAAATCGGCGACCCCGTGAAAATCGGCGATCTCACCCTCCCCATCGCCGGAACCCTAACCGCCGTCCCCGGAGAAACCGCAGCCATGGGCAGCATCGCCCCGCGCGTCTTCGTCTCCCTCGATCGCATCCTCGATAGCCCGATGCTCGGCCAAGGCAGCCTCGTCAACTACAAGGTCTACTTCCGCTTCCCCCCTCAAACCGATGTCGAAAGCCTCACCCAGCTCCGCCAAAACGAATTCCGCGCCCTCAAACTCCGCTTCGATACCGTCGAGGAACGCAAACGCGACCTCGGCCGCAGCCTCGACCAGCTCCTCAAATTCCTCAGCCTCACCGGCCTCACCGCACTCCTGTTAGGCGGCATCGGCATCGCCGGCGGCGTCCATGTCCACATGAAGCAAAAACTCGCTTCCGTCGCCACACTCCGTTGCCTCGGCACCTCCGTCCCCCAGGCCTTCGCCATCTACTTCGCCCAAGCCATGGCCCTCGGCCTCGCCGGTGCCGTCGCCGGTGCCCTGTTAGGAGCCCTCGCCCAACTCGCCCTTCAGGCCTCCATCGCCGATTTCCTCCCCATCGACCTGACCGCATCCGTTTCCTGGCCCGCCGTCCTGAACGCCATCGCCTTCGGCTTCGCCATCTGCCTCCTCTTCGCACTCCTCCCACTCCTCCCCCTCCTCCCCCTCCGCCGCGTCTCCCCCCTCGCCGCCATCCGCGCCTCCGCCGCAAACGACTCACGCCCCCACCGCGATCCGCTCGTCTGGCTCCTCTACACCCTCGCCGCCGCAGGACTCGCCGCCTTCGCCATCTCCCAAAGCCGCAACTGGCAAACCGGCCTCGCCTACGCCGCCGCCATCGCCACCGCCATCTCCCTGTTAGGCGCATCCGCATGGCTCCTCTCCCGCATCGCTCGCCGCATCATCCCCGCCTCATGGCCTTTCGTCTGGCGGCACGGCTTCAGCAACCTCCACCGCCCGGACAACCGCACCGTCCTCCTCATGCAATCCCTCGGCACCGGTGTCTTCCTCGTCCTCACCATGTTCCTCATCCAGGCGTCACTCGTCGATGGCCTGCTGCCAAAACCGAACAGCGTCGAAGGCAATACCGTCCTCTTCGACATCCAATCCGACCAACGCGAAGGCGTCCTCGAAATCCTCAAACAACAGAACCTCCCCCTCGTCGATCAGGCACCCATGATCTCCATGCGCCTCCACTCCCTCAAAGGCCGCACCATCCGCGAGATCCGCCGCGAACAAGGCCGCGGCAACTGGGCCCTCGGCCGCGAATACCGGTCCACCTATCGAGAAAATCTAACACCCTCCGAAAAACTCGTCGCTGGCACCTGGCACCCGCGCGTCGAATCCCTCGACCTCCCCGTCCCCATCTCCATGGAACGCGACCTCGCACGCCGCCTCAACCTCCAGCTCGGCGATGAACTCGTCTTCGATGTCCAGGGCATCCAGGTCTCATGCACCCTCGCCAGCCTCCGCGAGGTCGATTGGCGCAGACTCTCCCCAAACTTCTTCGTCGTCTTCCCCGCCGGCGCCATCGAGGCCGCTCCCGCCGTCCACGCCGTCGTCACCCGCATCGACAACAGCGAGGCCTCCGCACGCCTCCAACGCGAAGTCGTCGAAAAATTCCCTAACATCTCCGCCGTCGATCTCACCCTCGTCATCCAGACCATCAACGACATCCTCGGCAAGGTCTCCCAGGTCATCCGCTTCATGGCACTCTTCATTGTCGGCACCGGCCTTCTCGTCCTCACAGGCGCCATCACCGGCGGTCGCCAACAACGCATCCGCGAAAGCATCCTCCTCCGCACCCTCGGAGCCACCCGCAGCCAAATCATCAAATCCATCATCGCCGAATACGTCCTGTTAGGAATTCTCGCCGCACTCAACGGCATCGTCCTCGCCAACCTCGCCGCCTGGGCCGCCGGCCGCTGGATCTTCGAAACTCCCTTCACCTGGCACCCCATCCCCACCCTCATCGCCCTCGCCTCCATCACCACCATCACCCTCATCGCCGGCCTCCTCGGCAATCGCCGCATCCTCGACCGCCCGCCCCTCGAAGTCCTCCGCGTCGAACCCTGATCCCCAACTCCTCCCACCCTCCGAAAAGACCACGCCCCGCCGTGAATTGACCCCCACCGGCTTTTTACCATTGGATTTCCCACCCATCCACTGTTGCTTGGTGCGAGACGATGCGCTGCTTCTACTCAAACGAACTCGAACTTGAACTTCCCGCGGGACACCCGTTCCCCATGGACAAGTTCCGCGTATCCAAGGACATGCTCCTCGATGGCGGCATCCTCAAACCCGAGGAAATCATCGAGGTCAGCGCCGCAAACCCCTTCCTCCTCCGCCGCGTCCACGAACTCGACTACATCGCAAAAATCGAATCCGGCCTGCTCGACCGCAAGGAACAGATGCTCCTCGGCCTCCCCGCCGGACCACGCCTCTTCCAACGCAGCACCACCGAAGTCGAAGCCACCCGCCTCGCCTGCCTCGCCGCACTCGAAGAAGGCATCGGCGTCTGCCTCGCCGGCGGAACCCACCACGCCTTCCGCGAACACGGCGAGGGATACTGCGTCTTCAACGACGTCGCCATCGCCATCCGCGACCTCCAGGAAAGACAACCCGGCATCAAAATCATGGTCGTCGATACCGATGCCCATCAGGGAAACGGCACCGCATCCCTCCTCGCCAACGACCCTCGCGTCTTCACCTACTCCATCCACGTCGGCCGCAACTACCCCACCCGCAAGGTCGATGGCTCGCTCGACATCGAGACCGTCCGCTACGTCGAAGGCGAAATGTACCTCAAACAACTCTTCTCCACCCTCGCCGGCGCTCTCGATTCCTTCGCCCCGGACCTCGTCATCTGGATCTCCGGCGCGGACAACCACCGCAACGACCGATTCGGCCAAATGCACCTCTCCCTCAAGGACATCCAGCGCCGCGACGAAGTCCTCCTCCGCGCCTTCATCCGCAACCGCATCCCCGTCGCCGTCCTCTACGGCGGCGGCTACAACCGCCAACCCGAGTTCACCGCAAAACTCCACCGCAACACCGTCGCCACCGCAAAACGCCTCGCAACCGAATATCGCGGAATCTAACAAAAAGCAGCCGCTCATGAGACTGAAACGGGAATCGGAAATTTGCGATTGAGATATTAGGAAATTCCATATCAGCGGGTTGTCGATTTCGGGCGCTTCACATGAGTGAAACCCATCTCACTTGGCAGCGACTGAACCGCAACCCCTAATCTCGAATTCCCCAATCTCCAATTTCTTCTCCAAATTCAATTCTCCGCCGCCACCCCGATCTCCAACCGATGGAACAAATCCGTCGCCGGATTTCCCCCGAACGTCTCCGGCAGCGCGATGGAAGCGTTGAACCACGGATCACCATGCGCTTCCGGCGCACCGTGCACCTCGGAATCCCACGTCACCGTCGTCCAATCAACCAGATCCGGCGAGGTCTTCACCAACCACCGCAAATCCTCTTTCGCCGCATCATGATGGAAAAGCAGCACCGGCCCTCCCGGCGTCATCGCAATCTTCGGCATCTTCCCACCCACCCCCTCAAACGGACCTAGATCCATCGAATACCGGACAATGTTGGCCACACCATCTCCCGCCGCACTCGCAAACGGCCCGGAAATCGCATCATTCGCCAAATCACCCGGATCAGGGAAATGCTCGGTCCTCCAATCCGCATAACCCGCCACCGCAGCCTCGATCACCAACGTCCCGGACGCACTCCCTTCATGATTGTCATCCACCACCGTCGCCACCACCGCATAACTCCCAACCTCCGTCGGAACCGTCGACAAACCATCATAAGTCACCTCCACCGCCAGCCCTAACGGATCCGTCGTCACTGAAACCTCCTTCTCCAACCCATCGTAAACCGCCGCCAAATCCCCCAACGTCACCACCGCCGCCGCCTTCCCGATCACCAACGTCCCCAATGCCGTCCCCTCTCGGTTGGCATCCACCACCGTCGCCACCACCGCATAACTCCCTGCCTCAGTAGGCGCGGTCGACAACCCATCATAAGTCACCACAACCGCCAGCCCCAACGGATCCGTCGTCACCGAAACCTCCTTCTCCAACCCATCATAAACCGCCGCCAAATCACCCAACGTCACCACCGCAGCACCCTTCCCAATCACCAACGTCCCCGATGCCGTCCCCTCTCGGTTGTCATCCACCACCGTCGCCACCACCGCATAACTCCCAGCCTCAGTAGGCGCGGTCGACAAACCATCATAAGTC
>SXGQ01396580.1_pt1 | contig 19316 bp, 12 predicted proteins | sample 3178371 | NCBI WGS metagenome assembly SXGQ01 (sample SAMN11356859, study PRJNA531348) | freshwater metagenome | isolation source: freshwater sample F1-20 | place: China: Fuxian Lake, Yuxi | collected 2017-12-25 | reverse complement strand
TTCATCAAGTTGATTTGCAAGCGCTGATTGGGTAACGAACGATATTCCGTTTGTTGTGATGATGCTGTTTGACCGTGTCGTCCCAAACGTTTCGACGCCCGTGATGGCTCCGAAACTCTGGACGCGAAACCACTCAGTGCCTCCCGCAGCGAATGACAGAGTGTTTGTTGTTCCGGGTTGAAATATACCGGTGTCTGCATCGCGTTGAAACCGCAGCGCAGGACCCGGTGCTGCAAGAGACGATCCCGATCCAAGGGAGATTTGGGTTACCTCGCCAAATGCGGAGATCAACGACGATACTGAACCGTAGTCTCCCATGAACGTTCCGCCCACAAACGACCCGCTGATGAATCGGTCGGCGTTTGCGGTGACAGCAAAAGTCTTTCCAAATGTTCCGATGCCAACGATGGTATTATCAAACAACCCGGCAAGCGCTTCGACTGTCCCGAACGTACTGCCGAGAGTGATCGGTGCGTCGGGGTCGCTGTAGAGCGGGTTGCCAAAGAACGGACGGGATCGATAGTAAAGAAAATCAAGCGAATTTTCGTCAACGTCGTTCCCCGAAACAAATGGGAGCGCGATCTGCCCAAAGAACGGGTAGTTTGCTTCGGTGCCAAGTGCGCCAACCATGAGCGGATGATTCGACGACGTGATACTCTGCCCGTTTGGCAGAGTGCTTCCCAAGTATGTTCCCCGATTGATACGCAGCGAAAGCGCAAGGCCATTCACCGCTTTGCCAACAAGGTAATACCACGCCTCTTTTTTTAGAACGTCTCCGTAAACGGTGTAATCAGTGAGGTTGCTTCGTACCTGAAAGCGTGGCGTTCCTTCATAGATTGCTAGCGCGTAGTCAATCCCCCCCGTAAACTGGTTCGCCGTCCCTTTGGAGATTACTCCCCAGTCTTCTGTTGGGGTTGCAAACAGATACACCCACGCCCCGACAGTGATTGTTCCGCCGACTGAGCTCAGGCTGGCGCTTGACGTCGCCCGGAATGATGTCGTCCCGTCCATCTCAAATGTGGCGTGGTCGTTGAATAACAAGACGGTGCCAAGAACCCCCTCGATGTTGGCGTCGTTAAACGTTCCACTGGAGTCGTATACTGTCCCCGTTGTGTAGTTGCGCCCCGTGTACAGCACACGAAGATCGGGGGTTGCAGCGTATTCACTCAGAATGTATTTCCATTCCAAGTTGCCGTAGACGTCCCGTGATTCAATGCGTCCCACACGACGATATGTCTCGTCAATGACGCGGATAATGTCGTCGCTCATGTGCTCCTCAGAACGGAAACTCTCGACTGTCAAACCGTACCACTGCCGTGACAGTCTCTTGCCCGGCGCTGAATGATACCGCAACAGCGTCAACCCGAACCGGAAGATTGAGTCCAAACGCGGATAATGTGACGAAGTCGCCGAACCCCCAATGCACCCCGTACTGGCTCTGCGGCGTGCTGATGATCTGCGCCTCTGCGACAATGCGTGGCCGCGCCCGACGAATAGCTGCGCGTCCTTCTTCGACCAACTCAGAAGTTAATGTTGCGTTTTGAGCATTGATGAACATTTCCCGGTAATGCCACGGTGAAATCTCCGAATATGTTGGCGATACCAGCCGCTCAATCTGTCGACTTACACCCTCGCCACGGCCGCCGACGACGACAGCATTGACTTCGTCTCGATAATCCCGGTTCAAGGAAAGGGAGTTAACGTTGCCGTATTCAATGCCGAGATACAATGGAGCAACGCTCCCGACCCTTCGGTCAACTCCGCGTTGCCCAACAAAAGTACGAAACACAAGTTCTCCACCTTGCTTGACAATGTCAAATGCTAAGTATTCAGTTGGGTCTGCTTCTCGAATACTTTCGCAGATACTTCTTAAGACGTCAAACACGTTTTCGTACGCACACGCTCGCTGAATCAAAATTGACTGTGATGTGTTCTCGTCAATGACCCACGGATATCGACGAGATGCAGTCGCCAGCAGACCGGATTGCTCCCGCATAATCTCTTTGAGGATATCGTCTGCATACCCCTGCTTGTTGGCTTCTCGGCTTTCCGAGTGATTGATTACGAACCGGCCGGGAGATCCAATCAGCCAGAGCGGGTGTACCGCTTCAATACTAATTATTTCTGCGCCGCTTTGATCAATGCTGCGGTTGACCGTCTGGATTAACCAGACGCTTTCTCCGTCCAGCACTTCGTCGCCGATCGGAGGACGTCGCCACACTTCAACGAAACCGTCAATACGAATCATGTCGGGCGGCACGGACTGCGGCGTGACTTGCAGTGTCAGCCACGATGGTTGGTTGACGATCCTTCCGTAGGACAATGCCTGAAACGTGCTGACCTCAACCAGTTTGTTGCCGTACGGGTCAGTTAAGTACACAGATATACGGCTGTTTGCGCTCGCTGCCTGATCCAGAGCCTTTCGGCGCTCAGGATACACAGGAAACGTTGATTCAATTCCGACGCTCATGTTCGTCCTCCACCGTCCGCAGACTGATGACGTGGCGTCCACCAGATGTCTGCTCGGAGATTGTCATTGTCGGCAAGGAACGAGATTCGGTTTGTCCCGGGAAGCAGTCTCCACGACGTAATGTTGCTGCCGCCAATGATGTCGTTCAAGAGATTTCCACGAATGTTGGAGACAAACGATATACTCCCCGGAGTGAGCGACAGCTGCGCAATCTCAAACGGTACCATCTGACAGTTGAACCAGACGTAGTCATTCGTAGTCAGATTGGCGAGCTGATAGATGCGCGCGGTTCCGCTTGAGTTGTTGTGCAGGCGTAGGATCGGGTATGCCTCTGCCATGCCTGAGTTGATCAATGTTCCGATCGAGTGCGGTTTGATGCTGGACGCCCGAAAGTCCCCCGCCGCAATCGTGGTGCCGTCTCGTGTGGTGAAGATGGTATAGAATCCGCTTGCCACTGTCGGTCGGTTCGGGATTGTACCAAACCCGTACGCCGACCATGTCAACGGCGTCTGCGCGAGAACCTCACCCGGAAGCACCCCCGAAGACGTCACACGAACCCACGGAACACTTACCGGGATGTTACCGCTGATGACCGAGAAATCCCCCACCGCCCACAGACGTGTCGTTGTCTCTGGTGCAAACGATCGTATCCCGTTCAACGAATCAATGGTTCCTCCGTCAAAACGATCGATCGACCCTATCATGGTCACGTTTGACCCCGTGATGCGCGCCAGCGTTCGATAGCGGTTGTCTTCTCGACCGACCGTTCCGTTAATGGGATTTTCAACGGTACCAGTGATACCCGCGTATACGCTTGTGTTCGGAAGTGCAATCATGTCTGAGACGTAACCGGGAAGCGTCCCGACAACGGGCCACGCTGCCGTTCCCCACTGACCGCGTCGAAAGACTGCAATAGTATCACCCACCGTTCCGCCAATAGTTGTGAAGTTGCCACCAAAGTACAGCGCGTCCCCAATCTGCGTAAATGCGCTGATCGCGCTATTCTGATACTCCTCTCCGGTGGGGAATGGAAAACCTTCATATCCTGACACCAACGTTCCGGGAGGATGGAGCGTTCCATGAACGCCGAGTGACGACGGAAGGACAATGACGTTCGCGGATGAACCGAGCGCAACACCGTTGATGCTTCCAAAGTTCCCCGCAACAATGTACGACCCCGACAATAATCGTTCAAAGACGGCTACTTCGTGATACGTCCCGCGCAGCTGTGTTGCAACACTGGTGAACGACCACCCGAGCGTTCCAAACCCTGTGCCGATCTTGACAAATCCGATGTCGATAATGGATGTTCCACCAAGCCCTCCGAACGACCCCGCAACGAGCAGTCGCTCCTCAGGAAAGTCCCACGACAGGTCCCGCACAATGCCGGGATTGAGACTTCCCGCAACAAGGCTGCCGACGACGTTGTTGGAGAAGGACACCAGCGAGTTGGTACGCGCTACCCCGGTGCTTTGCGACCCCCACGCTCCGCCAAAGTACAGGGTACCAAGGTCGGGGCTTTGCTCAACGGCGTACACACGTGCGTACGTCCCTGTGGTGAATACCGGGATGGTTCCGTAGTTTGCCAATGGGTCGCGATACAAAATCCCTTGGATCGTCGGAAGTGTCCCTGCCGGAACAAGCCTTGTTCCCTCCTGTGTCTGGTCGGTCCAGTACGGATCATACGCCGTACATTGCACAAACACGTCTTCTGTAAAGCCTCTTGTGTTTCCGAACTCAAGACCGCCACTCCAGTACACGTTAATGCCCGACGTGCCCGTTGCTCCAGTGTACAAGAGACGAAACGGTGCGTTGACTGGCGTGTTGGACAGCCGTAACTTCTCAATGACCGCTCGTCGAAGTTGATGCAGATGCGCCCACGATGTTCCTGTCAACGTCGAAGTCAAGTTGATGCTCCGGACATCACTTCTTTGGCGCTGAAAGTCTGCACCGTCAACCAGTGCATAAGACTGCGCGACATTTTGCCACGATGGTGCGCCGATGCCGATCGATTCGTCGACAGTGAATCCGACATCTTCAAACGATACAACCTCTCCGCCCAGACGGGTGAGCGCGGTTCGTTCCGATATGCTTTGGTGCGTATTTCCGAGCCATCGGCACCCCGATTGATCACCGTCAAAGTACGTGGTCGCTACCGATCCCGGCTCAAGGACAACACCGTCGATCCAAAATGTTGACAGTGGCGACGCGTTGGTAATGCGCGGAACCACTCGGTTGGCCGTGACAGAGACACTGACGGAAACGCGAGACCACCGGTTTGACGATACGACAGTCGCAGTTCCAAGCGTGGTCGATGCCCCCAGCGCCTCAAGGCGAATTGTCCCCGTGGTTCCCACTGCCCGAACATAGCACGATAGCGTATACGACCCGCTCAGCGCCGTCTGTGTTCCCGCGTTCTGCACTATCCCGACATTGACACTCCCTGTCAGGGGCACAACTTGCATTCCGAGCGCGCCGAAGACCCCGCACCCGGGAGTCGCCACCGCTCCGTCGATGGATCCAGCAGCGGCCCACGTCGTTCCGCCAAATTCAAACGACGGGTTGATGATGTAGTTGTTTGACGGCGCCGCGTCAATGAGGTACCAGTACGGGCCAACGACCTGCGTCATATCGCTATACCTTTGACATGATTCGAGCGAGAGCAACGTCGGATGATGGATTCATTCTACCGCCGTTGTACGTCGGAGTATAGTTGATCGTTGTATTATGGTTGATAATGACAACTCCTTCACCTCCCGACATTCCTGATATACTCCCCGGTGGAGGGCGTACGACGGGCGAAACCGGCCCGAGTGGTTGTGTGTTTTTGTCTATTTGCCAACGTTGTCCCGCAGGAGGGGCAGACCCCGGAATGGGAAGATTGTAAATATTCGACCCGAAAGCTACACGTACTCTTCTCCATGCAGTCGTTGCTAGATTTACCGCTTTGTCTGAAATAGTTTGACCTCTTGACGATGTAAACTCTTCTTCCATTGCAGCAACACTCTGTGAACCCAGATTTGCCATGCTATTCTTCAGCACTGACCCGTAATGACCGGGTGTTGTTTTCTCCAGCTGACTGCTCATTGTATAAATCATTGAGCTACCGCCAGATTTCATAAGGTTTGTGTGATATGTACTTCCTGCTGCGAGGGAGTAGCTACTCAATATAGTCCTTATAGTTGGTTCTGTGTTTCTCATTGCTGTTCCGGCTGCCGAAATCATTGTTTGCGCTGGGCCTTGCATCGTAGTTGCGCCATACGATGTCGATGCCATGGTGGTATATGTTGCAAATACAGCTGCTGTAGCTGTTTTTCCTTCCGTGATTTTCTTCTTTGCGTTCTCAATCATTGTCCCTGCAGGACTCGACATTTGACCTGGTAAATACGTATTGGTAGCGGCGACACGGTACTTGCTCCAATGACTTTTGTTATTAGAAGCGTCTAGGCGAATTGATAAACCAACAGTATCTGTCTGAAAAGCTACGTCTTTCACCATGGCAGTTCCTGCGCCAGACATGGTCTGAGTTTGGTATGTATTAGCTGCAGCAACTCTAAACTTATTAAAATGACTTGCTGTGTCCGACGGGGATTTCGAAAGAGACGAACCTGACGAGTTAATTGACGAAGCAGCCATACTCATCATGGTCTTTGCCGGGTTTGAGATTGTGTCTGACAAGTACGCCGACCCGGCTGCCATGCGCATACGATAATACGGACTTGTTGAGATATTGGCTGATTGACCAAGCGTTGCACTCTCAGTTGAAATTGAACTTTCCGTTTCACTTATCATGGTTCTTGCCGGGTTTGAGATTGTATCTGACAAGTACGCCGACCCGGCTGCCATGCGCATACTATAATACGGACTTGTTGAGACATTAGCTGGTTGACCAAGCGTTGCGCCTTTAGATGTAATTGCCGTTGCTGCATTCGTTACCATTGTTTCAGCGGCGTTCGACATAACTGTTCCGCCGAACGTGTTTTGAGCTGCTGTCGTGTATGAATTAAGACGCGCATTGATGATGCTTTGCGTTGACGATAATGTGTCTCCGGCCGAGTTAATCATATTCGTGGTGTTTGTGTTGAGCTGTGACGTCGCGTTGGTTGGCCACATAGCGGCAAGGCTTCCAAGCGGGGCAACGCCGTCCTCAATCTTTTTCTTGCTCTCCGATTTGCTCAGTTCGTTCTTCGCGCCTGTCAATAGTTCACTCACGTTCGTCGACATGGGATTGATTGCGTCACGTAACCACTGCACCGCACCCGACGCAAACGGAGCCCATTGATCAACCCATGCCTGAAGATGATCAAGGACTGCTTCTCCTAGCCTCAACATAAACAATGCAACGTTGATGATAAGGCCAGGAATAGCCAAGAGAATCCATCTGTGGCTTTCGTTCCCAAAACCAAGAAGCGTCTGAGCCCATCCCGGTAAAAACCCTACCATGTACCCGGAAAAGTCACTCCACCATTGATCAAGCGCAGCCTTTGCCCCGTCAATGGATTCCGTCACCCACGTTACGAACGACGACCCCCATCCGCCCGTTGCAGCGTCAAGCAGACCGCCTAGTGTCGCGACGTGTTCAAGCATTGAATTCTTGAACGACCGCCATTTTTCTGGCCATTCGACGGCAGCATTCACGATTGAATTAACAATTGCTTCACGGTAGCGATCGAAAATCGCATTCCATTCAGCCAAAGAATTCGTAGCAAATTCAATAATTGCTGCAGTCCACCTTGCAAGTTCACGTTTTGATTCGTCTCTGGTCGGGAGTCCAAAGACTGCCATGAGTGCATCGCCGAATTTATTAATTGTGTTTCGCCATTCAGGTAAACTGTCGTTGACCCACTTGACAATATCGACAAGGAATACGCCGAGTGCGGCAATGGCAGCAATTCCTCCCGTTAGAATCCACCCCGACAACTTTACCGACCACTCTATGAAGCCAAGCGCCCAGTCATCTGCGTTGTCTACGACCCAGACAGTAACGTCGATAAGCCAATTCGCCAGTGCCTGTAGTGTATCGTCAACACTATTGACAATCCACATAAATAAATCACGTGCCCAACCATTCATATTTTCACGAAATTCTGGTGCATTCTCAATAATCCAGTCCAAAACTCCGTTAAACCAGTCCCCCAATGCTGTCAATGTATTGACGGCAGATTTTTTGATCCAATCGTAAGTTTCAATACCCCACGCAAGGAATTCTTTTGCTAGTTCACTAGGTTGCTTTTTTGTCCATCCAACTATTGTCTGAAACCACTCGTTAAGCTTTTCTGTGGTCGTGTTTACCGAGTTGACGATCCACTGCCAAGTTTCTGTTTTCCACTTGTCAAATTGACTTGGCCATTCAACAAAGACAACGTTGAGCGCCGAGACGAGACCGTCATACCACGTTTGTAGTGCAGCAAGAGTTCCCGGCCCGTTCTCTTCAATCCACTTGAATAAAGTTGTCCCCCAACCAAGAAAAGTCGCAGCCCACTCAGGAAGTTTCTTGACAACTTCACTACGAAGATTTTGAAACCACTTAGCTAGTTCAGGGCTGATCGATGCGATCGCTTTGTCAATGAACGCCCAAAGTGGGCCAGTCCACTTCCCTATTTCGTCAATCCACTCAGGGAGTTTTAACAAAATCCACGACTTCAGTTCTTCCCACCACTCACTAATTTTCTGCAACGTACCTGGAACCGATTCAACGATCCATCTCCAAAGTTCACCACGCCAATTATCAAACTGAATCTTCCATTTAGGGAGCTGATCTTGAACCCACTGGACAAGATCATCCCACCATTCATCTAGTGCATTGCCTGTGCTACTTACAGCATTGACGACCCACTCCCAGAGTACACGTGTCCACGCCACAAGCTGCGCTCCCCAAGAAGGAAGCTGGGCAACGATCCACGTATAGATCGTATCCCACCATTGTCCGAGCTCTGCTATGACAATTGGAACCGCCACTTGTACCCAATTCCATAGTGTAACGCCCCAATCGACGAGTTGTTGTTGCCATATTGGCCACTGAGTACTCATCCAGTCAACAATGACGTTCCACCAACGATTTATACGCTCAAGCGTTGGAGGAATAGCTTCCTGAATCCATTGCCAAAACATCGTTGCTTGATCTTCAAGCTCCAATAACAAGATGGGGAGTTCTTGCTCCATCCATGTATTGAGTGACCCTAACCACTCGTTGAGGGCGGTGTCGGTCTTTGTTACAGCGTCGGTGATCCACGTCCACAATGCTGTCGACCACGTCGAAAGACTTCCTTGCCAAACAGGAAGTTGTTTTTGGATATACTGTCGAAGGCCTATCCACCAACTTCGAAGTGCAAGCATAACGCGTGGATATGAGTCCAAAATCCACGACCATAACGATCTTGACCACGCCCTAAACGAGCGAAGAAACTGCCCTGATCGTTGCTTAATCGATCCTCGGATAAGCTTCCACCACGCATTAAGAGAAAACTCAACTTTTGGATACGCTTTATATATCCAACTCCATAATCCTCCTGTCCATCGGGACAACGTGTTGTACCAATTCGGAAGTTGATTCTTGATGTATGATTCGACCGAGCCATACCACTCACCAAGTTTTGTAATTACGACTGGAACTGTTTCTTGTATCCAGAACCACAAGCCTCTTTGCCAGTTAATAAACTGTGATCCCCATTGCGGAAGCATTGACGCAGCCCAACCTGATAGAGCATTAAACCATTGACCTATTTGATTGATTGTTGACGGAATAGCGTCCTGAATCCATTTCCACAACAACACTGACTGAGTGCCAAGTTGAGACAATATAATTGGAACCTCTTCCTTAACCCATGTTCCGATAATATCCGAGAGTGAAGCAATAGCCGCAGCTACTCCGTTTACTCCCCCACCGGCGTTGTTAAACGCTTCCTCAAGTGCTTCCCAGTTATTGACAACGACAGCTGCTGCAAGCCCCACTGCGGCTGCAACCGGTATAAGAGGTCCCATAGTTGTAATAAGCCCGACCGCGCTTGTTCGTGCTCCCAAAAGCGCAACCGATATTCCTTGAATGGCTTTTGTAGCAGCACCAATGACACTCGGACCGGCGAAGACAAGTAGAGCACCAGTCATGCCACCAAGGATCATTTCCCACTCTGGAAGAATATCATCAATAGCTCTAATAATATTTTGCGCTATATTTTGAAATTGATCAACGATAATCGGAGTTATTACGTCGATTGCGTTTTGAATTCTCGGTATAGCTACTTCAGCGTACTGTGCTGCACTGTCGATTAATACACCGAGTTCAGTAACGAGCTGAGGAATTGCATTGACAATACGGCCAAGAGAATCGCTTGCTCCGAGAAAAACGCTGATGATTTCTGCACCGATGGTGAGGATTTGTTCCATTGCGGGAAGGAATGCAGAACCAATTTTAGCGCTGAGTGTCTCCAATGTTCCAGTGAATTGTTCAAGGGCATAATCATATCCCTGCTGAACAATTGCAGCGGTTTGCATAACACCCAAGGCGTTCATCATTTTTTCTTTGTACGCCTCAAGATTTTGAAGCCCGCCTTGTGTAATCAAACTTGATACTGCCGCCTTGCCTTCCTCACCAAATATTTTTTGTATGACTTCTTGGAAGTCCATATCGCTCAGTTTTTCTAGTTCTCCGAAGTAATACAGCATGTTTTCAAAACCGAGGAATGTCCCTTGTTCGTCAAAGAATACGTTTTGATACATGAACTGCTGCATAAGTTTTTCTGTTTCACGTTCGGTCATTTTAGCTGCTAAGCCATACTCGGCAAAGCCTGCAGCAATCTCCTCGAATGTTGCTCCGACGTTTAAGCCTTCTTGAGCAAGGTATCGTTGAGCCTTTGAAAGGTCAAGCGTCAACCAATTCATTCGCTGAAAGTATTCAAATTCCTTATCCTCGACCGGGATTAGGTTGTTCATCATATAACGAAATGATGTTCCTGCTTCGCTTGCACTGGTAAATGAGTTCGTCAAGACTGACATAATACTGACAAAGTCTTCGTACGAGATACCTAGCGCTCTGACGCCTGCCTGAGCATTGAGAAGGCCTTCGTGAAGTTCAAGCGGAGTCGTTGCTCCAGTATTTGCAGCTCGAATAATGGCATCTTGCTGCATTGCAATCATGTTAATGATGTCTTCGTTGCTCGCTCCGTATTCTTTCCAGCCCGCCAACTGCTTTGCGACAATTTCAGCTGCCTGTGATGCACTCATGTCGGCAGCGTTAGCGAAGTTAATTGTGCTCTCAAGAATGCCGACGCCACTATTGATGCCTTCAATGCCAAGCGTAACAAGAGGGTCAACCCCTTGCTTGGTTAGCTCAATCAGCGTCTTCCACGTTTCTGTGAGCGTAACGGGGAGTCTTTGCGCAACGTCGTACGCGAGGTTTTCAAAATCTGAAAGGCTAAGACCTGCTGCTTCAACTTCTTGTGTTGCGATTGCCTCAAACTGCTGCGAAAGATCTTGTACGTTTCCGGCAATGTTTATGGCAGCCGGTACAAAATTTGCTGCAGCTGCCCCTATTTCCGTGATTTTGTCAAGGACTTGATAAGTAAGATAATTACTGATTGAAGACGCTACCCCTCTCCAACCTTCACCGTATCCAATGACACTATCTTCACTCTCCACTATTGCACTATTGACCGAGCGAAGGGTTCCGGTTACTCCATTTAGTGCCGACGCTGCATTTCTTGCGTCCGAGATTGACGATGTAAACCCTTCTGCAGATGCCGATGCTGCGTTAAAAGCATTCGTTGCACTTCTTCCAGCAGCAGTGACGGACGACCCAAGATTCTTTGCTGCGGTCGACACTGAATTAATTGACGAAGCAGCTGTTCTGCTTGAAGCAGAAAAGGCAACCCCAAATGTCTTTGATGCTGTATTGATTGCCGTGATGGTCTTAAGCGTCTGTGCAAGCGTTCTGTTTAAGCTTGCAATGCTACCAAGACCAGTAACTTTGATGGCGATACCAATACTAATAGGGACAGAAGCCATGACACTACCTCGTCATCCTTGAGGATCTTAGTGGTGTGTATTGTACGTCAATGTTGAGCAAGTCGTAACACAATCGGCCCATACCCGGCTGCGCAGATACTCCCGTTTCATGGTAGCACTTTGCATGTCCGAGCAGGGCCGATAATGATATTCTAGGTTGTGAGATTGAATTACGGCATTGACTTGCTTTGTTTGCTATTTCGAAGTTTCATCGTCTTCCTCGTTGCTTCTCCGCGTTTCGACGTTCTTGTACTCGACGGATCTTCATTTGTTCTTCGTAGTAGACAGCGTAACGAGACGCCCACACTTGGCTTGCTGTACCATGCTCAATTTCCCACGGAGGAACATGCCACGCTTCGGAGAGTTGCAGAATGAGTAGCCATCGAGGTGCGCTTTTTCCCAGTCCCGAAAGCGCGTTTGCGACGGCTACTCGCTCGCGTTTGGGACGTTGACGGCCTTGGCAATCTGATCAGTCAACCGACGGAACTGTGTCATCGTCAACGAACGAATGATTACGCGGTCGACCTCGAGCAACTCGGCGTACACGTCAATCATGCTTCCGAACTTCCCCGTTGCCTGCGCCGTTTCCATGTCTTCCATGAAGCCAATCGTGAGCTTGTCTGGATTGATCGTGAGTGGAAGAGGGACCTTCTGTTCCTCGCTCATGGTGTTCTCCTATGCTCCACTAAATTCCGACGTGCCGCTGCGGACAATCTGGATTGTACCACGCCCTGCGGCTGGCGTAGTAGGGTTATAGCGCGATACCCACGATGCCTGAATGATATCGTTCCCGTTCTGGTCGTCAAGTCCACCGATCTGGATGTACTTGATTGGAAGTCGAATCAGAAGCTTCTTGTTGGTGTACCCCGTGCTTCCATTAGCGATTGTTCCGCCAACAAACTCAATCTGCATCAGCTGCGCAACCTGATCGCGCCAGCGCTGTTTAATTCCGGCGGTTCCTGCTGCGCCGAATGTGCCGTCGATTTGATGTTCAAACGTAAACTGCCCCGAGATGGCCTGCGACGTCAGCACAGCCCGATAGGGATATGTGGTACCACTGTCGACGCCATACTTCCATTCCCACTGACTCTCCACCGACATCTCAAACGAGAGGATGTTCCCTGCCGGAACAAGTCCCGTCCCCCAATCGGTCGGCGTATCCGAAAGCCAGATTGAGCCACGCGACGCAAGAATCGTCTCAACGTCCGGAATCGTGCCGACCGCTGAGAACGACCCCGAGTTGTTGGTTCGGTCAGTATAGCGCGCGGACCAGTCTGCGCTATAGCGCAACGGCTCGCCGCCTGCTCCGCCGATCGAAAACGACGTGACGATGGCGTACGGCAAGACCTCTGCTTCGACGTTATTACCGGCTTCAATCGTGTAAGACACAACAGGAAAAGTCTGCGACGAAGGAAACACGAGTTCCTGAAAACAGCTCGATCCTGCGCCCAACATCGTTCCCTGATACGCACCGCCTGTCGTGGTTGTCCCCAACCCTGCGGCGAGCAACAAGTCCGACAATTGTTCAAACGTCGCCTCGGTCGAAGCAAATGAAATCTGACCAGCAAGACGTGGAATGACGGTTCGGTTCGATCCACCGATAATCCCAATCTGCTCTTCGATCTCCATAACTTCCCGGGCGTCATCTGGCATATCACCAGCGCCACGCCACAAGAAGCGAGGAATAACTTTTACACCCGGAGTCGTTTCTCGTTTTAGCCGAATGGAACGTAGTTCCTTGATACCTGGCGTCACGTGAGCCTCCTATGCGCTGTGACCATCAAGAACCCATGCAGTGTATAATCTTCCGTGATCCCGCGCCGCCACGCATGACAACGATGTACGTTGCTTTCTACGTGGATGACTTTAGTAGTATACGCTGCGCGGGCATGACGACACTAGTATACGACGAAGCAACGCTATCCGTCAAATCTTAGCATTAATTGAATAATATGCATAGCGTTACGTTGAACGTCTTGAGTTCCATCAAGTACATTATCCCACTGATCAGGGATAAGTTCTTGTTCAAACGGATCATCAGCAATAAATGCTTCGCCTCTCTCAATCAATCGTTGTTCCCTAACTTTGTTTGGCGTATCAAGAAGAACGGTCGGGATACCATGAGCGCGGGCATAGTCTCGCTCGTGAAAAAATCGTATGCCAACAACAATTGTGCCTCGTTTGAGTTCTGGTGGAGTACTGTCAATGATTCGCAATAATACAGTTGGGTCTCCACTCAGCACTTCCGCTGCTCGTTGCTGAATATAGGATCGGTGCTTGCTGCGAAATATGTCATATCGATCCTCGGAAACCTGAAATGTCTGCATCACCCATATCTTCGCTGGGTGTATGACACGAAATTGCGTTGACGGCTCTGCAATAGACCCAAGAATGACTGCTGCGTTAGCGACAGTATCTTTGCCGGACGCTTTCTTCCCTGCAATAAAAATCATCTTTGGATCCTTACGAAGATCGCAGAATACGCACAGTCACGTCCATGGTAAATCCAATGTACGACACACCACCAAACGACAATGACGGTGTAATACCACTGTCTCGGTATGGATTACCAATGCTCTGCGTTAAGACGGCCTGATAAGCTTGAGCCCCTGTCTGAGCAACCAACACATCTTGATCAAGGATTGCGTTGCGTACCACGTCCATCCATTCAACAGCTTCTTCGGCCCGGGACGGAATATCGTTTTGTCCAAGTGGCTGGATATAAACAATGATCGTCAGAGCCTGCATAAAGCGACGCTTCCCGCCAGATACACCTTCGTAGTCAAACGATGACGCTCCCGGCCAAGTCAATGCAAGCGGAAGCTGCGCCGTTGTGAGCTGTGTTGGGTAACGGTCTAGATGTGGTGCCATCAACGTAATGGTCTTTGTCTTCAGCACCACAACTAGTCCATTTAACACATCCTGTATTGCGTCAATGACATCTCGCGTGATCATTCCGTTTGCCCAACGCTTGGCTGAGAATGTTCAAGTCCAGGATACCAGAAATGTTTCCACTGATTCATTGTGTCGGACAGCATAGGCGGCGGAACATCTGTTGTTGGAGCGATGACAAAGTCGTCTCGCCCCCACGGGTCTTCACCGTTTTTGATACGTTGTTCAATATGCTTTGTGTGTTCTTCGGGCTTCAGCTCCTGATGTAGAAAGTGCACCATCTTTCGCTTAACGGCGCTTGCTCCACCAAAGTAGCTGCAGTGCCACCCCGCCCGCGAAAGCAGATATTGACGCGGATACTCACTGTCGGGCATGGCAATGCCATACCGCACAATGTGGGGGGACATTGCCAAAGCGTCCGCCATCTGAACAATGCGCGTCCCCGTCCACATATACCCGTCGTTGTGCATCGGCGTGGTGTTGACGTTGTAGTAGCAAAGTCGTTGCTCTAGAACGATAATCGTTCCTTCGGAGATTTCGATACTGCTCAGATACGGAAAAATCTGCGGATTCGGAAGCTCGTCTACGTCGGAGATCATGATCAGGTCGTGACTCAGCGGGGTGTAGTACAACCCCAGCGCGTGTATAAGTGCGTTTCGCTGCCGCATCTCCCGCCGACGAGTTGCCGCAATAGACGACGAGCGGTCATATTCTGTAATGCGGCACAAGACAATGTTATTGTGAGGGTGCCAGTAGACAGATTCGACATCAAACGCCGTAATTCCTTTTCCCATCAAGACGGGACTGGCTGGGTGCGTCACCAGCCAGTTGCGCCAGTCTGGGTCAAGACGTTCAACGACCGACGGAATTATCGTTGGGTTATCATGCCCTGCGTGAGTCAGAGACGACTCAACCCCGATAAACGCAAAGACACCCGCGTCTTTAAGCGTCTGCATTCGGAGTGCGATCATGTCCACTTCTTGAAAAAACGGAAAACAGTCGAAGATGACGCGCATATCTTTATTTCGCCTTTATAATGGCAATACCGTTGTTGGGTACAACAAACCAACAGTCATACATTGACCGAGCCAAAGAATGTTCACCGGCTCGCGTTTCGGGAACTGTTACGAGCCATTCTTCAACTGCAGCTTTAACTCCCGGAAACGATTCAGTATCGTGAATCACGATGAAGTCCGGATCAAGCGCTGACCAAAGGTTAAGTTCTTCCATTACATGCTCATATGTATGAATCGTGTCAATAAAAACCATAGTCGGGCGTTGATAATTCATGGCCAACATAATGCTTTTAATTGCGTTTCTAGCACGTACATCACGACTGTCTGCTTGAAGGAACGTCCAGTGTCGGTTTCCTCGGTGAGTTGCAGAGCAGTCAGCTGTGTCAATTGAGACAACGTGACCACCAAATCGTTCAACACCATTCAAGAGCGCAGTCGTTGAAACCCCACCTCGAGTCCCGAGTTCCACTACGAATCCACGTGACAATCCGGCGAGAGTTTCGAGATGATGAGAAATATCCGAGTGGGTAGAGCGATGTCGTAGATAATCTTGTTGAGTCGGTAAGTTTGCCCACTTTGACGGATAAAATTCCTGAACAAACTGCAGATACCTTGCACGATTTTCTTCGTACGAGAGTGTATGGTGAGTGACTGGACCAGCAGTTTGACCACCAAGGTGAATAACAGGGAGATCTGCATGAACAAGAAATACTCCCATAGTCAATGCGCGAAGCGAGAGGTCGTTGTCTTCCCAGTACGGCATTTGATAATGTCGATTCCAAGGAAGCCATGTGTTGTCCATTAGCAAACACCATGTTTTGTATGCCCCGGCAATACACCAACCTTCAAGGTATGGTATAAACGAGCCATGGATGTGTTGATATCCAAAGTTCGATCCATAGAGTGCTGGAATTGACGAAGAACGACACAACATATCTAGGGAATTGGTCAAGTCAACGCCATTGTCGCGAAAGCCCTGACGTCGTCTGTTAAAGTTTGAAGGTGCTACAACGTCAGAGTTAATGAAGCACACAACGTCGTTCTCGTCGCAGTGCTCCTTTACGTACGCAAAGCCTTGATTATTTCCTGACGCGAATCCAATATTTTGCTCAAGCGTTATAATGACAGTCGTTGAATTTTCAGCCTCTTTGAGTTTTTCACGTGTTTTTACATCCGAGTTATTATTGACGATAATGCGCATTCCGCCTTGCGTTACCTGCATGTATCCATCAACTAAATGCGCGGTTGACCCACTCCAACATGTAATGTACCAAATCATAGTTTTTTCCTTCCTTGCCACAGATTAACCACGCTAACGGGATGTTACGACGTAATGCGATCGCGCAGTGGTGCAATGACGCGATGGATAGCCGGATTTTCGTTATCGATAATCATCGACTCCATTGTTTCAATGACTTGCCGCCAATGTTCGGCGACGCGATTAATTGAGTATGCCTCAGCCCCAATCACCGCAGGGTTGATGTTATCATCCAACAAACGGCCTTGCACCGCCTTTGTTCGCTCAGTCATAGCAATAATCGCGTTACCAATTGCTTCGGGATAAGGAAGATAAACGATTGCGCCTTGCTGATCAAAGTAATGAAATGCTTCATCTTTTCTCAGGGATACTCCGTCAAACAATAAATCCTCCATAGCCGTCCAGTTACCGATAATGACAGGGATTCCACACGCTTGAGCCTCTAGAATGGGAACACCAAATCCTTCTCCGATTGACGTTGCAAGCAATACGTCAGCAGCTCGATAAATGTTTGCGACGAATTCTTCGTCGAACGTAAAATATCGATACCGATGCTGATCTGGAAAGAACACATGATTTGCCAAGCCATGTGTATGACATAGCTGATAGAGATCTACACCACCCTCGTATCCATCCTGAGCAATGCTTGTATGAGCATACCATAGTATATTGTTGTTTTTCTTTACCGCTTCACCGACGCCCTCAACCATTTGCGGCCAAGCCTTGCGCGACGGAAGTCCGCCACGGTTAACTGCTACAGTCGCTACGATATAACGATCCATTGGCCAGCCAAGTATTTCACGTGCCTTGGCGCGATCGCCGGGTGAAAACACATTGTGGTCATATGTATGAGGTGCATAGAGTGGACGAAACCCTGCTCCTCGTAGCGCACGGAGACCATGCGGAGCATAAGCGATAGGGCACCACGCTACTTGCATGGCTTTCATAACTGCATTCGTTAGCGGATCGTGGTCGACTGGAACCATTGGTGCCCATCGAATAACGTGTTTTTCCATCATCTCCACGGAGTACACTGGTACGTCTTTGAGTGTAATGACAACATCTGCCTTCCAGTGTTCCGCGACCACGGGAATAATGTCGTTAGAAAACGCATCATGGCCAGTTGGGTAAATAGGAACTTCACTGTCTTTACCGACAACCCACTTCCACGTCGCCCCTTGCACTCCGTACGACGTCAAAAATGCGACGTCAACACCAAGTTGGCGAAGAATCGGCACAATAAACTTTGATTGCTTACCATACCCTGAAGTCGTCCAAGGGCCGTCGCTGACGAAGAGTACACGAAGAGGTCGATGCCTCCACTGGATTGGCCGAAGATTTAGATCTGGACTTGTAATCTCATTAATGAGCTTCATGTTTCCCTCTCAGAATGTTCATTCCTAGACCATCGACACCGATACAGTGTATGTCGTTCATGATCGACAATAATAATATGTTGAAGGTCAGGAGACGATATGCTGCACCTTGGAGGGCGAGGTGTTGTAGAAAGAATGCGTTGAAGATGCGCCCTTGCCCACGCAATCCACTCTGCTTTTGTCTCAACAGCAATGTCTTCAATGATCTGCATGATCATCAGTACTGAAGAACGCAGCAATTGTCTCTGGTGCAACCGTTCGGAGTACAACAATAACTTGAGACGCGACAACGCGATGTTCGTACTGCGTTGTTTTGTCAAGGCGCTGCTTGAGATAATGAATCCAGCTCCGCATCGTTCCGTTAACGTAAAGACGAGTCGTTGTCAATCCTTCGGGAAGTAGTGACCTCGCCAATTCTTTCGCAATCCCTATTGCAGTGGCTTCTTGATAAAGTTCTTGCGAAACGCTGAGGGCTTTCTTTTGCAGAGTAAGCCATGACTGAGATATCACTTCATCGCTTGTCTCAATCGAATGTTGACGAGATGTAGGGTGCTGTGTTCTTGCGTTGCGGAGCGTTGTCGTTGGAAGTCGTTCAAGTGGATTAGCGTATCGCTGAGAGAATTCTTGAAACGAAAAGCTACGATGTCGCAGAATCTGCCGCGCTATATCTCGTTCAGTAACGATCTCCAAGCACACGTTGGCCATTTCAAATGGCGAAACGTGTCCATTCCTCATTAGGTATTGCAGGAGTCCACGATTAATGCGGTCCTGCTTACCGGAGGAAACACGGCAAATCTCTAGAATGGTTCCGTCAATATCTGGGGTACTCCATACCAACGATACAGCCATGTCCTTGCCTCATGATTCTGCAACTACGTTTTCCTCTACTTTGTAAGTATACCATGGGTATATACCATGATTGCGGAATCCTCAAGTCAACATAATGTTGCTATGACTTGCTAAGGGCACTCTCGTCTTTATTTATTCTCTCTCTTTCTATTTAAATCGACAGAAGCAGAAACTTTTCTCCACTCTCTGCCCGAGACCACGGATAGAAGACATAAGCTGTGGCTCAATCAATGTGTGTTGCTTAAGTAGTTTAAAACTGAACAAGATTATTGTTAATATTGCGAAGAATTTCATGTTAAATCAGGTAATTTCTCTTGAACAAATCATGTAGCTTTTTCATTTAATTCTTGGTTCAAAAACTCACAATATTTTCAATTAATTGTTCTCAAGTAAAATTATGGATTTTCTTACGACATATAACGGAACATTTCATGATAAAACAGAGAACATTCATC
>SXGQ01393681.1_pt1 | contig 19316 bp, 14 predicted proteins | sample 3178371 | NCBI WGS metagenome assembly SXGQ01 (sample SAMN11356859, study PRJNA531348) | freshwater metagenome | isolation source: freshwater sample F1-20 | place: China: Fuxian Lake, Yuxi | collected 2017-12-25 | reverse complement strand
TCGCAGAGGAGAGCACCGCCTGGCCCATGGTCTCTCGCCCCCCGTGGGGCGGAGGCCTCGGAGTCACCCTCAAGTGGAACATGGGGGGGCTGCACGACACGCTGGGCTTTTTCCGACGGGAGACGATCCATCGGAAGTACCATCAGAACGATCTGACCTTCGCAATGCTCTACCATTTCCAGGAGAACTTCGTCCTACCGCTGTCGCACGACGAGGTGGTCCACGGGAAGGGCTCCCTGCGGCGGCGCATGCCTGGGGATGACTGGCAGGGCTTCGCGAACCTTCGGACGCTGCTGGGGTACCAGTGGCTGTTTCCAGGCAAGAAGCTCCTCTTCATGGGCGGTGAATTCGGGCAGGCCCACGAATGGAACGCCAATGCCGCTCTCGACTGGTCCTTGCTCGACTCTGGCCCCTTCCATCGAGGGACACAGAAATGGGTCTCGGACCTCAATGCGCTCTATCGACGGGAGCCGGCGCTCTGGCGGGGGGACTACGAGCGGGACGGCTTCTGGTGGATCGATTGTAGCGACCACGAGAACAGCGTGCTCACCTTCGTTCGCCACGCCTCCACCGAAGGGCACCCGGGGACGCACAGCCACCTGCTCGTGATCCTCAACCTCACGCCAGTGCCCCGGCCCAGGTATCGTGTCGGACTGCCCCTCCAAGGCCGCTGGCATGAGCTCCTCAACAGCAATGCGGCCCTCTACGGCGGAAGCAACCTCGGTAATCCACTGGGGGTCGAGGCGGAGCCGTACGCCGTCCATAACCAGAGTCATTCCGCGGAGTTCACCCTGCCCCCACTCAGCGTCAGTGTCTTCGGTCGACGCGGCTGAGACGCCCTGGCATCCCGACAACGACGCAACCCAGCCACAGCGCCGGGCAACGCGTCGGCAACCGTGACGGTTGCTGGTACGGGTATGGGGTTCTACCGTGCAGTGCCAGTGCCGAAGACCACCCGCAACCTCCGAGCCTCCCCACCCTTCCAGGGCGGAGAAGCCGCGGTCTGGCGCGCGGTCGGCGCCCGATGGCGCCAATTGTTCGGAGACTTCGCCCGTCTGGGCCTCAGCTTCGAATGGCATGAGGTGCCCCCGGATGCCGAGGTCGACTGGGCTCCCAGCTTCCATCCTGACGCAGTGGAGCTGTGCCTGAACCTCTCGGGTGCCGCTGAGGTCTCCGCGGCCGGTAAGACGCTGAGGCTCGAACCCTGGACCGCCGGGTTCTACCGACAGGGAAAGCCGGGACTGCAGGCCAGACGCCTCCCAGGCGCCACCCACCACTTCATCACCGTGGAGTTCGCGCCCGAGTTCCTGTCACGACATCTCCAGAAATCCTCGGCAGACCTCAACCCTCTGGTCCGGCAGGCCATCGACGGCACCCGGTCCGACGCCATGGTCGCGACTCCCGAATCCATCAACGTCCGTCAGCGGGAACTCGTCCTGAGCCTCCGCCAGCCTCCGGTACTCGCAAGCGCCCAGGACCTCTGGTACCAAGCCAAGGCCATCGAGCTGATGGGCGAGTTCTTCTTCCAGCCCGCCTCGAACGAGGAGCTGTTCTGCCATCGGCACCAGCGGGTTGCACGCGACCGCGTCGACCGCGTGATCGCCATCCTCAAGGAACAACTCACCGACCCTCCCTCCCTCGAGGAAATCGGACGCCAGGTCGGCTGCAGCCCCTTCTACCTCAGCCGGACCTTTTCCAAGGAGACCGGCCAGACCATTCCCCAGTACCTGCGACAGCTCCGTCTCGAGCGTGCCGCCGACCTCCTCCGGAGCGGCTCGTTCAACGTGACCGAGGCCGCCACCGAGGTCGGCTACAACAGCCTCAGCCACTTCAGCCAGGCCTTCCACCAGCACTTCGGTTGCTGCCCGGGACTCTACCCGATGGCGACCCCGACCCAGAAGGCCGCCGCCGAGGGGTCAGAACACTGACGACAGCCACATCAGGAACCGCGCGGTCCGGTTGAACCACCAGCCCAGCGCCGTCCAGGGCGTCACCTTTCCGGTCAACCACGGCAGGGTCACCAACAGGACCAGCACGTTGCCCAGCCAGATCAGGACCCCCGACACGATCCATCCCTCCACATCGATGTCAGGCTGCCGCACCCGGAGGATGTGAACCGTCAGGGTCACATGGAACGAATACGTCACGCCAAGGCCGAAATGAAACCACGGCTGGTAGGTCTGCCAGTGACCAAAGTGACTGCCGACAGCCCAGAACGCCGCCCACAACAGCGCGTACAGCGGGATGAAGTACGGAGCGAGGACGATGAAAGCGTTGCTCTTGCTCACCACCACCGACCCTCCATTGGAGGTTGCCTGGAACGATTTCACCCGCCCACCACACATCCAGGCCGAGAGGGCATGGGTCAGCTCGTGGCCCACCACATAGATCCAGAGCGGTTTGGGCAGCATCAGGAAGACCACCAGCCACGCGGCGGCACCTCCCAGCACCGAGACCCAGAAAAGCGAGGATCCGACCGAGGTCCGGACGAGAACCATCAACGCCCAGGTGGCCCCAATGCACCATGGCAACAATGCGAGCCCAAACAGGATCCGCCACAACAGCTGGAAGAGATGGGACATGGCCGGGACTCAGGAACCCACCGGAGGAGGGTTGTTGAGCGTTGGGAGTTGAGGGTCGATCATCCACGGCACAGCCCTCAGACCGGTGGACGTGACCCTCAGACAGATGGGTTCCGGAGTGCCCTGCGGAACCTGGGTGCGAAGCACCCAGCGAGACGGCATCACGGCTCCAATGACGCCAGATCCCACCCTTGGCCCAACCCCGACCCATTGGACCACCACCTCACCCATAACGATCCGGTGACAACAGGCTGAGATCGAACCCGGGCGACTCCCCCGCCACCAACTCCGACACGACGCGCCCCGTGATGGGACCCAGGCTCAATCCCATCATGGCATGGCCCGTCGCCACCACGAGGTTGGCAACCCGGCGACTGCGTCCCAGATAGGGCAATCCATCCGGCGAGCACGGTCGAAGCCCCCGCCACGGCTGGATGTTTTCAAAGTCCCCAGGGTCGAACGCCGGGAAATACCGGACCGCCGCCTTCACGATGCCACGAACCCTCCGCTGGGTGATGTCCTCGTTCAGGCCCGCGATCTCCATCGTCCCACCAAAGCGCAGGCTTCCACCCATCGGCGTCACCGCGACCCGCGCCTCCGTGAGAATCGAACACAGCTCGGGGAGCTGACGTGGCCGCAGAAGCGTCAGGCTGTAACCCTTCCCCGCCTGCATCGGAATGGAGAGCCCAAGTCCCTCGCCCAGCCGCGACGACCACGAACCCCCGGCCAACACCAGCCGGCCAACCGGAACCTCCCCCGCCGTCGTCTCGAGCGCCCGGACCCGAGCGCCCTCGCGAACCACGCCGATCACCTCCGTGCTCCACAGGAACCGCACCCGGAGCCGACCGCACTCCTCACGCACTGCCGCCATGAATCGATGGGGCGACAGGTGACAGTCCTTCGGGAAGAACACCGAGCCCGCGACATCCATCGTCACCCCGGGGTCCATCGCCGCCGTCTCCTGGACCCCAAGCACCCGCGCGGGAACTCCGAGACCCTCGGCCTTGGCCGCAAACGCCGCCTCCTCCTCGAGGCCATGCTCCGTCCGACACAGCATCAGGAGCCCACGCTGGACCAGGCCAAAGTCGGACGGGAGCTGCGACGCAAGCGACTTATACTCGGACCGGCTGGCCAGATTGAGATCCCTCAGCACCGGCGCCGCGGCGCGGACATGCCCCTCCGTCGAGGCCCGGATGAATCGCCAGCCCCACGCAAGAAGCTCCGGATCCAGACGCGGCTTGATGTAGAACGGCGACTCCGGATTCCACATCCAACGGAACCCCAACGCCACCATCCCGGGTGCCGCCAGCGGCACGAAATGGCTCGGCACCACCATGCCCGCATTGCCAAAGGAGCAGCCATCACGCTCCTCGGCCTGACGATCCACCACCGTCACCCGAATTCCTTGCCGGGCACAGTACAGCGCCGAGCACAGGCCGATGATGCCGGCACCCAGGATCACCACATGGGAGGAGTCGGACATGCCCCGCGAGGATGGCGGGGTCACCGCGTCGAAGGAAACCGAAGACTTCATCGAAGACTTCATCAGACCGGACTTGTCTCGCCCACGGACTCGGACCAACCCTAGCCCATGACTCGCCGCTCCTTCCTCCACTCGGGCACCGCCGCGGTCGCATGGTCCGCGGCCGCCACCTACATCCCCACCACCTTCGCCGCCGCCGACAAACCGCTTCGCGTTGGACTCATCGGCACCGGCTGGTACGGCAAGTGCGACCTGTTCCGCCTCATCCAGGTCGCGCCGGTCGACGTCGTCTCCCTCTGCGACGTCGACAAGCGGATGCTCACCGAGGCGGCCGACCTCGTCTCCCAACGCCAGAAATCGGGGAAGAAGCCCCGCACCTACGCCGATTACCGGAAGATGCTCGCCGAGAAGGATCTCGACGTCGTCCTCATCGGCGCCCCTGACCACTGGCACGCCCTCGCCATGGTCGAGGCCTGCAAGGCCGGTGCCGACATCTACTGCCAGAAGCCCACCGGAGTCGACGTGGTGGAGAGCCAGGCCATGCTCGCCGCCGCCCGCAAATACGGCCGTGTGGTCCAGATCGGAACCCAGCGCCGCAGCACCCCCCACCTGATCGAGGCCCGGGAGCGCTACATCCAGTCCGGCAAGCTCGGCAGGATCGCCCGGGTCAACATCTGCTGCTACTGGCACATGCGGAACCGCGACACCCTCGCCCAGGCCCCCGACACGGCACCGCCGGAGTACCTCGACTATGACATGTGGACCGGCCCTGCGCCGATGCGGCCGTACAACAAGATCGTCCACCCCCGCGGCTGGCGCGCCTTCATGGAGTACGGCAACGGCATTGTCGGTGACATGTGCGTTCACATGCTCGACATGACCCGCTGGATGATGGACCTCGGATGGCCGAAGCGGATCAGCTCGTCCGGAGGCATCCTGGTGGACAAGGCTGCGCGGGCGAACATCACCGACACCCAGGAGGTCACCTATGACTACGGGGATCTGCAGGTGGTCTGGACCCACCGCACCTGGGGTTCGGACCCAGATCCCAAGTATCCCTGGAGCGCCACATTCTACGGGGACAAGGGGACGCTGAAGGCCAGCGTGTTCAGCTACGACTACCAGCCGCTCGACGGCGGCACCCCGGTGCACAAGGACGTCGGCATGGAGCTCGAGGAATATCCAGAGGACAAGACCGAGAAGGATCTTGAGAAGCACTGCGCGCCCGCGATCCGGGGGCACATGCGCAACCTCCTTGAATGCCGTCAGACCCGTGGGAAGCCGGTTGCCGACATCGAGCAGGGACACATCTCATCCTCCTCCTGCATCCTGGGCAACATGGCCCTGAAGCTGGGCCGTACCCTCACCTGGGACGCGAAGGCCCAGAAGGTGGTCGGCGACGACGAGGCCAACCGCCTCCTCGCCCGGCCCTACCGATCCCCATGGGTGCATCCCACCCCGAAGAACGTCTGACCGCCCACGGGCGTCTTGTCAGCCCTGGCACTGGCCCTGATGGAGCCAATGCCAGGGCTCGTAGATGATGCCGTTGGGGTTCCCTCTTGGATAACTTAGGGAGAATTCAAACCGGTCCGCATTCCGGGTGAGCCAACCGTAAGCCGCTGTCTCCTCGAACCGCTCCTCCAGCGGCGGACACCCCGGCGTTCCAATGTCCACCGCCCGCCCCGTGTGATGCTCGCTGTAGCCCGGAGCGGCATTGACACGGAGGATCGACCCGATCGTTTCTCCTGCAGCGAGCTTCCGCTCGATGATCTCCTGCTGCCGCTGCACGGAGCGGAAGCCCGAGATCAGCAACAACCTGATGCCCTCCGATTCGGCAGCCGAAACCATTCCCCTCCAAGCGGCCGCAGCCCCGGGCTCCAGCTCGATCCGCCGACCATCCGCTAACACTCTCGCCACCTCCAACACCCCGGCCTCCAGCTGGAGGGCCAGTCCATGGTCGAGGCCATACGTCCCGGGAATCCCCAACCCCTTCAGGCGTTCCAGAATCGATGCTGCATAAGCCGGATCCAACGGGCCAACCGGCGACCGGTCTCCTGAGTGTGGGATGCGGGAGTGATCCATGGGTTGGCAGGCCCTCGAAGCCCCATCACGACGAGAACAAATCCAGCTGAGGCGGCGGCTGGAGCGAACGGAGCCGTTCCCGGTCGGATCGGGTTCGTCGGGGCCGTTCCACTGGGGACGGACCCGCCGCATCCTCGCCCGCTCCCGGCAACACCTGCTGAAGATTGAGCTCTGCCTCCTCGAGGACCCTCAGAATCACCTTGGCCCGGGCGATCACCGGCTGCGGCACCCCGGCCAGACGCGCGACCTGGATGCCGTGGCTCTTGTCGGTCGCACCCGGCTGGACCTTTCGCAGGAAAACCAGCTGGTCGTTCCATTCCCTAACAACCACATGGTAGTTCCGCACCCGGGCCAACCGCGCGCCAATGCCTGAGCCAGCAGCCACCGGCATGTCCGGATGGCTGCCCAGCTCGGTCAACTCATGGTAGTGGGTCGCGAACAGCGTCTTCGCACCCACCTGATGATGCAGATGCTCGACAATGCTCCAGGCAAGGCTCAGTCCATCGAACGTGCTCGTGCCGCGACCAATCTCGTCGAGAATCACCAGGCTTCGACAGGTCGCATTGTTCAGGATGTTGGCCGTCTCGCTCATCTCCACCATGAACGTGCTCTGCCCCCGCGCCAGATCGTCGCTCGCCCCGATGCGGGTGAAGATCCGGTCCACAAGGTCGATCCGGGCCGACGTCGCCGGGACAAACGCTCCCGTGTGCGCCAACAGGACGATGAGCGCCACCTGACGGATGTAGGTGCTCTTGCCGGCCATGTTCGGCCCCGTGATCAGCGCGATCTGCTCCTTCTCCACGTCCAACCGCGTGTCGTTGGGTACAAAACGGCCATCGGTCAATGCCAGCTCGAGCACGGGATGCCGACCATCCCGGATCTCCAGCACCCCGGATTCCCCGACCTCCGGGCAGACATGCCGATGCAGACGCGCCGTCTCGGCAAAGGTCGACAGAACATCCAACTGCGCCAGCGCCGCTGCCGTTCCCTGGATTTCCTTCAGCTGACCGAGAACCTCCTCCCGGATCCTGAGGAAGAGCTCGTACTCCAGTTTGGTGGCCCGTTCCTCGGCTCCCAGGATCTTCGACTCCATCGCCTTGAGCTCCGGGGTGATGAAGCGTTCGCCATTGGCCACGGTCTGCTTGCGAATGTACTCTGGGGGCACCTTGGACAGGTTCGATTTGGTGACCTCGATGAAGTAGCCGAAGACCGAGTTGAACCCGACCTTGAGCGAGGAGATACCCGTCCTCACGGCCTCGTCCTGCTGCAGCTTCGCAATCCAGTCCTTGCCCCCCCGGGAGGCTGATCGGATCTCGTCGAGCTCCGCACTGAAACCGTCCCGAATCAACCCACCCTCCTTCACCGCAAGCGGCGGTTCGTCGACAATGGCACGTTCCAGCAGCTCGATCAGCGCCGGCTGTTCGATCAGTTCGGCTTGGAGTTTCCCCAGGAGCGAGGACGCCTCGACACCGGACTCCGGCACAAGGCCCGGGATCCGGCCGAGGGTCTGCCGCAGGTCAGGGAGTTGTTGCAGCGCGAGACGCAGCACCACGAGATCGCGAGCATTGCCGGATCCCAGACTCAATCGGGCCAGAGTCCGCTCGAGATCCCGCACCTCCCGCAGACGGGCCCGGAATGCCTCGAGCCCTCCCGGATGATCGAGCCACAACGACACCGCGTCCTGCCGCTGCCGGATTGCGTCCACCGAGGCCAGTGGCTGGGTCAGCCAATCCCTGAGCCGCCGCGCACCCATCGGCGTCACCGACCGGTTCAGAGCCCCGAAGAACGTCGTGTTCCGGGAACCGTCGGCATGCAGTGGATCCAGGATCTCGAGATTCCGCAGCGAGATGGCGTCGAGGACCAGATAGTCCGCTACCTGATAGAACGTCAGCCGGGTGAGATGGGAAACATCCCGACGCAGGTGGTGCACCAGATAGTGCAGCACGGCACCCGCCGCCCCGGCGGCCGTGTCGCGATGCCTCAGACCAAAGCCGTTGAGCGACTCCACCTTGAAGTGGTCCTTGAGGGTGAACAACGCCGTCTCCGGACGGAACACCCAGCCCTCGTACCCGACACACTGGGCTCCCGTGGAGGTCCGAAGGTCGGACGCGGGATCCGCGTCCTCCACGCCGAGAAGAAGGCTCCTCAGACGGACATCCTCAGCAGCCACGATCACCTCGGCCGGCCGCAACCTCTCAAGTTCCGCGAGCAGAGCCTTCGCGCTGTCGAGCTCAGTCACCCGAAAATCGCCGGTCGTGAGGTCAACACAGCTCAACCCGTAAACCCCACCCGAGTTCCAGACCGCTGCGAGGAAGTTGTTCCGATCCGATTGCAGGAGACGCTCATCGAAATGTGTGCCGGGTGAGAGGATTGCCGTGACCTCGCGCTGCACGAGCTTGCCCGGACGCGGCTCCTCGGTCTGGTCACAGATCGCAACCTTCCGTCCGTGCCGCAGGAGCTTTCCCAGATACCCGTTCGCGGCGTGGTACGGCAGGCCGCACATCGGGATGCCATTGCGCTGGGTGAGTGCGAGATTCAGCAACTGCGCCCCCGACTGCGCATCCTCGAAGAACATCTCGTAGAAATCGCCGAGCCGGAACAGCAGCAGCGCATCCTTCGGCAGCTCCGACTTGATCCGTCGATACTGCGCCATCATCGGCGTCAGCGGGGTTGAGGAGTCGGAGGACATCGGATGCGGACCGAGACTAGGCACGCGCCAAACCCATGCAAGAGAGCGGAGTTCGCATCGAAAAATCGCACTCATGAGAGAAAACGCTGGCGTGCATCCGTAACGCTTCGTTACAAAACGCCAACGTGTTCCCCGTTGTCCTCGCAATCAATCTTAGAGGGACATCCTTGTCGGGAACACGACGGATGGGAGGTGAGAGGAATGCCCGCTAAGAAAAAAGCCGCAGCTGCAACGAAGCCAGCCGCCAAAAAGGTCGCTGTCAAAAAGCCAGCCGCCAAACAGGTCGCTGCCAAAAAGCCAGCCGCAACGAAGCCAGCCGCCAAGAAGGCCGCTGCCAAGAAGAAGTAATCCATTGGCTTCTTGTCACTGAGTTGGGGCGGGAATCGTCGGGTGCCTCACGGCAGCCCGGGGGTTTCCGCCCCTCGGTTTTTGGATCGCCCAAGTGTCCGGACCGGGACCGATACCCGGACCGATCTCACCGCTGTCCCTCCAATCCCTCAAACGCTACAAAACCCTGCATGGCGCGACTCGTCTTCGACATCGAAACCTCCGCAATGCCTCTCGAGCAGTTCGACGAGGCACAGCAGGAGTACCTGTTCCGCGAGGCGGAGAAGCTCCCCGATGAGGCGGACCGGGCCCGGCGCCGTGCCGAGATCTACCAGCAGTTCAACCTCTGGCCGTTCACCGCGCAGATCGTCTGCATCGCCATGGTCAATGCAGACTCCGGCAAGGGACAGGTGCTTTATCAGGCCGAGGACTTCGAGGAGGAATCCTGCAACCCCGAGGGGGTCGAGTTCGCCCCACAGGTCGATGAGCAGGAACTTCTCACCGCCTTCTGGGACGTCGCCAAACGCTATGACCAGGTCGTCACCTTCAACGGACGCGGCTTCGACGTACCATTCCTCTATCTGCGGTCCGCCCTGTTGAACGTACCGATCACCCGGAAGGATTGGCTCGGCTACCGATACCAGACCGATCCTCACTGCGATCTCGCCGAACAGTTCACCTTCTACAACGTCAGCGGACGCGACGGTGCCGCGCGGAAGTTCAACCTCGATTTCTACTGCCGCGCCTTCGGCATCCCCTCCCCCAAGGCCCAGGGTGTCACGGGAGCCGATGTCAACGACCTCCTCGCCGCTGGCGAGTACCGTCAGATCGCCGAGTACTGCCTCCGAGATGTCGAGGCCACCGTACGCCTCTACCAGATCTGGAAGGATCGCCTCGCCGGAATCAAATAAGGCCCACTCCAAGATCGGGATGGGACCACCCGTCCCTTTCTCGACCCACTGCATGGTGGCGGACTCTAGAAGGAGGACGAGCCCCGAGATCTCGGGGCAGTAGCACTGGGACGGCAATCCTAGCGGTCCAGTCCCGTACCAATCAAAGCGCCCCTTCCGTCACCGGACCGTCGCCAATTGGATCCGGCGTCATGACAACAGACGTCACGCTGCACCAAGACGCGGAGGGCTATCTTTTCCGAGACCTGATCCAGCGTGTCACCCCTCAACACAAATCGATACAGCCGGGTCTCGGGAATATCGCCTTGGGCGAGTCGTACAGACAGATCCAGATGGTTTTTGAAAACTCCAGCGCAAGCGTCACGCCCAGCATTGAGGCATTACCGGACAGGTTGACTCGGGCGATAAGGTTTTTTGTTTCGCTGTACCGCCCAAACCCACAAGCGGCATGGACCTTGCTTTTTCCATGTCTTGGTAGTGTTTATTATAATTGAGAAACCCAGTTGTAATATACACTCCAAATACAAAATTGTATTTGGAAAGAAAAATCCAATTGGTAATAGAAATTATATTCTCACGAAGAGACGGTTAGAAAATGGAAAACCACATCAAACAAATTTCCCACACGAAATACCGTCCAGATATTGACGGATTGCGAGCCGTTGCTGTGATGGCCGTGGTGGTTTTTCACGGATTTCCAGATTATTTCAAAGGAGGTTTCATTGGTGTAGATATCTTCTTCGTGATTTCCGGCTTCCTCATATCAACAATTCTTTTTGAAAATCTAAACCGAGGAACTTTCAGCTTCAGAGAATTCTACATTAGGCGGATTCGCCGCATCTTCCCCTCTTTTATTTTTGTAATAGCAGCATGCCTTGCCACCGGCTGGCTATTTCTATTGGCACCTGAACTTAATCAGTTGGGAAAACACATCGCCAGCGGCGCTGGGTTTGTATCGAACATAGTTCTTTGGCGAGAGGCAGGGTATTTCGACAACTCAGCTGAAACCAAGCCATTGCTACACCTTTGGAGCCTTGGGGTGGAAGAACAATTCTATATCATCTGGCCAATTCTTCTTTTTCTTGCATGGAAAACTCGTGTCAATCCACTCAAAGTCGTCTCGATTTTGGCCATTCTCTCATTTGGATTAAACATAGCAACCGTGAGGCAATATCCCACAGCAAACTTCTATCTCCCACTAACTCGGTTTTGGGAGCTTTTATGCGGAACCGCTCTCGCATGGTTTTCAGTCTTCAAGGGATGTTCAGTGCGACAGATTTCAACAAAAGACAATGTCAATAGCATCTATCCGACAGAAAAACCACGAAACAAAAACTGGGAACCACAACAAAGGAATGCCCTCTCGTTCTGTGGACTTGCAATGCTCGTATTTGGATTTCTAATAATAAACAAGGAGTTTCAGTTTCCGGGATTTTGGGCGCTTGTCCCTGTGCTCGGGACGGTTATGATCATTGCAGGTGGCGTTGAGTCGTGGGTCAATCGAAAGATACTGGCAAATCGGGTTGCGGTTTGGCTCGGCCTTATCAGCTTCCCGCTCTATCTATGGCATTGGCCGATACTTTCGTTCGAACGCATTATTTTTAGTGAAACCCCGCCTACAGAGTTCCGAATCGGAGCCATCCTCGCTGCAATTCCACTGTCGTGGCTCACTGTGAGGTTTATTGAACGGCCCTTTCGTTTTGGAAACACAAAGGTCCTCTTAAAAACAACTTTGCTCGTGGCATTGGCATTTACTTTAGGAATCACTGGACTCGTCGTGAGCAGATTGAATTTCAACACGACCCATACGATTAAAAGCCTCGCAAATCGACGGAAAGGCTTGGAACATGGCCTTGGGTGTTCATTGGATTGGTACCAAGGAAAAGGAGATTGGCTGTTTCCTGGAAACCGCATCGACAACACAGTCGCCAAGGTCAAACTCGCCTACCTGCCAAAGGAGGAAGATATTTGGAGATTTGAGGAGTTGTTTTCGAAAACTGCGTCAACGTGCTCCAAATATGGAGCGACGTGTGTTTTTATCTTGGGACCTAACAAAACAAGCATCTACCAAGAATTCCTTCCAGCTGAACTTGTCCCGTCGCCGAGAAAATACATCAGCTTTTTCTTGGATCGCCTCAAAACGATTCCCGGGCTGATAATATACGACCCGACGAACGATTTGATCGAAGCAAAGATGACTGAAGGTCTTCTCTACCACAGGACAGACACTCATTGGAACGACCGTGGAGCATTTGTGGCCTATTCAAGAACCTTGAAACTCCTTGGGTTGCCCACCCCAAAAGTGGAGTTCAAGAACGGTAAACCACGCAGCGGGGACTTGATCAAAATGTCAAAACTGAAGGATTTCCCCCTACATTCGGAAGATAGCTGGGACGTGGTTTGGAAAGATGGTTTAATGTGGGACGAGGTTGAAAACAAAAATGAGCAGGAATCACCTTTCGGGAGAACAGCTGTTTCTTTCAATACGAGACCAGTCTCAGATAAGCACGTCTGGGTGATTGGGGATTCGTTTTCAATTGCCATGCGGCAATACTTCAACGGGACGTTCAAGGAGGTTCGTTACGTTGGACATTGGCGGGATCGGCTGAAGGATCTGTCCTCGGAATTCGCAAAGGCTGACCGGGTGCCGGACCTGGTTTTCATCATCGCGACTGAGCGTGCGTTCTAGTCGGAGTCCGACTCATTGAGGACCCGGTTGTTCCCTTTGTTGAGCGTACCGGGAATTCCGTGGTGGGCTCCTCCGATCACCGGTTCTTGCGGCGCGAGTGGACAAAAAGGATCCAGGCCGGACCGAAATGGCGCCTGACGGGGCCATCCCAAGTTTCACAGCCGAAGTCGTCGCGGGAGAGCAACTGCCGGAGTGGTGGATCGAATGTGGGTTGATTGATTCCCACGAGAACCCGGATCCTCCCCACGCTAGTCCTTCAGAAGGCGCTCCAGCACTTCGCCGCCACCGCCGGGTTGGCCTTGCCCTTCGAGCGCTTCATGATCTGGCTCTTCAGGAAGTTCAGGCCGCCATCTTGCCGGCCGTGTAGTCGCCCGCCGGCAAACCCACTATTTGACCGGCCATCTGTCAGCCCCTCGCGTTCCGCAGTCCCCGACCATGATCAAAGCCGCCCCTGCAGCGGGGCCGCATAGCCCGTCATCTCAAGGAAGGCCTGTCCCACCTCCTGACCGGTTTCGTCCAGAACCCGACACGCCCCCTCCCAATAGGGGATTCCCCCCAACGCTCCCGTGAGCTCCTGGGCCGGCACCAGAGGTTCAATCCGATACCGCCTCCGGCGACCATCCAGCGGATCCTCGGCCGTAAGCACCACAGACGCCGGATAGACCGCTCCCGTCGCCGGACTCCTCCACTCCCCCTGCGTCTCCCAGACGAACCGGTCCGCCCCCACCTGGGTGACGCCCCCCTCCTGCCCCACCCACGCCAGCGTCGAGAACGGGTCGGTCGTGCCATCCAAACGCCGCATCCGATACGCCATCAACTCGCGCCCATCCCGTAGCTGCAGACTCGCCCAGTCCCAACCCACCTGGTCGCGACCCAACTGGCTCGAGCTGAACTCATGATCCATCCACGCCTCGCCTTGGATGGACCGGCTGCGACCCTCGAGAACAAGGTCGCCCGACACCCGGAGTCGGCTGAACGTCAGATAGTGACTCGCCGCCGTGGGTTCGACGGCCTTCCGCGAAACCCCATTTGTGCCGAACACCACGAGCGGCTTCACGGGCTCCAGTCGGAACCGGAACGCCGCTCCGCCCCGGATTCCACCCCGCAAATCCATCGACATCCCTCCATCCTCTGCCACCGGCCTCAACATCCGTAGGGACCAATTGCCATTCTGGACGTCGAGTCCATCCACGCTGGCCGAGGCATTCCAGCCCTCGCGCTGGATCCGTTCCTGATGTCGGAACCGCCCCGTCTGGACCTCCAACAAGGCCATGTGGGCCAGATGAAGCTGCTGATCCCCAAAGGCCTCGGAAGCGGAACCGGGCTTTTCGGTCTTCGGCGTGGCCCGACGGAAGAACGTTGCCTGGAACCCATATCGGATCCCGTTTGTCTCGGTGAGATGTCCCGTGATGTACCACCACTCCAACGCGAAGTCCGGGTGGCTTCCATGATCCCTTGGGAACCGAAACCGCTTCCCGGGCTGCGGGACCGCGAACCCCTCTGCCGTCTGCACCGGCTCGACCGCGAGGACCGCACCGGCTACCGCTGCCCAGGACAGGATCACAGCCATCCAGATGTGGAATCGAAGTTGCATCCGTTCATTCCTCCCGTTCCGCAGGAAGCCGGGATCCCCAACGTCCCGCTCCCCACGCGGCAAGCGCCGCCGCGCCAATGACCATGAGCCCCAGCAACGCCAACCGGTCCCAGGACCAATCCGTCTCGAGCGTCCATCCGAAGGTCTGTTGGTTGACCCGATGGATCAGCACCCAGCCGAGTCCGAGACTCGCCACGATCCCCGTGAGCACCCCGCTGAGGGCTGTGATCACGCCCTCGATCGCCGCAGAAGCCGCCAGCTCGAACCGCGTCAACCCCAGCGCCCGGAGCGTCGTCAGATCGCCACGCCGCTCCCACAGCACACTGATCAGCGTGAAGGCCAATCCCGCCACCGCCACCGTGACCCCGATCAGTTCCAAGGCATAGGTGATGGCGAAGGTCTGTCGGAAGATGCGCAGGGCCTCCGCACGGAGATACGACTGGGTGAACACCGCAAGACCCGGATGCCGAGACCTGAATTCCCCACGGACCCCCTCGATGTCCGAACCGGTCCGCAACACGAGGATCATGCTCGATGCGAGCTCATGACCAAACCAGCGCACGAACTGCGGCCGGTCGACTAGGATCGATCCGCGTTCGTTCCCGTAATCCGAAAACACCCCGGCGATCTCCAGCTCCTGCATCCCGACCGGGGTCGGCACACGGATGCGATCGCCCCGGACCTTCTGGAATCGCTCGCTGAAGGCCTCGCTGACGAGGGCCATGGATGCGTTGCGACGTGGGTCGAAGATCCGGTCGTCCTGCGGGGCCTGACGCCAGGCCGGTCGGGCATGGTCCCGGAAGAAGGCGAGGTCGCTGGAAACCAGCATCGTCTCCCCCTCCGGCAGCTGAAGCCGCGACGCCTGGATCACCTGGGCCCGCTCCACGGCCGGATGACTCGCGATGCCGCGCCAGGTCTCGGGAGAGATCCGGTTCTCCGTCGAGGCGCTCTGGGCTCCATCGCTCGACAGAAACAGGTCGGCCTGGAAGGTCCGCTCGATCCACCCCCGCATTGTCGTGTCGAAACTGCCCACGAGGATCGCCATGCCCCCCGTCATCGCCACGGCACAGACCAGTCCCGCCACCGCCAGCCGATGCCGTCCCGTCGGTTCCCTCAGGACGCTCAGCGCCAGCCGAATCACCGGTTGGTGCGACAACCCCAGTTGCGGACGTGACAGGCCCCTTGCCAACCCCTGCAGGAAAGCCCCACCCAGCACCCCTGCAGCCAGAGTCCAGCAGATCGCTGTCCCATAGGCGGCGATCGGAACCCGGAATCCCGCCTCCGGCCGCCACGGCGGCACACTGAGAAGAGCGAACCCCAACATCACCAGGATCCACGCCCAGCTGGTCCGCTGCAGCCAGCGCGGACCCGTGAACGTGGTCCCATGCCCTCGTCCCAGCGACTGCGCCGGCGGCGTTTCGGCCGCAGCACGGGCCGGAAGCCAGCCCGCGATCAGGCTCGTCAAAACCGCCAACGCTAGCGCCAGCAGGGCCTCCCCAAGATGGAGGGACGCCTGCTCCGCAGAGGTGGCGTAGTAGAGGGCGTTCACCGTCTTGCCGACGAGTCGCACCGCACCCTGTGCACCGATCCATCCCAACAGAAGTCCCAAGGACCCTCCAAGGAGTCCGAGGAGCGCCGCCTCGCCCAGCCAGGCCCGCTGGATCAGACTCGGAGGAAGCCCCAGTGAACGAAGGATCGCGATCTCCTCACGACGCCGCACCACGGCCCCATCGAGAGCCTGGAAGACCAGGTACACACCCACAACGAGTGCGAGCATGGACAGGATCGTGAGGTTCAACCGGAATGCTCGGGTCATCACCTCGCCGCTCTGACGACGGTCCGCCGGGGATCCCACCAGCCACCGCGGAGCCAACAAAGTCCCATCGGCTGCAGCGATGACGCCCGGATCCCGCAGGGCCATCCGCTCCAGGGTCTCCCGGATCCGTAGCCATCGACCCTCGCGATCGGGACCCTCCTCGAGGACGAACTCGATCCGGCTTAGACGTCCTGTCCACCCCGACCACCGTTGCGCCGCCGGCAGGTCCATCACCAACAGCTCGGCCGGCGCCTCCGGCTGGCCCGGATCCGTGGGAATGATCCCGGCGATCCGCAGCGGTACGATGGCCTCATTCAGGACCAATTGAAATTCCTGGCCGGGGGCCAGACGCTGCCGGATAGCAAGCCGTGGACTCACAAAAATCGAGTGGGGATCCCGGAACGACTCCCAGAGACGTCGGGCCTGGACGCGGAGATCCGACGAGTCCGGTTCGACCCCGGCCGAAGCCCCGGGATTCGCAAGCCATTGGCGATTCGCCGGACGCCGGTCCGCGAGGTTCTGGACCGCAATGAGGTCGAGACCCAGCACCTGGAACGTTGACCGGGACCCGATCGCCTCGTCGTCCGAGACCCGCGGCAGGGTGGCCGTCGTCTCGACCACGGGGATGATCTGGACCGCCTCATCCTCCAACGCCTCGCGCAGTTCGATCAGGATGGTCTCGGGCAAGGTCCCCGAGGGCGCTGCAATCAAGCCATCGCTCTCCGCCGTGATGAGGTCGGTGAAATTCTGGAAGCTCGCCACCGCGGCCCGATTGGCGAGGCGGACCGCGAAGAACACGCCGACGCCCAGGGACAGGATCACCACGAGCAACACCGACTGGAGCGGAGATTGGAGAGCGTGACGGACGCTGAAGCGTCGCCAGAGCATGGGAAGGATTCCCAACGGAAGGGAACCGCTGGTCGCGTCGCGGTTCATAGACGGAGCCGGACCGTTTCACCGACGATTTCTCCGTCACGCAGCAGCAGTTCCCGATGGCAGATGGCGGCGGCATCGGGGCTGTGGGTGACGAGCACGAGGGCCGTTCCCGTCTCGTCGCTGAGTTCCCGGAGCAGCCGGAGGATGTTGTCACCGTTCCTCGAGTCGAGGTTTCCGGTGGGTTCGTCGGCCAGCACGATGGATGGTCGACCGACGAGCGCACGGGCGATGGCGACACGTTGCCGTTCACCACCCGACAGTTGGCCGGGCCGATGCATGGAACGATGCGCGAGTCCGACGTGTTCGAGTGACTCGAGTGCTCGCCGTCGCCGCTCGCGCCGAGACACGCCGCGATACACGAGCCCGAGCCCGACGTTGTCGGCCGCGTCGAGGCCATCGATGAGGTTGAAGGTCTGGAAGATGAACCCGATCTGCTGGCCCCTCAGTAGCGACAGATCTCGATCGGACAGATGCTCGACACGGTGGCCGCCGATCGTGATCGCGCCTTCGGTCGGTCGGTCGAGGGCGCCGATCAGATTCAACAAGGTCGACTTGCCGCTGCCCGATGGTCCGACGATCGCTACGAACTCGCCACTGTTCACTGTGAGGTCGATGTCGGCGAGCGCCCGAGTGGTCGGTGGGCCCTCGTACTCGCGTCCGACCCCTTCGAGGACCAGCACGGCGCCGGATGCCCCTGCGCTCATGCCGTCACGACCGTCGAGCCGTCGACGATGTCGCCTGCGACCTCGACCCATCCGTCGGCGTTCTGGCCGAGCGTCACCTCCACAAGGGTGGTGGTGCCATCGGGAGCGACGACTTCGAGTGCGAACCTATGGTCGCTGGTGGCAACGATTGCATCGATCGGCACAGCGAGTACATCGTTCGCCGTGACGGTGAGGAAGCGCACGATGACGGAACTGCCATCGGCGACGTCCAGTCGATCCTGGGGCGTGATCGATACCGAGATCGTCTGACTGATCGGGACGCCGTTGTTGTCGCGCGTGACAGTGGCAGTCTCCGCGACTCGAGCGACGACCGCGGCGGCGCTGGCGCCGTCAGGCAAGGACAACGTGACCGCATCGCCCGCGGCGACATACTGAATCTGCCGGGGGTCGAGTCCGACCTCGATGGTCTGATCGATGTCGGTCACGTTCAACACGTCGGACGTCGCAGGCCGACCCAACGTTGTGGACAGTGTGGCCACCCGCACCGGGCCGGGTGAGAACCAGATGTCGTCCGGCCCGAGAGCGCCGGTCACGGCAACACCTCGAGCGCGTTGGAAGTCTTCGATGATCAGGCGCGTCGCGTCGGTGAACTGTCGGTCGATCACCAGCGTGCTTGCTGAGTAGCCAAGTCGGGCAAGGCCCGCTTCGAGCTGCTCGATGTCCGGTCCATCGCTGATGCCGGCGGAGATGGACCGCCACATCGGGAGTGCTCCCTCGAGAAGAACCGGGCCGTCATGGCCGTCGACGCCGTACAACGCATCGCCTTCATCGATGAGCGTGCCGGGCGCCGGCAGGGCCGTGACGATGCCGTCGCCACCGCCGACAGTGCGGAGCCCCGTCCGGCCGAGCACACCCCACATGTTGAAGGTGAACTGGAGGTCGCGTCGCATCACCTGGGCCGTGCGTCGTTCGGGCGCACGGCCCACGTCCCCGCCCGACGAGTCGGTCGGTGCGCCGTTCGAACTCAGCGACGCTGGGCGAGTCTGCAGATCGGACTCGGGGGAACAGGCAGTGAACAGCCCTCCGGTGGTGGCAGTTGCCGCGAGCGCCGCCAGCGAAGCGAGGGGGCGACGGAGTCGGTGGTTCGGTCGATTCATGGCGCCGTGCTCAGTGTGCTGATCGAATCGGCGCACGTCGTGGTCGCATCGGCGAAGGCGGCGGAGTCCGTCAGCGCGGGATCGAGCGTCACGGCTGGGGCGCCGTCCGCCACTGGATCTGGCACGTCGAATCCCTCAGCGCGCATGCACTTCGCGAATGCCAGACCGCGTTGCTGCGCAGCGGCAATGGCGGCAGGGTCGGTCGTCTTCCCGAAGCCAGGCACGCTGTTGAGCAGCGGCAGGCACTCGTCGCTCGCCGCCTGAAGGTCGGGGTCGTCCTTGTCGTCGATGCGGAACCGAAGCTCACCGGTGTCGCTGAACACGGGGTCGGGGTAGTCCTCGACGCCGTTCGTGCGCATGCACGTGGCGAACTCGAGCGCCACGG
>SXGQ01105310.1_pt1 | contig 19316 bp, 16 predicted proteins | sample 3178371 | NCBI WGS metagenome assembly SXGQ01 (sample SAMN11356859, study PRJNA531348) | freshwater metagenome | isolation source: freshwater sample F1-20 | place: China: Fuxian Lake, Yuxi | collected 2017-12-25 | reverse complement strand
TCTTCGCTGGTCCATCTGGTGTTGGTAAAACCGAACTTTCTCGCACCTTAGCAAGTTTCTTATTTGGTGATGCTGATGCACTTATTCAACTTGATATGAGTGAGTACGCAGAACGCCATACAGTTTCGAGATTGTTTGGTTCACCTCCAGGATATGTTGGTTATGACGAGGGCGGACAACTCACCGAGAAAGTTCGACGCCGTCCATTCTCTGTTGTGCTCTTTGATGAGATTGAAAAAGCGCATCCAGATATCTTCAACTCCTTGCTTCAAGTTCTTGAAGATGGGCGCTTAACAGATGCTCAAGGTCGTGTTGTAGATTTCAAAAATACCGTAATCATCATGACTACAAACCTAGGAACCCGTGACATCTCGAAGGGTGCCGGACTTGGGTTTGCTAATAGTGGTGATTCACAAACTTCATACGAGCGGATGCGTAATAAAGTCACGGATGAACTTAAAGCTCACTTCCGTCCTGAATTTTTAAACCGCATTGATGAAATTGTCGTCTTCCATCAATTGACAGAAAAAGAAATCGTTCAAATTGTCGATTTGATGATTGCATTGCTTGATGAGCGCTTGAAATCTAAAGATATGGGCATCGAGTTAAAGCCTTCCGCTAAGGAGTTACTAGCTTCTCGCGGTTATGACCCAGTAATGGGAGCTCGTCCGCTTCGTCGCACCATTCAACGTGAGATCGAAGATATTCTTTCTGAGAAGATTTTATTTGGCGAACTAAAAGCCGGTGAAATTATCGTTGTGGATACTGAAGGCGAAGGAGTTGACGCCAAGTTCACTTTTACTGGTGAGCCAAAGAGTTCGACACCAAACACTCCTGAGGATTTGGCCGAAACACCAGCGGTTTAAGCTCCGCATATGTCCTCATCCGCTTTTGATCTACATGGCAAAGTTGCGGTAGTAACTGGCGGGAATGGTGGCATTGGACTTGGTTTCGCGCGAGGGTTTGCAAAATCTGGGGCGAATGTTGCGATCTGGTCGCGCAACATTGAAAAGAGTGCGAAAGCGGTAGCCGAGCTTGAGTCACTTGGAATCCGAGCAGTCGCATTCAAGGTAGATGTAAATAATCGAGAAGATATTGATCAAGCCGTAATTGGTACTGTGGCGCAACTTGGTTCAATCGATATTTTGGTGGCAAATGCTGGAATAAATATTCGTAAAAAGCCACAAGACTTTTCTAAATCAGATTGGAAAGATGTTTTAGACACAAACTTAACTGCAGTTTTTGAGTGCTGCCAAGCTGTCTATCCAGAAATGAAAAAGCGTGGCGGCGGAAAAATAATCACAATTGGCTCGATGACAAGTATTTTTGGATTTGGGATAACTCCTGCATATGCCGCGACCAAAGGAGCGGTAGTCCAATTGGCTAAATCTTTAGCAGTTTCATGGGGTGCAGATAATATTCAAGTAAATGCAATACTTCCGGGATGGGTCAAAACTGAAATGACAACTCAATCGCGTTCGATCCCTGGCCTTGAACAACAAGTAATGCAGAGAACTCCCGCAAATAGGTGGGGGATGGAATCAGATTTTGAAGGTGTGGCCGCATTTTTAGGAAGTGCAGCCTCAGATTTTGTCACTGGTATCGCGATACCAGTTGACGGTGGTTTCTCGGGAACTTTGTTTATATTTGACCCACCTATTTAAGGAGAATAATGACTAGCGTTCAAGTATTTTTCAAAGGGACAATCAAAAGTTGGACGCACCAGAGTTGGAGTGTGCGCTTACTGCGTCTTTGGCTGGGGATTACCTTTACTTACGCTGGTCTAGATAAAGCCCTTGACGGAGGATTTCTAAATCCAGAAGCCACTACCTATATTGGTAAGCAGCTTGCTGGATTTGCTCAACAATCTCCAATCTCACCTTTGTTAAATAAGATGGTTGAACACGCAACTCTGGTTGGTGTTGGAACTATGGTTGGCGAAATTGCAATTGGCCTAGCGACTCTTTTCGGAGTCTTACCCTTTTTAGCAGCCATTGCTGGTGCTGGACTTTCGGCATCCCTTTGGCTTTCATCCTCATTCTATGTAACGCCTTATTTCTTAGCCTCAAACACTGCTTACTTAATTATGTGGTTGGTTTTTGCATTGTCAGTTATGCCAAGAAAACGCACAGTTTCAAGAGTTTTAAATGTTGATCGAAGGGGTGCAATAGGGATTGGTGTTGTGGGTGCACTCTCAATCGCATTGGCTGCATTGGGCAATTTCTTTGCCAGGCCACCAAGAATCGCATCCTCGGCAGCAAAAATTGTTACAAAAAAAGGTGACGGAGCTCCGGATAATGCAATTGCGGCGATTACGGATTTAAATGTAGGAAGTGCGTTGCAGATTAAACTTGAATCGGGTGACCCAGGGATTTTAATTCGCACAGATATCGATGCAGTTTGTGCATTTTCGGCCGTGTGCACACATGAAGGATGCTCTGTCGATTATGACAGTGCAAGCAAAGAATTGATTTGTCCTTGTCACGGTGCAAGATTTGATCCACTGCAAAAAGGAAAAGCCATTGGTGGACCCACTCGGACTCCGTTAACTGAACTTCCAGTGAAGATCAGCGGTGAATACATCATTTCTTCTTAACGTTCTAAGAGTTTTACTTTTTCTAGAGCTTGTGAAATCCGATGTACTTCAACAATTTCAATTCCAGAAACTTTGATATCACTACCTGCAGGGACCAGTGCACGTTTGAATCCAAGCCGAGCAGCTTCTACTACTCTTTGTTGACCACCGGTTACTTTTCTAATTTCTCCAGCAAGACCAACCTCGCCAATCGCAATTAAATCTGCAGGCAGTGCTAATCCAACTGCTGCAGATGCAACTGCAAGTGCTGCAGCAAGATCGGCGGCTGGCTCAGTTAATTTCATTCCACCAACAGTTGCCACATAAACATCTCGGCCGGCTAATTTGGTATTTGCTCGCAACTCGAGAACTGCCAGGGTCATGGCGGTTCGAGCACTGTCTAGTCCACTTGTGACTCGACGAGCGTTTCCGTAGTCGCGATCTTTTTCAACTCCAACCAAAGCCTGAATTTCAGCAACTAGGGCCCGTCTCCCCTCAAGTGCAACTGTTACGCAAGTGCCAGGAACCGGTTCGGCGTGACGAGTCGTGAAAAGTCCACTTGGATCAGTAACACCTGAAATCCCACCATCATGTAAATCAAAACATCCAACTTCATCAGTTGCACCAAATCGATTTTTTATTGATCTAACTAAACGCAACCGTGAATGTCGGTCACCTTCAAAGTTCAAGACCACATCTACCAAATGTTCCAATAATCTTGGACCAGCTATTGACCCATCTTTTGTAACGTGACCAACTAAAATTACGGTTATTCCACGATCTTTCGCGATTCGAATTGCAGTATTTGCAACTTCGCGCACCTGCGTAACACCACCAGGGGATCCTTCAACAGCAGCACTAGCCATCGTTTGGATTGAATCAATAATTAGCAAATCTGGTTTGACGGCATCAATGTGCGCAACAACTGCACTCAATTCATTTTCAGCAGCTAACCAAAGAGATGGATGAATCGCAGAAAGGCGTTCAGCACGCAATCTAACTTGCGCGGTAGATTCTTCACCTGTTACATAAAGTGCAGTTAATCCGGTACGTGCACTCTCGGCCGCAACTGTTAATAGCAAAGTAGATTTTCCAACACCGGGTTCTCCAGCAAGTAAGACAACCGCACCAGGAACTAATCCACCACCAAGTGTTCGATCTAACTCCGCGACACCACTTGATCGAGATTGTGCCGCTGCTAAATCAACTTCACCAATTGGGCGCGCGGTCGCAGTGACCGCTCCTGCGGCTACAACATTAAGTTTGCGAGTTCCCTCATCAATGCTGCCCCACGCCTGACACTCACCACATCGACCTACCCACTTAGAGGTGCTCCAACCGCATTCTGAACAGCGGAAGGGCTCTTTGAGCGATGCTTTTGCCATGTTCTAAGAGTACGACTTACAACTGACCTTTTGCTATTCACTCCTTGCGGCGGCCTCTTTGCGAGCCAGAGTTGTAGCCGGATGCTCAAGAAGGAAGGGTAATAACTTCGGGGATGCAGCTCGCTTGATTTCCATTCGAGCATCGCAAATTTGCTTCAATTCAGCATAGGCTTTTTTGCCCATCAATTCAGTTAGTTCTGCTTCATTTGAGATGTAGACCGGCTCTTTGCCAACATGAGCATCAGAGTTGCTGGTGCAATACCAGTGGAAATCTTCACCACCAGGTCCCCATCCTCGACTTTCGTATTCGCCAATTACTGTGATTGATACTTCAACATCATCGCCGAGATCTACTTTTTCAAAACTCCGGCGAATTGGTAATTGCCAACACACATCAGGCTTTGTCTTAACAAAATGGACACCTTCACTTTGGGCAAGATGGTGCAAAACACAACCAAAATCACCGGTAAAACCTTCAGCCGTATGACCTTTTCGGTTTAAGAAAATGCAACCGTTGTCTACTTTTCGAGTTTTACGATCCCCGTCTTCATCTACCTCAGAAATTTTTAACTTCCCACCTTTTTTCTTAGGTTGGGCCTTGTCAAAGTATTGCCATTGAGACTTCTTTAATTTCTTGGCAAATTTTAGAACACGCTCTTCATCTTTTTTGTTTGAATAAAGAGCACCTTCAGAACAGCAACCATCATTTGGACGGTCGGCATAAATTCCCTTGCAGCCATTGCCATAAATGCAGGTCCAATTAGAGGTCAGCCAAGTTAAATCACAACGAAAACGCTCACCAAATGGATCTGCGGGATTATCAAATTCGACCCAGTCGCGTGGGAAATCAATTACTACCTCAGGCATAAGGCACAAGGGTAGAGGCTTTTTAAGGAAGTTGTTACATCGCTAAGAAGTGATGAGGTGCTGCTTTTGGTTGGCTTAACGACCTAGCGAGATCTTCGCGTTGTAGGCTCTACCTCATGAGCCAGGTATTGATCATCGGTGCTGGGGCAATGGGAGAGGCGATTATCGCCGGACTCATAAAATCAGGGACCAACTCCGGTTCCATTTCCATATTAGAAAAACGGAAAGATCGAAGTGTTGAGATCTGTGCGCAATATGGGGTCAGCGAGCTCCCAAATTTAGAAGCACTTTCGGGATTTGCCGCAATCTTCTTAATCGTTAAGCCGCAAGATTTGGCGGCGAGCATTGCCGAAATCTCAGATCACATCACTACAGAGACTGTACTTATTAGTCTGGCAGCAGGTAAGAAAATCGCCGGTATCGAAGCTGGACTCAAAGGCAAGCGGGTTCCAGTTATCAGAGTGATGCCAAACACTCCAGCGTTAGTTGGAGAAGGAATGGCAGCTATTTCTGGAGGAACAAATTGCAGTGAAAAAGATTTAGCGCTCGCCAAAAAATTACTAAATGGAACTGGCAAAGTAATTCGTGTTGAAGAAGATTTGCAAGATGCGGTAACGGCAGTGAGTGGATCAGGCCCGGCTTACTTCTTTCGGATTGTTGAAGCAATGGTGGCGGCTGGAATTGAGTTAGGTCTCACACCTGAGGATTCGCATCAACTGAGTATTCAAACTATTTATGGTGCTGCAACGATGTTGCGTGATTCAGGGAAAACACCATCTACCTTGCGGGAAAATGTCACTAGTCCTAATGGCACAACTGCCGCTGCACTTAAGAGTTTAAATGAAAGTGGAATAGAGGAGATATTCAGTGCAGCACTTTTGGCAGCGCGTGATCGTTCACGCGAATTAGCTCAGGGGTGAGTAAAGCTGGCACGAGCACTTTTTGTAGCGGTAGCTTTTTCACTGATATTTGCTCCAAGTGCTCAAGCAGCGCCTTTTTCTCCAAAAATTGTGGTTCCATTTTTAAGCACAACAATTTCTGGTAACGAAAATGACGAGATCATCGGGATAACTTCAACTAAAAAGAATTGGATTGTTGCTGGCAATGTTGTAGGAGATTTCCTTGGCACCACTCCTTTGAATCAACCAGACCCTTTAACTCCTTCAGGTGGCCTTGATTCATGGGTTGGTGCCTTTGATTCTTCAGGAGCAAATGTATGGTCACTTCGAATCGGAACAACGGAGGATGATGTAGCAACAGCAATTGCAGTGGATTCAAAAGAGCAGATTTGGATTGCAGGTTTGGCACAAAGTGATAAAAATCCAACGGCCGTAACGGCTCCTGAGAGTTCTACATCCGCTGTTCAAACTCAACCTAGCCAAACGCCAACCGTACAGACCTTTAACCCAGATTCGGTCACTGCGCAAACAGTGAAACCAATCAGGAAAGATTTAAAGTTTATAACTGTTGCGCAGATAGATAAGAACGGAACACTCAACAATAGATTTGTCGCTGCTTTGAAAAATTATGGTTATGTAACTGCGATTATTCCGGATAGTTCAGGAGTTTTTTTGATTGGAATTGAGATTACAAAATCTGGTGGTGAGCGTTCTTTCCTGCAATCACTTTCCAGCACAGGTGAATTTGGACAAAAATATTATTTTGGAAAATCTGCAACTACATTAAATTCTGGAGTTTTGAATAAGGATAAAACCCTAACCTTGGCGGGCAATAGCGCAGAAGTGCTTGCGAAAAAGTCTGTTGTAGGGAAAGTGGATGGAGTTATTCTCAATGTTTCACCTTCAGATGGAAAAATCTTGAAAATTTTAAGAAGCAGTGGCATAGGCGCCACTCGTTCTTGGAAAAGTGCTGCAGGCAATTTAACAGTAGGTGGCACCTCAAAAACTAAAAGATTAAATGAAGGTGTTATTTCTCAATTCTCAAGTACTGGTTCGGTTCTGTGGAGCAAGAGATACGCGGGAGCATCAGCTGCCATAAACAATTCGTCTGTTGTTGCTGTCCTAACCACTCAAAGTAACTCACTCCTAAAATCCAAAGCGGGAGATTTGGTGGTGTACAAATTTGATAAAAAAGGTGAGCCAACATTAGGTGGGCGAATTCCACTCAGTGCTGAAATCATCGGCTTAAGATCTCAGTCAGGCCTTGGTAGCTGCGTGGCGACTCTGGCTAGTGATGGAACCTTTTCCTTAGCCCAGTTCCCGTTTTAGGGGTTTGGGGCTTTTGGGGAGTTGCTCCTCAATTTAGAACTCTTCCCTTAACAGGGTAATCTCTGACCCTACTTAAAATTCGTCAAGCGGTAGGTGAGGTAAGTTTCTAAGGGAGTGATTTGTGGGTTCAGTAATCAAAAAGCGTCGCAAAAGAATGGCTAAGAAGAAGCACAAAAAGTTACTAAAGCGCACCAGAATTCAAAGACGTAACGCTAAATAAACCTAGCAACAAAATTAACTCAGCGGCTTAGTAAGTAAAGTGGCTTTTCCATTGACATTTACAAAAGCGTAATCTCTGCTCTTAATTTTTGTCCATGATATTGAATTGCTTTTATCAATTGCAGTGTCATTTGCCAAAGTACTTTTTTTAGTAACTAAATCCAGAGAACAAAGTCGATCTTCACATCCATAAATTATGCTCTTTCCATTTAAAGCAATAGGTGAGACTGGAGTTGATGTAGGAACAAACTCAGAAATACTCCCGGGAAAAGTTAAATCAGTCCAATGAATGCGATCAGCTTTCGAAATAGTCGCAGAAGATGATGCATACCAAATTGCGCGAATTGCAGAACCATCCACAGCTAGGTCTAAATCAAAACCAGCAACAGGTATTTCACGTTTTCCTGCTTCAACCGTCGTAAATTGCCAATCTAGTGGTGAAACAGTACTTCTAGTCGCGTATCGAATATCACCTTGGATCGGTTTCTTTTCTGGAGCGGCTAGAACAGAGTCATAAAGTAGATGAATTTTCTTTCCAGTAGATACAGCCGCAAGATGAAATGCTACATCGCCTTCGGTTCGGCCACCGGTGATTTTATCTCCATCAACAATTTCATAACTCCAGCCAGATTTAATCTGCGTTGCACCAAGTAAAATTCCTTGCGAGTCATCTCGATAAAATACTTGCAAGCCTTGAGTGGTCGATGCACAGGCGTTGGAGACATTGACATTACTTGCAGTCTTGGTGCGAATAGATTCTCGGTAATCTTGGATTACTGGCCCGTTACCATCAACTGTTTCATAACTCCATTTTTTACCATCATAGTTTGCATGAAGTAAATCTTTTTCAACAGTATCTGTATAAAAAATATGCAACTTCTCTTTTTTCCCAGGGTTTGTTTTACAGACAGAAAGCCTTCCACTTAGATTGTTATTTCGCTTACCTGATTTAGTGAAATCTCCATCTACGATTTGTCGTTTCCAGAGTTTTCCATCAAATTGATTCATAATTAAGTATCCACTTTTAGAATCAGTGTAAATGAGTGTTTGCTTTCCCCTATAAATGGTGCTGACAGTAAATTGCGCATCTGAATTTGGATCGAGAACTTTACTGGCCCAGGTATTTTCCGGAACAACTACCGAAGAAATGGATTCTTTACTTTGAAAGCCATTTGAAATTGCAATTACTCCAAAGTAGTAAGGGAGACCAGCAGATAGTTGGGGAATCGTAACTGGAGATTTAGTTGTAGTAATAATTTGATTACCAGGATAAACTTTTATTTGATAAGAAGTGATTTCTTGTCTAATTGCTTCTTCAGGTGGATCGAAAGAGAGCGTAATTGATTTGTTTCCAGAAATTGTATGAAGGTTTCGTATTTCGCTGATTCTTGTAGTTGGAGTTTTCCCGCGCATATCTTTTAGCATTCCAATTACGACTGGACCCGGATCATGAATCGCCTGTTGCATATCTATAGTCGAGCTCATTAATCCATTGATAGCACTTTTTGGAAATAACTCATCATCTAAATGGCTAACGGAAGATCCTGATTTGTATTCACCAGGTGCAAATAGTTTTGGCTTAATACCATTATTCGCCGCTACTCCTTGCGAGCCAACCCAATAAAGCGGAGAGGTTACATAGGTTGAGAATTCAGGAAGAGTTGCGGAAAGGTCAGATAATCGGCGACCCGCCTCGTTGGCAACAAATCCTGCGAAGATGCTGGGAGAATCATTTGCAAAAGTTTGAAACCGATCATTAAATGTCTCTGTTGAGATAATTCCAAGGCCATGCCCTAATTCGTGGAGAACGGCACTTAAAAAATCAAATTGGCCAACAGCATTTTTCCCATCTGTACCGTAATACCAATTTACGTTGGATGGATTTGAATTAAAACGTGCCGTTATTTCAGCATTTAATTCATCTTGGTCTTTTTTATCGCTAGCCAATGAATTAGCAAGTGCGGCTGGGTACCAAAGATTTTTTTCTGGTGCACCAGGGAAATCTTTGAAATATCCACCTCCCTTAGGTCCACCAGGTCTGGCATTTCCAAGTATTCCTCGATCAAGTGGTGACCAGTAAGCATCAACATTGATAGTGACACTGGATTCAAAAAGGTATGACCAGATTTGTGCTGCGCGTAAAAATGCTTTTTTCGCTGGTTCTGGCCAAGGTGTTCGAGATTCGGTGAGAAAATTCACTTCAAATTTAGATTTAGGATCTAAATTTGCATCATTAAAAGGAATATAAGTTGGCGTTACCTTTGTCGTAGCACCGGCATACGCAACTTGCAACGGTGCAATTATTGATTCAGGCGTTAAAGCCGAAGCGTTTGGAGCCAGAGGTAGCAGCAAGGCTGCGAGCAGCCCTACAATTACAGTTATCGATTTACCCCGCTTCATGGAAAAACCGTAGCAGTTTTATTGGACTCAAGAGGAGCTCGAAGTGAATTCGGAAGAATTGGCTAGCGCAGGAATTAATCGGGCGGCCAAAGAGCAAAAGAATCAGAGTAAAGAACCAGAATTAGCAGATTTACGCAGTGACTTGGCTCGAGCGCTTGGTGATTTTATCCAACAAAATTTTGCCCACAAATACGGTCCGCTAATTGGACCGATCTCAGAAGGTGCTATTGAGAAGTTCCTGAAAGATTTTGAAGAAAACTCAACTAAAGCAAAAACAGAGTTGACCTTTGTTTTACAGGAGTTGCTAGATCGGATAATTTCGAGCAAATGAAAGCCAAAGTCACGATTTACTCTCGGCATGGATGTCATCTTTGTCATGTAATGAGAGACGAAGTTGTCCAAATCCAAAGTGATCTTGATTTCACAATTGAAATAATTTATGTTGATAAAAATATAGAGTTAGAAGAGAAATACGGGGAGCAAGTTCCGGTCATCTTGATAGACGGCCAGATTCATGATTTTTTTAGACTTAATGAAACAAGATTTAGGAAAGCGTTAACTTCCTAATTTATTATCACCCGAGAGAATATCGTCTGCATCAATAATTTGATATGAATAACCTTGTTCAGTCAAAAATCTTTGTCTGTTCTGCGCAAAATCTTGATCGATAGTGTCCCGTGCAACTAACGTATAAAAACGCGCACCTCGCCCATCAGCTTTAGGTCGAAGAATTCTGCCTAACCGCTGAGCCTCTTCTTGGCGTGATCCAAAAGCGCCAGATATCTGAATCGCAATTGTGGCTTCAGGTAGATCGATAGAGAAGTTTGCCACTTTGGAGACAACCAAAGTAGTTATTTCTCCCTCTCTAAATAGTTGAAATAAAGATTCGCGTTCTTTAATCGGAGTGTCACCGGTAATAATAGGAGCACCTAGAGTTTCACCAAGTTTTGCTAGTTGATCGAGATACTGACCAATCACTAATACTTGTTCACCTTGGTGTTTACCAGCAATAAATTTTGCAACATTAGTTTTGGTCAAAGTTGTAGCACATGTTCGGTAACGATGCTCTGGTTCGGCAGTCGCATAAAGAAGTCTTTCGGCATCAGTTAAATTCACGCGAACTTCAATACATTCTGCAGGGGCGATATAACCTTGTGCTTCAATTTCTTTCCACGGAACGTCATATCGTTTTGGACCAATTAGTGAAAAGACTTCACCCTCCATGCCATCTTCACGAACAAGTGTCGCAGTTAAGCCAAGGCGCCTGCGGGATTGAATATCAGCAGTAAATCTAAAGACAGGAGCTGGGAGCAAGTGAACTTCATCATAAATAATTAAACCCCAGTCATGAGAATCAAATAAATCTAGATGTGCGTATACGCCACCTTTTTTAGTTGTTAACACTTGGTAAGTAGCAATGGTTACTGGCTTAATTTCTTTTTTAGTGCCTGAATATTCGCCGATCTCATCCTCAGTTAGAGATGTTTTAAGAAGTAATTCATTCCGCCATTGTCTAGCTGCAACAGTATTTGTGACCAAAATTAATGTTGTTGCTTTAGCGAGTGCCATAGCCGCAGCGCCCACCATGGTTTTTCCAGCACCACAAGGCAAAACAATTACACCTGAACCTCCATGCCAAAAACCTTCAGCAGCCATTTTTTGATAGGTACGCAACTTCCAATCTTTTTCTACTAGTGAGATTGGATGTGCTTCACCATCTACATAACCAGCCATATCTTCTGCTGGCCAACCTAGACGCAACAAACTTTGCTTTAGACGTCCGCGCTCACTTGCAAAAACTACGACAGTTTCGGGATCAATCCGTGGCCCAAACATCGGTGCTATTTTTTTGGCTCGTAATACTTCTTCTAAAACTGCTGCATCAGTGGAGGTCAGAATTAAGCCATGAACTGGATGCGCCTCAAGCCGGAGTCTTCCGTAGCGGTCCATTGTTTCTGCAATATCGACAAGCAGTGCATGTGGGACTGAGTACCGGGAATAACGCAACAAAATATCAATTACAGCTTCTGCATCATGACCGGCAGCACGCGCATTCCAAAGTCCCAAATTAGTCAATCTATATGTATGTACGTGTTCTGGTGATCTTTCTAGTTCAGCAAATGGAGCAATGGCTTTTCGGCACTCATCAGCCAACAAATGGTCAATTTCTAGCAGAAGGGTTTTATCGCTCTGAACAATTAGTGGACCATCGCTCATTATCAAGGCCTCTCAATAAGATCAGTAATCAGTGCATTTATAAAGGTAATTTGAGAGTCAATTGAATCTGCTTTGACCCATTCTCCTCGAGCGTGGGCTCCACCACCAATTGCACCCAAACCATCAAGAGTTGGGGCGCCTGCGGCGGCAGCAAAGTTTCCATCACTTACTCCTCCGACAGATACGCCAGTCAAAGTCGGTCTTCCTAATTGTGCATTTACTTTTTGGGCTCGCTCAAATAATGATTTCGTTGAAGTTAATTCAAGAGGTGGACGGTTAATCTGACCCGTGACAGTAATTTTTGCTTCTGGATTCTGGGGTTGTAGCGAATTAAGGGAATTTGAAATCCGCGTTAATTCAGCAGCTTGAAAGGAACGCACATCAACATCTACAGAAGCTAACGCGGGCACAGTATTTGTGGTGGATCCCGATGTCATTGTTGTTGGGACAACAGTTGTTCCAAATTCTGGATTTTCCATCTTGGCAATCGCAAGAACTAATTGGGAAATTTCAGTACTGGCGTTGATGCCTTTTTCAGGCTCTAGCCCGGCATGGGCCGCTCTACCTGTAACTGTGACTTTAAAATCAGCACTGCCTTTTCTTTCAATCTTTACTGCTCCATCTACAGATGCTTCAAAAACTAAAACTGCGCGAGCGTTGCGTGACAAATCCTCAATTAGTTTTTTGGATGAGCGAGATCCAGTTTCTTCGTCAGTGGTTGCAATTAGAGCAACAGATCCACTGACTCCACGAAGTGCATAAAGTGCTTGAATAAATCCAGCTTTCATATCAAAAACGCCAGGCCCAGTAATTCGGTTTTCTTTAACTTCCCAAATAGGCGTAAATGAATCTTTTGGCCAAACTGTATCTAGATGCGTAAGTAAAACTATTTCAGGATTCGGATCTCCCCACCAAAAAACTGGACGATTCTCAATCTCATGAATTTTTGCCGGCGTATTTAGTACTTCATTTGCAATCTCTGCGGCTAACTTTGTGACGGATTGGCACGCTGATAAATCAGAAGTCGGGGATTGGCAGCGCACTAATTTCTCTAGGTGCGCCAATACTTGCGAACTCATCAATTACCCCTTTTTCCTAAGTGCTAAGTCTGCCCTATTCGACTAAGGCGATGCCGTTTATGCGTAAAACTGGGAACCTTAGGACTTCATCATTGCCATGGTCATACGCCACAAGGACGCCAGCCATAACTTGGATTGGGTCGATGATTCGCTGGCTGACTCCACCATCAGAGTCGGCATACCCAATAACTAATGTCTCCTTGTTTTTTATGGCGATTGTTAAAGCGGCCATAGTTTCACTTGGAGTAGCACTCGCAACGGTAGTTGGAACACCACTTCGTTTGGCTGAGGCTCGATCACCTGCACGTAAAGCTCTAAGTGCAGCAGTTAAAAGTTCATCACGCGGAGTTTCATACTCTCCAATAACTCGAGGTGGACGAGTTTTTGAGATCGCGCGCGCTGCAGATCTCTTACGTGTGACAAGAGCGCCATCTCTTCCTTCGATTGCAGGCAAGAAACCAGCCTCAAACAATGTGTTCACTGCTTGTTCTGTGTCGATTTCAGTAAATAAAACTTGAGGTGCAATTTTTCTTAATTGCAAATGGGCAGTGCGTCTATCAGCGAGTATTGCATTAACAACTGATTCATCTTCACATCGAATGTATGAACTCCAGCCAATACCTACTCTTAACTTTCCGTGACGTTTGCCAACATCTGCAATTAAATATGAGAGAGGTTGAGGGATCGAAGTTTTAGAAATTTTACTTAGAAATTTATTTATTTCATCGCTACTTCGACCACTATCTAAGCCACGTCTAATTGAGTTTTCGCTGAATCGATAAACAGTAGCCCCACCCTTGCTTTCAACATTCGCGATTAGTGAAAGCTCTTGTGCAAGATCAATGCGAAGTGGACCGGGAGCAATTGCTGTGTTATCTGCTTGAATCAAAATGTGCTCAATCTCTTTTGGCAGAGCTTTGCTTAATCCAGAATCTTCCTTCCCACTCAGAATTGCAGAACCAAATGAAGAGATCGCCCCGCGTCCGGTGATTCCGAGCCACTCCGCTTCTCGGGAACTCCAATGTGCAATGTCAGCGTGCAATCCAACTCCACGTCGTGGACGCTCCCATCGAACTCTTTTTGATAATTCTGATAAGTCAGGTGCACATGGAGAAATTTCAGTAACTAACTTTAAGAATAAAGCACGCAAGTTTGTAGCTGCAGCTCTATCAATCTCCGGACCAAGTGCAGAGATATACCTTGCTTCACTTTTTCCAACTAATCCACTTACTCGTGACGTTGTTAACCAGCCATTTACTATGAGCTGCCAACGCTCATCGTGCGTTGAGTTCAGCCAAAGATCAAATGCGGATGTTGGAAGCAATTCTTCTTCTCGGTCAACGGTAACAAGACCACAAATATAAGAAAGTTCAGCAATAAAAATTAAGTAATTTTCCTCGACGCCGAGTGAATCTGCTGCCTTTTTAACTTCTCTAACACCAATACCGCCAGACCTTAGGATCGCTGGTGGTTCTCCTGACCAAAACTTCATTAACTCTTCAACTTGATGTAACAAAGTTATTATTGCACCTACTGCACTTTTATCAATTTCACTTTGAGAAAATTCACGACCGCGGTAATTAGTAGGTTGATTTTGAAGTTCCCGATGAATCTTTCCGCCTCGAAGGTGCATCCCAATCTCTCTAGGAAGTACAACAGTTTTGCTATCTACAGCCAGGAGTAGATCATTATCAAGTAACCACTTGATCGCCACTCCTGGTTTTTTTATGTCAGAAACACTGCCTCTAGGCGGTCCCCAAGTTAGGCGATCAAGTACTGCGCGCGCATTTTCTGGAGCATCTTTAATTTTCTTTATTGCTTTTGCACTTAGCAATCCAAGTACGGGCCCAAGTCCCGTTGGTTCATTTCCAACTGAATCACGTATTACGTTGAGAACTCTTATTTGGTCTTCATCTGGAAAAATCAACGCAAGTGCAATTAGTTTTTCAATAACTAATTTGGCATCTTCCGATGTTGCAGCAACAACTGCTTTAATTGTGATGGGTTCCGGTAGCGCAACGAGAGCTTCAAGAACTTGAATCTCCCAGAGGTTGAGTGAATCTAATGCCCTTGAAATACTTGGGGGAGCACTGGCGCGAGATGCCAGAGCCGAAATATCAGTAGGTAATGGCGACAGAAGATCGCCTCTTGCGGCCAGAAGTCGCCTTAATTGCTCATCGTCGCGCGACCGGAGTTCCTGTGCCAGCGATCTGGTCGGGTGCGAGTTGAGTGATTGAGGTGACATAACTTGCCAACGCTACCCCAATCCCGACCTCACTATGATTTCCCTCATGAAAACTCGGGTGCATGTGCTTCGTCATGGCGAAGTCGAAAACCCGAATAAAGTCTTGTACGGCCGCCAGCCAAATTGGCACCTATCCACCAGGGGCGTTCAAATGGCCGAAGCGGTTGCGCTTTGGTCCAAAGATCGCCCCATACGTGCGATACATGTTTCGCCTTTAGAACGAGCGCAAGAAACAGCAGCACCGATCGTCGTCACTCATGGAATTTCCATCACCACCGATCCAAGATTGATTGAAGCTGCAAACATTTTCGAAGGCAAACCTTTCTCAGTTGGTGATGGAGTTTTGCGCCGTCCATCAACATGGCGTTATTTGTGGAACCCATGGCGCCCATCTTGGGGAGAGCCATATAAAGAACAGATTAAGAGAATGATGTCTGCAATTAATTTTGCACGCGATAGTGCAATTGGGGCTGAAGCTATTTGTGTTTCACATCAACTTCCAATTTGGATTGTGAGATCACATGTCGAAGGAAAATCACTAATACACGACCCCCGCAAAAGGAAGTGCTCGCTAGCGTCAATAACAACTTTTGTTTTTAATAGTGATGGGGTGATAGAGGATGTTGAATACTGTGAACCCGCTAGACATTTACTTCCTCCTAAGCAGAAGTGAAAATTAGAGTCTCAATTTCAGCATTAGTTCTAAGCTCTTTAATTTTTTCAGGATGTGGATCTGGTGGTACATCAGTAAGTGAAGAATCCTTTGTCGCCGGTGATGGTGTTGTCACTTTTGTTGCGAAAGAAAATCGATCATTTGCGCCAGATATCAATGGAGAATCGCTTTTAGGAGAGAAAACTTTTATCGAAAGAGAAAAAATCACAGTTATAAACGTATGGGCCTCGTGGTGTTCTCCTTGTCGCGCTGAAGCACCTGCGCTTCAGGCAATTTCTGAAAAGTATCCAGTCACTCAATTTATTGGAATTTTAACCAGAGATTCAAAAGATTCTGCATTGGCTTTTACGCGTAGATTTAAAATTACATTTCCAACTATTGCTGATGATGAAATTCTCTTGGGGTTTAGAAACTCATTACCAGTAACATCAATACCAACTACAATAATTTTAGATAAAAATAGAAAAGTAGCTGCAAGAATTTCAGGAGCAATCACAATTGCTTCCCTATCAGATTTAATTGAAAAAATAGATAATGAGAGTGCTAAATGATTGCTATTGCATCTTCAATAACCGAACAAGTCTTGAATGGATCAGTTTTAATCTCATTTCCTATTGCGATAGTCGCCGGAATAGTGGCTTTTCTATCGCCTTGCGTATTGCCATTAGTCCCGGCATATCTTTCATATATAACCGGATTAACTGGGCTTGAATTAACTACAAAAGCGGCAAGAGGTCGGATCCTTTGGGGAACCACTTTGTTCATTTTGGGATTCAGCACGGTTTTTATCTCTTATGGAGCCCTTTTTGGGGGAGCCGGAAGTGTTTTGTTGGAACAACAAAGTTTGGTGACAAAAGTACTAGGAGTTTTTACAGTTCTACTGGGCTTAGCTTTTCTAGGAGTATTACCAAATCAGAGACAGTGGCAGCCAAAAATTGTTACAACTTGGGGTTTGGTGGGGGCGCCATTTTTAGGAGTGCTATTTGCGATTGGTTGGACTCCGTGCATTGGTCCAACGCTAGCCGCAGTTCAGACATTGGCGTTTTCCGAATCATCTGCAGTACGTGGTGCATTTCTTTCACTTGGGTATTGCATAGGTTTAGGAATTCCGTTTTTGATTGCTGGTTTTGGCATCGAGCGCAGCATGAAGATTTATCGCAAGATTCCCCCAAGAGTTATAACGCGAACCGGTGGCTCCATGCTGATTCTCCTAGGTCTTGCACAGATAACTGGCGTTTGGGTTGATATTGTGATTTGGTTACAAGGCTTGTCATCTGCGTTTGTGACGGCACTCTGATGAGTTACGAGATCAAAACGCCCGAACTGGGAACTGTTGGTTTATTGCGCTGGTTGTGGCGTCAATTAACAAGCATGCGCACCGCATTAATTTTATTACTTTTATTAGGCGTAGCCTCTATTCCTGGATCAATAATTCCACAGCGAAATCAGGATCCAACTCGAGTACAACAGTATTTTGCTAATGATCCAACTTTGGCAAAAGTTTTTGATAATTTATCTTTATTTGATCTTTATTCATCAACATGGTTTAGCGCTATTTATCTATTACTTTTTATATCGCTAATCGGCTGTGTTCTACCAAGAACATGGGAACATTTTAAAAATATTAGTGCTTTGCCCCCGCTCACTCCAAAAAACCTAATTAGACTGGAAGAGTTTAGAAAATTTGAAAGTTCGAAAAGTTCCGATGAAATTTTAGCTATTGCGCGATCACACTTTAGTAAACGGAGATATCGGATAAGAGATTGTGAAACCTCAGTTGCTGTAGAAAAAGGGTTCATTAGAGAAAGTGGAAATTTACTTTTTCATCTTTCCCTGATTGGAATTTTGATTGGAGTTTCGGTTGGATCACTCGGCGGCATGCGTGGTAGTGCAATTGTAAATGAGGGAGAGAGTTTCACAAATGTTGCCACAAGTTATGACACATTATCTGCAGGAAGATTTTTTAGGTTGTCCGATTTTCCTCCAGTAACTTTAAAAGTAGTTAAATTCACAGCTGTTTATGATCCAATAAGTAATGCAGCACGTGATTATTCACTAATCGTTGATATAACTGAAAGTGGTAAGTCAAATTCCCGCAGAGTCGAAGTTAAAGTCAATAAGCCGCTAACTTTTGGATCAACTCGTATCTATCTACAAGCAAATGGTTTCTCACCTAAAGTCACAGTCAGAGATGAAAGTGGAAATATTGTTTTAAGTGGCGCAATTCCATTCTTGCCACAGGATGGTAATTTGACTTCAATTGGCGCGATTAAAGTTCCAGACTTAACGCCTACTCAATTAGGAATTGTTGCTTCATTTCTTCCAACTGCAGAGCGAGATAAAATCAGGGGAGGGTTTTCTTCTTATCCAGAAGCATTGAATCCTAGGTTACTAATGGCGGCATGGCTCGGGGATTTGGGATTGGATACAGGAGTGCCACAATCGGTTTATCGAATTAAGACTGAGGAGATGGAACGCGTTGGATTAAAATCATTAGCTCCTGGGCAAGTTTGGACAATTCCGGGCAGTTCTGGGATTTCCGAAAGCGTAGGAAGTATTACTTTTGATGGAGTTACCAAGTGGGTCAACTTGCAAGTTGTGCGTGACCCTGGAAAACCATTTGCGCTGTTAGGAGCAATTTTTGCACTATCAGGGTTGCTAATCTCACTTTTTGCACGCCGACGGCGAATATGGATCCGCACGGTTATAGGCGAGAATATGTCTGGCTCAGGGGTTGTTGTTGAAATTGCTGGACTAAGTAGGTCTCCTGGTTTGGACCAAGAGATTGATGCACTTGTAAAAGTACTTACCGTAAAGAAGGGTGATGATGAATAAATCTGATTGGGCAACACTTTCAAATGATCTTGTTTACAGTTCAATGGGAATTATTTTTATCTCATTTATTTCTTTTGCAATTCAAACAGCGTGGTCTTTTCGTGTGGTACCGCAGGGACTTGATACTGCTAATCCTACAAATGCAAAGTACAGAGAAGAGGGGCGGATTGGAATCGCTTTAGCAATTAATGCTAAAAGTGTGAAATGGACAAAAGCTGGGCGGATTGGAATTGCCTTATCAATTCTGGGATTTGTTTTCTTGTTGGCTGGGGTTGTAGCTCGTGGTGTATCCGCAGGACGGGTTCCTTGGGGAAATATGTATGAATTCTCAATTACAGGTGCGCTCGCATTTTTATTTGCTTACTTAGTGACAATAAGAAAATTTAAAGTTCAGTGGCTTGGTTTGGTTGTGACACTTGCTGTTCTGCTCAATTTAGGTACTGCGGTGACTCTACTTTACGTCCCAAGTGCTCCACTTGTGCCGGCATTGAAGTCGACATGGCTAGTTATTCATGTTGTCGCCGCAATTATTTCTGGTGGAGTATTTCTACTTGCAAATTGCGTTGCAGGCGCCTACTTGATGATGGATCGCT
>SXGQ01108420.1_pt1 | contig 19318 bp, 16 predicted proteins | sample 3178371 | NCBI WGS metagenome assembly SXGQ01 (sample SAMN11356859, study PRJNA531348) | freshwater metagenome | isolation source: freshwater sample F1-20 | place: China: Fuxian Lake, Yuxi | collected 2017-12-25 | reverse complement strand
CCAAAGTATTTCAAGGAAGTATCAGGGTGGAAAGTAAAATCCATGAAAGGGTATGAACAATATCCAAGGGCAGCGTGGTCTAATATGTTGATTATGTTTGAAGTGAATTTAAAGACCCATGGAACGCAGTCCATGGGCTTTGAATCATTTATCTTTTAATCACTCTCCTCTCCGGTCCCTGAGCGTGTCGAAGGGTAATAACTGCCTCGGCCCCTGAGCTTGCCGAAGGGTTGAATCTTATCCGGCCCCTGAGCTTGCCGAAGGGTTGTATCTTTTCCGGTCCCTGAGCCTGTCGAAGGGTAAAGTTTTTACTGAGTTATAAAGATCAGTTCGACAGGCTCACTGACCGAATAACTGCACGGACCCTAAGCATGCCGAAGGGTCGGGAATTTTCGTCACCCTCGCGAAAGCGGGGGTCTATATGTTTTTTAAATCATGGGCTTTAAGTATCATTCCTATCTACGATCCATGGGCATTGAATTTTTACCCCTTAAGCCAACCCACTGCGCTGAGTAAAACTAGTTTTACTACCCCCTTTAAAAGAAAATACAAACGCTAATAATTTTCTAAAGAAATTTCATATTCGCAAATTAATCCGAATGCCAATGTCGCAGATTAATTCTGGTTAAATACCTTAGGAGAACTAGATTAAAACCAATTCTTGTAATACCTTGGTCTAATTGACTTAGTTTCTGATTTGATTTATAAATCACCAAATGAAGTTTGTTTTAATTCCTTTATTTCTGTTCTCACTTGGTTTTTCGCAAATGGCACCCGCAAACCTTTGTGTTTGCAGGTTATTGCCAAATCTTAATGTCACCAACCTTAAAGCCGATTTATTTTGTGACGATGCTGATTCATGCTTTTGCCATGAAGAAAACAATCTTAATTCATGTCCAGCAAGGGATGAAGAATCACCCGGTTCCTGTCCATTCGTGCAAATTGACATGATTTCAAATATGGTGCAAAACAAAAATCTCACCGATGAAACCATTGTTATTTCCTTGGACATTCCTAGTGCCAAAATTTGGGGACAACACAACTCCGATCCAAACACCACCATTTCAAATGCAAAACCAAAGTCCATGCACACGCATGCGTTTATGGTCAAATTAACTATTTAAATTATACATAATATATTTATATAGCGACCTTTCATCCGGTAAATTACACCGGAAATTCCCCATAAACTTTCGTTCATCAAATAACATCAAGGATACCAGCCATGCCGGAAATAACGGATTCCAAAAAAACAGGGGCTTTTGAAGCCAGACATTCCATCACAGAGAAAATAGTGCTTGTACTGGTGCTTTTATCACTGGGAACCCTTGCCTATGGTGGGCACAGAATGGGCTGGAAAGTTTCAAAGTTTTCAAGCCTATGGAACCAAACTCCTGAAAAGGAAGATTGGTGCGAAATGCATCATGTCAAGGAGTCGGCTTGCATTGAATGCGACCCGAAGATTCTTCCGAAGCCGAAAGAATTTGGTTGGTGTGCCCGGCATGGGGTCCCGGAATGCCCGCTATGCAATCCTGAAACCACTGGAGTCGCAGTGAAAGATTTGGATAAAATCACCCAAAGAATGGACCTAGGGCTGAATTCCAAGGAGCGTGTCACAAATAACCCGATATGCAAGACCCACCAAAGGCGCATTCAATTCGCCAGCCTCGAGGAGGTTGAAAAAGCTGGGATCACCGTGGAACCAACCTGGACTGCTCCAATGACGGAATTCCTATCCGCTCCCGCGGAAATAATATTTGACCAAACCAAGGTTGCTCATCTTGCAGCAAGATCATCCGGGACGGTATGGCGGGTGATGAAACACCTGGGTGAGAATGTGAAACCTGGTGAGATGCTTGCATTGATTGATTCGATTGAGGTGGGAAAGGCAAAATCTGATTTACTTCAAATGGTTGCACTTAGCCAGCTAAGAACCCTTACTCTGGGCAGGCTTCGTGCCGCTGGGCAGGCAACCCCTTTCGCCACTCTGGAAGAGGCGGAATCATCCTTGAAGGAATCAACCATCAAGCTTAATACAGCCAGGCAAACCCTTGTAAACCTTGGTTTGCCCATGGATACAATCAACCTGCAGGGCATCACAACAGACATACTTGAAAACAAAATCCACTTTCTTGGAATCCCCGGGGAGATTGCAGTAACGCTTGATCCAGCAAAAACCACTAGGAATCTTTTACCCTTGGTTTCCCCGATTGACGGCGTGATTGTTTCGAGGGAAGTGGTTGCAGGCGAAGTCGTTGACGCAAACAAGATTTTGTTCGAGGTGGTTGACACCAAGCGCAAATGGATGACCCTGGATGTAAAAAGTGAGGATTCGCAATTATTACACATCGGGCAAAAGGTTTTATTCCAGGACAATCAGGCCTTAAGGGAACTTGAGTGCAAAATTTCCTGGATCAGCACACAAGCAGATCTTAAGACACGGACAGTAAAGGCACGGGCCAACCTGAATGATGAAGACGGAAAAATGCGGGCCAACACTTTTGGCACCGGAAAAATCATCCTGCGCGAGGAACCACGGGCTCTATGCGTGCCAAGGGATTGCGTTCAATGGGATGGTTGCTGCAATGTTGTTTTTGTTCGCGATGTAAACTTTCTCAATCCTGATGCACCCAAATTCTTTACCGTTCGGAAGGTTCGCATTGGTGCCAAGGACGACAGACAGATTGAAATACTTGCGGGCCTTCTTCCAGGTGAACTCGTGGTGAAGCAAGGCAGCGGGCTTTTGTTGTCTGAACTTCTCAAAGGTAGCCTGGGCGAAGGTTGCGCCTGCCATGGCAAGAAATAAATGGGGCCAGCATGCTGAATTGGATTATTGAAACTTCGTTGCGTTATCGCTGGTTGGTGATTGCATGCACGCTGGTGCTTATCGCATCTGGGATACTCGCGCTAAACCATTTGGATATTGATGCATTTCCGGATACCACGCCGGTGCAGGTTCAAATCAACACGGTTGCGCCCGCCCTCGGCCCCGAGGAAATCGAACAGCAAATCACCTTCCCAATCGAACAGAAACTGGGTGGCCTGCCCCGCATCAACCAGTTGCGTTCCATCTCGAAATTTGGTCTTTCGCAGGTGGTTGTCATTTTCGAGGATGGCACGGATATTTATTTCGCAAGGCAGATCATCAATGAAAGGCTGGGAACAGTCCAGCTTCCACCGGGGCTGGATAAACCAAAAATGGGCCCTGTCTCCACGGGTCTGGGCGAAGTCTTTCATTATATAGTGACAGGCAAAGGCGATGACATCACCCAGCTTCGCACCATCCATGATTGGGTGATCAGGCCCCAGATGCGCACCCTAAAAGGCGTTGCTGAAGTCAACTCCTGGGGTGGGTTCGAAAAACAATTCCAAGTCAGGGTTGATCCGCAAAGACTCGCAAAATTCGGCCTCACCTTTGACCAAGTCGCCCTTTCCATCCGTGAGAACAACCAGAATGTAGGCGGGGGCGTGATCGATCAAGGCAGTTCCATGCTATTGGTGCAAGGGTTGGGGCGCACCACCTCGCTTCAACAAATCAGCAACATTCAACTTGCAGTCAATGATGGTATTCCAATTTTGCTTAAAGATATCGCGGATGTGACCATCGGGCACGAAGTAAGAAGGGGTGCGGTAACCGCTAATGGCATGGGGGAAGTGGTATTGGGACTAGGGTTCATGACCATGGGTGAAAACTCGCATGAAGTCACCTGGGGAATGAAAAACCAACTGGAGAAAATAAAGGAGCGACTGCCTGGCAATGTACGGCTCGAAACCGTTTATGACCGCACCGAGTTGGTGGATTTTGTGATCGACACGGTTCGATCCAACCTGTTTGAAGGTGGTTTGCTGGTGATAGCGATCCTGTTCATGTTCCTTGGAAACATGCGGGCCGCATTCATTGTCGCCTTGGCCATCCCTTTATCCATGTTGTTTGCATTTTCGGGCATGCTGCACTTTGGCATTGCAGCCAGCCTGCTTTCCCTTGGCGCGATCGACTTCGGCATGGTGGTTGACTCCTCGGTGGTGATGATCGAGAACTGCGTCAGGCATCTTTCTGAAGACAACACCAAGGATAGCAAGGAGGAAATCATTCGCAAGGCCGCTCTCGAAGTGCGCAGGCCGACTCTTTTTGGTGAACTGATCATATTAATCGTCTACCTTCCAATCTTGACCCTTGAAGGTATTGAAGGGAAGTTATTCCGCCCCATGGCCCTTACCGTGATATTCGCATTATTGGGATCAATGGTATTATCGCTGACCCTGATGCCTGCGTTGGCAAGCCTGATGTTGCCCCGCAGATTGCCCGAGCATGAACCGTTTATCCTGCGGTGGATCAAATTTATTTATGTACCCACATTAAAAGCAACGATGAGGCATAAGACCGCAGTGCTGGCTTTCGCATTTGTGATGCTGGCATTTTCATTCGGCATGGTGGCCCCAAATCTGGGTGCGGAGTTCATCCCCAGGCTTTCCGAGGGGGCGATCGCATTGGGAACAGTGCGACTCGCTGGAACCAGTCTGGAGGAATCGGTTGCGACAAACACCATGGTTGAAAAAGTCCTGTTAAAAGCATTTCCGGATGAAATCCGACATGTCTGGAGCCGGGCGGGTACCGCGGAAGTCGCGACCGACCCCATGGGGGTTGAACTCACCGATATTTTCATCAGCCTCAAACCCAGGAATCAATGGAGCAAAGCCACAACACAGGAAGCAATTACCGTTTTGATCGATCGGGAATTGCGATCCATACCCGGACTGAAGTTTGCCTTTTCTCAACCCATTGAAATGCGAATCAACGAGATGCTTGCGGGCACCCGATCCGATCTTTCTGTCAAATTATTTGGCGATGACCTCATGGTGCTTAAAGAGAAGGCGCTTGAAATTCAAAAAGTCATGCAGCGTATTCCCGGGGTCGCAGACCTCAATGTTGAACAAGTTACCGGCCAACCTGTCATGCAAGTAAAAGTAAGGCAGGATCAAATCGCCCGTTACGGCATCCCTGCAAGGGCTGTGCTTGATCTGGTGGAATCTATCGGATCCAAACCTTTGGGCGAAATCGTGGATGGGCAATTCCGCTTTCCACTGTCGATTCGATTACCCGACTCCTGGCGAAACAGTCCGGAATCCGTGGGGTCGATACAATTACCCGCCGCAACTGGTGAAAGGATCCCGCTTTCTAGAATTGCAGATATCAAAATCATAGAGGGCCCCTCAACCATTACGCGGGAATGGGGACAAAGGCGAATTGTGATCACCTGCAATGTACGGGGCCGCGACCTAGGTTCTTTTGTTGACGAGGTTCAATCAACAATCAACCAGAATATCACGCTACCACCCGGGCGGTATCACCTTTCCTACGGTGGCCAGTTCGAACAATTACAGCGTGCAAGAAACAGACTTTTTCTTATCGTCCCTGTCGCTTTACTTCTCGTATTTGCACTTCTCTACGCAACCTATGGAAATGTAATGGACACCCTTCGGGTGTTTACAGGCATTCCCTTTGCATGGGTGGGTGGCATACTTGCATTATGGGTTAGGGATATGCCATTTTCCATTTCAGCAGGAATCGGTTTCATCGCACTTTCCGGAGTTGCAGTGCTTGATGACATGATTCTGGTTTCTTATGTGAGGCATCTGATGCAAAAAGGGCGATCCTTGGAAAAGGCTGTTGAAGAAGCAGCCATCACCCGATTGCGCCCGGTGCTGATGACCACCTTGGTTGCAAGCCTGGGTTTTCTACCGATGGCATTCAGCACGGGCATGGGAGCGGAAGTGCAAAGACCTTTGGCAACCGTAGTGATAGGAGGGGTCCTAAGCGCCATGGTCATGTCGATTCTAGTGCTTAGGGTTGTTTTCGTGGTATTTCGCTGGCCTGAAAAACCAGCTCGTCCGATGGAAGTATCTTCCATTACGAAGGAGTCGGGTAATTCATTTTCAACACTTCAGGTTGGGCCCGGAGTGTAACTTTTAGGAGAGGGTTTGATGATTCGATTGATGTTTTCCGCGGTGGTATTATTTGGAATTTCCATGCTTGTTGGTTGTGGCAAAGAAGCCACTTACACCAAAGCAAAGACTGCTGAAGCCAAAGGGAACGCAGATGAAATAGCGCATTCAGGTTGGTGGTGTGATGAGCATGGCATCAAGGAAAGCGAATGCAGCATGTGCAGTCCGAAGGTTGCCAAGGCTTTCCAGGATAAAAAAGACTGGTGTGACAAGCACCTTCGCGCCAAAAGCCAGTGCTTTATTTGCGACCCGAGCTTGAGGGAAAAGTTTGCTGCTCAGTATCGCGCCAAGTTTGGCAAGGAACCGCCCGAACCCACCGATAACATGCCGGAAAAAGCTGACAAAGAGAGCTAGGCAGATTTAACATTCGTGCCTGAACGAATGAAAAGTTCAGGCACGAATTACAACACTGATATCTTTTGATATTTATTTTATGTCCACTAATAGACGCAAGTTAAATTTAAAATTGGGAACAGGCCTGGCAGGGTCAGGATGGAGGCATCAACCATTTGGGCAGACCGATGCCAACAACCTTTAATTTCCCTAGATAGGCTTGGGCTTCAGGATTTTGGAATCCTTTCTTGGGTGCCACCATGGTAGCGGTGATTGTCGCCTTGATTGTCGGATCGTTGGCGATTCCTGTATCAGCATCCAAACCCGAGGGCAAATCCACCGCAAGAACTTTGGCACCAGATTCATTGATCCGCCTTACAACAATATCAAAAGGGGTTCGTAAAGCCCCCTTCTGCCCCGTACCTACCAATGCATCAACAATCCACTCAGCTTCTTTAAAAACACTTTTCAGATCATCCGCACTTGGCGAAATTAAAACCTTCAAGTGAATATCCGAATGGGCGATGATTGCCTGATTGATACAGGCATCACCCATGAGTTCCTTTGGATCCGCAAAGAGCAGGACCTGCACATCAACCCCCGCTGCGTTCAGATGGCGGGCAATGACAAAACCATCGCCGCCATTGTTGCCCCGGCCACAACAAATCACCACTTTGCCCTTGGGTTTTTCAGCAAGAAGAATATCCGCAATGCCCCTACCAGCATTTTCCATCAATAAAATGCCGGGGATATGGCCCTGACTTTTTGCAAGCCAATCCACATTGCGGGATTCTTCAGCACTTAGGTAACGCATTGGCACGCCCCAAAAGGTTATCTGCTGATACGAAGTCCACCGCCCTTGAGAAGCGCCTCGACTTCCTCGGGGCGAACCCAGGCAAAATCACCCGGGATCGAATGTTTGATGGCGCTGGTCGCCACACCCCAATCGAGGGCGTTCTGCACATCGCCACCCAGCAATCCATGAATCAAGCCCGCAGCGAAGGAATCACCAGCACCCAACCTATCGACTATTTCAACCTCATAAGTGCGGGTCTTGTAGACCTTGCCTTTTTGGTAGGCCATGCCTGTCCAAGTGTTGCGCCAAACCAGGGGGTTTTCCCTAAGGGTAATCGCCACGATATCGAGTTTGAATTTATCTGCGACCTTCGCTGCGACCTCTTCATAGTTGGAGCCGGTGATACCAAACACTTTCTCAACATCTTCCTCGGTGGTGATAAGCACATCACAATACTGCATCAAATCGGAAAGGCATTTTCCCGCCTCGGTGGTGGTCCAAAGCTTGACACGGTAGTTGAGGTCCATGCTGGTTTTCACACCAGCGGCTTTAGCGGCCATCATTGCCTCGCGGGTGGCGGCGGCACTGGAGGCGCTGAGCGCAGGAGTGATACCGGTGACATGAAACCACTTCGTTCCAGCAAAAACCTTGGCCCAGGGCACCATGCCTGGCTGTACAGCCGCAATGGCGGAACCCTTACGGTCATAAATTACGCTGCTGGCACGGGGAGCCGCGCCAAATTCAAGGAAGTAAAGCCCCAGCCTCTCGTCCTTGGAATACATCACATGGCTGGTATCAACCCCGGCTTCGCGGGCATGGTTTGCAACCAATCGCCCTAGCGGATTGTCAGGCAGGCGTGATATCCACGAGGCACTGTGGCCGAGGCGCGATACCGCGACAGCGGTGTTCAATTCCGCCCCGCCAACCTGAAGGTCCAGACTTTTGGCCTGTTCGATCCTGCGAAAATTAGGAGGTGAAAGTCGAATCATCGCCTCGCCAAAGGTAATCACTTCAAAAGCCATGTTTATTTCCCTTTCAATGTGGAGTTTCGAAAATTCCTGACAATTTCAACATACTTGGATGCAAGCTCGCGGATGCGGTCAAAGTTTTTCTCCGCCACCGCCTTGGGTTCAACCAACTGGCTTCCAATACCCAGGCAGCATGCACCTGCCTCCAAAAACTTTTGCGCGGTCGTAAGGTCGACGCCCCCGGTGGGCATCATGCGAACTTGGGGAAGGGGGCCTCGCACGGCCTTGAAAAACAGGGGGCCAAGCACATCAGCGGGGAAGACCTTGCAAACATCGGCACCCGCTTCCCATGCCGCCATGATCTCCGTCGGGGAAAACACGCCGGGCATGATCGCCTTGTCATAGCGCCTGCACATCTTGATCAAATCCAAATTCAGCACAGGGGAAACCAGGTATTCGGCGCCCGCAAGAATCGCGCTACGCCCTGTTTCAGTGTCGAGAATGGTGCCAGCACCCAGCATGATCCGATCGCCCAGGGAATGGCGAACCTGCTTGATGACATCGAGGGCATTGGGAACCGTCATGGTGATCTCGATCACCGTAACACCGCTATCCGCAAGCGCGCGGGCGACTTCCACAAGTTGCTGGCTATCTTGTGAACGAACAATCGCCACGATCCCGGTTTCAAGAACCTGTTTGACACATGCATCACGACTCATTGCAATCCCCTTGGCAATCTAAAGCCTATGGATGAAAATAATCATCCAGCTATTGTGATATATATTTGGCCAAGGGCAATAAAAGAATTCATCTTCGTTCGAAAAGAGACTGGGTTTTTACAATTGTAAACTCGGCGGGAAAAGTATGAAAGGTATTGGTCACAATGCAACCTGGGCGGGCATCCGCAGTGATAAACCCCAGCGGGGGCAAGGAAAAACGATGAGTGTTTTTGAAATGGTGTATCAATCCACGCTTTAAACCATCCTGCAAAATCTCCTTGTGAATCTTCAGGAAGATCTCAGGAGCCAATGTCTCGACATGAAAGGACATTTCGTAATGAATGTTGTTGACGCATGCCAACCTCTTGGAAAGACCCTGCCTGAGCTTGAAGCCCATGAGACGCTTGGTTTCAGGAAGCGATTGGGTCGCAGAGGCAGCGATTTCCGTCAAGGTTAATTCCGGATGATCAAATGTAATCTGATGACCCGTTGTGGTGATGTCCACCCGAAGTTTGTAATTCTCACGCTCGACCGTCTTAGTCGCGAGAATCTCAAACAACTCGGGATGTAAATGCCTGCCGTACACTTGGAACACCAAGTCTTGCACCGGCGGCCTCGATTCCAACATCATAACCAAATTGCCCCCATTCAATGATCATACCGAAACATTATAGCCATTATAACAAAGGTTCACAACCTAAGTCGGGATTGACATTTACAGGAATTAACCGCAGTAGTGAAAAGTCATCGTTAAATGATGATTTTAATGATGAGGGTAAAACAAATCTTTCATCAAGCAAGAATGGATTGGATGGGTCTGCCGCCATGGGATATTGCGGTGGGTCTTCCCAAAGTATCATGAACCACTGCCTCGGAATCAACCCCAAGAAGATGATAAACCGTGGCGCAAAGATCACCCGGGGAAACAGGATGATCAACAGGATAAGCGGCTTGCTTGTCTGAAGTGCCAAGCACAAAACCTTTTTTAACACCCGCTCCAAAAAGCAGACAAAAACCACACTGGGGCCAATGATCCCGCCCCGCACTGCCATTGATCTTGGGCGTTCGCCCCATTTCGCCCGTGACGATAACCAAGGTTGAATCAATGAGTCCCCGCATTTCGAGGTCATCCATCAATGCGCTAACCATGGTGTCGAGTATGGGAAGATTGAATTTGAGCATGCCAAAGTTATTGCTGTGCATGTCCCAATGCCCGCCATGAGAGTCAGCACCACATTCCCAGTTTACCGTCACAAAAGTGACACCCGCCTCGACCAGCCTCCTGGCAGCAAGCAGGCTTGAGCCATAAAGATTTTTACCATATCGTTCACGCAACAAACCGGGTTCCCTACCCAGGTCAAGGGCGGTCCGCACACCTGAGGAAGTAAGAAGGTCATAAGCTTGTTTTTGTTGCCTTGAAAGATTTGCGGACCTGGATGGGTCACCAATACTTTTTGCGATACCATCCATTTTACTATGCAGCTTTTTACGGTCGGCGATGCGGTCTATTGAAAGCCCGGGGGTATCACCAAAAGCGGCAAGGACCGGGTCACCCACCGGAAGCACAGGATCATAGAAGGAACCCTTGCGGGCAAAGGCGGGCTCGCACATGGTTGTGACGGGATCATATTGTTTGCCCAGATAACCACCGTAAGGCCCAGCCCTTCTAAGCCCCTGGCTGAATCCTGGAAACGCAGGCATCATCACATGAAACGGGGTGGACTCTTTCCCCATTCCGAAATGCTGGCAAACCGCAGCCATGCTTGGATGATCAGAAGGCTTTGCGAAATAATTCTCACGGTCAGAACCACCTGTGAAACCTGTGAGCACGGAATAGGGATTATGGCTGTTGTAGCCATGCGAAACAGTTCGGATCAAGGTTGCCTTGTCGAGCCTGCCAGCAATAAGGGGAAGATATTCGCATACTTGATATCCCGGAATCTTGGAAGCCAAGGATTTGAACTCGCCCCGGATTTCCTTGGGCGCATCAGGCTTCATATCAAAGGTGTCTATGTGACTGGGGCCACCAAAAAGGTTGACCAGAATTACCGACCGGGCTTTGTTATTCGCGGAAGTAGCCTTTGACCCAGCCTGAAGGAATGAACCAAATCCCAAACCTGAGAGCAGGGATATCCCACCCAGTTGCAACACTCCACGCCTGCTGAATTCAGGATTGGAGGTAGTTGGGACAATTTGAATACCAGTTTCAGGATTCATACGCGCTCCGGTGGGACTGGATCAATGCTGACTTATATTTGGCCGCAAGTCAAACCAACTTTCATGAATGTCATCTTTTTTTAGGGAAGCTCATGACAAATTAATCATGCCTGTGTTATAAATGAGCAAATCAATTTTATCCTGGAAGTGTCACTCATGCTGAAATCATTCGATCAAACCAGAAAAATATCCGCGATCGCCATAGCAACATTTTTGATAATCACTTTGGGAAGTGGATTAGCGGAGCCTCCAAAAAACCCCCGATTTGCCGCATTGGAAAAACATGCAATATCTGCCAAGCAGGCAGATGAGGCTGACTTCAAAACATTGGCGAATTTCCTGGTTTCAAAAGCCAAGGGTGACAAGGAAAAAGCATGGTGCATTTATCGATGGGTGACCGATCGAATCGCATATAACGTTGAGGGATTTCTAACAAAGAACCCCGGTGACAACTCCGTTGAGACCGTGTTGAAGACACGACTGTGTGTTTGCGAGGGGTATTCGCGAATGTTCGCGAAATTATGCGAAGAGGCAGGACTTGAGGCAACCAAGGTTACCGGAGTCGCCCGAAGCGGCGGAAAGGATTCAAGTGGTAAACCCGTGTTTGAATCCCATGCATGGAACGCGGTGAAACTTGATGGCAAATGGGAACTTGTGGACTCGACTTTTGGCGCTGGCAGCGTGGATAAAAAAGCCTTTGTTAAAAACTTTGAACCCATGTTCTTCATGGTGCCTGCCGAGCAGATGAGATTCACCCATTTCCCCGAGGATTCCAAGTGGCAACTGCAGGAAAAAACAATCACCCGGGAGGAATTCGACAAGATACCACTGGTGCACTCGGGCCTTTTCAAACTAGGGATATCTCCAACAAGCATCTTAAAAGCCACAAAAAGCTCATCATTCAGCGGTTTCCCTGAAATATTTGATGTGGTCAAGACCAAGATCAAGGCCGTGGATGTCCCTTTGAATGCAAAGTTGAAAACAGGGCAGATTTATCGAATCGCGATTGAATCTCCAGAACTTTCAAAAGTGATGGTCCTTTCAAATGACAAGCCACTGTTGACTTTGACAAAACAAGGAATGGCTTTTGCGGGACAAGTGCGTGCACAACCTGGAACCTTGCTGATAGCGGTGCAAAAACCAAACCAAGGCAACGAGTATTCTTTCCTTTTGCGTTACCAGGTTGAATAACCAGAATCACATTTTGCGTGATGCATCAGCTTACCCTTCATCACAATTTGAAAAATAAAAAGCCTATTGGCTTGTTTGAATGGTCTTTTCAAAATACCATTGATTGGTGAAGATGAAAATGAACCTTTAAATCTCATTGATGGAAACAAAATTGAATGGCATTCGCACCTGAGACAATCAAACTGCTGAAAGCTGCAAGGGAATTGGTCAAGAAAATTCCCGCTGATGCTGTTCTGATCCTAGCGGATGGCCCAATGGAATGGGACAAGGTGCTGGAGGAGCTTTCAGGAACGCGAATTTTAGTCGCTGCCAGGCATGAGGATGATTTCGTTCGGATCAAGGATCATCCCGACCTGACACTGATAGAAATTGAATCCGGCCCGACACCAACCCAGGAAAGAATGAGCCTCGCACTGCTTGAGGCCGTGAGGTCTGAAAAGCTTAAGCAGGGTGCAGAGGTTGTCGTGCTTTACAATGGCATCGAGGTGGGCGAGGAAAAGCCCGACATGATCGACACCCTCAGCCTGATAAAACTGGGAGAACACCTCGAGAAACTCAGCGCCCAGGACCTTCGAAGGCTGGATACGCAGGTACCCTTGGAAACACTCAGGGCGGTGGTCGACCTCGCGACGGAAATAGGCAGGGAAGGCAGGGAAGGACATCCGGTTGGAACCATGTTCGTGGTGGGAGACACCCGGAAAGTAATGGCATTATCCCGGCCCATGAACTTCAACCCATTCCGGGGCTACAGTGACGAGGAGCGCGATGTTCGCAACCTTGCGGTGCGCGAGCAAATAAAGGACATAGCCAAGCTGGAGGGCGCCATCATCATCCGAAGGGATGGAGTCGCGGTGGCAGCGGCAAGGCGAATCGAGGCATCCTATTCAGGTTTCACCCTTAGCATGGGACTTGGCACAAGGCACGCGTCCGCCGCGGCCATAAGCAAAAGCACCAAGGCGATTGCAGTGACAGTCAGCCAATCCTCCGGGACTGTAAGGGTATTTCAAAATGGCGAGGTGATGCTACATATCGAACCATTCGCCCGTCCAATGACCTGGGGCAAGTTCAAGATGGATGCCCTTGAGGATAAAAAGTCCTAGCTGATCTTTGATTAAATTGGTCGGGTGATCACAAGCCAGGGAACCCTACAATGGTCTTGGATTTATTGTCATATCAACCATTTGGAAATTAAAAATGAGTCGCTTATCAATTTTGTGCCATGCGGTATTGCTTCTATTCCCGCTGTTATTAATTTCCGCCCCGCAGAACATTTCCAAGGATGATATCGAGGCGGTAGAGACCCGCCCGCTTGATTCAATTCCTTCAAGCGCCCTGGTTATCGTCCAAATAAAGGGAATAGAAGGCACGCTGAACAGCCTGAATGAATTCGTGAAAAACGCGGTACCTGACGCGATGCCATTAAACGAGAATTTCATCGTGAGTGGTTTTCTGGAGTTTTTACGAGGCCGAAAATTAAACGGCCTGGCCCCCAATGGCCCGCACTTTTTTGCCGTCATGGAACTACCCAAGCCCGGGCAGGCACCAAATCCAAACAAGGTTCTTGCAGCAATAAAAGTCACAAATTACAGCGCTTTTCGAGAGGGGGTTTTGAAAGATTCTGAAATCAAAAGTATCAAGCTTGAGAAAAATGCGGAAGTTGTGACCATGGAAAATGGCTCCACTTTGTTTTTTATTCCTAAAAAAGGCCAGGTATTGGTTACTCCCGACCGGGAAATCGCAAACCTTGTCGCCAAAAGGCCAACCCCGGTCACAACCAAAATCAGCAGGATACAGTCAGAGCGATTGCAGGAACCTGACCTTGGAATATTTGTGAATTTGGAAGCCATCCACAAGGATTATCCCCATTCATTGGCAGAAACAAAAAAAGAGATGGAATCTCAACTAAGTGACTTGGAATCATTTTTTGGCACGGGGAAATTTTTTGGCGGAGACTTGGTTCGCCAGGCAATTAACCTCGCATTCAAGGGAATCGAGGACAGCAAGGGAATGGTGTTTTCGATTGATTTCAAGCCAACGGGAATCGCATTCCATGGTGAGACAGAATTCAAGGCAAACACCCAGACCGCTGCTTTTTTCAAAGGCTCGAAACCCGATGAAATGATGGATTTGCAACGCCTTCCCGCAGGAAAAACACTTTACATGGCACAGCAGACCCAATCCCCCGCGATAAAAAGCCTGGCGTCTTTTTTTATGGGCCTGGCACCGGAGGAAAATCAAAAAGAACTGGCTGGGGATTTTCAAATGTTTTTGCAACTTGCAAACAACAGGTACGATGCACTTTCATTCCCGCCTGAGGGATTGCAAATCATTCAATCCGCGAATCCTGAAGAAACAAAAATCCGATTTTTCAATCTCCTGCAGAAATTAGGCCAGGGGGCCAAGTTCCAAAATGCGGTTTTAAAAAGCAATCCAATAATAAAAAAAGCTGCCGAGTCCCTATCAGGTCAAACTTTTGATTTGGTTTCATTCGAATGGGATTTGGAAAAAATGACAAACCTAATGGTGCGTGAGACAAAAGGAAATCAATTCTGGAACAAAATTCAAAAACTTATGATTAAAAAAATGATGGGTGACAAAATGAATCTTTGGATAACAACTTCAAAAAACGAGGTAATTTTGGCAACTGGGGAAGATTGGGGTAAATCTAAGAAAATTTATGAGGATTTTCACAATAATATGAAAAACTTAGAAAAAACAAGCCATTACCCTATACATAGAAAGGACTTACCTAAAAAATGCAGTTTGATAATATTATTTGATCCCCTTTATTATTTAAAATTCATCTTAACTACGGTCAAAGAGTTGGAAAATGTGCCAGCGACATTGGATTTGACAGGATATAGTAATACATTTATAGGCTTTTCTACGGTTTTTGAGGAAGATAGGGCTGCCATAGACAGTGTAATTTCAGCAGCATCGATTCAGGAAATTTATTTTCGTCTGATTAAGCAGGTGATTGGCAAGTGAATTTCCTAATAGATCAACCTAAATATCTTGAATCCTTGCTGGAAGTGCTTATAAAGAAAGTTGATATTGTCATGTTGGATTATTCCCGACTGGCAATGATGCGGGTGTAGCTCAGTGGTAGAGCGCCACGTTGCCAACGTGGCTGTCGTGGGTTCAAGTCCCATCACCCGCTCTGTATGTAGGCCGAAAGAATCTAAAACCAAGGTGATATCCTGTGTTTGGGTTCTTTCGGTTTGGTTTTTTCCCAGAAAAATGGCCGGGCCAAGAGGGGTCAGCGGACATTTTAAACTGGCATGGCAAATTTAATTTTATCACAGTCATGCTGCGTAAAATATATACTGGAATAAGATCCCTCAGAATTCATCATGTTGGAAATAGATAGCCATGACCGAAACCAAAACCCCATCGGATGTCAAAGAAACCCACAAGCATGACCACGATCATGCGAATTGTGATCATGACCACAGCCATGATCATGACAAAGCCCCTGTAAAACTGAGCCAGGAAGTTGACATCAAGGATGTGGGCCCTTGCAAAAAACACATCAAGGTTTCCGTCAGCAGAAACGACATCCAATCCAGGATGGATGATCACTTTAAGACCATGGTCACGGATTCAAGCGTCGCTGGTTTCAGGCCTGGCAAAGCGCCTCGTAAAATAGTCGAAAGGCGTTTTCAAAAAGAAGTTTCCGGTCAGGTGAAGAACGAAGTCATTCTCGCCAGCCTTGAGCAACTTGCGGAAGATTTCGATATCGCCCCGCTGAGCCCTCCAAATCTTGATCCTGCATCGGTTGTCATACCTGAAAACGGCCCCATGGTGTACGAGTTCGAAGTCGAGGTAAGGCCCCAGTTTGACCTGCCCGCGTACAAAGGGCTGAAATTGATCCGCTATACCCACACCTTCACCAAGGAAGAAATCGATAATCAAGTAAGCTCAATGATTGAGCCCCTGGGAACCAAGGTCGACAAGAAAAATCCAGCGGTCGAGGAAGGGGATTACCTTACCCTTGACGCTATCATCAATGATGATGATGCAAAAATCGGAGAAATCAAAGACCTTGAAATTCGAGTGAACAAGCAACTTGCATTTCGTGACGGAGTGGCTGAAAAATTCATCGAGCAAATTGGTGGCGCCAAGCCAGGCGAGACCCGTGATGTTGATATCAAGCTTTCAAGCGTTGTCACCAATGAGTCACTCGCTGGCAAGGTTGTAAAGGCAAAGGTGACGGTTAAGTCACTTCAGTCACTTAAACTTCCCGAACTTAACGCCGAGATTCTTGGCGCGTTTGGCTGCAAAAATGAGGATCAGTTCCGTGAACTGGGTGAAGTTGTCCTCAAGCGAAGGTTGGATTACCAACAAAGGCAGTCTTCAAGGAATCAAATCCTTGAACTTATCGCAGGTAACACCAATTGGGAACTGCCCCAGGATCTTTTACGCAGACAGGCCAAGAAAGCGTTGTCTCGCAAGGTTATGGACATGCAGGCCAATGGTCTCAGCGATAATGAAATCAATGCCCGTGTCAGAATTCTTCAACAGGATGTCCTAAAAAGCACAGCTTCAGCACTCAAGGAACATTTTGTGCTTCAGAAAATCGCTGAAATCGAAAAGCTTGAAGTTAGCGATGATGATTTGAACCTTGAAATCGAGCGAATCGCTCAGCAGAACGATGAATCACCCCGCAAAGTTCGGGCCAGGTTGGAAAAAGAAGATTTGATTGAAGCACTTGCAGTCGAAGTAATCGAACGAAAATCACTCGATTTGATACTGGATTCCGCGGAATACACGGAACAACCGCTGCCAAGCCATGACACATTGACCACTGGAACCGCGGAAGCGGATGCAGCGACTGAAGATCAGGGTATTTCTAAGGAATAGTGAACTCGTTAAAGGTAGGAGTCCCTCATGCAACCTTACGGTTTTGGCCCCTTGGCTCACATGGCGCAGCGCCAACGGGATTACACCCGTCAACGCAATTATGGCACCGGCGACATCCTCCTCGACAACCGGATCATTTTCTTTGGTTGTTCTGGAAGCAATGTCTATGAACCCATAATCACCGATGTCACCGCCAACATGGTGATCCAGCAGATGCTTTACCTGCAAAATGAAAACAAACAAACTGAGATATCATTCTACATAAACTCTCCGGGTGGTTCGGTTTCTTCCGCCTTGGCAATTTATGACACCATGCAGTTTCTTGAATGCCCGGTGGCAACTTTTTGCATGGGTGTCGCAGCAAGCGGCGCCGCCATCTTGCTTGCGGCAGGCACCAAGGGCAAGCGGTATTGCCTACCACACGCCAAAGTGATGATTCACCAGCCTTGGAGCCAGGGCATTGGTGGCCAGGCTTCGGATGTTGAAATCGAGATGGTTGAAATTCTGAAGGAAAAAACCAGATTAAACCAGATCCTTGCCAAGCACACTGGTAAAAGTCTGGCGGAAATCGAAGCTGAAACCGAAAGAAACCGTTATTTTGATGCTGCTGAAGCAAAGGCTTTTGGTTTAGTGGATGAGATTCTGGCGCGCAATTCCGAGTCAAAACAGGAAAAATAGGACGATGGAATGGTGGATGAGTCACCTTCCTTGCCATATTTATTCATTTTACCCCAACCCGGCTGCCGATAACTCATCTACGAGCCGGGGTGTTCCTGAGGAACTATCCCATGCCTTTGGTACCTTATGTGGTTGAACGCAGTGGACGCGACCCGCAGGTATTTGATATCTACAGCCGTTTGCTCAAGGATCGCATCATTTTTCTCCAGGGAGAAGTTGACGATCACAGCGCGAATCTGGTTGTTGCTCAAATGTTATTCCTGCAGTTTGATGACCCCAAGGCGGATATTCATCTTTACATTAACTCACCAGGTGGCTCGGTGACCGCGGGTATGGGTATCTTTGATACCATGCGTTACATAACCTGCGATGTTGCGACTTACTGCATAGGCATGGCTGCAAGCATGGGGGCGACCCTTCTTGCTGCAGGCACAAAAGGCAAGCGTAACGCGTTGCCTCATGCTGAAGTGATGATTCATCAGGTGCTTGGTGGGGCAAGAGGCCCTGCAACGGATATAGAAATCCGAACCAAACACTTGTTGCGTACGAAAAAGAAGATGAATGAGCTGCTCCAGCAGCTTACCGGGCAACCTCTGGAAAAGATTGAACGCGATACCGATCGCGACAACTTCATGAGTGCCCAGGAAGCCAAGGAATACGGTCTCATTGATAATGTGTTGGAGCGAATGGCACCCGGCCAGGTCACCAAGCAATAAAAGCTTGGCAAACTTCCGGGTGTGTGACCAAGACGCACCCGGAAGCTGCAAGTAATGAATCGATGTTTCCCAACCTGCTGTTTTCTTCTGGTGCTAAGCACGCTTCTTACAGGATGTAAATCCCCCAATCACAAACTTGAATCTGAACTTCGCGCACGCGATAACGATATTGATTATCTAAAAAACGAACTTTATCGTTCGAAGACTTACAACAAGGCGATGGAAATGGAATTGCGCGCAAGCAGGGGCGAAGTTCCCCCTGGTACGCCTTACGACCCACTTAACAAAGTTTATCCATTAAAAACCATTACCTTGGGCAGGCAGACTGGTGGCGTTGACCTCGATGGTCAAACTGGGGAAGAATCACTTCAAGTCATAATCGAACCCAAGGATGCTGAAAGCAATGTCGTAAAAGTCCCGGGAAGCGTTTTGATCCAAGTGATCGAAATTTCCACCGAGGGTCTTAAAACGCCTCTTTCCACCTGGCAGATATCCAATGATGAACTAAGCAAATCTTGGAGAAACGGCCTTTTAACCACAGGTTACGCACTTACCATGCAATGGAAACTCTGGCCAAACTCTGAAAAGCTCAGGGTAATAGTTCATTTTAAATTGGATGATGGCAGATTATTCGAGGCGGAAAAAGACTTTACCGTCAAACTGCCACCGGCTTATTTACGAAAAGCCCCTGCAGTGGAAACCCAAATAACTCCACCATCATCAACCATGATTATACCTCCTGCTGGGCCATCCACACCCACCCCTCCGACCTCAAATATTCCTTTACCCGCCCCCATGAAAGACCCAGTGTTTACTCCTACTCCTACTCCTACT
>SXGQ01431444.1_pt1 | contig 19324 bp, 21 predicted proteins | sample 3178371 | NCBI WGS metagenome assembly SXGQ01 (sample SAMN11356859, study PRJNA531348) | freshwater metagenome | isolation source: freshwater sample F1-20 | place: China: Fuxian Lake, Yuxi | collected 2017-12-25 | reverse complement strand
AGTGTTTTTTAATATCTTTATCGCACAAAGATATTATATTAACTGCTCGGTGTATATTTGAAGAATTATCGTTCACTATTGTGACCTTTCTTAATCTTCTTTATTTTCTTGCGACCCCAATCAATAAAATCATGATTTTCTTTATATTTTTTGCTAAAACAATTTCTTGGTTTATCACCTTTACCAGCACTCATAATCTTTTTCTAATTGTATATTTGGCTTAAGATCGCTCATTATTGCAAGTCTTTGATCCTCTTTATAAGAAAACCAATCTCGTATTTGTTGCCAAGTTCGACCGCAGCCTACACAATGATCATTTATTAACTTGCATTTTCTAATGCAAGGAGTGGATATTTTAACAGCAGTGACCTCGTTTGTCGTCATTAAGAGATTTATACACTGATTTTTGCGCTCTATATTTATATAGTTCAGCGTAAGCTTCTTGAACATGCTTATCTAAATCCTTAACTAAATAAGGAATAGCTTTATTAGAATCAACTGTTTTAATTGATTTTATTAATTTTTTTATTATATTATTTACTTCTTGCATTATTAAATGGTTGGGGATGAAAGAATCGAACTTTCACCAGAGGAGTCAAAATCCCCTGCACTACCATTATGCTAATCCCCAGTTAAATTGGCGGTGAGAGAAGGATTTGAACCTTCGGTACTTTTTTGAAGTACGGGACTTTAGCAAAGTCCTGCATTAGACCACTCTGCCATCTCACCTTAATTTTTCTATTTCAAAACATCCATATCCAGCTTGATGTTCAAAAGTTAACAATCCACATCTTTTACTTTTTTTATTTGTGCAGACTCCATAATCGAAGTCTGCATCTTTATATTTTGGATTGTATAAAGGAATAAAATGCTTACAGCCACCGCTGCAATCACTGTAGTCACCATCAGGATCAGCCCAACGAGAAATTTTTCCTCCATAATCGATATAATCAGTGTCAAGAATTTTACAAAGATCTAATAATTTAAAATCCTTGTCTTTTTTCACTTGTTCTTTTTGTTTTTTATAGAAAGAGTTGAAGTTCGGAGTCCAAAATTCAAATCAATCCACGCTGTTTCTATTAACGCTTTATCTTTGGTGAGCTTCATCTTTTCGCGCATATACTTCATAGTCCAGTTCTTCCACTTCTCGTTATCTTCTGGAGCGTATGAATATTTAGTTAGCCAATTTGGTGTTTGATTGTTACAAACATCTTCATATTTAAGATCTAAATTTGCTATCTTAAATTGTTTATCTAAAATCTTTTTGATATGTTTGTCGTTCATACGCCTGTAGATCCATAGCCGCCACTTTGTCTCAATGTATTATCTAAATTTTCTACAGTATTTAAAGTAGCAGAATAACAAGCTTCAAAAATAATCTGAGCAATTCTATCGCCTTTCTTGACTTGAAAATCCAAATTCTTATCTGTATTGTAAAGAATAACCCCAATATCTCCACGATAATCAGAATCGATTACACCAGCTAAGACATCAATTCCGTTTTTATAAGCTAAACCGGAACGAGGAGCAATGCGTCCATAATAACCGGGAATAATCTCCATTGAAATATTTGTTTTAATTAATTTTCTATCACCGCAAAAAATTGTGGCATCTTCTGCTGCATATAAATCATACCCCGCAGCAAAACTTGATCCTTTACTGGGTAGCGTTGCATTCTCAGAAAGCTTCTTAACATTGATTAGTAAAACTTTTTCAGTATACATATCATTTATCTTTTAAAATTGACATTAGAATCCTAGCTTCTTTTGCTGGAATGTCATTGTAACAAGTCCATACTTTAGCTTCAGTATTTTTATAAACACCCAGCTTCCAAGCATTACGAAGATAATCTTGAAACTCTTCAAAATTATTAATACTAGAATTCTTTGCAGTCTTTTCCAACATTCCTTGTGAAGACGGAAGCGCAACTTCATTATCGTCTTCAAATACAGAAGGAGTACCTTTTTTGGAAGCATCGATTTCATCGCTACCTACGATGTGTACGTTAAGGAAATTTCTTACAGCCCTAACGAATGCACGATTTGCTGCAATCGTCTCCAAAAATTTGACAGCAAAATCTGAAGTGTTATTAACCGTAGCATTTGCAATATCTTCGTAATAGCTTTCATATTCTGATTCGTAATTTGAAATCCAAGTTATACCACATTTAATGGACACATAAGAAGCTTCACATTTAACAACATCATATTTTACACTTGTATATCCTCGTAGTTTAGCAAGTTCTTTGATACCAGCAAGCTTGATAAGAAGCTGATTGTCAGCAAGACCTTCAATCGAAGTGGGCATCTGCTGCTTACGAGACTCAAACCAACCTCTGTTAGGAAATAGATGCTCTGGCTTAACCATTGCTCGCCAGTTGATAGATCCATCTTCATTTATTTTATAGTCTATATTTTCTATTAAACCCCATGCATTACGCGACTGAGGCACCAGTTGTGGATTCTTCTTTTCGCTCATTGTAAATTTTAAAGAATTCTATTTCTTGTTCGAATTCTCTTGAGAGAATAACAGACTCTTCTGATTTGTCAAGACACTTGTTCAAAAAATAATTGGCTTTGCAAGAAAACTGTTTACCTTTAGAAATTAAAATTTTAGAACTTATAAATTTAGATTTTTCTGATATGTTTTTAATATTATCGAGTGCAGAGTTTTCTTCAAAATCTTTATGTATTTCCCAATCTAAAAATTTAAACCTGTATTCTTCAAGCATTTCTTTTGTATCGCAAAAGATTTTTAATTTTAAGCCAATTGATTTGCACATTTTTAAAAATTTTTCTGAAATATTAGGTGATATCATCACAGTCATCAAAATAATATTGTTTTTAAATGGCGCTATTAAATTTACATTTATATCCTTATCTGTAATTATATTTACTTTTCTATTGGTTAACCAATAATTAAATACAGAAACATTTAAATTTTTCATATAATCTAATCGCAAATTTATGGAACTGCCTTTCATGAATTCTTCCGAAGAAATAAAATCAGGTACTATTTCTACTATTTTTTGATGAAAACTTTTACCAAGATGAACTAATTCAAATTTACTAAGATCATTTGCAATTCCGAGACTATCTAAAATATTTTTAGCTACTACATAAGGACTAATAAAATTAATTGTTTTTGGCGTTTCTTTTAGATTTCCATAAGATGGAAGATTACCGTCTCTATTTGATTCCAAAATAATTTGAGAATTTTGATTCCAAATTGGTTGCGTATTTTTAGGATTAAATAAAGAATATAAACCTATAGATTTAACATTAAATACAGATGCAGTATATAAAGTGTAATTTTCGTTAGAAACTAAAAGTCTAGCTTTGGATATTAAATAGTTTTCTTGTTTTTTATTTATAGATATATAACATCTGTCGCAAGGAAGTTTGGTATTCTTATCATTAGCTAATTGAAAAACATCAATGTTTGCATTTTTTAAATGATCTTTAATCAGATCAAGAACATCTGTGAAATAATCATACTCTCCAGAAGTATTTTTATTCCGAGTGTCGATGATAATAAAGTTATCATTCTTCATCGGAAGATAGTATCTATCAAGATAAGGCTCTGAGGTTTTTACCCCGCAATCCAAGGCCATTTTTTCAGTTAGATTCATAAACTTTATATTGAAGAATGTCTTGTGCGTTTCTAAAGTAATTATTGTTTATTGATAAATATGGAGCAAAAACTATATCAAAATATTTATCATTTGATCCTCTGCCTTCAAAAAATAAAGGATCGTTCATTTTATTAAAATAGTTTAATACTTTTTTAATATGCGGATGTGAATTTACTAAATCAAAATAATCGCTTTTAGTAAAAAAATAAATATCATACTCAGGATATAGATTTTTGATCGAGGTGATCAAAGATGTGGCAATTATAATTTCTTCAGCACCTTCTGGTTGAATAAATGCAATCTTCTTTGAATTTTTATTTTCTTTAAGTGAGTCAAGCATTTCACTTAAAAAAGAATTTTGATTTTCTGCTAAAGCTGTCTTTCTAAAATAATTAAGAATTTCTGGTCTTTTCAAATCGGTTTTTAAACGTTGTATCCAGTGTACAACACCAACAGTATCAAGTTTATTTAAAATATTGTTATACAGACATTCTATCCATTCTTTATCAGCTAGATTTGGATCGGGATCATAAAAAGGATTACATTTTATTTTTTTATTTTCTAAAGTGTATGAAACTTCAGAAAAGCTGTCAAATAAATCTTCAAAAAATTTACCTACAACTTCAATACTGTAATTATCTATAACAAATTGTCTAGCTTTTTTTCCTAATGTCTTTCTTGTTTCTATTGATAAATTATAGACGTTTTGTAATTGAGAATATATGCTATTTGGTAAAGTAGATGCTTTGATGAATTGTGTTCCTGGTTCTCTATACTCAGCCCATTCAAGAGGAAATCCGCCGCTAGCTTCTGTGCTGCAATCTTCTCCACAACTATAATCAGTAACTAGTGTTATTAGTTCAGTAAGTTTTGCTTCTTGAATTGGTATTTCTTGTCCACCAGAAGTAAATGGATGACAATATACATCCATAAGATTGTATATTTCATTTAATTGTTGTTCATTTACTCCGGTTTTGACATTAGTTGTTTCGCAACTATTTTGTGTTTTACAGTGATTGCAATTAATTATATGAGTGGAAAATGGTTTTACATTATATGAAGCACAATTTTTACAAACATAAGTTGTTAATATGTTTTTTGGATCAATGTCTTTTTCTTTTAATAGTTTAAGAATGTCCCAACCTTCATTCCAGTGAGTATGCAAAAGTAATTTTGAATTTATTTGCGGATTGTTAGTATAAAATAATTTAAATCCATCAAGTAAATTTGGAACTGATTTTCGTAATTGATTTCTAAATACAAATCCAATAATAAATTCATTTGATAAATTAAACTTTTTCCTTAACAATAATCTATCTTCATCAGATAACTTAAAAAAATAAGAAGTATCTAATGTGCCATGAACTGTTTTAACGTGAGTGTGACCAAGCTTGTGCATGGCTTTTTCAGCAAAAGAGGCCCAAACAAAATAATTTTTTATTTTAGGAGCCATATTAACAGCGTCTGGGAGTAATGGAAGACTGTCCAAAGTTGTATGAACAATGCAATGAACGTTATTCCACCATTCTTTGTCTGTAAAACCATTGAACGCCCAAACGTCTTCTATGCCTAAATAAATATCGGGTTTTAATTCTTTTATAGCATGATCTATCATTTCTGCGCCATAACCAGCACCGTGCTTTCTTCTTTCATCGATAGATATTTCTTTATGAATTTCTGGATCATCTGGTAACATTCCATGCGATTTCCAAGGAACAAATTTAACTTGTTCTGAATCCCAAGTATAACCATTACTTAATTCAATAATATCGTATTTACCCGTCTTATATAAATAAGATAGTAAATTCTTTTTATGTTTACCGAAACCAGTAAACATTTTGCAAAAATTACTATGAATTAAAATCCGTTTTTTACGCATTAGAAATCCATTTCTTCGGAATCAACAGGAACTGGTTCTGGCTTCTTAGGCTTTGGAGCGGCTTCTTGAGAAGCGGCTTCTCGCTTTGCTGTTGGAGCGGATTGTTCGCTTTTTGCTGGTAGCTTGCGTGAGTCATCAAGAACGGAATAAAACTTATTGATAAAAGCGATTAATCGAATAGCTTCTCCCGGTTCCAACGGAACCTTAAAAGTGTCTGCGCCATTTCGCGTAAATGATAAACCAAAAGCTGTATACTTAACAGCATACTCGCCAGTTCCCTTAGTCTTTTCATAAGGAGCGAGCTTGATTTGAGTCTTGTTGGATTCGCTAGAATGAAATGCTGAATAAGAAGTCTTTTGCTGAAATGCGTTAATCATTTCTCCAAGTTCAAACTCATTGAACTTAATGGCAATAGTCTTTGAGGGATTGTTACGACTCTCGGCAAAAGAGCCGGTCTTCGTCTGATCGTTCCAAGAGTGTTGCGCGATACAGTTTACATAAAACTGTGGCTCACTATTTGGCTTTTGTGAAATTTGGAAACTAATTGCACAACCCTGATTTTTAGGGTTTGGCTTGTAAATCTGAAGATTCATATATCGCAGGATATTATGAGTATCCTGCGATATTTCTAATCAAATTATTCGAAATAATAGAACAAACTTCTAGCAGATCCGCTAATCACTGGACTAGAAATTTTGATTGGAACTGAAGGATTTAAAGATTGATTTGCTCCTACAGTTACAGTGCCGAAATCTCCACTAAATGATGCTAGTGCAGAAATTATATAAATATCTTTGTCACTAGTTGGAGTAATAGTTGTTCCCGTATTAAAATCACAAAAAGGAAATAAATTATTCATTATAATAGATGTTACACTTATTGGCTTGCTTTTAGAAGAGCTTCTAATTTATCTTTAGGGGTTGTGATACCGCTAATTGCTGTAAAAATAGATAAACCTTCTTTAGCTCCTTTATAAACTCCTTGATGAACTGTGCTGTTTGTCTTTAACGTTCTATTTAATTGATTAAAAGCATTATCTAAATATTCTTGAGGAATGCTATCTAGTGTCTTTTCGTCACCAATAGCCACAGCAGCAGCGGTGCTACCAGTAGAAAGATCAAGCTCGCCGCAAAGAACATTTCTCTTGAGATTTTCACGCACTGCTTTGCTGATTTCGGCTTCATTACTAAAATTAAGAATGTTAGCTGCACCGAAAACCATAATGCCAGAATCCAACACAGTTCTAAAATCATTTGTATCGAATGTGCTATATTGACTATTCTTTGTTATGATATGATTAAATAAGTGAAACAAAGAACATATATTTGCATTTGCTACTTGCCAAAACTTATTGACAGATAACTTTGGATAAAGACTATTAATTCTTTCGTTATCAAGAATTATTAGAGGAGATACAATCTTTTGTTCTACTAATTCACAAGCCTCCTTTAACGTCTCGTATGCATTTTGACTAACCTTCTTACCTTCAGAAAGCTTGGGTAAAGCAAGAATTAAACCAACATAGGGAGAACTCGCCTTTACGGTATTTTGATATTCCTTGACTGTTTTTACGAGTTCAGAGCAAACACCAGCACCAGTTCCACCGCCAGCACCAACTGTTACAAAAATACGATCTATATCAGTCCCTACAGAAGATTTAATAAAATCAACCACATCTTCTTTGCTATTCAAAAAAGCTTGTTTGGCGAAGTCTCTATTTTTTCCCGCTCCTTGTTGTTCACCAAACTTCATCTTGTTTGGTACGTTAATAGTAGCAAGATCTTGATCAGCAGTATTAATAACACCAACACGACCATAACCAATTTGAGAAAAGGTTTCAGCTAATTTACCACCTCCTTGACCAGCACCAATAAAACCAAATTTAAAACCAACTGAATCTTTGTCTTTTGGTTCTGGTTTTTCTGATTGAGGTGGCTCGGGAATATCTGGCATAGCAAAATCAAACGTATCATTTGATACTGGAGGATTTGTGTTCACGTTGTAAATTGGATTGTATTCGCTCATATATTATAGAATAATATAAATTATATTACACAAATATTGTTATCTTTAACAGAAATTTCTAAAATCAATTTTTTTTCTGAATCAAGCATTTTTTCTGCAACTTGTGTTTGTAACTCTCGTTGAATCGTTTTAATGACTTGTCGTGCGCCAAAATTATTAAATTGAATTTTAGTAAATATGTGATTAGTGAGTTCTGAAGAGTATTTAATAGTCACATCTCTGTTGCTCAAATCGTTTTTAAATATTTGAAGTTCTTTTTCAATAATAGATTTTATATTGTTTTCGTCTAAAGCGTCAAATATGATAACTTCGTCTATGCGATTTAATAAATCGGCAGGAAAATGTTTTTTGATAGATAATAATATATCTGATTTGCCATTTTTTTGTTTACCAAAACCAATAGCGGAATGATTTATAATTTCAGCACCAATATTTGTTGTCATAACTATCATGGTATTAGAAAAATCTACTGTTTTCCCTGAAGAATCTGTTATCTTGCCTTCATCTAAAATTTGTAAAAGACAATACAGTACGTCTTCATCAGCTTTTTGAATTTCATCAAAAAGAATTAAAGAGTATGGATTCTTTCTAACTTTTTCAGTCAAAACGCCTCCTTTATCAAATCCAATATAACCAGGACTAGATCCTACTAATTTGTTTACAGCCGCTTTGTCTGTGTATTCAGACATATCAATTGCTATAAAATTGTTTTTATTAACAAATAAAGTTTCAGCAATAATCTTTGCGGTCATAGTTTTTCCAACGCCTGTCGGACCAGCGTACAACATAGAACAAATTGGTTTACTTGGATTTCTGAAACCAGCTTTTGCTCTAATTAAAGATTTATAAATATGCTCTATTTGAATGTCTTGACCAAATACTTGTTCTTTTAATTTTGTTTTTAATAATTTGACTTTATCAAAATCTTGTAATTTTAAATCATCAATTGGTATATTTGTTTTATCAGATACGACTTCTAAAATATCAGAATTTGTAACTTGATATTTATTATTTCTCCAATTGTTAATCATCTTCTTTGTAGATTGTTCATATTCAACTAGAAGATCTTCTAAAGACGCTATCTTTTTGCTTTCATTAATTTGTTTATTTGAATCTACAAATTTACTAAGCCTCTTTTCTATTTTAAGCATTTCTGGAGATTTTACAAAATTCTTTAATTTAACTTTGGCTCCAACTTGATCTATAATATCTAAAGCTTTATCAGGAAATCTTCCTTCAATATATTTTTCAGCACTATCAATAGTAAAGCGCAAAACTTCATCAGTAAAATCAATAATATGAAAATTCTCGTATCCACCTTTAATATTCTTGATTAGATTAAAAGTTTGTTCTTTCGTGGGTTCTTCTATCTTAATGATTTGAAAACGTCTTGATAAAGCTGGATCATCTGATATTGTTTTCTTGTATTCATCAAATGTTGTTGCACCAATGCAACTGATCTCTCCTCTTGCTAAATAAGGCTTTAGAATATTAGCTACATCATTGCCATTTTCTGGATTACCAGCACCAATGATGGTGTGAATTTCATCTATGAAAAGAATAATATATGGATCATCAGTAACTTCCTTTAATAAATTCTTGATTTTTTCTTCGAACTCTCCACGAAATTTACAACCAGCAATCATCATGGATATATCAAGACTATAAATCTGCTTGAGACTAAGAAGATCTGATGCTTCTCCTTTTACTATTGCTTGAGCCAAAGATTCAACAAGTGCTGTTTTACCAACACCGGCTTCACCAACGATCAATGGATTATTTTTATTCTTGCGACAAAGAACTTCTGAGATCTTTTGAATCAATTCTTTATTTAGATGAAGATTATTGATTTTACCATTTACAACTTGAGTATTTAAGTTGTTAGCATAAGTATTTAATACTTTATATTTTTTTGTGTCGAAAGTTTGTTTGACTCTGTTGGGACTATTTATTTCTCCCTCTTCTGTGTTTGGGAGCATCTCGTCATCTTCTAGTTTTTGTTCGACATAATCTAATATTTTAACAAAATCATAATTATAGTCGATCAAATACAATTCAAACTTTTGATCAGGTACTTCAAATAAAGCTATAAAGACATGCTCTAAACCAATATATTTATGATCAAATTTAGAGGATATACTTTTAGCGCATTTAAAAATAATTTTTATGCCTTCAGACAATAAAGGTTTAGCTGATGTTTTCTTTTGTGCTGGAACATTAATTTTTAAAAATGCTGTTGCGCTGTTTTTAATTTTTAAAGAGTCTATCCCAAAATTACCAAAAGCTTCTTCTATTTGGCTTTGTCTGAGATTAAGAAAACTTATAAATAAATGAAGATGCGTAATCTCTGTGTGTTTGAGATCGACAGCTATTTTATAAGCTTCTTTAATTAGTTTTTGCGCTCTAGGTGTAAGATTTAAATTTTTCATTCGATATCAGACAATTTCATATAGATCTTGTCATCTAAGATTCCAATGTTCTCTATCCATAACACATCATCGCCTTTTCTACCAGTAAAAACTACAATACTTTCTTTTTCTGGAATCTTTAGACCGTCTTCAAGATATTCTGTTAGTCTTTGATGTTTTCCGCCATCTAAAAACATCGCACTTATACTGCCAACTTCATCTTTTAATTGAAATCGATAAAATGTAGAGTTGGATTTTTTAGTCTTTCCTTTGTATACGTCATCTATTACTCCAACCATCTTAATTCGGTCTTCTTTAAAAGCTGAATGAAATTCTAATGTGTCTGTAAAAGTACACTCAGATTGTTGAAAAATAGTTTTTAATCTAATTGTGGGAGTATAGCCTAAGAGTTTATTTTCAAAAACCCAATTGGCAAACTTTTCATGGTTCTTATTTTGCTCATAGATTTGTTTATACTCATCATATTTTTTCTTAAATGTCGTTTTGCGTTTTTCATTCATGAAAGGTTTACCGCTTTCGTTCAAAGTCTGGCCTTTAAACGCGCATTCACTTACTATAGTTAGAATATCGTAGTCATATTTAGGCCCGACACTACAAGCAAATTTCTTTTCTTTATCAGTTAAGACGTTAAACGTTTGAGCTTCAAGAACTAAACGTGACCGTCTATGAGTGTATGAACTTAAAGTTCCAGCCTGAATCAAAGAAGAAAGTAAACCAATATTAATTCCAGCTTGTTTTGCAGCTATAAAAATATCAAACTTTGTTGGAGTATTGGTTTCTCTAAAATTTTGAAGTGACTGCAACGTCTTCTCAGAAACACCTTTAATAGAATTTAATCCAAAACGGATATCGCCATCTTCGATCTTAAAATCTAACGCAGACTTTGCAAGATCAGGTGGTAAAAGTTTAATATCAAAAAATACTAGCTCTTTTGAAATCTTGTTTATTTCTTGATGCGAATCAGGCTCAAACTTAGATAACCGAAGAAGAGCTAGAAAAAATTCATGCGGATACTTGAATTTAAGATAAGCAGTCCATGCTGCTAAAATAGCATAAGAAATAGAATGTGATTTATTAAACGAATAATTTGCTGAGTCTTCAGCAACTTTCCATAAAACATCTCCAATTGCTGGATCTAAATTCTGCTCCAAAACCTTTTGACGGATCTTGCCTTGCCAAGCTGGCATTTGATCCACTTTTTTCTTACCAACAATTCGACGTAATTGCTCAGACTCATCAAGAGTAAAACCAAGACGAACCGCCATTTTCATTAACTGTTCTTGATAAAGAGGAATACCGCCTGTATATGAAAGCTCTTCCTTGAAGAAGTCATGAACAAGCTGAAATACTCCTGAAGCTGAATATGTAGCGTATTGATCGGCAAAGTCTAGTGCGCCGGGACGAGCAATAGCAACTACCGCACTAAGTTGTTCTAGTGACTTTGGCTTAACTTTGCGACATACTTTAAAGTTGGTTTCTGCTTCAATTTGAAATAATCCTTGTGGAGTACGAAGATTCTGAAAGCTTTCGTAAATAAAAGGATCTTCTGGATCAATAGAAGTCATTTCAATATTAAGTCTTTTACAAACCTCGCTAACTACAGTGAGAGTTCTCAGACCAAGAACATCAAATTTAACCATCAGTTCGGCTACATAATTCATATCATAGCCGCTAACTAAATCGCCATCAGAAGTCTTTTGTACAGGACATACTTCTTCTATCTTATAATAAGAAATAGCAATACCTGAAGGATGAACACCAGTGTTTTTATTTAATCCTTCAATCTTTTTAGCAATTTCAAATACAAATCTATTTTGATCCACCCAAGCTTTAAATTTATCATTTTCTTTGTAAGCTTCTTCTAATTCAAATACTCTTCCGAAAAGTTTTGGAATATTATCACTAACTTCATTAACATCTGTTTCAGAAAAACCGCCTACAATTTTACCGCACTCTTTGATACAAAGCTTACTCGAAAGAGTATTAAGGGTTAATATCTTTGACGTTTTACCAAGATGTTTATGCTCAATATACTTAATTACTTCTGCGCGTCTATCATAACTGATATCGTTGTCTACGTCAGGAAGAAGAGAGCCATCAAGATAAGTAATATCATCTTTGATAATCTTTTTGGCGCGGGAGCGACTGACAAAACGCTCAAAAAATAGTTCGTATTTTATGGGATCAACTTTCGTAACACCCACGACAAACAGAACCAGAGAACCCGCAGCACTACCACGACCAGCACCAGTTGGAATATTATTTTCATGGCAATAATTAAGAATATCCCAGTTGAGAAGTACATAATCAACGAAGTCAAGCTCTCTGAAGATCTCCAGTTCCATCTCCATGCGCTCAACATATTGATTGTTATTTAATCCTAAATTATTTAAACTTCTATAGCAAAGAGTTTTTAGAAAAGTAAAGTTATCAGAAGAAATAGGAATCTTCAGTAAATCATAATATTTGCCTTCAATGGAGATTTGAGGCAAGCGAACGCCGGGAAGCATGGCGTTATCATAAGTTTTAATGTCTTGTAAAAAATTCATATTTCAATTTGCCAAAGCTGCTTCTGAAAAATCTTAAAATTCATCTGAACATCGTACATGGAATTATGAAGCTTATTCTCATCGAAGTCAATCTTATATTCTTTCAATTGAGTTTTAATGCTGGTCTTCAATCCTTTTTCGCGGAAGTCGTTTAGTCTATACTGCCAGAAAGTAAAATCAGAATCTCTTTGAGGTTTTAGATTTTTTTTAATAGCTTTAGCAATACAGTTCGTATCTATAATTCTCTTAACATAAGAGAAATCGCTTTTCTTACCCATTAGTCTTCTATATGTATTATGAATATACACATCGAAACCCAATAGATTTTGTCCAATAATCAGATACTGATCATCATAAATATAATCTTCAAAAGCCTCTAACACTTCTTTTGGATCGGCGGCTAATGAATGATATTTACGTTCATCAAAATGAGTGACAAGTTTAGCTCCTTCTGAAAGCTTGAGATCTGACCAGTATATATGATTATCTACTTCATTAATTATATTACCACCTTTAGCGATTAGATAACTTAATTGCCAAGGCTTATTACTGTCATCAAGCAGATTTAAATGGCAGGTTTCAAAATCGAAACAGATGTATTTTTGTTCTTTATTAAATCGCAGCATTTTCTTCCTTCCAAGCTTCGAAGCTAAACTTATCACTGCAAAAATGAGGCAACTCTGGTTTTTCTAACGAACGGTCTTTGCCAAAAGATCGATTGCAAATTATCTTATAAGCCATAAAAGCTTTGACATCAGATTTTTTATTATAGTAAATACTGCGAACTTTTACCATTGGTGCATTGTTATTAATGGAAAATTCTTTTACTTTCTCTTGAAGTATATAATCTAATGCCAAAGAATTGTCTTCATAAAATAAAGTCGGTTTAGTAAATGAAAGATCTGGAATAGCGTTACCAAAAGACAGATTATTTATATAAATAAATGAATCATAAAATGGAATAGCGAGTTTGAGGGACGCTTCATTCCACAACTCCTTCAAGTCACTATAACTTAGAAATCCAGAATTAGTGCAAAACGCTTTTGAATAGATTTTATTAAGCACCTTACACCCAATATCATCCTTGGCGAAGATGATTACTTTATGTTGACTTCCTTCGTCTTCTGGAAGAGAGGAGTTTCTCATTGACAAACGAAGACCGAATATTAATTGAATGCCCATTTCTTTGCTGCGCTTGTACGCTTCAAAGAAGCCAATCAAAGAATCTTCAACTAAAATAACTTGTTTAAGACCGTTGTCTTTTGCGATTTTAAATACACTATCAGATCCTCCTTCAGTGACCTTTTTTGGATCATCTAAAGTTAATATAGATTTTCCTATACTAAAATGAGATTTAAACAATGGTAGCATGCTGCTCAGATTCTAGCAAAAGACTAGAACTTGTCAAGATCAAAAGAGTCAAAATTATCAGGAGTTTCAGCAGGTTTAAAATATGGGCATCCATCGTACTTGCTTTTTATTAATTTTTCTCCTTCTTGAAGTTCGATTTTCTGTAATTCTTTTTTAGTGAATGCCGATTTTTTTACTTTACCATCTTTGTCTACAATTGCAAAATAATCAAATGCAAATTTATAAGTACAATACCACATTGGAGTGCCGTCTTTTTTGATTTGATTAGGTTGTTTAGCAAAACCACATAAAAGTTTCCCCGCAAAACTACCGTCTTTTGGCATTCCTTGATTTGCTGCCATGTTAGATGTAGCAGTCTTTTCTGTAAAAGAATCAGCGTATTTTTGATAACCAGTTAGTTCATGTTCAAAACCCAGAAGCTCGTATTTGTCTTTAGCTTGCATAGGCATAACTCCGCCATCATTCAAGTCTTGTTTTAAAAACAAGAATTCCATTTTGATATCTTTTAAATGAGGATACAACTTTCTAATAGCAAGAGTATACATGTAATCTTGTAGATTATCAGTTACTTCTTTACCTTCGTATTTTTTTTTATTTGTTTTAAAATCTCTGATTAATACGACTCCATGATCGCCATAGATAAAAAGTTTATCAATAAAACCTTTAATCTTATAATTGACATCTTCTTCTTGAACCGTAATCTCAAAATCTTTTTCTGAAATTATTTCTGTTGGTTCGCCAAATTTCTTACCAAAAAAATCATACATCAATCCTTTCAAAGCCATTGAACAAATATCTTGTAGGTTCTCTTGTTCATTAAGGTTCTTTCGCTTGATGTGTTTAAGAACCATTTTCTTGATAGCTTTTGAAGCGAAGATGTTTTGTTTTTTAATTATAATATCATAATGTTTTTTATGCCTAGCCATACCAAGACATTCAAGAATGATATGCACAGTATCGCCAATTAAAGCTCCAGAATTAGTTTTGTCTGGTAGCTTTAAAATGTATTTGCACCAATACTGCCATGAGCAGGATTTAAGGGTTTTAATTTTACTGGCTGATAGCGTTTCTTTCAAAGCTTCAAACTTTCTAAGTAATTTTTAAGGATAGAAATTATCTTTTTATCCTTATCGTTATTATATACATAATCAAGAATGTATTCTACTTGAGTTATTCTGTTTCTTTTTTTATTTTCCCATTTTTCCATAGAGATTCCTTTTTCAAGCATTTCGCCAAAATCTTTACAGATAGGAAGCATAATTTTTACTTTATCTATATCAATATATTTAATTAATTTAAGAAAGATTTTAATTGCAGCTTGCAAACCGCGATTGTCAGCTTTGTCAGCGTCGTTGTTCGTAGAAATAATTATTTCATCTACAGATAAAGACATTAAATATGACAATTGTTTAGAGCTAATTTCCAAACCAAAGACAACAAGATGATTATAATATCCTTGTTGAGATAAAGCTAAACTATCGCCAATGCCTTCAACCAATATGATTTTGCGTTTTTCTTCAATGGTTTTTTTAAAGATGTTGTCTTCTTCAGGTCGAAGGTTAATTGGGTATATCCAGTTGCCTTTTCTCCCTATATGTTTCCATTTAGGAAAAGGAGAATATTGTTTCCAAAGTAAATGCCTACCGCTTATACCTATAACTTTTTTATTATCATCAAAAATTGGAAACACAAATCTACCGTTCATTTTTCCAGACATCGAAAATCCAGATCGATAAAGCTCTAAAATATTTGAGCTTATATTTTTATTATTATAAAAATCATAATGAGGAAGAAGCGTTTTCACTTCTTCATGATCTGTAAATTGATCTGATTCCATTTTTGGCGTTCTAGTTGATTGTATGAAGGGATCGTTATTATTCTTTATTGAATGTAATATTTCTTCTATTTTAGAATCGTCATTACATGTCAGTTCAAGCAGCCTTTTAAAAGGCTGGTAAGCAGTATTAGCTACAAAGTCTTTCCAAATACCAGTGTCTTTCCAGATTTGCAAAGCAGTTCTATTGTCTCCATCGCGATAAACGGCGTTGCATTGCCAATATTTACCGCGATCAGATAGTTGATAGCCTAAATCGATTAAAGTCTTTTCAATAACTTCAGCTTGATTATTAATGGAGGTTAGGTACGTCGTCATCATTATCCTTGGCTACATTTACGTTGGTACTAACTGCATCGACGATATCTCTATAATCTCCTTTTTCTGAAACACAGAAATTAGCGATTTCAAGATTAATGAAATTCTTTTTAAGGGTTCCATCAGGAAGTTTTATAGGATTAATTGCTCCAGCGATATCTTTACCTAGGTGCCTAGCTTTGACATTGATAAGTTTATGAGTTCCAAATCCCGGTTCATTCTGTAGTTCATCAAAAGTTTTTTGTCTTAAGATGAACATATGAGAAGAAAACTGGGTAATTCTATCTGAAAGAGACACAATGCTTTCATCGTCAGTTATATTTGATGAACTTTTATTCGTAACAATACCTGCACGATTAGACTGCACAGAGGTCATCATTGAAATGCATGGGCCTTTATCACTTTTAATATCTTTTTGAATACATCTTTTATACTTATCCACCATTTCTCCAACAAGTTGCCATTCTGTTTTATTACCTCCGCTTTCACTTGTGGTTTTGATGTAATCAAAACTAAATATAAGAGGATTTCCTCGACCTATTTTAGAATAATAAAATCTTTTTAGAACGCTGATTTGAGCATCAACGCTCATTCCTCCTACATTATAATAATAAAGATGTTTATACCTACTTTTTATAACGTTCCAAACGGATCTCACATTTCCCAAGATTTCTGGACCAGCTTTGCGCCAGTTACCACTTTCAAGAAGATACATTGGGACTTTAGACATTGCGGCACATTGTCTAAAAATCAATTCTTCTTTACTCATTTCTCCATTATCAAAATGAAGAACTGGAACTTCATACTGCTCTGATACTTTGGTGGTAAAATCTAAACAGAATTGAGTTTTACCAACACCTGAACGCGCAACGATAACTGTAATATTTCCCGGTCTCAAAAGAGAACCGTATATATCTTGAGTTTTAGAATGAGGGCCAGCAAATCCAAATTCTGTAACTGGATTATTTCCTCGTTCTTCTATGAGGCTTTCCATTTCAGCAAAAATGTTTTCTGGCTGATCTGTACCGGCCTCATATAAATTTATCTGATCATTATAAAGTTTATCTGCGCTTTCAATGATAACATTGTAATCAGAAGATGGAGATATAGACTTCATCTTCTTGTTAATTTCTGCCCCACACAACGCGATTTCTCGTCGTATGGTGTATTTCTTTAATTCTTTAGCTACGCTAATAATTGATTCTGGAGAAATCTTTTTAAGCGAAAGAGATTCAATATAATCTGATGGATTAATATTGTCTTCGAATGTTACTCCAAAATTCTTTACTCTTTGAGAGATAACTACATCATCAATTTTTTCACCATTATCAATGGCTTGACGAAGGACGCAAAAAATAGTTCTATTAATTTTAGAGCTTTCGCTCCAAAAATCTTTTTCAGTTATAAAAACCGCGACATCTGAATATCGTTCTGGATATTTAATCAATCCAGCAAGCAACTGAGTTTCTAAATCATACGAATAAATCATGCCAACCGCACTTTATCATTCTTCATCGCTGATGTCAATGGAATCTTGCGCATTGTTGACTTCGTTTAAATATTTTTCTAAAGCTTTGACCAATCCCATTTCAACGATGGGATTGGAAACTTTCGTATAAATCATGGGGCATCCATCTTGAGATACATATGCGACTATAAATCCTTTAGAGGATTCATCGGAACCAGTAAACTCGTAGAGTTTATTAAAATAGTTTTCAGGAATTTTAAATTGTTTAAAATTCTCTGATTGTGAATCTCTCTTCATATTATAGTGTTACACCTTGACTTTCGAAAAGCTCTTTATTTATTATATCCTTTTCAAATATAGTTACAAGTGTAATTTCGTTTAATTCACAAAATCGTTCTTTTTTCTTATCTCTAGTGAGTTGATGAAGAAAATTCATTCTATTTTCGTGAAAGAATTCAACAAATCCAGTGTGCTGCCTACCTTGAACTTCTATAGCTATTTTTTTATTAGCATTATAAAAGTCCAAGGTAAGACGAGTTCCAACTATTGGAAACTCTTCAAACACTATATTATGCTGCCAATAGTTTCGTAAGAATTTCTTAACTTCAGTTTGAAATTTACTACGACTATTTATGCTCCAATTAACTAAATAATCGCGAGCGTTCTTGCAGCGTCTCTTTTTATTAGTCAGTGATAGAAATTCCATCGCCAAAATTTAATAAATTTTCACTGATATATTTAAAGAAAAAATTCTTAAGTTTTTCATTGTCGTTAACAATCTGTTCGAACTTTGCTGCGCCTTGAATTTGGGCAGGAAAATCCGTGAAACCAGCTTCTTTAAGAATGTTGAGAAATTCTTCATCAAAACTTATCCAAGCTCCCTTCTTAATTGCGATTTCCCACATAGTAAGGAAATCAAAGATTTCTTTTTCTACCCAATTAGAAGTGCCATTTTTTCTTCCGTACTTAATAGGATATCTAATAGTACAATTAGTTCTTTCGTTTGGAGATTTCTTGACGACAATCTTTACGAAATGTCCAAGATATGGATTTTTTTGCTCATCGTAAGAAGAGTTAGGATCTTCAAGAATTAGATCACCCTTAAAACGAGCGTCAAATTCAAAAATCCAGTTAGCAAAATGTAATAAAGCGTTGCCGCCGGTAGCAGTAGTTTGACGAATTGGAGCCTTGCTGTATGGATCAAGTTTGATATCAGCACGAACTTGAGAAATAAATACTGCGATATGTCCACGCTTTTGTAGAGCAATAGACATGCGTTTCATAAGATCGGCTGCAATGACTGCGCCACCAGCGACCTTTTGCGATTCTTCGAATGTTTTATCAAGATCGCCTTTTCTGATCAAGCCATCTACAGAATCTAACAAAAAGAAATACATCATCTTTTCATCATTCTTACCAACTAGTTCTCGCATTGCGTCGAATACGGTTTCATGAATATTTGATTCAAAAACAAAACATGTGCCTTCGACCCACTCTTCTTCATTAAATACAAATTTAACTCCAGAGCGAGTAATCATTTCGTTACTCAATCGACCTTCAGCTTTAATATAAAAACCTTTGCGCTTCTTAGGTTGATCTAAAAAGTTCTTCATAAACTGAAGAGCGCAACTAGTCTTGCCTCCTTCATTGATTCCACAGAATCGATGCAGCCCAGTGCCAATACCTCCAGCTAGAAAGTAATCAAGGAGAAGGCTTCCACTTGACACTTTGTACTCGATAGTTGGTTCAAAGTTATAATGAGAATCTTTATTGTTCTTCAAGAAGCTTTTTAGCTGATCTTGAGATGTTGTTATTTT
>SXGQ01265261.1_pt1 | contig 19333 bp, 20 predicted proteins | sample 3178371 | NCBI WGS metagenome assembly SXGQ01 (sample SAMN11356859, study PRJNA531348) | freshwater metagenome | isolation source: freshwater sample F1-20 | place: China: Fuxian Lake, Yuxi | collected 2017-12-25 | reverse complement strand
GGATCGCGGACACGGGCGTCACGCCCCGATCGTACGCGCGCACCGGGGAGCGATCAGTCCCACGCGCCGAGCAGCGCCCCGAGGTCGACGCCGTTGACCGCGCCGTCGCGGTTCAGGTCGCCTGCGCACGAGGGCCCGGGGCACGGGCCCCACGACCCGAGCAGCAGCCCGAGGTCGACGCCGTTGACCACGCCGTCGCAGTCGAGGTCCGCCGCCGCGCACGGTTCGGTCCAGTAGCGGAACAGCTCGTCGGTGCCGGCGACGAGCAGGCTGCCGTCGGCCGCGAGCGCCGGGCTCTGGTTCATGCCGGTGACCGACACGCGCCACTCCTCATCGAGCGACGGCGAGAAGGCGCGCAGGTCGCCGACGACGCCGCCCGCCCCGTTGGAGTTGTTGTGGAAGACCCGGCCGAGCGAGTCCACCACCACGAGGGACGAGGTGAACCCGTGCGCGGCGAGCACCGGCGTCGCCGACTCGGCACGCACCGCGCCCGTCGCCTGGTCGCGGACCTGCAGGTGCCCGCTCGGCGACAGCAGCGTCACGCCCCCGTCCGGGGTGACGCCGTGGCGGGCGTACGGCTCGTACACGGTCGGCGCGGTCCACAGCAGCTCGAAGCCGCTCCCCGTGTCGCGGAAGGCGTAGAAGAGGTCGAACGTCGGTCCCTCGTTGCTCGAGCGCAGGTAGAAGACGAAGCCGCCGGGCGCGCAGAACGGCGAGTTCTGGTTCAGGAACCCGGGCATCGTCTGGCTGAAGTACTGCCTGAGCCCGGTCGTCGCGCTGAAGCGCGAGATCCGCTGGCCTCCCGGCGCGACCTCGTCGAGGTAGATCGCGTCGCCGTCGCGCGCGGGGCCGCAGTGCCCGCTCACGCTGCACGTGCGGGTCGACCGCCAGACCGTCATGCCCGTCTGCGCGTCGATGCGGCAGATCTCGCTGTTGCTCGCGAAGATCGGGTCGCCGTCGTCCATGAAGGCGATGCCCTCGTTCGCTGCCGTGCGCACCTCGTCGTTCGACACCCACAGCACCGCGCCCGTCGCCGCGCTCAGGCAGTGGACGCGCGCGGCGGACGCGGCCCCGTTTCCGCCGCGCCCCACGTAGACCCGGCCGTCGCGCGCGCCGTAGACGACCGTCGACCAGTCGCCCGCCTCGAACGGGCAGTCGAAGGTCCAGAGCGTGGCGCCGGTCCGGATGTCGAGGCAGTGGACGCGGGCGTCGCCCTCGGGCGGTTCGTACGGCGCGAACGCGTAGGTCTGCCGCACGGTGAACATGCGGTTGCCCTCGGTGATCGGGCTCCACGCGATGAGGCACGGCATGTCGCTTCGGGACCACGTCGCCGTTGCGGCATCGGGTCCGGCGACCGAGGCGAGCGAGTTCTGGCGGGCGTTGCCGCTCAGGTTCGACCAGTCGGCGAGCGCGGCGGCGCCGAGGGCGAGCGAGGCGACGGCGGCTGAGGAGACCGGTCGAGAGGCCGGTCTCCTCGTTTTCGTGGGTGAGGTCGATCCTGGCCGATCGCCGGAGCGGCCCGGGGGTCACCCCGCAGTGCGCCGCTCCCGTTCCGCCCGGGCGAGCATCGCCGTGGCGACAGACGCGGTGACCGAGCCGACCACGCCGATGCCGACCACCATGAGCACGACGGCGATGACGCGGCCCTGCGTCGTGACGGGGGAGTAGTCGCCGTAGCCGACGGTCGTGACGGTCACGCACGCCCACCAGAGCGCGTCGCCGAACGACGTGATGGTCGCGCCGGGCGCGTCGCGCTCGGCCTGGAGGACGGCGAGGGAGGCGAGGCCGACCGACGCGACGGCGGTCCCCGACACGTACACCAGCGTGCGCCCGGCGAGGCTGCCCGCGGCGGACCGGTCGAGGATGCGCAGCAGCGCGACGAGGCGCAGCAGCCGCAGCGGGCGGAGCATCGGCACGGCGATGAGCGCGACGTCGTACCAGTGGCGCACCGCGTAGTCCCGCCGGTCGTCGGCGAGTCCCAGCCGCACGACGAAGTCCAGGGCGAAGGCGGCCCAGACGGTCCAGGACACGGTCTCGAAGAACTCCCGCCACCCCCGGTCTAGGCGTGGGTCCAGGACCGGCCACGCGTAGGCGACCAGGAAGGCCACCGACAGCAGCAGGAGCGGGACCTCGGCACGACGTTCCCAGCGCTCGACTCGAGTCATGGCCCCCATCATCGGGCCCGCGCCGTCGAGCCTGCGACCGTCCTGTCAGCCGGGTGCGCCCTCGGCCTCGGACGGGTCGACCGTCGACCGGCCGTGCGGGCTCCCCGGCGGCGTCTCCGTGACCTGCTCGGCCGCCCGACGCAGACGCTTGTCGCCGTACATGTCGAGGTCGGCGTGCCGCAGGGCCTCCGGCCCGCCCGGCGCGATCCCGATGCTCAACGTCACCTGCTCGCCGGCCGCCCAGCGCCGGCGTACCTCCTCGAGCCGCTGCCGCGCGATCGACTCCTCCTCGTCGAGCACCACGACGAACTCGTCACCGCCCGTGCGGAACACGTCGCCCACGCCGGCCAGGCTCGTCGACAGCAGTCCGCCGAGCCTGCGCAGCAGGTCGTCGCCGGCCAGGTGGCCGTGGGTGTCGTTGAACCGCTTGAACCCGTCGACGTCGATCACGGACACCGTCGAGCGACCGGAGGACGTGTCCAGGCGACAGACGAGGTCGCGTCGGTTGAGCACGCCGGTGAGCGGGTCGGTGCGCGCGAGGCGTTCCAGCTCGGCCCGTTGCTCGTGGAGGTGCGTGATCAGCCGGGCGGGCAGCTCGGACACGATCACCCACATGACGGCGGTCGCCGCCGTCCGCTGCAGCACCGACCCCTCCAGCCCGCCCCACGCGACGACGAAGGCCGGCACGGCAGGGACCATGAGCCACAACGAGCGCCAGGGCGGCTGCGTGAGCCCTGTGAACACGAACGCCATGCTGATCAGCCCCGGCACCAGGCGCGCCGCGGCCGGCGCGTCGACCCCAACGAGGCCGTACACGACGCACACGGCCGCAGGCCACAGCAGGAGCGTCGAACGACGCCGCCAGCAGCCCGACCGGAGGCAGACCATCAGCACCAGCGCGGCGAGCGGGGGAGCGACGAGCAGGGCCACCGGTGTGGGGCTGCCGGACGGTGTGCTGGTCGCCGTCGTCACGGCCAGCACGACCGACTCGACGAACACCGCGACCGCGCCGCAGACGTGCCAGACCCGCAGGTCCCAGGCGCCCGGGCGCCGCCACGGCGGTCGCTCCGCCGGTCCTCGTGCTGTCCCCGATCGTCCGTCGGGCGTCCTCACGGGTTCACGCGGTAGACCTTGACGCTGTCGACGACGTAGTCGAAGGCGTCCTTGGTGTGCTGCTGGTCGGGCATGCCCCAGTAGGACGAGCCCACCTGCATGTTGAGTCGGATGTTGAACGGGCTGTCGAACGCGGTGCGCGCCCACGGCACGTCGTCGACCGGGATCGTCGACAGCACCTGGTCGTCGTAGGTGAACTGCATGCAGTCCGGCGTCCAGTTGAAGCCGTAGGTGTGGAAGCCCTCGTACACGCCGGGCGTCCGCGTCGCCCAGTTCTGGTGCGCCCACGAGTACCACTCGCCGCGCTGCTTGCCCAGGTTCGTGTCCTCCCACAGCGTCGTCGTGTAGGAGCCGGCGGGGTTCCAGCGCTGCGTCGACTCGCCGCCGTACGCCTCCATGACGTCGATCTCGCCGTTGGTGCGGTCACCGCGCAGCCAGAAGGCCGGCCAGACGCCGCGGGTCATGGCGCGCGAGGTCGGTAGCTTGGCCCGCATCTCCCAGCGTCCGTACTTCTGGGAGAACGTCCCGACGGTGTCGAGGTAGCCCGTGTCGTACCACCGCTCCCTGACGCCGCTGGAGACGGACGCCGGGGTCGAGCGGCGCCGTCCCTCGATCGTCAGGGTCCCGTCGGACACGTCGACGGCGTCCTTCGTCACGTACGCCGCGTCGAAGGAGAGGTGCGTCCGGTCACGCACCCGCCACTTGGTGGTGTCGAGGCTCGTCCCGTCGAACTCGTCGGCGAAGCTCAGGGTGCGGCGCTGCGGCGAGTTCAGGTCGTCGCAGGTCCGGGTGGTGCTGCCCGGTGGCGTCGGCTCCGGCGTGGGGGTCGGGCCCGCCGTCGGCGTGGGTGTCGTGGGCTCGGGTGTCGGGCCCGGGTCGGTCGGGGTCGGTGGCGTCGGCGTCGGCTCGGACGGCGTCGGCTCGGGGGTCGGCGTCGACGGCGAGGTCACCGTCACGTTCGCACCGCGGAACCGCAGGGCGGCGCCCCGCGGGAGGTCCTCGCCGCGGTAGACGACCCGGACACGGCTGCCCGACCGCTCGGTGCGCAGCTGCGCCCCCAGCCAGGCCCAGTCGGTGACGGCGTCGCGGGAGCCGCTGAACGACTGCACGACGTCGCCGTCGCGCCCCACCTCCTGCAGGGTCAGGCGCATGGGGCGCGCGCCGCCCACCGTCGACACCTGGCTCGCGACGTGCACGAGCGATCCGGCCTCCAGCCGGTCGCCCGAGCGTCGGGAGGTGGCCGTGACCGTCCCGCTCCTGCTGGCGCGCACCTGGCAGACCCGATCGGGCGCGTCGACGCCGTAGACCTGGGCGTTCGACGACGTCGTCCAGCCCAGCCCGCCGGAGCGGCAGCTGCTGTTCGGCACCCACTCGCCGGCGCGGCCCGGCGGCAGCACGGCGCTCACGCGCACCGGCCGCACGAAGAAGCGTGCGTGCCCGCGGGTGCGGGTGTGCACCGGACGGACGGCGATCCGGCTGCCCTCGTGCGCGATGGTCAGGGTGGTGGAGACGGTGCGGTACCTCCAGCTGCCGGGCACGGCGCGCCCCGTGACGATGCGGGTCGCGCCCGACGTGGGTCGCTCGGTGACCCGCAGGGCCAGCCGGCCGCCCCGCAGCCCCGACGCCATCGGTGCCGTGACCGTGACCCGGGTGCCCGCGGGGAAGGCCAGCAGGCTGGAGCTGCTCTGCGCCGCGACGTCACGCGTGCGGCGTGAGTGGTTCTTGACGACGAGCGCACGGCGCGACGAGCGCTGCTGGACCGCGAGACGGGCACGGTCGCCGGGGTGCCAGGACGCGCGGCCCGCGGAGAAGTCGTGGTTGCGCAGGACCTGCGCCGTCGTGGGGGAGGTCGTGGCCGAGGCGGACGTCGTCGTCGCCGGCCCCGGGTCGAGGGAGCGTGCGGGTCCGCCGCCGAGGGCGGCCGAGGCCGGAGCGGCCATCGCGCCGACCACGAGCACCCCCGACAGGAGGTGGATGCCGATGCGCGGCACCCACCTCCCGGGGGCGATGGTGCGTTCTCCCATGACCTGCCACCTTGGTGTTCTTCTCCCTGGCGCAGCACGCGGTCTCCCGTCCGCGACGCTGCTCGTGGGACGAACTCAACCACAGGTCGGGACTTTGGTCCTGATTTAAACTGAGAATCTTTGGGACAACGTCCCGAGGCGGGCCGGGACCCGTGCTCGACGGCCTCCGGGACACCCGCTCAGGTCGGCAGCAGACGGCCCACGAACGCCTCGAGCTGGGCGATGGTGCTGCAGGCGTGCATGGGGACCACCTGGGCGTACTCGGGTGCCACGGAGTCACCGAGGCCCCACCGGGTCGGGTGCTCGGGGTTCAGCCAGAACGTGCGACGGGCCCGGTCCGCCACCGCGGCGAGGGCGGGCAGCCCGAGGGGCTGGTTGTTGTTGCGGGCGTCGCCCAGGACCAGCACGCTCGTGCGCGGCCCGACGGCGTCGAGGTGGTGCTTGGCGAAGTCCGCGAACGCCTCGCCGTAGTCGCTCGAGCCGTGCCAGGAGGTCACGCGCGCCTCCGCCGCGATGCGCTCCGCCAGGTCGCCCCCGTCCTTGACGATGTCGGTCACCTCCGCGGTGGCGTTCACGAAGGCGAACACGCGCACCTTGCTGAACTGGTCGCTCAGCGCACGGACGAGCAGCATCGTGAACGCCGAGAACCCTGCCACCGAGCCCGACACGTCGCACAGGAGCACGAGCTCCGGACGCCCCGGGTGCGGCCGGGCGTGGACGGGCACGATCGGGACGCCACCGGTCGACAACGCCTTGCGCATCGTCCGGCGGACGTCGATGCGTCCGCGCTGCGACGCGCGTCGCCGGGCGGACAACCGCGTCGCGAGCCGACGTGACAGGGGCCCGACCGCCACCCGCAGCTCCTCGAGCTGCTGACGGTTCGCGCTCAGGAAGTCGACGTGCTCGCTCGTGCTCCGTACCGCGTGCCGCAGGATCGTGTCGCGCCCGCGCGACTCCGCCGTCCGACGCCGAGCCTCGGAGGCCACCATCTGGCGGAACGCCTCCACCAGCCGCCGGACCTCGTCACGCTCCAGACGGTCCGTGAACGGCGCGTCGGCGGCGTCCCCGCCGCCGGACTGCGCGGCAGGACCCTGCGGCCCGCCGGCTCCTCGACCCGACCCCGCCCCTGAGCCCCCCTGGCCCTGGCCCGACGCACCCTCGCCACCGGCACCGCGCATGGCGAGGGCCCGGGCGATCGCCGTCTGCGGAGCCAGCCTGTCGAGGGTCTGGAACGCCGACCAGCCCGTGCTGCCGGTCCCGGGCGTCCCCACCGTGCCCAGCGCGTCGACGGCCAGCTCGGCGAGCTGCTCGAGCGTGCGCAGGTCACCCTCTGCGAGGGCCATGACCAGCAGGTCCCGCAGGTCCTCGGTGTCGAGCGGCCCGTCGTGCTCGGCGACGCTCGCGGACGCGCCCACGCCCGACGGGAAGAACAGGTCGAAGGTCATGTCGAAGACCTCTCGCTGACCGCCGCGTCGCACCAGCGCGGCCGCCAGGCCCTCGCGCAGGAGCGCCCGGTCCTCGAGACCGAGCACGGTCGCCACCTGTCCGGCGTCGACGACCTCGCTGGTGCCCACCCGCATGCCCTTCGACCGCAGGGCGGTCGCGAACGCGACGAGCCGGCCGGCGAGGTCCTCGCCGACCGCAGCCGTCCCGCTGACGTCGTCCACGCGGCCGCTCAGACCTCGAGCGCGGCGCCGACGTCGAGCCTCTCGCGCGCCTTCTCGATGTCCTCGTGGTGCTTCAGCACGACACCGAGCGTCTGCTGCACGGCGTCGTCGTCGAGCCGGCCGCCGAGGGCGAGCAGCGTCTGCGCCCAGTCGATGGTCTCCGAGACGGAGGGCGTCTTGCGCAGCGGCATCGCGCGCAGGGCGTTCACCACCCGGACGAGCGACGCCGACACCGCGTCGTCGAGGCCCGGAGCCTTGAGCTCGACGATGCGCCGCTCCAGCTCGGGGTCGGGGAAGTCGACGTGCAGGAACAGGCAGCGTCGGCGCAGCGCCTCCGAGAGCTCGCGCGTGGCGTTCGAGGTGAGCTCGACGAACGGGCGGCGGGTGGCGCGGATCGTGCCGAGCTCGGGCACCGTCACCTGGAAGTCGCCGAGCACCTCCAGCAGCAGCCCCTCGATCTCGACGTCGGCCTTGTCGGTCTCGTCGACGAGCAGCACGGTGGGCTCCGTCCGGCGGATCGCCGTCAGGAGCGGACGCGGGAGCAGGAACTCCTCGCTGAACACGTCGGTGCGGGCCTCGTCCCACGACTCGTCGCGGCCGGCGGTGATGCGCAGCAGCTGCTTCGCGTGGTTCCACTCGTACAGCGCCCGCGCCTCGTCGACGCCCTCGTAGCACTGGAGCCGCACCAGCTCGGCGTCCTGCGACGCGGCGACGGCACGGGCGAGGTCGGTCTTGCCCGTGCCCGCAGGCCCCTCGACGAGCAGCGGCTTGCCGAGCACCGAGGCCAGGTAGACGGTCGTGGCGATCGCGTCGGACGCGAGGTAGCCATGCTGCGCCAGGCGGTCCTTGACGTCCTGCACCGAGCTGAAGTTGGTCGTGGCCATCGTGCCCCTTCCGGCGATCGTGCCTACCATCGTGCCGTGGGAGCTTTCGAGGTCGTCCGCGAGGTGCCGATGGAGCCCGCCGAGGTCTTCGCGCGGCTCACCGACTGGGAGCGTCACGGGGAGGCCGTGCCGCTGACGCGGATCCGTCGGACGGAGTCCGGGTTCGTCGCCCGCACCGGCGTGGGGCCGCTCGGCTTCGACGACGTCATGGACGTCGTCGCCTGGGACCCGCCCCGCTCGTGCCGCATCGAGAAGCGCGGTCGGGTCGTGAAGGGTTGGGCCGAGGTGCACGTGGAGCCCACGCCGCACGGGTCGCGCGTGGTGTGGCGCGAGGTCGCGCACACGGTGGGCGTCCCACGCTTCGCGGCACGCCTGGAGGAGGCCGCAGGTCGCCGGCTGTTCGGCCGCGTGGTCGACCACCTGCTGCGGACCTAGACTGCCCGCATGGGCACCAGCGAGCAGTCGTACACCGCCGAGGCCGAGGCCCTGGAGATCTGCCGTGACCTGATCCGGCTCGACACCTCCAACTACGGCGACGGCAAGGGACCGGGCGAGCGCAAGGCGGCCGAGCACGTCGCGGCCCTGCTGGCCGAGGTCGGCATCGAGTCCGAGATCGTCGAGGCCGCTCCGGGTCGGGCGAGCGTCGTCGCCCGCTGGGGCGACCAGACCTCCAGCCGCGACGGCCTGCTCGTGCACGGCCACCTCGACGTCGTCCCGGCGCAGGCTGCGGACTGGACGGTCGACCCGTTCGCCGGCGAGGTCGCGGACGGGTACCTGTGGGGCCGCGGCGCGGTCGACATGAAGGACTTCGACGCCATGCTGCTGTCGGTCGTGCGCGCCCGTCAGCGGGCCGGCGCCGTGCCGGAGCGTCCCGTCACGCTCGTGTTCACCTCCGACGAGGAGGCCGGCGGGCGCGAGGGCGCCCACTGGCTCGTCGAGCACCGTCCCGACCTGTTCGAGGGCTGCACCGAGGCGATCGGCGAGGTCGGTGGCTTCTCCCTCGAGGTCGGGGGACAGCGGCTGTACCTGATCGAGTCCGGCGAGAAGGGCATCAGCTGGATGCGCCTGCGGGCACGTGGCACGGCCGGGCACGGCTCGATGCGACAGAGCGACAACGCGATCACCCACCTGGCGCAGGCGCTCGCGGCCATCGGCGAGCACGCCTGGCCGGCGACGCCGGGACCGTCGATGCAGCTCCTGCTGGCGAAGATCGCCGAGCTCACCGGCGACGACGCGCAGGACCCCGACGCGCTCCTCGAGCACGTCGGCCCGGCCATCCGCATGCTCGGGGCCGGTCTGCGCAACTCGACCAACGCGACCATGCTCGAGGCCGGCTACAAGCACAACGTCGTGCCGGGGGAGGCCGTCGCCTACGTCGACGGCCGCTACCTGCCGGGACACACCGACTCGTTCCTGCCCGCCGTGCAGGAGATCGTCGGCGACCGGGTCGACGTCGAGCCCTACATCGTCGACCGGGCGCTGGAGTACCCGTTCCGCGGCGACCTCGTCGACGCGATGACGGTGGCCCTGCACGCCGAGGACCCGGACGCGCACATCGCGCCCTACCTGATGTCCGGCGGGACGGACGCCAAGGCGTGGGACAAGCTCGGCATCACCTCCTACGGGTTCACGCCGCTGCGCCTGCCCGGCGACCTCGACTTCACGGCACTGTTCCACGGCGTCGACGAGCGCGTGCCGGTCGACGCCCTCGAGTTCGGGGCACGGGTCTTCGACCGGTTCCTCGACCTCGCCTGAGGCCGCGATCCCAGCGAAAGATCGTCTACAGCGTCGCGCGGACGCGGATGATCTTTCGTCGCAGTCGGACGGTGCGGTGGCCCGAGCGGTCCTTGCGGAGCCGGTCGATCTCCCAGCCCTGGAACTCCGCCGCGTCCGTCAGGAGCCGACAGACGGCGTTGCGCGACTGCGTCCGCGGGATCGAGAAGTCCCAGAACTCGTACTCCACGGCACCTCGTCGCATGCTCACCTCTCGTCCTCCCAGGCGTGGGGCGCGGACACGTCGTCCAGCGCCGCGATGATCTCCGTCGGCAGCTCGAGCGCGTCCGACCCCAGGGCGGTGCGCAGCTGCGCGGTGGTGCGCGCGCCGACCAGCGTGGAGGCCACGGTCGGTCGGTCGCGGACCCAGGCGAGCGCCACGTGGGCCGGTGCGGCGTCGAGGCCCTCCGCGGCCCGGACGACGGCGTCGACGACAGGCGCCTGGTCGCGGCCCAGGTAGGGCGCCACGAAGCCGCTCCACTGGCTGGAGGCCGCCCGCGAGTCCGCGGGGGTGCCGGTGCGGTACTTCCCGGTCAGCACGCCGCGCGCGAGCGGGGACCACGCGAGGTGGCCCAGACCCAGGTGCTCGGCCGCGGGGACGAGCTCCTCCTCGACGGTGCGGTTGAGCAGCGAGTACTCGACCTGGTGGGCGACGAGCAGCGGTCCGATCGTCCGCGCCGCCGTCGCCGCCGCCAGGCCGACCTGCCAGCCGGTGAAGTTGGACAGGCCGACGTAGCGGACACGGCCGGTCGTCACGGCGTGCTCGAGGGCGGACAACGTCTCCTCCCATGGCGTCAGCGGGTCCCAGGCGTGGAGCTGCCAGAGGTCGAGGTGGTCGGTGCGCAGCGCGCGCAGCGACGCGTCGAGCTGGGCGAGCAGGTGGCCGCGGGAGGCGTCGGTGACCGCGTGGCCCCGCCGGAACCCGACGACGCCCTTGCCGGCGAGCACGACCTGGTCGCGGACCCCGCGCTTGGCGACCAGGTCGCCGACCAGCGCCTCGGCCCGGCCCTCGCCGTAGACGGGAGCGGTGTCGACGAGCGTGCCTCCGGCCTCCAGGAACGCGTCGAGCTGCTCCTCGGCCTCGACCTCGTCGACCTGGGAGCCGAAGGTCATGGTGCCGAGCCCGAGCCGCGAGACCCGCAGCCCCGAGTGACCGACCTGACGCTCCTGCATGTCAGCACCCTAGACCGCTGGTCCACACCGCAGGTCTAGGCTCGCAGCGTGGATGTCCTGCGATCTGTCGTGCTCGGCCTCGTCCAGGGGCTGACCGAGTTCCTCCCCATCTCCAGCAGCGCGCACCTGGCGATCGTGCCCCGCTTCCTCGGCTGGGACGACCCGGGCGCGGCGTACACGGCCGTCGTGCAGATCGGCACCGAGCTGGCCGTGGTCCTGTACTTCTGGAAGGACATCTGGCGGATCGGCACCGGCTGGCTGCGCGGTCTCGTCTCGTCGGACGCTCGTAGCCTCCCGGAGTGGCGGATGGGCTGGTTCGTCATCGTCGGCTCCATGCCGATCGTGCTGCTCGGCCTCGCGCTGGAGAGCCTGATCGACCGGCAGTTCCGCAACCTGTGGGTCATCGCGACGATGCTCGTCGTGCTCGGCATCGTGCTGGGTGTCGCGGAGCGCGTCGGCCGGCGCACCCGCCCGATCGAGCAGCTCACCTGGACCCACGCCGTCGCCCTGGGTCTCGCCCAGGCTGCCGCGGTGGTCCCGGGCGTCTCGCGCTCGGGCGCGACGATCAGCATGGGCCTGCTGCTGGGCTACGAGCGCGCCGCGGCCACCCGGTTCGCGTTCCTGCTGGCCATCCCCGCGGTGGTGGGCGCCGGTCTCTACAAGCTCAAGGACGTACCGGGCGGCGAGAACGCCTACGGCTGGGGTCCGACCCTGATCGGCACCGTCGTGTCGTTCGTCGTGGGTCTCGCCGTCATCCACTGGCTCCTGCAGTACGTGAGCAAGCACTCGTACGCGCCGTTCGTCGTCTACCGCATCGCCCTCGGCACGCTCGTGCTCGCGCTGCTGGCGTTCGGGGTCATCGGCGCCGGCGTCTCGGCGTCGGTCTAGCGGCTGCGACCTCGCAGGCGTCGTCCTAGGGTCGGGACATGACTCGTCCCACCGCCCTCGTCACCGGAGCCACGCGGGGGATCGGCCGCGCCGTGGCCGAGGACCTCGCCCGCACCCACGACGTCGTCCTCGTCGGACGTGACGTCGAGGAGCTCGACGCGGTGGCGTCGAGTCTCGAGGACTCCAGCGTCCTGGCGCTGGACGTCGCGGACGCCGACGCCATCGACACGGCGGCGTTGCCGGACCGCCTCGACGTGCTCGTGCACGCGGCGGGCGTGGCCGTGAACGGCACGGTCGGCGAGGTGACGCGCGACGACTGGCGCTCGGTGTTCGAGGTCAACGTCTTCGGCGTCGCCCACCTGACGGCGCGGCTCCTGCCGACGCTGCGCGACGGGGGAGGGACGGTCGTGCTCGTGAACTCCGGCGCCGGGCTGTTCTCGACGCCGGGCAACGCGGTGTACTCGGGCAGCAAGTTCGCTCTGCGCACCTTCGGCGACTGCCTGCGCGAGGAGGAGCGTGAGCACGGCGTGCGCGTCGTGTCCGTGCACCCGGGCATCGTCGACACGGCGATGGGCCGGCAGGTGCTGGAGCGCGGCGCCGGTGGCCACCTGGAGCGGATGATCCAGCCGGACACGATCGCTGCCGCCGTGCGCGTCGCCGTCGACGCCCCGCCCGAGGCGCAGTTCGAGACCATCTCCGTCCGCCCGACCCTGGACCCGAAGGGCGACTGAGGTCCCGCGCCTTCGGTAGCGTGCGTCGCATGCGACGGCGACGCGACCAGTGGGTGGTCGAGACCGCCGGGCTCTCCGACGGCGCGCGAGCCGAGGTCGTCAGGGCCGTCCTGCGGGTCGTCCGGCCGATGGCCGACCGCTTCCAGACCGACGTCCCCTGGAGCGGTGCGCGCGGGTGGCCGTCCGCCGTGCGGGACGCCGCCCAGGTGCTGTCGCCGGAGTCCCGCGGCTACGCCTGCACGGGGTGGCGGGACGCCCGGGACGCCGCCCAGTGGGAGGCCTACGAGCTCCTCGCGCCCTTCGTGTACTCCTCCGACGCGTGGGACGCGCGGAGCGTGGAGCTGGTCTCGGTGGGCGACGAGGGGACCTCACTCACGGTCCGGGCTACCGGCGACCTGCACGAGCGGCTGCTCGCCTCGCTGCGCCCCCTCACGTCGCCCGGGTCTCCGGTCCTTCGGCCTCTGTGACGGTGCGTGCCGCAGCAACCGGCGTCACGTCGTCACCATGTGCGCCACGCCCGGGGCTCTCTACAGCCAACCCGACCACGTGAAGCGCCAGTAGATACGTAGCGGAAGTTGGTGGGGGATCGTGCCGGTGTCCGGCCAACCGCCCTTGCCCCACTCCGGTTCCTAGAAGCTCCCGTAGAGGTGGTCGAGGCCGAGGAACAACAGTCCCAGGAGCAGACCGGACGCTAGGGAGCCGACCGCAGCTCCCGCGGCTGCATCGCGGAATCGGGTAGGGAGAGCGACGATGGCGAAGGCGGCAGGAGCTGTCGCGCTGCACAACAGCGCGGCACGGTAGGGGATGCCTTGGTCTGGATCCAGCACGTCGAGGAACGCCAGGGTGCCGCAGCTGAGGACCGGGCCGACGAGGAGGCCCGCCCACAGGCCAGAGCGGAAGGTTGTGGACCTGGACCGTTCGGGCAGGGGCCTCGTGCGGTCCATCAGAGCCAGCCCGATCTCTTGAAGCGCCAGTAGATGTAGAGGCAGAGGCTGCCGATCACGGCGAGGCACAGCGGGTAGCCGAGGTGCCAGGAGAGCTCGGGCATGTACCGGAAGTTCATGCCGTAGATGCCGGCGATGGCGGTGGGGACGGCGAAGATCGTTGCGCCGGCGGTCAGCTTGCGCATGTCCTCGTTCTGCTGGACCGACAGCTGCGCGAGGTGCGCGTTCAGCGCGTTGTCGAGGAGGTGGTCGATCGCGTCGATCGCCTCCGACGCCCGGGCGAGGTGGTCGGCGATGTCGCGGAAGTAGGGGCGCGCCTCCTCGGGCACCGCCACCGTCGCGAAGCGGTGCACCGGCTCACGCAGCGGCAGCACCGCGCGCCGGAACTCCAACGTCTCGCGCTTGAGCCGGTAGATGCGCGTCGAGTCGCTGGTGCGCTCGGTGGAGAAGACCGACGTCTCGACCTCCTCCACGTCCTGCTCCAGCTCGCGTGCGACGTCCTCGTAGTGGTCGACGATCGTGTCGATCACGGCGTGGAAGGCTGCCGTGGGCCCGTGCGACATCGCGCCGTCGACCGACTCGGCGCGTCGACGGGCCTCGCGCAGCGACTCGCCGCCGTGGCGGACCGTCAGCAGGAACTTCTCGCCCAGGAAGACGTTGACCTCGTGCGTGCGGATGTCGTCGTCGCTGTACGTCACGCTGCGCAGCGAGGCGAACAAGTGGTCGGAGTACCGCTCGACCTTCGGCCGCTGGTGCGCCTCCAGCGCGTCCTCGACCGCCAACGGGTGCAGCGACAGTGCCGACGCGACCCGGGACAGCTCGTCGACGCGCGGGTTCGCCATGCCGATCCAGATGAACTCGTGGTCCTCCAGGGCGTCGAGCGCCTCGCGGAGCGACTGCTCGTCGTGGGCGGTGTCCTGGCGGACGCCGTCGCGGTAGGTGGCGCAGTCGACGATCACGCACACATTCTGGACCACCGGCGGTCCCCGCACGCGCGACGCGCCCCGCGGTGACCACCGCGGGGCGCATCGCGGTCCCGTCGTCCAGCGCCGTCGTCGGGTCAGCGCTGGTACTGCGGCGGCTCCTGGGGGCGTTGCCGGCCGATCTCGCCGCCCTGGCGCCCGCCGAACGGACGACCGTGGTCGGCGAACTCGTCGCGCACGTAGGTCAGGCGCCACGGTCCGACCTCGATCCGCGCCCCCGTGCGCAACGTCTGCACCGGGAGCTCGCGACCGTTGACGAACGTCGGCGTCGCTCGGCCCCGTGCGCCGATCACGTACTCGTCGTCGTCCGTGCGCGTGACGACGGCCTGCAGCTCGCTCGTGTCGTCGAGCACGAGGTCGCAGCCCTCGCCGGCGCCGATCGACGTCTCCCCGAGGGCGAGGTGGTGCACCCGCACCTCGCGCGCCATCGCGGGGACGCGCGTGTCGGAGAGGTAGAGGCGGGGGTGGCCGCCGCCGTACGGGTCGTGGGTGGTCGTCACCCGACGTCGTGCCCACGGCGCGGTGGGCAGGTCCGGCCAGGCGACCGGCGGCGGCACGTCGAGCGCGTCGCCGCCGCTCGTCAGGGCGCGCGTCTTCAGCCGCGCGGCGGCACGCCAGCGCAGCACCTGCACGTGGCGCGACCCGGTGGCCAGCCGGTGCCAGACGTGCGTCGGCACCGCACCCAGCCGCAGGATCGGGCCGTCGTCGTCGGCGACGTCGAGCGTCCACCCGTCGTCGGCCAGCCGGGCGGCGACCGTGCGCAGGTCACCGCCGCTGCGGCCAGCGACGAGCACGTCGAGGTCGCGGCTGTGCAGGACGACGCGGTGGCCGACGGACGTCACGCGCGCCGACGCCACGGTGCCGCTGTCGCGCAGCAGCTCCACGGTGACGTCCGCGGCGAGCCCGGGCATGTCAGCGGCGCGCCGGGTCGGCGCCCGGCAGGTCGTCGTCGCTCGTGGTCACGCGCACCGTGCCGTTGAAGCGCCACAGCGCGCGGGGGGCGTCGGGGCCGGTGTCCCGCGGCACCTCGACGTCGAGGTCGCGCAGCTCGTAGTTGACGGCGGCGCCACGTCCGGTGAGGTACTCCCACATCTCGCGACCGAGGTCGGTCCAGTCGGTCACCGGCTGCGGTCCGGCAGCCTGTCCGCTCAGGTCGCGGTCGTGCTGGGGGGTGGTGGTCATGTCGGATCCTCCTGTCAGGGGTGCCTCCAGCGTGACCAGCGCCCGAGGGTGCGGCAACTCGAACGGGACGGCCGTCGACTCGCCGCGCGACCCCTCGCGACCGGCGGATACGCTCGGACCCATGCGCGCCTGGACGGGTCCCGAGGTCCCCACGATCGAGCTTCCCGGGGTCGACGTCCCGCCGCTGCGGATCCACGACACCCGCACGTCGGGACTCGTCGAGTCAGCCCCCGAGCAGGTGGCGCGGCTCTACGTCTGCGGCATCACGCCCTACGACGCGACGCACCTCGGGCACGCCTCCACCTACCTCACCTTCGACCTGCTGCAGCGTCAGTGGCTCGCGCGCGGACTCGACGTCTCCTACACCCAGAACGTCACCGACGTCGACGACCCGCTGCTCGAGCGCGCCACGGCGACGGGCGTCGACTGGCAGGAGCTCGCCGAGCGCGAGACCGAGCTGTTCCGCACCGACATGTCCGCCCTGCGCGTCCTGGCACCCCAGCACTACGTGGGTGCGGTGGAGTCGATCGACCTCGTCACCGCACTGGTGGAGCGTCTGGGCGACGCCGTCTACCGGGTCGACGACGACCTCTACTTCGACGTGCACGCCGACGCCGCCTTCGGCTCGGTGTCGGGGCTGGACGACGACACGATGCGCCGCGTGTTCGGCGAGCGCGGCGGCGACCCCGACCGGCCCGGCAAGCGGCATCCGCTCGACTGCCTGGTCTGGCAGGCACCCCGCGAGGGCGAGCCCTCCTGGGAGTCGCCGCTCGGTCCCGGTCGTCCCGGCTGGCACGTGGAGTGCGCGGCGATCGCGCTCGAGCACCTCGGCACCGACTTCGACGTGCAGGGCGGCGGCTCCGACCTCGCGTTCCCGCACCACGAGATGTCCGCGTCGGAGGCGCGCGTCGCCACCGGCGAGGAGTTCGCCCGCGCCTTCGTGCACGCCGGCATGGTCGGCTTCGAGGGCGAGAAGATGTCGAAGAGCAAGGGCAACCTCGTCCTCGTGTCGCGGCTGCGCGACTCCGGGACCGACCCGATGGCCATCCGGCTCGCCCTGCTCGCCCACCACTCCCGCAGCGACTGGGAGTGGTTCGACGCCGATCTGTCGGCCGCCGAGGAGCGTCTCGCGCGCTGGCGCACCGCCGTCGGGCGGCCGGCGACGGCGCCGGCCGACGACGTCGTGCGCGACGTGCTGGCGGCCCTCTCCGACGACCTCGACGCGCCGCGCGCCCTCGCGGCCGTCGACGCCTGGGCTGCGGCCGACGGGTCCGACGGGGACGCCCCGGCCAGCGTGCGGGCCGCGCTCGACCTCCTGCTCGGCGTGCTGCTCTGACTCGACCCGCCCTGGATCCCCCCGCGGTGCGTCAGGGCTGCAGCGACGTGCCGCGTCCCAGGTCGGCGCGCTCGCCGCTGGCGTAGCCGTCGGCGAGCCCGCCACCGCTGAGCCGGCGCCGCGGCGCGCGCCGCAGGTCGCCGTACCGGGCGTGCATGGCCGACTCGACCTCCGCGCTGCGGTCGGCCAGGACGAGCTCGACCGACGGCTTGTCCTCCGAGCGCTCCGCCTGGGCCTCGGCGCGGGCCTCGTCCTCGACGCTGCGCAGCCTGACGTAGACCGCCTGCGCGAAGCCCTGCCACCACGAGCGCCGGAACGCCGCCGTGTGCTCGCCGGGCGGCACGACGACCCGCGCGAGCTCGTGCGCGGCCTGCAGCAGCAGGCTCGTCACGAGGATCTCGGTGCCCCGCACGTCGGCCTCGAAGCCGAACACGTGCACCGTGGTCGTGCGCTCGCCACCGACGAGGACCGACTGGCAGCGCAGCGCGTGGGCGACGTGCACCGCGAGCGTCGCCTTGTCGCGCAGGTAGGGCGCGTCGAGCCGCAGGTAGGCGTCGACGACCCCGCTGGTGCGGTGCCCCTCGGCGGCGAGCAGCGCGGCGTCGATGCCGTAGCGCGCCATCAGCGCCTCGGCCTTGTCGCGGCACGCCTGCGCCTCGGCAGGGGTCGCTCCCGGGTCGTCGGCGAGCACGAGCAGCTGCCGGACCCGACGCAGGGTCGCGTCGTCGCTCACGGACCGCCGTCGACGTTGCGCCGGCGCAGGTAGCGCTCGAACTCGCGCGCGATCGCGTCGCCGCTGGCCTCCGGCAGCTCGTCGGTCGTGTGCTCCTCCTCGAGCTCCGACACGTACTCGGCGATCTCCGGGTCCTGCGCCATGAGGTCGTCGGCGCCGTGCTGCCAGGCCTGGGCCATCTCCTCGAGCGCGCCCTGGGGGAGCGGCACGCCGACAGCGTCCTCGAGCGAGCCGAGGAGGGCCAGCGTGGCCTTCGGGCACGGCGGCTCGGCCACGTAGTGCGGGACGGCGGCCCACAACGAGATGGCAGGCAGTCCGTCGGCCGACGCGACCTCGCCGAGCACCGCGTTGATGCCGACGGGTCCGACGTAGCTGGAGGGCCGCAGCGAGAGCCGCTCGGCCAGGGTCGGGTCGCTCGTGGAGCCGCTGACCGGCACGGGGCGGGTGTGCGGGGTGTCCGCGAGGAGCGCGCCGAGCGTGACCACCTCGGTCACCCCGGCGAGCCGCGCGAGCCCCAGCACCGTGGAGCAGAAGTGCTTCCAGCGGAAGTTCGGCTCGGGCGCCTTGAACAGCAGCACGTCGCGCTCGGACGAGCGCGGGCGCGCGTGCCACAGGGTCGGCGTGGGCCAGTGCAGCACCCGCGCACCGTCCTCGTCGGGGTGCACGATGGGTCGGGTCACCTGGAAGTCGTAGTAGTCCTCCGGGTCGAGCTCGGCGAGGACCTGCGCGTCCCACTCCTCGACGAGGTGGTCGACGACCGACGACGCAGCGTCGCCGGCGTCGTTCCAGCCCTCGAACGCGGCCACCATCCAGGGGTCGTTCAACGGGGGGATCGACTGCACGTCCACCAGCCTACGGGGGAGGGTGTGCAGTGCTGCTCCCTACTCGTCGTCAGGGCGGTACCCGAGGTTGGGGGAGAGCCAGCGCTCCGCCTCGGCGACGCTCCAGCCCTTCCGCTCGGCGTAGTCGGCGACCTGGTCGCGGCCGAGGCGGCCGACGACCATGTACTGCGACTTCGGGTGCGAGAAGTACCAACCGCTCACGGACGCGCCGGGCCACAGCGCCAGGCTCTCGGTGAGCTCGATGCCGGTGTGCGTCGCGACGTCGAGCAGCTCCCACAGCGTCTGCGTCTCGGTGTGCTCCGGGCACGCCGGGTAGCCGGGTGCCGGGCGGATGCCGACGCACTCCTCGGCGATGAGCTGCTCGTTGTCGAGCGACTCCTCCGGCTGGTCGCCCCAGATCTCGCGCCGGACGCGCTCGTGGCGCCGCTCGGCGAACGCCTCCGCGAGCCGGGCGGCGAGTGCCTCGAGCAGGATGGCGCTGTAGTCGTCGAGCTGCTCCTTGAACTCGGCGATGCGGTCGGCGCCGCCGAGGCCCGCGGTGACCGCGAACGCGCCCACGTGGTCGGGCAGCCCGGTCTCGAGCGGCGCGACGAAGTCGGCGAGGCTCTTGTGGGCGACGCCCTTGCGGTGCTCGGTCTGCTGGCGCAGGTGGTGCAGGACGGCCACGGACTCCTCGCGCGCCTCGTCGGCGAAGACGACGGTGTCGTCGCCGCGCCCGTTGGCGGGGAAGATGCCGACCACGCCCCGCGCCGTGAGCCAGCGCTCGGCGACGATGCGGTCGAGCATCTCCTGGGCGTCGGCGTACAGCTTGGAGGCCGCCTCGCCCGTGGCGGGGTTGTGCAGGATGTCGGGGAAGCGTCCCTTCATCTCCCAGGCGTTGAAGAACGGCTGCCAG
>SXGQ01014012.1_pt1 | contig 19334 bp, 16 predicted proteins | sample 3178371 | NCBI WGS metagenome assembly SXGQ01 (sample SAMN11356859, study PRJNA531348) | freshwater metagenome | isolation source: freshwater sample F1-20 | place: China: Fuxian Lake, Yuxi | collected 2017-12-25 | reverse complement strand
GTCGACGACATCGACGACAAGGGCAAGGTCAGCCTGACCCCCGTCGGCGAGGGTTACGACAACGTCGATTTCGACCAGTCCGGTGACCGTGGCGAGCGCTCCGAGCGCCGTGACCGTGACGACCGCGGCGGCCGTGATCGTGATCGCGGCGGCCGTGACAGCCGTGACCGCGGCGGCCGTGACAGCCGTGACCGCGGCGAGCGCTCCGAGCGCCGTGACCGCGACGACCGTGGCGGCAGCGACCGCAACGACCGTGGCGGCAACGACCGCAGCGAGCGTGGCGGGAGCGACGTCGTCGAAGTGTCCTTCGAGGACGAGTTCGACAGCGAGATCGCAAACGAGCTCGGTGATCTCGGCCCGGGCGGACGCTCCGGCGGCAATGACCGCGACGGCCGTGATGACCGTGGTGGCCGTGATGACCGCGGCGGCCGCGGAGGCGACCGCAACCGTCGTCGCCGCTAGATGACCAGACGGCTACGGTGACCCCCATGACGAGAGTGGGAGTTGTCGGGGCCGCAGGACGCATGGGCGCCACCGTGTGCGACGCAGTCGCCGCGGCGGAGGGCCTGGAGCTTGTCGCCGCCATCGACGTCGTCGGTGGCGGCGGTTCTGTCCACGGGCTCACCGTGCGGAGCGAACTGAAGGCACTCGCCGACGCCGGCGCCGAGGTCGTGGTTGACTTCACGGTCGCGGAGGCGGCGCGCAGCACCCTGCCGTGGCTCGCACTCCACGGTATGCACGCCGTTGTCGGCACCACAGGGTTCACCGATGACGACTTGGCGTCCTTCCGTTCCGCGTTCACGGGCAGCAACTGCCTGGTCGCCGCGAACTTCGCCATCGGCGCGGTGCTCATGATGAAGTTCGCCGAGCAGGCGGCGCCCTACTTCGAGACGGCAGAGATCATCGAGTTCCACCACAACGCGAAGGCCGACGCCCCCAGCGGCACCGCGATGGCCACGGCACGCCGCATGGCGGCCGCGTCAGACGAGTGGGCGGCAGACCCCACCAAGCACGAGGTGGTCCCGGGTGCGCGCGGCGGCGTCGGCCCCGGTGGGATCCGTGTCCACGGCGTGCGCATGGTCGGCATGACTGCGTCGCAGGAGGTCATCCTCGGCACCGCGGGACAGACACTCGTCATCAGGCACGACTCCAACGACCGGGTGTCCTTCATGCCGGGGGTGGTCCTCGCGTGCAGGAAGGTGGCCGGCCTGCCCGACCGCTTCACCACCGGCATCGACTCGCTCCTCTGAACGAGCCGGCCGGTTGCGCGGGAGCAAACCCCGCAAAAGCAAAGAGCCCGCCCCTTGCGGGACGGGCTCTCCACATGGCGGCTGTGGTCAGCTGAGCGCCTTGACGGCCGCGTCGTAGTCGGGCTCCTGGCTGATCTCGGGGACGAGCTCGGAGTGCACCACGTTGCCCTTCTCGTCGGCAACCACGACGGCGCGCGCGAGTAGCCCGCCGAAGGCACCTTCGTTCATGCCGACGCCGAACGCCTTGCCGAAGTCGGTGCGGAACGAGGATGCCGTCTGGACGTTGCTGAGGCCCTCGGCCCCGCAGAAGCGTCCCTGGGCGAAGGGCAGGTCAGCCGACACGCACACCACCACGGTGTTGTCGAGCGACGAGGCGAGCTCGTTGAACTTGCGCACGCTGTTCGCGCACACGGGTGTGTCGACGCTCGGGAAGATGTTGAACACCACGCGCTTGCCGGCGAACGCCGAGTGGTCGAAGTCGGCGAGATTGCCGCCGGTGAGCGAATAGGAGGGCAGTGACTTGCCGGTCACGGGGAGATCCCCCACCGTGTTGACCGGGTTTCCGCCGAATGCTGTCTGTGCCATGTCGTGTCTTTCTGTTTGTGTTGCTGGGTTGTGCCGTCAGTCCGAGTGGTCCGCGGTCTTTTCGGGGAGATCAGGTGACTTCCGCCTGGCGCTCTGGAGGAACGTCACGGCGAAGAGGCCCCCGACGATCCACCACTGGTAGTCGTTGATCCAGCCGACGACAGACTCGATCTGGTCCTCGACTTGCTTCCCACCGAACCACAACACCACCAGGCGCACGACTATTCCGCCGGCGGCCAGGGCCGCGAACCTCCGCGGCGCCATCTTCAGGTGCCCGACCAGCAGGCAGACGATGTTCGAGCCCGGCATGAGAAAGACCGCCAGCCAGCCGGCCTTGCGGGTGATCCGTTCGATGGCGTGGTAGATCCTCGGCATCTCGCCCACCCGGGACTCGGTCCATGCGAGCGCGCGCTCGCCGTACCAGCGACCCACGAAGAACAGGGTCATGGCCGCCACCATGAGGCGGACGAAACCCACGCCGAAGAACGTGACTGCGTCGACGTACGGGATGGACCCGAGCAGGTTCCTGTTGCGGGAACTGAGGGCGAGAGTCAGCAGGGGCCGCTCGTCCACGAGGGCCGGCCCCATGTTCGTGCCGATGGTCCCGATCGTGAACAGGAACGCAGTGAAGATGACAAGGGCCCTGCGCACCATGGGCACGGTATCGGGGTCCGCGACCTTTTTTCCGCCAGGGACCGGTTGGTACGGTGTGCCGCACGGGCGCGGAGCCCGCTCACGAGATGGGGGAGTCCATGAAGGGCCTGATGCAGCCGACCCAGTTGACGATCAACTACCTGTTCGACCGTGCGGAGAAGTACCACCGCGACAAGACGGTGACAACGGCGACCGCCACGGGCATCGAGAGGGTGACCTACGGCGAGTGGGCCGACCGCACGCGCAGGATCGCCTCCGCCCTCGACACCCTCGGTATCTCCGCAACGGGGCGCGTGGCCACGTTCGCGTGGAACACCGCCCGCCACCTGGAGCTCTACTTCGCGGCACCGTGCAGCGGCCGCGTCCTGCACACCCTCAACATCCGTCTCTTTCCGGAGCAGCTCACCTACATCGCGAACCATGCGGAGGACGAGATCATCTTCTGTGACACCTCGCTGTGGGCGCTGCTCGAGCCGCTGGTGCCGACCTTCACCACGGTGAAGCACCTTGTCTTCATGAACGACGGAAAGGGGGCCGCGCCGGCATCCGTGCCCGGCCTGCAGGTGCATGACTACGAGGACCTGGTCGCGAGGTCGAAGCCTGCGGTGTGGCCCGCCATCACGGACGAGAACCAGGCAGCGAGCATGTGCTACACCTCCGGCACCACCGGCAACCCGAAGGGTGTCGTGTACTCGCACCGCAGCACGTACCTGCACACGATGGCCACGATGATGACCGACTCCGTCGGTGTCGGCGAGTCCGACGTGATCCTGCCCGTCGTGCCGATGTTCCACGCGAACTCCTGGGGCCTCGCCCACGCGGGCGTGGCGTCCGGTGCCGATCTCGTGATGCCCGGGCCGGACCTCAGCGGCCCCGCAGTGGCGAGGCTCATCGTTGACCAGAAGGTCACGATCGCGGCCGGCGTGCCGACCATCTGGATGGCGGTGCTGCCCGAGCTGAAGGGCAAGGACACCTCGTCGCTGCGCTGCATCCCGTGCGGCGGTTCCGCGGTGCCGAAGGCACTCAGTGAGGCCTACAGAGAGCAGACCGGCCTGCCGATCCTCCAGGCCTGGGGCATGACGGAAACCAGCCCGATCGCCGCCGTCTGCACGCTGTTGAAGGCCGACCGTGCGCTCCCGCAGGAGCAGCAGGCGGACCTGCGCACCACGGTGGGTCTCATCGCGTTCGGCGTGGAGATGCGCGTCGTGGAGCCCGGCACCACCAACCCGCTCCCGTGGGACGGCGAGTCGAGCGGCGAACTGCAGTGCGCCGGCCCGTGGATCGCGGCTGACTATTACGACGACCCGCGGTCGCGCGAGAGCTTCACTGACGACGGCTGGCTGCGCACCGGCGACGTGGCAGTGGTGGACGCGAAGGGCCGCATCCGCCTGGTGGACCGCACGAAGGACCTAATCAAGTCCGGTGGCGAGTGGATCTCGTCGGTGGACGTGGAGAACGAGCTCATGTCCCACCCGAAGATCGCCGAGGCTGCGGTCATCGGCGTGCCGCACCCGAAGTGGTCGGAGCGGCCGCTCGCGTGCGTGGTGGTGAAGCCCGGCGAGACGCTCACGAAGGATGAGGTCGTGGAGCACCTGGTGCCGCGCCTCGCCAAGTGGCAGCTGCCCGACGACGTGGTGTTCATCCCCGAGGTCCCGAAGACCTCGGTGGGCAAGTTCTCGAAGAAGACCCTGCGCGAGCAGTTCGCTGACTACGCGCTTCCCGACGCCTGAGCCCGGAGGGGCCCGGGACCTCTGCAGCGGCCGGAGTTGATCGCCTTAGTTGACTTTGAGACGCGGACGACCGTATTGTCTCACCATGTTGTTGGTGCCAGTCATCTCCGATGCTGCTGGCGACTCGACCGAGGTGCCCTCGCACGAGGCCAAACAGGCGGTCATCCGCGCCGCCCGCGGCTGTCTCCACACCATCGGACGGGACAAGGTCACCATGGACGACGTCTGCACGTCGGCCGGGATCTCTCGCGCCACGCTCTACCGCGTCTTCCCGGGTGGGCGCGACGTCCTCTTCGATGCGGTCCGCCGCGACTCCATCGAGGAATTCTTCGCGGACATCCGGGCCGGGCTGGAGGGGGCCGACTCGCTGGAGGACTTCCTCGTGCGGGTCATCGTTGCGGCTTCCTGCGCGCTGCGCGAGGACACCGAACTGGCCGCATTGCTCGCCACCCAGCCCGGTGTCGCCCTCGGGGACCTCACGCTCGACGGTCTTGACCGCATCATCAGCGTGGCCACCGGGTTCATCACGCCCTTCACCGACAGGTTCATCCCCGCATCCGAGGCGGCAGAGATCATTGACGTCGTGGTGCGGCTCACCATCTCGCACTACCTGTCGCCATCACAGATCTTCGACCTGACGGACAGGGCAAGCGTCGCACGTCTCGTGCAGACCTTCCTCCTGCCCGCGTTCCGCACGGCGGGCCAACCGGCCTGACCATCCCGACAGCACCACAGAAAGCGAGAGCACAGTGAGCATCTCAGAGAAGTCCAACCAGGAAATGATCGGTCGTGACGAGCTGAACGACATCGAGGCGATCCTCGCGGTCACGAACCATGACGTGGATGCGGTCGAGCACGTCGTCAAGAACAACGCCGACTCGGTCTTCACCTGGGACTACTCGCTCGCGCGCCCGAACCTGCGCAAGCTCTACGAGAAGGCAAAGACCGGTCAGTGGAACGGCACCACCGACCTCGAGTGGGACACCGACGTCGACATGGAGAAGGTCATGTTCGAGGACCAGGCGTTGCTCGGACCCGGCATGGACCCCGCGCTCTATGCGGACACCTCGATCAGGCACTGGGGCGACAAGGAGTGGCTCGACTTCGGCATCGAGAGCCGCCGCTGGCAGCTCAGCCAGTTCCTCCACGGCGAGCAGGGGGCCCTCATCTGCACCGCGAAGATCACCGAGACCGTGCCGTGGTACGACGCCAAGCTCTACGCGAGCACCCAGGTCGTGGACGAGGCGCGCCACGTGGAGGTCTTCGGTCGCTATCTGCACGAGAAGCTCGGGGGCGAGTACCAGATCAATGCCCACCTGCGGATGCTCCTCGACGACATCGTCAACGACAGCCGCTGGGACTTCACCTACCTCGGAATGCAGATCATGGTCGAGGGGCTCGCCCTCGCCGCGTTCGGCTTCCTCCACCAGCTCACGAACGAGCCGCTGCTGAAGAAGCTGCTCCGCTACGTCATGAGCGACGAGGCGCGCCACGTGGCGTTCGGGGTGCTCAGCCTGAAGGAGGTCTACGACGGGATGTCGGACGCCGAGATCAAGGAGCGCCAGGAGTTCGCGTTCGAGGCCAGTGTGCGCATGCGCGACCGGTTCCTCCAGCAGGAGGTCTGGGACCGCCTCGGAGTGAACACCAAGGAGATCGCCCCTCTCACGCTGGCAGACCCGACCAGGGTCATGTTCCAGCAGATGCTGTTCTCCAAGATCGTCCCGAACTGCAAGAAACTCGGTCTGCTCGACCGCAACGACATGTGGCTGCGCCGCAGGTTCGAGGAGCTCGGGGTCATCCAGTTCGAGGACTGGCAGGACACCGGCGAGGAGTTCCTGGCCTTCGAGATCGGCAAGGACATGCCCGCCATCGGCGAGCAGGCCTGACAGGTCGGCGCCCTTCCCGTTGATACGGGAGGGGCGCAACCCCCCTCATGGGCAATACTTGGGGAATGGCACTTTTCGGGCAGGTCCTCACCGCGATGATCACGCCGTTCACAACGGACGGCGCGCTCAACATCGACGAGGCAGTCCGGCTGGCGAAGTGGCTGGAGAACAACGGCAACGACGGGCTCGTCGTGTCCGGGACCACCGGTGAGTCCTCCACCCTGACGGATGCCGAGAAACTCGAGCTGTGGGATGCCGTCATCAAGGCGGTCTCAATCCCCGTGATCGCCGGAAGCGGCTCGAACGACACCGCCCACTCGGTCCATCTGACCAAGGAAGTGACCGCGCTCGGTGCCGCCGGGATCCTCGCGGTCGGCCCGTACTACAACCGTCCGTCGCAGGCCGGCCTGGTCGCCCACATCACCGCCATGGCAGGAGCAACGCACTTGCCGGTCGTGGTCTACGACATCCCCGTGCGGACGGGCCGCAAGATCTCGACCGCATCGCTCGCGAAACTGGCGAACGAGGTCAAGAACGTGCGGGCCCTGAAGGACGCCGCCGGTGCCCCTGCCGAGACCGCGAATCTGATGTCGATGGTCCCCGCAGGTTTCGAGCTCTACAGCGGTGACGACGGCCTCACGCTCGCGTTCCTCGCGTACGGCGGCGCCGGCGTCATCGGTGTCGCCACGCACTGGAGCGCGCCCGAGCACCAGCGCATGATCACGTCGTTCAAGAAGGGTGACGTCGCGGAGGCGCGGCGGATGAACGACATTCTCCTCGAGAGCTACGCCTTCGAGACGGGGGACGACAACCCCAACCCGATCCCGAGCAAGGTGATGATGAACCACCTCGGATTCGACGTGGGCGAGTGCCGCCTGCCCATGGGCCCGCCGCCCGCAGGGCTCGCCGAGCGGGCCGCGCAGGTGCACGCGAACCTCGAGAAGGCGCGCGCAGCCCTCCGCTGAGCACCCGCATGGCATCCCCCGTACGCATCTACTTCCTCGGCGGTCTCGGCGAGATCGGCCGCAACTGCATGGTCCTCGAGCAGAACGACCGCCTGCTGATGATCGACTGCGGGCTCATGTTCCCCGACGCCGACATGCACGGGATCGATCTCGTCCTGCCCGACTTCACCTTCCTGCGCGAGAACGCGGAGAGGATCGTCGGTTGCGTGGCCACGCACGGCCACGAGGACCACGTGGGCGGACTGCAGTTCCTGCTGCGCGACATCGAGTTCCCCGTGTACGGCTCCGCGGTCACCCTCGGGCTCGCCCGCAACCGCATCGAGGAGGCCGGCCTGCTGAAGCGCACCCGGCTGGTCGAGGTGCGCGACGGCCAGCGGATCGACATCGGCGGGTTCGACGTGGAGTTCCTGCCCGTCACGCATTCGGTCCCGCACGCCCACGCGATCATCGTCCACACCGACCAGGGAGTGGTGGTGCACTCGGGCGACTTCAAGCTGGATCTCACGCCCGTCGACAACCGGCGCACGGACCTGGCCCGTCTCGGCGAGCTCTCGAGCACCGTCGGCATCCGCCTGCTCATGTGCGACTCCACGAACGCGGAGGAGGCCGGCCACGCGCCGAGCGAGCGGAGCATCGGGGGCGTGCTGCGCAACCTCTTCCACGAGCACCGCGACCGCCGCATCATCACCGCCAGCTTCGCCAGCCACATCCACCGCGTGCAGCAGATCATCGAGGCCGCCCAGGAGCACGACCGCAAGGTCGCACTGATGGGCCGCAGCATGCAGAAGAACGTTCGTCTCGCGATGGACCTGAAGCTCCTCAGCGTGCCTGCTTCCGTGTTCATCGATGTCGAGGAGATCCAGAAGTTCCCGCCGGAGCGCGTGTGCGTCATCTCCACCGGCTCCCAGGGCGAGCCGATGTCCGCACTGTCCTTGTTGTCACGGGGCGAGAGCAAGTGGCTGAAGGTCGGCAACGACGACACGATCATCCTGTCCAGCCACGCGATCCCCGGCAACGAGGGCAACGTGAACCGCGTGATCGACGGCCTGATGCGCGCCGGGGCCAAGGTCGTGCACAGCGGCATCGCCGACGTGCACGCGACCGGCCATGCCCAGGCAGACGAACTGAAGACGTACCACTCGATCGTGCGGCCGGAATGGTTCGTGCCCGTGCACGGTGAGTACCGCCACCTGCGCGCCCATGCTGAGATCGCGGTGCTGATGGGGTCCGAGCCTTCCACCGTCCTGCAGGCCACGGACGGCGACGTGCTCGAGCTCGACGACAAGGGGATGTCATTCGTGGGCAAGATCCCCGCGCACTACCTGTTCGTGGACGGCATCGTGGGCGATGTCGGCCAGGGCGTGCTGCGCGACAGGCGGGTGCTCGCCGAGGAGGGCGTGGTTGTCGTCATCGCCACGGTCGACAGCGAGACGAACGAGGTCATCACCGGCCCCGAGATCATCACCAGGGGCTGGGTGTACGCGCCCGAGGCCGACGACCTCCTCGACGAGGCGGAGGACGCCGTCCGCGCCGCACTGGAGCGCGCACTGCGCGACGGCGTGACCGAAATCGACAACCTCGAGCGCGAGGTGCGCCGGGCCACGGGCAAGTTCGTCAGCGACCGCACCAAGCGGCGGCCGATGATCGTCCCCGTCGTGATGACCACCTGACCCGGCCGGCCTTCCGGGTGGACGGTGCCGCGGGCGTAAGGTGAGCCCATGTACGGGGCACAGGCACTCATCAAGACTCTCGTTGACTCCGGGGTGGAGGTGTGCTTCGCAAACCCGGGCACGTCCGAGATGCACCTCGTCACCGCCATTGACACCGTCCCCGGCATGCGGCCTGTCCTCGGCCTGTTCGAGGGCGTCGTCACCGGCATGGCGGACGGGTACGCACGCGTCGCCGGCAAGCCGGCCGCGACGCTCCTGCACCTCGGGCCCGGGCTCGCGAACGGCCTGGCCAACCTGCACAACGCGAGGCGCGCCCAGACACCGGTGGTGAACATCGTCGGGGACCATGCCACCTACCACCTGCAGCACGACGCGCCGCTCGCGTCCGACATCGTCGGTTTCGCCCGCCCGGTGTCCGCCTGGGTGCACACTGCGACGAGCCCTGAGTCCGTCGGTGCGGATGCGGCGCGCGCGGTCCATGCCTCGATGCAGGCACCCGGCCAGGTCGCCACGCTGATCCTTCCTGCTGACGTCGCGTGGAACGAAGGAGGCATCCCCGCCCCCGCCGTGCCGGTCAGCGGACCCGCACAGGCCGCAGACGCCGCGGTCGCCCGAGTCGCGGATGCCGTGAGATCCGGCCGCAAGGTCGGGGTCCTCATGCGCGGCGGCGCCCTCAAGGAACGCGGTCTCCTTGCTGCCGGCAGGGTCGCGACCGCGGGGAACGTCACACTGATGGCCGACACGTTCGCACCGGCGGTGCAGACCGGCGCAGGACGCGTGCCCGTGACGCGCCTGCCGTACTTCGCCGAGCAACTTGTCGAGTTCCTCGCCCCGCTCGACGTGCTGGTGCTGGTGAACACCAAGCCACCCGTCACGTTCTTCGCTTACCCGGGGCGGCCGAGCGTCGGCAAGGCCGATCACACGGAACTCCTGCATCTGTCCCACCCGCACGAGGACGGTGCCGCCGCGCTCGAGGCCCTCGCGGATGCTCTCGGTGTCGCAGGTGCCGATCCCGTGACCGCACCGTTCCGCGTTGACGACACCGTCGGCGACAAGTGGGACCAGTTCGCGATCGGTCGCGCGGTCGCACGGCACCTGCCCGAGAACTCGATCGTGGTGAGCGAGGGCGGAACGCAAGGTGGGGGCACCTCCGCCGCGCTCGCGACAGGTGTGCCCCACGACGTGCTCTCGCTCACCGGCGGTTCCATCGGGATGGGCCTGCCCGTCGCGACGGGTGCGGGTGTCGCCGCTGCGGGCGGGCAAAAGGTGCTGTGCCTCCAGGGTGACGGCGGCGGCATGTACACGTTGCAGAGCCTGTGGACCCAGGCACGCGAACGCCTCGACGTGACGACAGTGATCTTCGCCAACAGGTCGTACGGGATCCTCCAGATTGAGCTCATGCGCACCGGTGCCGGCAGCGGAGGGGAGAAGGCGCAGTCGATGCTCGACCTCGGGAACCCCGAACTGAACTGGGTGGATCTCGCGCGTGGCATGGGTGTGGAGGCCACACGGGCGACGAACGTGGCGGAGTTCGAGGCTGCGTTTGCGGGCGCCATGGGTCAGAGGGGTCCCCGCCTCATCGAGGCGTACGTCTAGGCCCGCAACGCCAGCACCGGCGGGGGTATCCGTCCCCTGTGGACACCCCACTAGTACCTTTTTCCACATGTCTGACAAGGGTTCTCGTTCGTCGTCCCCCGGATCGCGCGGTCGCTCAGGCGTGAAGACCCCTCCCGCCGGAAGCCGCCGACCCTCCAACGGCCAGTCCCAACTGGCCCAGGTCGCCAAGGGGCGCGAGGTCGAGTTCTGGGGCATCGGACTGGTCAGCCTCGGCCTGCTCCTGGTCCTGTCCATGTACGCCCACATGGCCGGCCCGCTCGGCACCGGTATCGACAAGACGTTCGGCTGGCTGTTCGGCCTCGGCCGGTTCGCTCTCCCCGTCATCTCGATCGCCATCGGTGTGGCCATGGTGCGCCGCCGCAGCGTGGAGCACAGGGTCAGGCTGTCCGTGGGGTGGGGCATCAATGTGCTCGCGATCCTCGGCTTCCTGCATCTCGTCAACGGTGCCGACAAGATCGTCGCGAGCGTCGACGCCATGTCACAGGCCGGAGGGTGGTTCGGGGCCATCATCGGCGAGCCGCTCCGCACCACCGTCAGCTGGGCGGGTGCACTCGTGGTGCTGCTCGCCGCCGGCGTGCTCGGCACGATGCTGATCACCGACACCACACTGCCCGAGTTGATCGACGTCGTCCGCAAGCGCGCGGCCAGCCTGAACGCGGCGCGAGAGGAGGCAATGGCCACGCGCGAGGAGCGGGGCGAGACACGCCGGCGCCAGCCCGGCATGTACGACCTGGAGGACGAACTGGAGGCACCGGCACCGCGCCGCAGGCGCGAGGCCCCGGAGATTTTCGACTACTCCGAGGACGAACCCGCACCCAAGCCCGAGCGCAAGCTGCGCAAGCCCGCCGCGTCGGCTCCTGTCGACCCCGAGTTCCACCAGAAGCCCGGCATGAAGCACAGGGGTGACGATCCGCTCATCAACACCGCTGTCCCGGTATCCCCGGGTGAGTGGGTGCTGCCGAGCACGGACCTGCTCGGGCTCACCGAGGTGCATGAGGTGAACAAGGCCCGCGTCGCAGAGCGCGGCCGCCTGCTGGAGGAGGCACTCGCCTCCCACGGGGTCGAGACCAGACTGCTCGGCATGACCGTGGGCCCCACGGTCACACGCTTCGAGCTGGAGCTCGGTGCCGGCGTGAAGGTCGCCAAGGTGACCAGTCTCAACCGCGACATCGCGTACTCCATGGCCGCCACCGACGTGCGCATCCTCGCGCCGATCCCCGGCAAGTCGGCGATCGGTGTCGAGGTGCCGAACGAGTCACGCCAGCTGGTGTCGCTCGGTGACCTCATGGTGTCGCCCGAGGCCAAGGCCGCCTCGCACCCGCTCGAGGTCGCCGTCGGCAAGGACATCGCCGGCCGCGCCGTCTTCATGGACCTGGCGAGCACGCCCCACATGCTGATCGCCGGCGCCACGGGCGCGGGCAAGTCGAGCGGCATCAACTCGATCCTCACGTCGCTCCTCATGCGGTCCACCCCCGACCAGGTGCGCCTCATCCTCATCGACCCGAAGCAGGTCGAGATGGGACAGTACGCGCGCCTTCCGCACCTTCTCACTGCTCCCGTGACCAACCCGAAGAAGGCGGCGAACGCCCTCGGCTGGGCCGTGAAGGAGATGGAGCGCCGCTACGACCTGCTGGTGGAGGTCGGCTTCCGTGACATCGGCGGCTACAACCAGGCATTCGACAGGGGCGAACTGGTGCAGGACCGAGAGGGTTTCCCCGCGTACGAGCGCCTGCCTTTCATCGTGGTGGTGGACGAGCTGAACGACCTCATGATGGTCGCGGCACGTGACGTGGAGGAATGCATCACCCGCATTGCGCAGAAGGCGCGCGCGGTCGGCATCCACCTGATCGTGGCCACCCAGCGCCCCAGTGTGAACGTCATCACGGGTGTCATCAAGGCGAACATCCCCGCGCGCATGGCCTTCGCGGTCTCGTCGCTCACCGACAGCCGCGTCATCCTCGACCAGCCCGGCGCGGAGAAACTCATCGGCAAGGGCGACATGTTGCTCCTGCCCGGCAACACCAACATCGCCCAGCGCATCCAGGGCTCCTGGGTGGACGAGGAGGAGGTCCGCCAGGTCGTCGCGCACTGGAGGCGCCAGGCGCCCGAGGTGGTCTACGTCAGCGGCATCGAGGGTGAGGGGGATTCTGCCGGTGGCAGCGGCCAGCCGGGTCTCTTCGGCGGTGACGGCGGTGACGAGGACCTCGTGCGCCGGGCCATGGAGATCGTGGTCCGCTCCGGTCTCGGGAGCACGTCGTTGCTCCAGCGCAAGCTGAAGGTCGGGTTCGCCCGCGCCGGCCGCCTCATGGACGAACTCGAGGAGCGGGGCGTCGTTGGCCCCAGTGAGGGCTCGAAGGCCCGTGCCGTGTTAGTAACGGTGGAAGAACTCGACGCAATGGGGTGATCCACATGTCCAATCCGGCACTTGAAACCGTGACGACGGGGCTGCGGTTCCCCGAGGGGCCGGTGGCGATGCCGGACGGCAGTGTGATCCTCACCGAAATGTTCGGCCACTGCCTGACGCGTGTGTCCCCCGACGGCACCAAGACGAAGGTTGCCGACATCGTTGGTCTCCCGAACGGACTCGCCATGGGGCCGGACGGCCTCCTCTATCTCTGCAACAACGGCGGTGCGTTCACCCCGATGGAGGTCGGTGACCTTCTGTACCCGGGCGAGTTCGACCCGCAGAAGTACATCGGCGGGCGCATCCAGAGGGTGAACATCGACACGGGGGAGGTCACCGACCTCTACACCCACTGCGGTGACATTGCGCTCCGTGCGCCGAATGACCTCGTGTTCGACGCCCACGGCGGCTTCTGGTTCACCGACCACGGCATCAGGCACCACCGCACGGCCGACCGCACCGGTATCTACTACGCGAAGGCGGACGGCTCCCACATCGAAGAGGTCGTCTTCCCGGTGGACTCGCCGAACGGCATCGGCCTCTCGCCGGCAGGGGACCGCGTGTACTGGGCGGAGACCCACACCGGCCGCGTGTACCAGCGCGAGGTCACCGCACCGGGCAAGGTCGCGCCGATCAACCCCGAGGTGCCGGTCATGCTGTGCGGGCTCCCCGGGTACCAGTTGTTCGACTCGCTCGCCGTCGACGCGGCGGGCAACATCTGCGTGGCGACCCTCGTGAACGGCGGTGTCACCGTGATCTCGCCGTCGGGAGACGTCATCGATTTCGTCGCCACCGACGACCGCATCACCACGAACATCTGCTTCGGTGGCGAGGGGCTGCGCACAGCGTTCATCACCGTGTCGTCAACGGGTCAGTTGCTGCGGATGGAATGGCCATACGGGGGGCTGCGTCTCAACTATCAGTAGGCTCGTCCCGATGGCGCAGCGCTACTACATCGAGACGCTCGGCTGCCCGAAGAACCAGGTCGACTCGGAGAAGATCGCCGGCACACTGGTCGCCCAGGGCCTGGTCGCGACCGACGACCCCGCGAAAGCCGATGTGGTGGTGGTCAACACCTGTGCCTTCATCGAGGAGGCGCGTCAGGAGAGCATCGACACCCTCCTCGTGCTCGACGACCGGCGCAAGAAGTCCTCGCGGCTCGTCGTCACGGGGTGCATGGCCGAGCGCTACGGGGACGAGCTCGCAGAGGCCATGCCGGAGGCCGACCAGATCGCCGGGTTCGGGGTGCCGATCCAGCTCGGGCGCAAGCCGCTGAAGCTCAGCGCCGGTGTCCCGTCCTTCGACCTGCTCAATCTTCCGCGCCCCCGCTCGGCTGCGCCGTGGGCCTACGTGAAGATCGCCGAGGGCTGCGACCGCAACTGTGGGTTCTGCGCAATCCCCAGCTTCCGCGGGCCCCAACGCAGCCGTGACGTCGACGCGATCCTCGCCGAGGTGGAACAGACCGGCGCACGCGAGATCGTTCTGGTCGCCCAGGACCTCGCGAGCTACGGCAAGGACCGCCCGGGTGAGCTCGGCGCCGGCTCCATCGTGGCGCTCGTCAGGTCGGTCACCGCGATGGTCGACTGGGTGCGCCTGCTGTACCTGTACCCGAGCGACCTGTCCGACGACCTGGTCGACGCCATCCTCGCCACCGGGGTCCCGTACTTCGACCTCTCCCTGCAGCACGTCAGCAAGCCGCACCTGCGCCGGATGCGCCGATGGGGCGACGGGGCGCGATTCCTCGAGCGGATCGAGCGCATCAGGTCCCTGGAGCCGGAAGCGGTGTTCAGGTCGAACTTCATCGTGGGCTACCCCGGCGAGACGGAGGAGGACCACGACGAGATGCTGCGCTTCGTGGAGCAGGCACAGCTCGACTGGTGCGGTTTCTTCACGTTCAGCCCGGAGGAGGGCACGCACGCCATGACCCTGCCCGACCACATCCCCGCGGGGCTGATGAACGAGCGCATCGCGGAGCTGCGCGAGATGCAGGACTCGATCACGGCCCTGAAGCGCGATGCGCTGCTGGGCGAGACCGTCAGGGTGCTCGTCGACGGGCAGGGCATCGGCCGGTCCTTCCGCGAGGCCCCCGAGATCGACGGTGTGGTCCAGGTCGCCGATGACCTCTCGGTCGGCGATTTCCACGAGGTCGAGGTCGTGCAGGTCTTCGGGCCTGATCTCATCGCCGCCGGCGCGGGTCTGGTGGACTAGGGCATGCCTGTCGACGACAACGCCATCGCCACGTGGGCGAACGTCGTCACCGTCACGCGCGTTCTCGCCTCACCCTTTCTCTTTGCGATCCTCCCGAGTGACAGCCGTGGCTCGTGGGTCGCCCTCATCGTGTGGGTCGTGCTGTGCTCCTCTGACGGGATCGACGGGTACCTCGCGCGAAGGCACGGGACCACGCGCAGTGGGGCGTTCCTGGACCCGCTGGCGGACAAGATCCTCATCCTCGGCGCGATGTTCACGCTGGTCAGCCGGGGAATCTTCTGGCTCCTGCCCGTCAGCATCATCGCCGGCCGTGAGATCCTCATCAGCGCGTACCGGGTGGTCGTGGGGTCCCGTGGCGTGTCGGTGCCTGCCACCCGGCTGGCGAAGTGGAAGACGCTCTTCCAGCAGCTGGCCGTGGGTTTCGCCATCATGCCGTTGACGACCACCGATGTCTCATGGCTGTGGCTCGGCTTGCTCTGGGCGGCCGTTGCTCTCACGCTCATCACAGGGGCGCAGTACGCATGGCACGCGGTCAAGGCGCGCTGAGATGACGGCAGAGGCACTGACCGACGAGCGGAGGGCCGAACTGCAGCGCAGGACCCTGCGCACGCTGACGGTCGGGCAGGTCGTCGGTTCTGCCTCCATGTCGAGCGCCGTCACCGTGGGTGCCTACGTCATCCAGGAGATCCTCGGGCAGAAGACGCCGTGGGGAGGCATCGCGACGGCGACCGTCACCACGGGCGGGGCCGTCATGTCGCAGGTGCTGTCACGGATGATGATGCGCCGCGGCCGCCGGCCGGGGATGCAGGTGGGGTACGGCCTGGCCACGTGCGGGGCGGTCGCCGCGGGAGTCGGCGCGGAGACCTCGACGCTCGTGGTGTTCCTCGCCGGGCTCTTCATGTTCGGCAGCGGACAGGCGTCCAACCTGCTCGCGCGCTACGCCGCCACAGACCTCGCGCTCCCCGCCGACCGTTCCCGCGCCATGAGCCGCATCGTCTTCGCTTCCACCTTCGGCGCCGTGTTCGGCCCGCTCCTCATCGGGCCCGCGCAGTGGGCGGGGGAGAACGCGTTCGGGTGGAACAGGTACACAGGGCCGTGGCTCTTTGCCTCGTGCGTGCTCCTCGTGGCGTTCACGAACGTCTCGCTGCGACTGCGGCCGGACCCGCTCGTCCTCTCGGGAGGGGTGCGCGGCTCCGCCGGGGAGAAGCTGCCCTCCATCCCTGCGGCGCTCCGCATCGTCACGGCGACCAGCAGGGGCCGTCTCGCGCTCGGCTCCATGGTCGTGTCACAGGTCGCGATGGTCGCGATCATGACGATGACACCCGTGCACATGAAACTGCACGGGCACGAGACGCTCAGCCAGTACGTGGTGTCCCTGCACATCGCGGGCATGTACGCGTTCAGTCCGCTCGTCGGCCGCTACACGGCAGAGAAGGGGACTCTCGCCTCCGTGCGCCTCGGCGCGGCGATCCTGGTCTTCGCCACCGTCGCCTCGTCACTCAGCGGCAACGGGCCGGTGCTCGTGTTCCCGGCCCTGTGGCTGCTCGGGATCGGATGGAATTTCGGGCTCATCGGCGGGTCCACGATGCTGCTCGAGTCCGTTCCTGACAGCGAGCGGGTGACCGTGCAGGGTTCCGCAGACCTCATGATGAGCCTCTGCGGGGGGATCGCCGGGCTGTCCTCGGGCTTCATCCGCCGTGCTGTCGGGTACCACGTCCTCTCTGTCATGGGCCTCGTCGCGGTGGGACTGCTGATGGTGGGTGCGTACTGGCTGCTGGTCAGAGAGCGCAGGGTGGTGACGGCCCCGTGAGGTGCAACGTGGTGGCCATCGGCACCGAGCTCCTGCTCGGCCAGATCAACGACACGAACTCGTCCTGGATGGGGGAGCAGTTGGCGGCGGCTGGCATCGAGTCCCACCTGCAGCTGAAGGTGGGGGACAACCTCGCCCGCATGGAGGATGCCATCGCGGTCGCACTCGTCGATGCGGACGCAGTCATCATCTGCGGAGGCCTCGGTCCCACCCATGACGACCTCACACGCGAGGCGATCGCATCGATCATGGGTGCCGAGCTGGTCCACGACCCCGTGGTTGCGTCCGTCATCGAGGAGATGTTCGCCCGACGGGGTCGGGTCATGGCGGCGAACAACCTGCGCCAGGCCCTGGTGCCAGCCGGGGCAACGGTGATCGCGCAGACCCGCGGAACCGCGCCCGGGCTCATCTGTCCCGTGGGGGACAAGGTCATCTATGCGGTCCCCGGTGTGCCGCACGAGATGAAGGACATGTTCGAGCGCGCCATCCTGGCGGATCTCATGGCCCGCAGCGGCGAGCGCGCCGTCATCAAGAGCCGCGTGCTGCGCACGTGGGGCGAGAGCGAGTCACGGCTGAACGAGCGCCTCGATGGCATCATCGCCGAACTGGACGGTCTCGCGAACCCCACGCTCGCGTTCCTCGCGAGCGGGTGGGAGGGGATCAAGGTCCGGCTCACCGTGAAGGCCACAGACGAGGCGTCCGCGGCGCGGACGCTCGACGCGTGGGACCGGCGGGTGCGTGCCGAGATCGGCGACATCGTGTTCGGGACGGACGACGACACGATGGAGTCCGTGGTGCTGCAGATGATCGGCGACCGTGGGTGGACCTTCGGGGTGGCCGAGTCCGTCACCGGCGGGCTCGTCGGCGGCCGGCTCACGAACGTCGCAGGGTCCTCTCGCGTGTTCAGGGGCGGAATCATCAGCTACGCGAGCGAGGTCAAGTTCTCCTTGCTCGGCGTGGACGAGGGTCCCGTGGTCTCCGAGGCCGCCGCGGCGCAGATGGCCGAGGGGGCACGAAGGGCCCTCGGGTGCGATGTCGCACTCGCGCTCACCGGTGTGGCGGGTCCGGAGGAACAGGACGGCCGTCCCGCCGGCACGCTGTGTGTCGCTGCCGCGTTCCCGGACGGCTCCGTCGTGACCACCGCGATGACATTGCCGGGTATGCGCGACCAGATGCGCCAGATGAGCGTCATCACCGCTCTCGACTTCCTGCGCCGGCACATGCTGGCCACGGGTGCATCCACCTGAACGGGCCTGTCGGTACACTTCGCCACGCATGCTCCCGTAGCTCAATTGGATAGAGCCACGGCCTTCTAATCCGTAGGTTGCAGGTTCGAGTCCTGCCGGGGGCGCCAGGTCCATTCGTCCGTCACTCCCGCGGGAATGACGGACCTCACAGACACAGAATCGCCGTATGGCCCACCCAAGCCGTACAATTACCGCGTGATTTTCAAGAAAGATGACATTGTCATCTACCCCCAGCACGGTGCCTGCAAGGTCAAGGGGGTCAAGAAACTCGAGTTCCCGGGCGGTGGCGGCAAGAAAGAGGAGTACCTGATCCTCGAGACCGTGATCAACGAGATGACGCTGAGGGTGCCCACGGCCAAACTGGACGAAGTGGGCGTTCGCCCACCGGTCAACCCTGACGAGCTCGAGGACCTAGTCGCTGTGCTCTCGAAGGCCGACCCGCGCGTGCCGTCGAACTGGTCGCGTCGGTTCAAGAACCACCAGGAGAAACTGAAGAGCGGCGACGTCTACCAGGTTGCCGAGGTGGTGCGAAACCTCGCGGCCCGCAACCGTGACGCCTCGCTCTCCGCGGCGGAGCGCACGATGTACGAGCGCGCACGCGTCAACCTGATCTCAGAGATCGCCCCGGCCCTGAAGGTCTCCAACGAGGAGGCCGAGAGATTCCTGAACGCCGCCCTGGAGAAGGGCGTGCTCAAGCCGGCGAAGGCAGCCAAGAAGAAGGCTGAGGCCCCGAAGAAGGCCAAGGCCGACGACGAAGACGACGACGAGTAGCCAGATGGCCCGCGTCGGGTTCTGCGGTCTCGGGGTCATGGGTGCCCCCATGGCGGGCCACCTCGTTGCCACCGGCCACGAGGTCACGGTCTACAACCGCACGTCTGCGAAGGCTCTCGAATGGGTCGTGGCCCGCGGCGGGAGCGCCGTGCCCACGCCGGCCGAGGTCGCGGCCGTGAGCGACGTGGTTTTTCTCTGCGTGGGCAACGACGACGACGTCCGCCAGGTGATCCTCGGTGACGGTGGTGTCCTTGACGGTGCCCGCGAGGGTCTGGTCGTCGTCGACCACACCACCACCAGCGCAGAGCTCGCGATGGACATGGCAACGTCGTGCGAGGTGCACGGGGTCGCGTTCGTCGACGCGCCCATCTCGGGCGGCCAGTCGGGTGCGGAGAACGGCGTGCTCACCGTGATGTGCGGGTCTGCCGACGAGGCGGTGTTCGCATCGGTCGAGGGGATCATCGCCGCGTACTCGCGTGCGTGCGTCCGTCTCGGGGGTCCAGGCGCCGGGCAGCTGGCCAAGAGGGTCGACCAGAT
>SXGQ01108432.1_pt1 | contig 19335 bp, 25 predicted proteins | sample 3178371 | NCBI WGS metagenome assembly SXGQ01 (sample SAMN11356859, study PRJNA531348) | freshwater metagenome | isolation source: freshwater sample F1-20 | place: China: Fuxian Lake, Yuxi | collected 2017-12-25 | reverse complement strand
CCAGACAGGCGAGCCGTCAAGGACTTCATATACTCTTCACGAATGTCCTCACGGGTCATTCCGAATCGCAACAAATCACCACATTCACGTTCAGTCATCAAGTTCTCCGTATTACTCACTACAGACTCAAGTATAGCACAATGGGAGAACATGTCAAGGGATATCCGTTCGTTGCGTAAAAACAACGGATTTGTGGGGTTTTTGCAACAAAAAGTACTGTATAAATGTACAGTACTGTGTCAACTTTGGTTTACATTCAAATTACGCTTCGAATTGCGTCCATAATCTTTTGCTTGAGATTCAGATTATTCAAGGAGTTCGGATACAACTTTCCAGTCACTTGAACAACATCACCTCTATTCAATACAAGGTCAAATCCGTCCCCACACTTTTTGCTACACCTCAGTATGGTTTCTTTGTCAACAACAAACGCACCATCATTTTTAATAACAATCAATATATCGGCAACTTCATTTGGCTCTAATGTGTCTTTTTTGTTTGTGCCGTTGCTGTTGTTTAACTTTATGAGAAAGTTCTTATTAAGATTTCCTTTCTTACCATACATGCTTCCAGACAAGCCACTCTTCAACTCAACATTTAGATTGTGTTTTTTCCAATAATAGTCTTTGAAAGAATCACCAACGTAAGTTAGTCCGTCTTGACCACTATATTTTTCAACAATCAATTCTATGACTAAACCTTTGATGAATCTCCATTGTCTATCGTTCAAGTCTTCTAACTTATTTCCTTTGTCTATAATCTGATGCCAATCGAATTTTCTAAAATCGTCTATAACATCTTGAGACAATAGAGACAAGTTATGGTTTGTAGAAAACAAAGATTGGTTCATACTTGAGCCACAATCCATTCACCTTGCAAAAGTTTTTTGCTTTAGGTAAACCAGTCTCAGGATCAATGCGATTGCCGCCTGGCATCTGCGCCAGCGACATTTTCAAAACGCCTTTGTACTCCATGCCTAACTCTTCAAGAATATCTCTGCTATCTTTTTCGAGTGGTAGCATGTCAGCACCAAACTTTGCATCTGCAATATTCCATAACAGATAACGATCATTGCGTAACCACTCAACAGCAGTCTGTAATGTTGGGCGCAGAAAACCTTCGCGCCATGCATCATAGCCAGTAAATTTTTTGTACGATTGTGTTGGGTCTTCACTATATGCCTCTTTTGCAAAGTATGGCGGTGAAGTAAAGACCATATCTAACTTACCTTTATACTTTCTAAATCGCTCATCGGATCCAATAACTTCCGAACCCAATTGATATATGTCGAAAGTATGGGCGCTTTGAAACAATACTCCTGAGTTTTTAGCGGCATTATAGAAATTAGCCAAATCGGCATACTTAGTAGAATCGTCATCAATAGTATGATCGGTATTAGGATCAGTCCCAACATAATGCAAAGGGGTACCAGTGCGAGTAGACATAGCACCGAGAATACGACCACCCCAACCACTAGAGGGATCGTAAACCACAATTCTGTCTTGGTCTTTAATGTGTTTAGTAAATTTTTCATAAAGATATTTTGCTGTAAGTGGAGGAAAGTTAACTGCGTATTGACACCACGATACTCGAAATGCTTTGAAGCCAAGGGGAAAAATCTTCTGCCCCATCTTGTACATACGAATGCGATACTTTGATTGTTTCGCTTGAATGTTCTTTGTAGTGTGTTCTGCACACAAAGACAAGTCTGCAATCTCTAGGTACTTTGCATTCTTCAAGTCTTCGTTATAACCTGTATACTCTTCTTCTTCGTCACGCGACTCTACCCAATAATCATAGCCGTATGCGCGTAGGTTGGATTGTTCAAAATACTGAACAAATTCATCACCAGTCTTGAATTTCTTCTGATGACTACCAATCTTAACTACTTCGCCTACCCTGATAGTGTTTGAATAGTGATAGAACGAATCACGCTTGTAATGGCGTCTTGCATACTTGAGAGTTTTCTCTAGTAGATCATCTCGAACAAAGTGATCATAGATTGACAATCCATCATCGTTCTTTGTGTAGTTGATGCGTGTCTTCATCATGGTAGGAAACCATTGATTAGCGGCATTGCCAACTACGCTTGTGTTTCGAATTACGTCTTTCTCTCCGGTAAGTTCGTCTGTTTGTTCGAATTCGTGAACAGAAAAGCCATACATCTCTCTAAATTGTTTTCGAATTTCGTTTTCATCCCAACCAACCCGCGGAGGCTGACCGAGAGTATCCCATGCATAGACAACCGCTTTACGGAGGTCAATAAACCATTGTCTGAATTCATCATCAGTCATCCTTTGAATTTCTTCGAACGTCTTGTTTGTCTCATGATTGAGCAACCAATCGTTTCGTTCATAGAAGTGTTTAGTCATTTATCTCTTTCTCATTTTGTATCTCTCTCCCACACTTGAACGCGGCTTCAAGCCATTGAATAGCACGATCCACTTTCATAGGATCAGAAAACTCATCATAAAATCTTTCGCCTCTAGTGGCATAGTTTTCTATCTCATCAAAGTAATCTTTGAAGGTAGAATATTTGTATTCTTGTATCACTTAATTTGCCTTATTGTTAATCCACATTTATTTAGGAAATCAATGCCGTCATTGCTACGATATTTTTCTCCATAAAATACTTCTTTTATACCAGACTGATATATCATTTTAGCACATTCTACGCATGGGGCGCAAGTGATAAACATACTTGCACCATCACCACTCTCGGTAGACTTTGCAAGTTTGGCAATAGCATTTGACTCCGCATGAATTACTTCTGGTCTAGTTTTAAGTTCATAACTTCCTTCATCATCAACTAACCAACCGTCAATCTTATATACTTTTTCTTCACAGTTGTTTTCCCAACCTGCTGGCATACCATTGTAACCGATTGAAATGATTCTATCATCTTTGACAATGACTGCACCAACTTTCTTTCTGACTGCACTACTATGTTCTGCAAACAATTTTGCAGTCTTCATGTAAGTACCAAGGTACTTTTCTTTAATCATAATGTAATTAAGTCTTCGTTTGTGATTGTATAACAGCCTTGATGTTGTACAGAGATAGATGCAAGTTTGTTTGCATAAGGCAATGATTGTTCGATTGATCCTGTCAACAAATAAAACACAGCAAGTGCGGCTAGATGAACATCACCAGCACCAGTTACGTCATGCACTTCGACTTTCTTTGTTGGATAAATTTTGCCTTCGTACAAGGTACCATCTGCACCTTTTGTAACGATCAAATACTTAGAACTAGGCAACGATTGTGCCGCATTGTATTCTGACTCATTGATTTTTACATAGCATCCGTTAAACTCTATCATGCTAGGTTTCTTTGTATCAACAAAGATTGGTCCTCTAAACATCGATTGAATTTCTCGTACAGTTTCATATGTAACACTACCTTTGTTGTAGTCTGAAATTACAACTGCATCATAGTTGGGTATGAGTGTAGCAAAATTAATTGGCGCGTTTTTATGATCTTCATCAACTCGTAACAATTGATAACCACTCTTTACATCTACAAATCGTGTTTTCTTTGATGGTATGCCACTCAACTGTTGTACATCACAATGCAATGCTTTTAGATTCTCATAAACATTGCTTGCCATGCCAGGGCGCAACTCTTCTTTCCCGTTTAGTTTCAGTACGGGTACAGGTGCTTCAGGCGAGATTCTTTCTACTGTGCCGTAGATGTATCGATCAATACAAGCATCACCGACTAGCAATATCTTGAATTTTTTTTGTCGAAGAGTATTTACCAAATCGTTCATAAAATATAACCTCTTTACAATATTGTTTAGACAATTGACTTGTCTCTCTGTGATCACTTCCTTTGACAATAATATCTGGCTTGTATGCCTGCATGATATGTATCAAGTCTTCATTACTATCAAACACTAGAACTTCATCAACGCATCTCAAGTTTGCTAACATTGATTTGCGTTCGTGCAAACTATTGATAGGGCGACTGTCACCCTTTAATTCACGAATGCGTCTGTCTGTATCAATTGCAACGCAAAGATGATCACCTAGGCTTCTTGCATAGTTCAGAAGCCGTAGATGACCAAGATGTAAAACATCGAATGACCCATTAACAAATATTCTCTTTTTGACTATCACCTGGCATTACCCTATAATTATCTTCCACCGAATCAGGTGTACTTACCTCTATTATACTACCTTCCTCAACACAAATCAAGCGATGAGGCAGTAATGGTGGGTTATGCCATGTGTCACCTACTTCTAGATATTTGTCTTTGACTGTTGCATCTTTTGTATCAATATACTGCACAACAAATCTACCACTCAGCACATACCAAGTTTCATCTTTCTCTGCATGAAAGTGCATGGAGAACTTTGCACCTTCATTGAAGTTTAAGAACTTACCGCAGTACTTATCATTGGTGGCGAAGATTACTTCTCCGCCCCATCCTTTCTTCACTTCACCATTAAGTCTCGTCATACAACTCCCTCTGTTCAAACTTTCTCTCTTGCATAGTCTTTTCTTTGAACGTCTTTCTAGGGTTACCGCACATTACACAATCTGGATTCCCACAATTCAAAGCATGATGTTTTATATATCGATGCGCTTCGGTTACTGGTAACCCAAACGCCTTTGCAATCTTAACCTGTTTACGAATAGCGTTTTCATCTCTCATGATACGCTTGCCATGTTTTTCTTTGTCTCTTTCGTTACTCATTAGTTTCTCCTTAATTGAAAACTAGGCTACATTCCAGATTAATGCTCCTTTCTTTCCATTGGTAACTACAAAATCCCATAACTTCGCGTCATAGTATGGTTCTGAAGGATATGGGGGCATTCGATCAGGTTCTACTTTCTGATCGTAAGCATATGATGAACGCATTGTGATAGCACGACCTTTTTCATAATCACTCATCTTGTGTCCTACTTCTACTGCATACGCAGGCACAGTAGGGAATGCTAGTTGTAACCCGCGGTTGAGAGTACCGCTTGATGCTACAGTCCAAATTTCAGTTGGTTTGATTTTGAGGTTTCGTGCCACTTTGACGATTGATGCAAGCACAGTTGGATGCTCTAGACCAAGAGGCAAGACTCTACGACTCTTCGTATTTTCTTCGTAGTAATTTCTTGCTTTTGCTTTTGTTACATTCAACATACCATTTGCTACCCAATGAATTGTGCCGCCCATGTCTAAGACTTGCTGTTGATGCCATGTTGGCTCTTTGCGCTTAGCCATGAAGAAGGTTGCTTTCTTTCCATATTTATTACAAACGTGTGTTAGAGAAATTGGTCCCCAACCCACTTTGTTTGCACCACCGAAAACCCATTCATCACCTTCAGTTGCAATAAGATAATCAATGAATCTTACTTTGCTACCATAGCCCAACTTGTCATCACGCACAACATGAAAGCCATTGTACTCTTCAATGACAGGTGGCGGGTTTGGGTCTTCCCATCCTTTTATTGTATCAAGTAATTCATCGGTTGACAAGTTTATCATGTAATTTTTTCTCGGTAATAATATCTACGACAAGATGAATACGCTCTTCATCTCCACCATTGAGTGCCATGTGAGGCTTGCGTGTATCTAGAAACCAGCACTCACCTTTCTTCATATGTATGTTTTGCGGGTCACCTTTTGCGTCCCATACAGTAAACTTAACCTTTTCGTTTGTCTTGATTGGAAAGTGTATTCGTGCTAACTTACCTAACGATCCACCAGAGTCAGGATCAACTTGATCGGTATGACGTTCTAGTTCACCACCGCCTGGTTTCAGTCGCATGAAACGCACTCGGTGAACATTGTCACCATACGGGCGAATCAGTTCACGCACTTCAGGAAACAAATCAAACAAATGCGTATCTTGTAGATAAAACTCTTTGTCTTTGTTTTCTTCTTTCCATGCATCATTCATTTCAATTGGCTTTGTAATGAATGATGGGTCTGCGGTATAGCCGCGTAATGACAATGCGCCCCATGATTTACCTTTGTTATAGTTGCTATAGTGATTTGTGAATGCAGGCAACTCAGTCAGTTTATTGTAGATTGATTCAATCAACTTAGTGTTAATGTTCTCAACTTTCTTGATTGACAAATATTCAGCACGATCAACTTTAGGAAACTCTCTTTGCTTACCGCGATAGTAGATGGCGTACACTTCGCCATATGTTGTAATTTTAGGACCAACAAAACAGAAACCAGATTCTTCTGCTAACTTGCAATGTTCTTTGTTCTCTGCCCACACATACAACCAAACGTCCCTAGGCGCAAGTCCATGCATGTCTGTTGGATAGTCTAAGCATTTTTTGATTGTATCTAAGTTACCCACTAACTTGCCTACTGTCATATCGCCTTTTTGTTTCTTTGCGATAACAGTATCACCGTGCATGGTAATATTAGATGCAGACTTTGATTCAACTACTTCAAGCATTGCATCATCTAGAATTGTGAGAGTGCCTTTGAACAAACCTTCAGCAATGTTATTCTTTTTGTACTTTGCAAATGGCGACAAAGTGTACTTGTTGTAGTCTTCGTATTTTTTCTCTAGACCTTTGAGATAGTCTAATTCAAATCCGTGTTGCCAATCTTTCATTCTAATGCCTCGTCTTCTAAATGTTTTTTCCAAACTTTCATCGCCGCTTTTAACTTTTGCATTTGCTCTAGGCGAATGTGGTCCATGATGCCCCATTCAGTATTATGGTCACACATCTTCCATAACTTATCATAGTGTTTTTGTAAAACATCTATGACTACATCATAGTCTTCTTCACTCATTTCTTCGCGTTTTTTACTCTACGTTGAAGAATCATGCGCTTACGCTTTGATCGTTCTACTTCATATGGCGATGCAACTTGCGTAAACAATTTACCTTCAAGGTGGTCATACTCATGCAATGCAACTCTTGCACTCATGCCAATAAAGGTAGAAGTGTCAGTAATGTTCTCCCATGTCTGATAGCGCACACGAATTGAATCTGGTCGCTTTACATTCAAGAACAGTAAAGGAAAACTCAAACATCCTTCTTTCATTGATAGAATGTTTGAGGACTGAAACACAATTCGCGGATTGAACAATACAATTGGATCTTTATCATTACGCATTGCAAAGACACGATATGAATGCCCAACTTGTACTGCTGACAATCCAAGCCCGTCATGTCGAGCCATTGTGTTATATAGGCTTTCTGCAAACTCTTTTGGATCAAAAGGCGGGTTTGCAAAGTCAAACTCTACCGATGGTTGAAGTAGCATCGGAGAACTTTCTGGTATTAGTTTCATATCAATCATTTTATAATCCTCGAAAAATTATTTACCTTTTCAAATCGAATCACGTTTCTAAACTTATCTTGTAGTATATCACCTTTATGACTAATCACAAAGAGATTTGTGTTCTCAAGCATGGCAAGAATTTTCATCAAATCTTCTGTGCCATTTGTATCAAGTGACGAATCAAAAATCTCATCCAATATCAGAATGTTTGTATTGGTAGAGTTTTTCAATTTAGCAACCGCACGCCATGTCAACATCAATGCCATATCAATACGTTGCTTTTCACCCTCAGAGAATGATGCATAACTAAAGTCATCTCGGTGGCGAGACTTGATAGTTTCTTTGAATGATTCATCCAAATTGAAGTTCACAAAAAAATCCAATGTGGTCAAATACTTGTTGACAAGTTTGTTAATAACCGGTAGATATTGTTTAACAATCTTAGTTTTGATACCGGTATCTTTCAACATCAACGCGGCAGTACTGTAATAATTCAATTGATCTATAAACGTACTTATATGAGCCCTATGATCTGTTAATGATTCATTTATGAGTGTTAATTCTTGTTCATCTTTATCTGATACCGATGTAGCGTTACGAACATCACCAATTTGTTTATTCAGTTTAGTAATTTGTTTATTCATCTCGGCAATTGATGAATTGCCAGATGCAATCTTTACTTGTAACGTATTGATCTTCTTTTGCGTTTCGGTGATTTTGTCTAATTTACTTTGCTCTGCGGTAAGTTTTGTCAAGAGTTGTTCAAGTGCGGTGTTGCATTCTTCAGCCTTGGTAGTAAGACTGCTAAGTTGCGTTTCTTTAAACCCCAAGGCAATGGCTTGCCTACAGGTTGGGCAATTATCATTGTGCCCGAAGAAATGGATATCTTTTCGAAACTTGGATACATTGCTTTCAATTTGCGATTCAAGTTTTGAAAGTTTTTTAACCTTACCCTCAATTTCAATTTTATTTTCCACAATGGCATTGAGTGTCTCAACATGCCCGCTGGCGGTAGATATTTCTTCATGAAGGGTTTGTATAGCACTCTGATTACTCTGTATCTCTTCAACATATTCTGCTATCCTATCTTCGTTGTTGCGTTTTAGTTCATCAACATATTCTTTCTTCAAACTATACTTCTGTTCAAGCAAACCAATCTCATGTTTCTTCTCTGAGATATTTTCTTTAGCAATCTGCACTTTATCTTTTACGATACTATTCATGCGCGAGAATATTTGAATATCAAGCAAATCTTCAATGATTGATCTACGATCTGATGCAGACAATTGCATGAACGGTGTGAATGATGCACTACCAAGAATCACAATCTGTGTGAATGATTTGTAGTTTAATTTAAGAATAAACTTCTCAAGGTACTCTTGATAGTCTTTGATTGCGGCGTCTTGCGACAGTAAGTTACCATTGCAATAAATTTCAAACAGGTTGGGCTTGATGCCGCGCACAACTTTGTATGATTTGCTACCAATATCAAACTCTGCCTCAACTACGGTATCTTTTGCGTTAATTGAATTAACAAGTTGCAATTTGTTGATGTTGCGAAAAGGCTTACCGAAAAGGCAAAAGCATAGCGCATCAAGCATTGTTGATTTACCTGATCCGTTGCTACCAACAATCAATGTTGTTGATTCATTGTTTAGATTCAGTTCGGTAAAAAGATTGCCTGTGCTAAGTAAATTTTTCCAACGAAGTTTACGAAATAAAATCATTCAATAGTTTCCGATGATAATGCTTCAAGATAAAGTTCACGCATAACAGTTTTTAACTTTTGTGGTTCAACTTGAATTGTTTGATGATCAATGTAGTTGGATAGAATTGTCAAAGTGTCTTGTGCTTGGTCAACTACATCTTCTTCATTGTTGACCATTTCGTTTACATCTTCAACAATGGTAACATCAATAGGATTCATTTTGTAAATATCATCCATAAATGTATCAAACTTCTGAGGGTTTGTTTTTTGTACAACTACTATCTTTATGTATTTGTTTTGTAGATTAGAAAAGTCTTCAATCAATTCTTTTGTGTCATCGTAAGTTACCTTATGAAACATACGATGAGGATTGATCACAAACTCAAATGCTTTACTTTGTGTATCAAATACACCAAAGCCTTTCTGATCTTTATAGTCTGACCAAAACAGTTCGTATGGCGTACCAAGATAAGCAATCTTACCATTTGATGATGATGAACGCGAATGATAGTGCCCGCTATAAACTTGATCGTATTCTTTTAGAAATACATCTTCATAACCTTCATGACTAACTTGCCCACGTTGCATATAGTAACCTACAAGTTCAAAGTGCCCAACACAATATGGTGATGTGCTTTTTGAAACAAACTCACGAATTTCTTTTTCGTTTTCACTACACATCCACGGAATCATATCAATGACAGCACCATCTAATTCAAGGGTGCCATGTTTCATCCATAGTGTGATGTTATCATAGTCGCGTAAAAGCAAGTCTGGAGAATTAATCTCCAAACTATTGCGCCAGAAAATATCATGGTTACCAATCAACGCATGAAGTTGAATGTTTCTTTTTTGACACTCATCAAAAAAGTATCGTCTGCTTTCTGCAAGCGAAAGAAAGTTGATATACTTTCTACGATCAAACAAATCACCAAGTTGAATAATGGTATCAATACCATGATCTTCTAGATATGGAAAGAAAACTTTGCTATAAAACTTCTCGTAGTATTCGTGGAAGTGTCGTGCATCATTTCTTACGCCAAAGTGTGTATCTCCAAGTAGGGCAATTTTCATCTTTTATTGTTACTCTTCCAAGCATTGTTACCTCTTCCGTTTTCACGGATTACCTGGTCAATTATATCACGAATGTTCTTTAAATGCAAGAGCGAAGCCTCGCGTAAATCATATGGCGATTTTTTGTTTTGTGCTGTCTTGATCCATTGTTCAAGTAGTACTGGAATCGGCGTCTGCATCTTCCACCTCCTTTTTCTTCTTTCTGGCATTTGTTTTCTTACGCTTGGTATCTTCAAATGTTTGAATAAAATCACTAATGAAATGTTCGCTGTAAGATTCGTGCATCATGCCCTGCATGTGTGATGCAACAATGTCTTCGCCATTGTTTTCAATGAGAGCATTTACAATTTCATTCTCCATGCTCTTGTACTTAATGTACATGTGTTTCTTTTCTTTTTGAATTCTTCGCAAGAAAGCATAGTAAATAATTTGCGTGAAGTACGCGAATGGATTTTTTGATTTTTCAGGATCAAAGTTATCGATGTAGAGCAAACAATTTTCTACACCATCGGAAATCATATCCTCTTTGAAGGTATAATTTGCAAAGTTTGGTTTTCGTGCTAAGTGTGTGGCGATCTTAAACAAACAAGAGCCGATGTATTCTGGCACTCTTGGTCGTTCTGTTTTATCGCTAACAGCAGTCTTAACTGAATTTTTATAAACAATCATCTCTTGGAGAAATTGCTCATTGTTTACATAATGTTTTGTTCCCATATTCACCTCTCATTCTATTGACATTTACTTGACAAGCATGTATAATCAGGGTGTTGCCTTTCAATGCATAGTACTAGGTTTAACCTTTTTAAGTAACTCTTGCATCAAATCACTCGACTCCATAATTTCATTCTCTTCTTCTTCAGGGTTATTTCCCTGATCTAATACTTCGTTGTAACTCTTCATCATCATCTTACTTGGCTCTGCACACGCCACAATTGAATTTTTATATACCCTAATTGGCACACCGTAATCAAATGTAGGATCCCATTTCATGACTGACATATTCATAGCAGACATATCCTGACGAACCATAATCATAATCTTTAAAGGTTTATTCACATCAATATACGAAACAGTTTCCTTGGTGATATTACCAATGATTGTTTCTCCGTTTGACAGTTTTAATACTTTGCAAATTGTTGTATTGGGTGAAACACCCTGTTCTTCTTGCATGGTCAGCCTTTAAGGTTGATTGAGTAGATTTTATATTCGAACTTCTCTTCATTATATATTTTCATTCTTTCTACGAAATGGTCAAGAGTGAAGTTCTTTCTACTTTTATAAGTTAAATCATCCGCTATGTCAAATAGCGTTGCAGTTTCTTTGTTTTCACCGAGTCGCAGTACACGCCCTATTGATTGTAATGTGCGAATCTTGCTTTTGCTAGGAGAAGCAAAAACAATGTTATGTAAGTTTCTTATATTTATACCTGTTGAGAACGTCCCATATGACGCAATGATAATAGCATCAGATTCTTTCTCAGTAATTTCTCGTACTAGTTCACGTTCTTCTGCTTCTACTGAACCGTGAACATAAAAAACTTTTCTTTCTTTTGCTTTGTCTTGTACCATTCGGTGAAGTACATCACCGTGTTTATGTACGAATTGAAACAGTACTAGTGTATTACCTTTTAGGGAAATAGTCAAGTTTGTAATGAACTTGTTCCTTACTTCTGATGAAATAAGATATTCTATTTCCTCTTGATACTTTGCCTTTTTGATTGCTTCACATGAAACTTCATCATGCTTGAGTACCAATGCTTTGATTTTAAAATCTGCAAGTTTTTTAGAGTCAATCAGTTCTTTGGTTGTCGTTACATTTTTCACTCTACCGAACAAACCTTCAAGCACCAATCGATGCGTTTGTGTACCATCAAGTGTGCCTGTCAAGCCAAAGCGGTAGCCACACTCTGTTAAATTTGTCATGATCTTTGTGAGTGATTGTGCTTTGAACAAGTGTGCTTCGTCACCAATGACTAGATCAAATTGTGCAAACCATTCTTTTGGCATCTTATAGATTGACTGCCACGTTGACACAACGATTGGTTTGTTTGATACTTTATCTGCACCAGCAGTAATCTTGTGCATGTATGTTTCGCTATCAAGCCCATAGTCCTTAAAGTCTTTGAACATTTGTGATACAAGCGAAATGGTAGGTACAATGATAAGTGTTTTACCTTTGAGGTATCTCGTAATGAGATAGATGATAAGAGATTTACCTGATGCAGTTGGTGAAACTAGAAGCCCTCTTCTATTTCGTATAGCATAGATAAATGCTTTCTTTTGATAGTCTCTTACCTCATGTGGTAGTTTGAGACTATGAATAAATTCATCCGCTTCATTCTCTGAAAATTCATCTGCAAGATCAACTGATGCATCATATTCTATAAGGTAATTGCGTTCATGACAAAACTTTTCTATGTACGGCATCAAGCCATAATAGATGTTATGGTTCTGCATATTGAACAGGCGAATCTTTCCGTCCCAGATTTTATTCCTGAAAGCAGGCATAAATTTGTATCCAGGAACGTAGAACGTGAAATACTCACTAAGTTCCATTGCTTCTCCACGTTCGCAATGTATCTTAGCGTATACCTCATTTACCTTAGAAATAGTGATAGAGTTATGCGACACCTTGAGTAAACTTTCTCCATTCGATTGCATTCTTTATTTGAAAGTTTCTTTGATTGAGATTTTTGATCACCTCTTCAAGAAAATCTAGTTTTTCTTTTTGCATGACAATTCTCATATTCTTCTCAATGATTTCCTTGTCAGAATCAATGTACATATCAATTTCATTTTTCATCAAGCGTTTTAGAAAAGGTTCCCAACCAAGTTCCTGAAGTTCTTCTTCAGACATACGCCCATTATAATATTCATATTTCTTCAAACACAATTCTTTAGACTGAAACTCTAAGCCTTTGAGTTTGCGTCTTTCTTCAAAATAAATTTTGAGATACTTGCTATGTAGTTCTGGTATTTTAAGCGAAGCAATGGCTAACTCAGTAGAGTCTACTGGTGCATCTTTCTTCCATTCTTCCATCAATTGATCTAACGTCATCACACTCCTCCATATGAATCCAATTACATAACATAATAACACAAACGAATGTGAATGTCAAATTGATTCTACGGAGTAATAACTGTACAGGAATGAAATGGTAGAGGTAAGAAATTCTTGCCCTTCCGCGCTAGACAATGTAACACCACCAAGTGTGGTAGGAAATATATCTTTAAATGTAAATTTTATGCGAGGATTGTTAGAGTTCGATTTAACTAATAATGATGCATCAGAAGTAACGCTGTTGCGTTGTCCTGGCGTTTGTGTAAGATTACCTATCTTGTTTCTTGATTCTGGATTACCTAGATTAAACATCCATGTGTATATTTCACGCCATGATTGCATTTCTTCATCCAAAATGTAAGTAAGTTGCAATTCACTATATTGTAAAGTATCACCTGGAAGAGGCAAGTTCACAAATGGTGTTGAAACTTGTGTGCCTCCAAGTGTTACGTCTGGTATCGTAATAGACTGTATAAAAAATGTAACATGAGGTAGTCTTTGAATAACAAACTCATATTTGTTATTTGAAAGAAAACTCTTATTGGTAGGTGTTTGATTATATGTCGCCATACTTGTGCCTTATTGTCATCATGTATTTATAAGACAAAAAAAGAGGGACCCGAAGGTCCCTCTTAACTCCGATCTGAGTCGGCTCAATCAATTACATTAAGTTTGTAATTGCGAATCTACGATAGTAGATGTTCTTATTTGCGAACTGAATTACACCGTCACCAGCAGATGTTGCGAATGGGTTTGCAACCATGCCGTAGCGTGTCTTGAACCCGATACGTGGCTGGAATGAATCTTGACCAACTGCACGAACCATCTGTAGTGGAACGTATGGGCAGTAGAACAAGCCAGCGTCAAATGCTGAAGTGCCTTTGTATCCGATTGTTGCGTAGTGAACACCAGATGATGCGGCAAAGTATGGGTCAATGTAGACCTTGATACGACCATTTAGAACACCTGCGAAAGTGTTACCAGTATCATCAACTTGTAGGTTGTTTGCGAGTGCTGGTGTGTAATCTAGAACGCCAGCCATTTGAAGTGCTGATGCAACGTCTGAAGAACAGATCATTACATTGCCTTTGCCACGGCGAGTTGCTTTAGCAATTGCGTTAGACTCACGCTCCAATTGGAACATCAAGCCCTTGAACTTTTCAACTGACCAACGACCGTTAGCGTCAACGTCAAGGTCGAAAGTACCAGCGGCCGCTACGTTTTCTTGTGCGCCTACTGTTGCAGAGATGTTAACTTGACGAACTACTTCGCGGTTAATTTCTGCAAGAATTTCTGTTGAAAGAATGTTGGCAAGTTCTTGCTCTGCATCAAGACCATGAACTGCTCTCAAGTCTTGTGCAAGTTCCATTGTGTATTCTGCTTTTAGCGCACGGCTCTTAGCAACAACGGAAATCTTTTCGATGCTGAATGCCATCTCGTTAAAGTCTGCATTTGAACCGCCAGAACCGAGACCTTCAGCGATTGCTGTTGTCATACCAGTCTTAACTGTGTAGTTGGTTGCATTTGCAAGCGCGGCTGTTGCGCCTGTCTGATCGCCTACATCGCCAGAGAAGCCAGTGTTTGCTTCGTTGAACAATGCTTCAGTACCGCCTTGTGAACTGTAGCGTGAACGCATTGCAAAGATAAGACCAGTTGGTCCTGTCATTGGCTGAACGCCGCAAATATCGTATGCGATTAAATTAGGTGCCGCTCTACGAACAAGGCTGATAAGAACAGGATCATAAAGATCGATTGCTCCATCACCTGCTGTAGATGAGGATGCATTCATAGCATTGGCCGCTTGATCTTCTAAAAGAAGACTAGTAGGATTTCGATATCCGGCTGAAGAATTCGAGCGAGAATCAATTTCCTGGTTCTCAAGAAGTTGTGCTACAACTGCGCGTCTGTGGGAATCCTTGATCGTTGGAAGTTCTGAATGATCAAGAACAGGTGCCCATTTTTTAAGTAATGCGTCTGACATATTTTTCTCCTTTGAGTATTTAATAAACTCTGATGTTATTTATAATTTCTTATTTTTTCACTATCTTGGAAATGTTCTTGACATAATGTTCCATGATAGGGCTAAAAGATTCTTCTAGATCAGAATCAGCAGAATCTAAGTCTTTCTTTGCTTCAGAAACGGTTGTTTTTGTATCGTTTTTAGATTCAAAGTACTTTTTCTTTGTGAGACCAAGTTTATCTTTGTAATCTTCTTCAGATATAAATTCAATGTTTTCTGCAAGTGATTTTAATTTTGCAATTTGAACATCAGATAATCCTTCTGTTACTGCATGTACAGCCTGCTCTTTTTTATAAGAGTTGATTTTTGCAGTTAAATCAGCATTTTCTGTGATTTTTTTGTCCAAATCGGTTTCTGCATTCTGTAGTTTCTTTGCCATTTCGTCTACCAAATCTACTTTGTCTTCTGGAATGTCAATGTAGTTTTCAACGAATAGGTTCTTTAGACCTACCATAAAGTCTTCGGCAACCTCTGCTTTTAGATTCTTTTCGATGCCAATTTTGTTTGTTTCAGTCCATTCAACAACAACGTACTCCAAATACTCGTCAACTTTGTCAACGATACTTGAAACAATTTCGTCAACCTGTTCATTAAGTTTAGTGTCGAATTGTTCTTGAAGGTCTGTTTCAATTTCTGAAACACGCGATAATACGGCTGCTTCGAAGATTGCTTTAGCGTTTGTTTTGAATTCTTCAGAAAGTTCTTCTCCAGAGAAAATAGCATCAATGTCTTCTTTCATTTTTGCATGTTTTTTCTCTTCCATTTCTTTCTCATCTTCTTTTTCGCTTTCAGCATCGTCTTCTTTCTTTTTCTCGCCTTTTTTACCTTTTTTATCAAGGTAGGCTTTCAGAGCGGCCGGCATCTCACCTTCTTCTAAGTTTTTCTTTTCAAGGTCTTCAACCTTGTCTTTTACTTGTTCTGTCATGATGCTCTCTCCTTTTGAGTATTTGGGGGTTTGCTAATATCTATTTATAATATTTTTATAGTTTATTGATGAAGTTTTCGAAAATTTTAAGTTTAACTTTGTCTAAATTTTTAGAACTAGTTTTCTTAATTAATGTTTTAGATTCTTCAATATTTTGTTCTGACCAACGCCCGTTAACAAACACCCATTCTTTGTTTTCCATAATACCATGTACAAATGCGTTCGGTGCTGATGGGTCCGCAACAATATCGGCGGCTGTAGCAAGATAAAAATCATCCTGCACTACATTGTAACCCTCTTTATTTTGTGTAAGAGAACCAAGCCCTCTTGTGGATACACCAACCATGGCGCCTTCACCAATTAGATTTTTTACAATGTTCCCATATGGGGTGTCCATAATCTTCGCTTTACCAATAAAATTGTTGCCATCTTGGCGCAATTCTTTAATCATGTGCGATACACGTTCAAGATTAATTGTAGGACCTTCTGGATGCCCTAGTTCACCATACGCACGATTTTTATTTACATATTCGTTTACATAACGGGTTGCTTCACGCTTTAAAATTTCCATTGGATAAATTCGTTTGTTACGATTTGGCTCTTCAGCCATCATAAAAATACCTTCAATAAAAAGTTCTTTCTTACCGGCTTCTGTAGCCTCGGTAACAAATTTAACTTCTTCGTTAATTTCTGAAATTAATCTCATGGAGATTCTCCGTCATCTGTTGTCTCGCGGCTTGTAAAGCCTGCGGTTTTCTTACCTTCAACAATGATTGTATATCCTGCACCAGCAACACTACCAAATGTAGACAAGTAAATATCACCATTTGTATTTGCTAAAGTGTTTGTGAGTGGCGCAGTTAAATTAGTTGCAAGGTCTACCGTACCGGTACCAGATAGATATACAATTGTGTTTGGTGTATCACCAGACCACATAAGTTTTACTTTGGTGTTTGCACCTGCAATAGACCAAGAAATTTTATTAATGTTTACTCTCTGATTAGTAAGTGCGCTGTTTGCCGCGGCAGTTAATCCCGATACATCAACCTTGAGAACATTAGTCTCGCCTGTACCATCAGATTCATTTGTAAATTTATATGCCCATGCTGTCGCATGATCTTTTAGTTTTTGTGAGGTTACTGTATCTGCCATTTGATTACTCCTCGATTAGTGAGAGAGCAAACTGAAGAATTTTGTCTGAATCTTTTTCAAAGTTTTCTAAAAAGATTTTTTGATTTTCTTCTGTAAGTGAATCATACAAAGCAATCAAAGCGTCTTGATTTTTTTCTTCTTTGATTTTTGTTTTGATAGCCGCATATGCTTTTTCACCAAATGCTTGTTTGTTGTTTAGACGATCCGCAGGGCGCGCACCGCTACCAGATTTAACACCCGCTGGACCTACTTCTTCTGGACCAACGTCCTCAAGGTCTCCGGGATCTTTCATCTGCGCCATATAAGTAGTCTTAGCGAGTTTAGTTTTAAGACCCACGGTCTTATCCTCGTCTAGACTGAAAAGAAAACTTTTAAAGGTCTTCATCTATATTTTCCTCTTCTGTACTTAATTCCGAATCGTTTGTTGTAGATTCTTCTTGGTTATTAAAAATTTGGTTGGCAACCTGCATTTTTTTCAAAAACATTGCATCATCTACTTTCTGCTGAATAGCATTGTAAATGCTGTCTTTAAAATCTGTAGGTTTCGCGCTTAATGCGGCATCTATTGCCGCCTGAATATGTTCACTCATAATGATTCTCCTTTGTTAGTATTTATAAAATCCAACATTTTTGGTGCTATTTGCTGATTAAAAACGTGCTGTTATTAATTCTAGTAAACTCATATTTGTATGTGTTTTGAATTAATTCTTGTAAAGCAACTGAAGTTGTTGCATACAATGAGGTAAATTTCTGCTCGTCTATACTGTCAATTACCGTATTTTCTAGTTGACTTAATAATATGGCGGTATAGTAAACTCCACCACTTTTTAAAATATTAGTTGACGTATTTCCTACCTCAACATAAACTTTATTTCCTTCATCTCCCAACAGGTGTAATTCGAAATAAAATCCTTGGGTAATTAATGCGGTGTCTGGTAAAGTTATGGTAATTGTATTTGAATTATTTTCTATCAAGAATGTTTTGTTTGAATCTGTTGATAATATTGTGGTGTTTGCTGTAATCGTTTGCAGGTGTTTATATACTGCTTGATTGTATGCCGTATTGGCTTGAGTATAAGCCGCATTGGCAACATCGTAAGAATTGTTGGCTTTATCAAAAGCACCGTTAGCAGTTGATCTTGCAAAAGGATCAATTTGTGTATCTGATACAATTGTGTTTGCATATGTCCATGCCGCATTCGCTACATCAAATGCGTTGTTAGCCTTATCAAATGCTCCGTTCGCTGTGCTACGCGCAAGAGGATCAATCTGCGTATCAGAAACTATAGTGTTTGCATAATTGTATGCCGCTTGTGCTAATGATGTTGCTGAGTTAGCACTAGACCAAGCAGAGTTTGCTGTGGTCCAAATTAAATCTGTTGTGGTGTTAACTGCATAGCCAATAAGATTTGCGCCACCACTATTTGCTTGTGCATATGCGGCATTGGCAGTTGCCCATGCACCATTTGCGGTATCTCTTGCAACGCTATCGGTTGAAGAAATGCCTAAGTATGAAATAGGTCTGTTTTCCCAAAGATTATTATTTGAATTGTAAACAATGATGTGTGCATTTGCAAGTGCAACATTATGATCAATGTTTACATCATGAATTTCGCTTAGTTCATATCCATTCTGTGGCCTGACATAAATTTCGCCTTGCCCTTGATTTGATCGTTCAACAATACCAATAAAAACCATATGATTTGGCGCATATGGTTTGATGTTCGTTAAATTTCCTGCCGTGTTTGCTAGATAAAGTGCATCGCCTTCGTTATATACTTGAGTATCAATACCAACAAGTTGCCCTTGTGTAATAACAATACCGCTACCGCCTTGATGAATCGTATCGCTATAAACAAGCCCTAGAGTTTTTGCAGAAGTAGTATCACTAGTATTGTTGGCAAGTTTTACTGATGCTTTATTGCCGGTTGCGCCAAACAAATAAACTGCTTGACCTTTTGTAATGGTAAAGTTTTCTGCATTTTTTACTTCAGCATAAACATGCGTAACATCAGTCTGATTAAATCCTGGAACTGTTACCGTGACTGTATTGCCTGTGCTTGTTGCTGTTACTCCATCACCAACAAAATTAACATTTGTGGCGTTTGAAGATATTGTTGTACCTTCATCTTTGAATGTTAT
>SXGQ01732717.1_pt1 | contig 19336 bp, 20 predicted proteins | sample 3178371 | NCBI WGS metagenome assembly SXGQ01 (sample SAMN11356859, study PRJNA531348) | freshwater metagenome | isolation source: freshwater sample F1-20 | place: China: Fuxian Lake, Yuxi | collected 2017-12-25 | reverse complement strand
ACTTCAAATTGGTATTACTTCAAATTGGTATTACTTCAAATTGGTATTACTTCAAATTGGTATTACTTCAAATTGGTATTACTTCAAATTGGTATTACTTCAAATTGGTATTACTTCAAATTGGTATTACTTCAATATAACATTGGCAGTATGGCATCCCACGGTCAGGTGCATATTGTGTATAGCTTCCAAACCCTATATGGGTTAAAAACGTCGATAGACCATTCATCTCCGAGATACGATTAAACTCTCCCATTTGATACAAAGCGGGGGGTTGTCCGTTATCTTTCATAATTAAGTTAAAAGTGCCGTGACAGTTGACTCCACGATAAGAATTAAGACCCACTGATGGATTATATAATGCATCTATTTCAAAAGTAGTCACCATCCAGCAGGAGGCGTTTGGATAGTAGTTTGAACCTATAGAAGGTATTCGGGCGAAGTTCATTGTCCTATGATATAAGTGATTGGCGAACCCATAAAAACCTGGGGATGGCGTGTCGTTTGCTGGTATAACATTAGTCAGATTAGACAACTCCGTATCGTAAGACCCCGTTGGATATGTATGAAAATTATTAAAGTCTAAAATGGGTAGATGAAAATACGCCCCTAAATTGACATTATTAGGCGTTATTTGTGCTTTAATTGTTCCTCTTACTCTATTTGTAATAAGAGATATAGCATTACCCACATTAAAAACAACCTTTGGAACTGCATTTCCGCCGTTATAATAAGTAAAGGTGCGACGGTCTATTGAACCTGCAGAACTTGATATTGTGAGATTTCCACTTGAACCTGATATACTAATACTGCTTCCTGCGGTTAATGATTTTACATTATATCCATCAATTGTTGCATTATAAATTGTTTTTGCGTTCATATCTAAATGTTGTGTTGCTCTTGTAGCGTTAACAAAATGAGGTGGACCTAATGCCACTAAATCGTTATTCATAATCTGTGCTAAGGTTGGAATGGCTCCTGATCCTCCTCCTCCTGCCAAATTTATTGATGTATGAAAATGAGACAAAGTTGTATCGCCCGTGTATAAACTGAAACTATGCCCCGATGTCGAACCTGTTGCGGTTTGAATAAAAAACGGTTCTAATTGTATCTTGCTATATTGTGTGAATTCGCTTATATCATAAGAATTGGCTGGAAGAGGGATTAAAATGCTATACAATTGAAGTTGGTTTGCTGTCAAAGTTGTTTTGTCGTTTGTGCCGTCATATATACAATTTTTAAAAACGCCTGTAAATTTATAATTAATATCATTTTGTGACCTGCTTGTGATTTGCCTAATTTGCGCCATCCCGAACATAGAGTCTATAATATCAAGTTGGAATGTAACGCTGGTTGTGCCTGTTATATTTAAAGTTTGATTAAAAGCAAAGATGTAATCCTGAGTGATGACTGGCCCTCCACCGAAAGTTATATCGACTGCATTTCCGATCGTTGAACCCAAATGATTTTTTAAAGTGAGTCTAAGCGTTAACGGTTCGCCGCCACCCATTCCTGCCGCCACGGTTAATTGATTAATAACAACGCTATTTATAGTGAAATTACATTCATTCGCTGGAATTATAAAGGATTTTGATTTCATTGAAAAATAATAAGTTGTGTTATTGTTTCCACTGTATAAGGAGGTTTTATCAATTAAAAAATCAGTTCCAACTGCTCTTTCTGCTACGTGATATAATTTACAAAATATAGAAGATGCCTGATTTGAAACAAGAAGACCATACAAGTTGGCCTCATAGGTCCCCTGTAAAATTACATTAGTATTATAATCGATATAAGGGCTTTTGAATTGACATAGCGGGTAAGCTGTGCTATGATTAAAATTATTTCTTAATATAAAAGCCGATGCTGTGCTTGTATACGTTGTTGTCATTGTTAGGAGGCTATTGGTATTAGTTAGATTTGTTGGATTATTTAACATGAAGATTGCTCCCGACCCACTTGCTCCTGTTATACCTCCTCCGCCGACTGCTGATCCATTGAAAAATAATTGATTATTAGCGTTTAAATATAGACTATTTGCGGTTGCTCCCGTCCAGTTGGTTTGGAGTGTTAGGCTTGGCGTCGTGACGTTGTTATGATTGATGCGGGTTACGAGGGCTTCGCCTTGTTTGGCGACTTTGATTCCGTTCGCCAAAAATTGATGGTCAACTAAAAGTTTGCTTGTTGTATCATAATTACTTGGCACATCATTACCCGCTATCTGAACTTGGCTTGTCCCTGCAGTTGGATCCGAATAAATTGAGAGGGCATCATGGGCGTTCGATTGTAGGCCACCCGAACCCATACGTAGCCTCATTTTACCGTTGGTGCATGTGTTGCTGATTCGAAGTTGGCTGTTATTGGCTCCTGCTCCTGCTATTAATTCAACATCGTTGTTGCTTAGTTTGAGAGCGTTGACTTTATCCATCGCATCAGTTAAAGCCCAATTAATCAATGTTGCTGAAATGTTATTGTTACGTAGCAGGATTTCACCGTTAAATGTTTGTTGGCGGATACTACCGAGCAAGGTTGTCTCACTGATGTCGCCCTTAGCGATGAAGGTCTGCACCTTTGGTAGAATATCAATATCGACCGTTGCGTCATAAACGCTATACCCTTTCATTTTTGGTGTCGTTATTGTTTCAACATCGCCGTTTTTTGTTGCGACACCTTTCATAGCCCATAAATCACTATAAACATAATTTGGAGTAGCACTTGTTAAAATTGAACTTGCTACCCATAGTGGAAGGCCAGATGTTGATATAGTTGATGCATAGTTGGCATAAGTAAAGGCGGCGCTGGTTGATAATTCCGTAAATCTTGCGTCTGCTATTAGCATATTACCTCTCAGTTGTGTTTCTGTATTTTTAGTGACATCTCGCTTACCTATCTTGATGACGGTGTTTGTTTGTCCGACTTCTGGTGTGTCTTCACTCCCTATAAGAATTTGTGCACCCTTGTTGCCTATTTTGATATTCGGGCTTGTTTGCACTCCCATTCCTCCATAACCTGTAATCTCTATATCTGCCCCGCCTCTAATGCTGTTCAAATATCCTGTAGTCTCAACCATTCCATTTGGGGCTGATATTATAATTTGATTGTCTGTATTTTCTCCTTGGGTTGCTTGGTTTGTGCTGTCGTTGATCATTGATATTTGGTTTACTCCCGTAGTCATGTAAATACGACGTTTCTCGCGATCAGCGATGCTGACTTGGAAGTCTGATGCAACTTTAGGTGCCGTGTTGCTTCCAACGACGCTCGATACATATCGGGTCTTGCCATCTACGCTATCAATCGCTGTTTTCAATACAGAGTTTCGGTTATCATTTGTGAGGACGCTTGGCTCTGTCAGGGCGGTTGTATCAATTTGAGCGAGTTTTGTTTGGAGTGCTGTAATTGCCGTCTTGAGTTCCTGATTCTTGTTGTTGTTATCGACGATCCATTCGGACGAGAGCCCTGATGTATTAAGATATTGCACGAGGAGTTTCAATTCATCGACCTCTTGTTGCTCGAATTGGTCTTCGAGCACTAATTCCTGAATGTAATCCTCAAATCGTCGCCCTTTTATCGTCAAAGATTGTGTATTGATTGCTTGAATATCGGTTATACCTGCGAGGTTTGCTTTTAGATAACCACCAACGCCCGACATATTTAGGTATGAATGTATATATAATAGATGATAAAAAATATTTTGTAGTTTTTTATATATACGTTATATATATAAACGATAGAATGTCATTCAACGAAAACGATGCAAGGCATAGTCTACCTTCGGTCAAAATGACAAAGCATTTCATCGGGGTCAGCGACAGCGACGGTGATTCCTTTGGGACTGATGGCCACAACCCAGGCAACTTTACTGTCCAATTTCTAAATCCCAATCTGACGAATGTTAGCTCCCCCAATGATAGCACTAAAACTACCCTACACCCTATATCGATGTCCGTCGACGTCCTTTACGATAACGTTAGTGTTAATTTCTCGAATAACCGTTTCCGCGTCCGCTCGACCACAGGTAACTTGCTCTCGCAGGGGGGCATTCGAGAGAAGGGGACCGACCCGTCCGCCCTCGCAACTTATGATCCCGCCACTTTCCCCGTCGTTACCATCACCAGCGGTATATATAGAACTGGTGCTGAGTTGGCCGCCGCCGTCTTGTCCGCCCTCAACACCGCTGCCATTTCTTGGTTTGGCGGTAATCAGATTGCGTGGACAAATACAACATTCGACGCGAATACGGGTCGTATGGTGTTTCGGTATGCTACGGCCGCCCCCGCAGGAACACCCCAGCTTTGGATTGAAAGCGTTTATCAGGATTCGGTGAATGGTATAGTTTATGACTCCTCTCGTGTTTTAGGCATAACTGGCGCTGTTGCTGGGCCAAACGGTTTCGCCTTTTATACCGACGGTGCTCTCATCTTGCCGTATGTCACAACCCAGGGAGCAGGTCTGGGTGTTTCTGGCCAGTCCATCGTTGATCTTCAAACCATCGATGTCGTCCAGCTCCGTTGCCCCCAGATCGCCAAGCGATATTTCCGCAAACAAGGAAATCATCTGGTCCCTGGACGCAACCCTCTTTCATTCGTCCCTATTCTCTTTGAGTTGCCTCTCGACACGGCTATTGGTGGAACCTTCTACTGGCTTCCCCAAGATGACCGTTACAGTCAGGAAATTTCAAGCGATTATTCAACTATGACGCTCACTCTGACTGACAAAGAGGGTAAGGTTATCCCGTTCAACAATAACGCCGAATTCAACTTCCAGTTTTATATTGAGCGTGAGATTCATGTTACTTCGAACGCTGAACGCATTAAGGCGATGGCTGAGTATAACCGTTTCAAGTCGTTTTAGAGGGCGTTGCGCCGCCTACCACGCTTTTTTATTAGAGGAGTAGAAGGGTGACCGTAAGAGGGTCATTAAGCAGACGGTAAACGCATACGTATCCTAAGTATATCGAATAATAGGCGATATAGCCTCCTGCGCGGAGGATAAAATAAGGAAGCATTATTATATAATTATGGTGATATAATAATGGATTTACCGACGACTCGTTTCGATCGAGTGACCTCGGGGTTATGAGCCCCGCGCGCTTGCCTCTGCGCCACGTCGGTTTAGGTTGCTTTTTTTGGGTGGAGGACTTATTATTCAGGAGTGGCCGCAACTTCACCACCCCCAATATACCTAAATATAATAATTTTCAACATTTGTGCGATTTACGCAATTGGATATATTTTATAATGGCTTCCAGAAATTCCTTTTCAAATTTCAGGTTCTGTTTTTCATCTTCATACATCTTACGTGACTTCGTATATTCCCCATTTATAATGTTGGACTCCGTGGTCTGCGTCCGTTCTTCGCCCTGATATTGATTTACGTATTTCGTCGCATTCGCGATTTCATTTCGCAATCCCGAGAGAATTCCACGCACGCGCTTTAAGTTCTTTTCGACGGATGTGTGCTTCTTTTGAATGGTGGTTATGAATACGTTAAGGACGCGTTCTTGTTTATCCATATCGTCACGTAGTTTCTTGGCGAACTGTTCGACACGATTAGACGGTGTAGGTGTCGTCACGGACGAGGCTGGGGTTGAGCGTGGGGAGGTCGGGATAGGTCGCGGTGGCGATGGGGGCGATAACGGGGCTACTTGGCGGATTGACGCTCCGCTCAATACGAACGGCTTCTGCCGTTCCAGTAGGTTTGGGGGTGCTGGGCTCGGGCTCGGGACTGGGCGCTGGACTGGGCTCGGGCGTGGACTCGGGCTTCGTTTCATTAAGTTCCGTAATCGTATGCGGTGGCTGTCGCTTGGGAGGGCAGAACCAGCGAGTAAGAACGCCAAGAGCATATAACATTTAATGTTCATTTAGATAATAAATTATGTTGTTATTTTAATTTTTTGTTTTCGCGGTATCTTCTTTGTGCTTCCATAAATTTCTGTTTATTATTGTGATAGTATTGATTAGGATAATCTTTATTATTTTCTCTCCATTCTTTTTGGTATTCGTTATATCGTTCTATGTTTTCATTTTTATATTCTTCTGGCGTTCTACTGGGAGTAACTTTATTAATACAATTGGTTTCTCTAATCCATTTTCCCTCACACTTCAACAGTTCGTCTTTGGAACTGCACGGACATAGTTCCAATAGTTCAATATAGCATTCTGGGTCGTCTAAACATTCGAACGATGTTAAGATTCCCTTTTCAACCGCCCCATTTTTCCATCTTTTATAGTCTGAACGATGTTGGGACAACCGCTGACACAACCGCGGTCTCGTCGTGCTACCGACATACACCTTCCCATTTCCAACAATCTTATAAACCTTTCCGAGAGAATAATCGGGCATTATCGTTTCTTGTGGTTTATAAGATTTTATATTTAAATCAATTTTATTCAACGGCACCCAAAGGTGACCTTGGGCATCGGAAGTGCCGTAATGCTAACATTCGGGTTAGGGCATATCACAGGCAGAACCTTCTTGACGAGGTTGATCGCGGGGCGAAGGTTGACGCGTTTCGCGTCGGGGGTTTCAAAGGAGTTCTCCGCAGGAGTAGGAGCGGAGCGAAGCGAAGCGTTCTTCATTTGGTTATACTAAATGTGGAGATTTTATTTGTGGAATAGTTCATGGTAGATTTCCACCCAATGCAACGGGCAGTCTTTTTCTTGCGTCTTGCGCCATAGCCAGAACTCTAAATGCGACATCGTGTTATATAGTAAGCCGATATTTTTTAAATATGTTATTTATGGCTCGTTGCTGGTTCATCGTAAAAAAACCTGTGCGGACATAGCTGTCCCTGATACCATATACCGTGTTGCTATTAAAGGTATACGGATGGCGGTCATCGTATATCCAGTCGAGGATGGCGGATAATTGGCGGTCGGTGGTCATTCGGGGCGGTCGGGTTTCCTAAAGTATGTATAGAATAAAATCCCGAGGTTTGGACGCAATTTATTCTATACACGTCGATTTATGAAAGATAAGGAAACAAAATCGTCACCTGCAACTTTTTATGAAAGTTAAGGAAAAAAATCGTCACCCACCCGATAATATGGTCTGGGTGACGATTTTATACGATAAGTTATGGTGTCGATTGGGTGACGAAGGTGACGAAAGGTGACGATTTTTGGCTTATCCAAACATTATTTTATATATTTTCTACGGCCTATAGGGAAGTTTACATAAGCCTTCCAAATCGTCACCTTCGTCACCAAATCGTCACCCTATACTCGATATTCTACATTTTAGATAATAAAATCGTCACCCAGACGATATTATGGTCTCATAATTATTCTTTAAGAGCAATCCCACGAAAACCCTTGAATTGCTTACCTCCTTCTTTATGAATGCCTTCGCGGATCTTAGAATTCATTCCAAGTATTTCTATCTTTAGTTTTTTAAGAGAACAACCCCACTCAGCCGCCAAATCACGCATATCCTCATTTGAGGTGAAGTCATTATCGCTTCCTGTAAGATTGAATGCTGTTATAATACGCTCGTCTAGTTGAATATCCTTTTCTCCTTCAATAGCCGATTTTTGAACCATAACAGGTGTGTCGGTATAATTATCAATCAATAACCGAACCAACGCATCAGCCCATTTATGGCTCTTTACATCTGTGCGAAGATTAGGATCCGCGACCTTAAACCGATTCTTACGATATTCATAAAGTTCTGCATTTCCTTCCGCCTCCGCAAGTCTATCATCTATGAACTCCTGTGATTTGAATTGAGTGGTAGATGTTAATTGAACACATTTTTCCAATACATCGTCGGAGGTATACGCTGGTAAATCATTTACCATGAACACAGTCGAACTTTGGATATTGAAAGTCATGGCGTCCTTATAATTCTTACGACCCTCGATCTGGTCTCCACCTGAATTGATAGACTTGATTAGTTTGCTATTAATCTTCATACCCTTATTCTTCATATCCAACGGAAACTCTTGGACGAGCATTAACCGAACGGTTTGGAAATCAACCAGCCAACCGTTCTCTTTGGCTGCGTCAGTTCCACTTCGTTCGCGTTGAACGAGGAAGTTTGTGCTTTCAGCCTGTCTGATATAAGCGCCAAATGCTGACATCAACCAATCATTCGTAACACCCTTCGAACAGTCTCGGTTTGTTATGATAGTAGCAAACAGCTTATCTGTTATTTCACCTGCAATAGCACGGGAGAGGAATGTGATCCAACGAGCAGAGTTCTCTTCACCCATACTCGCAACGAATACTCGATCATAACATTCCTTTTTAAAAGCCTCATCAACCGACCTCGGGAAATTACGATGTATCTTCGTAAGCGAATAAACTGGATTGGTTTTTAGTTCTTGACTTGTCCACTCGTAGAACGCGCGACGACGGAAGTCATAAACACCATCATTAAAACATATCTTACCAAGTGTAGTGATATGGAGTTTCTGGTAAAACTCTGGGTCTGGATTACAAATGATTTTGTCTTCCGTAAGAGTAGCAACTGATCGAACATTCTTAAGAATATCACAGTAGAATACTTCGGTAGTTACAGTCTTTCCTTTCATTTCTACAAGGGTGCGTTTTTTCATTTTGAGGGCGATGATTGCCGTGCGTAATGCAGATTGAAATGATTTCGTATCGTTCGACCAGATGTTTCCTTCTTTATGGAATAACTGTCCTTGTGAATATACATAATTGGAACGAAGTCGCCTATAAGCAATCAGACTAAACTCTTCATCTGTATTACCATACTCGGTTATCGGTTGCGTAGGGGAAAAAACCTCCTGTGCGAGAGCTTGACGACTGGCTTCACGCATCTCCTCCGTGATCGCCGAACCTTCTGGAAAACGCATATCTTCTGGAAACTTTGCATCATCGTATTTCAATATCCAGTCGTCTACCTTGTTCTCATCGTAGCTCTTGTCCTTGCGACTGAATTCGTGGATAATATCACGCAACTCTGCGTCGGTTTTCGTATCACGGTATTTGCGGATAAGCATACAGCAGTAAGACGCCCATGTTTGGAATGGTCCAGCCTTCTCGTCGGGGATAGATTCGATGAATGCGGATATGTCGCCAGAACGCGAAGCGTTGCCGAGGCGTGGCTTCGGAGAAATCGAAGATGTTGGCGTGGCCTTGCGGGACATAAGTGTCATAATCGTTTCATTACTGGTATTCGCTGATACCATAGGAAAGTCCTTACATCTAACGGATATTTTAGATTTGTTGATGTTGGCGATATCGATGATTGAAATCTCATCGCCAGTCACGCGAAATTCATGCGTTATTTCGTATACCTTATTTCCAGGTTTGCGTGATCCGAGGAGTTGCCAATTGGTTCCGCCATTGGTAATGCCTTCATCTAAAACACCGTCCCACGAATTAATGAGTGGCAGATGTTCTAATGTCTGGGGCAACAAATCGAGCATAACTGCACGGAGTGCTTTCTGAATGATACGCGGGACACGGATCGAGAAGAAGATATGAATGCCGTCCTTTGTCTTCTCGTCCAGCATATTCACGGCGGACTTATGCGACACGTAGATTTCGTAGGTCGGGACTACACCGTCCACCATCTCGGAAAGATGCTCCGCATACAACTCGATAATGCTCACGATATCGTTTTCGTTATGCTGACGGTCTTCCACCTCTGGTGCGTAGTGGAAATCCAAATCCACGACCAGCGGACCATCGGCGTATTGTTTTTCGGTAAGGTATTCTTGTTTTCCAGACTGAATATGCTTTGAGTAAAGTTGCCAAAATTCGGCGTAGTCTTCATCAGGTATGTTATAAACACCACCAAACACCCCGAGGGTTTTGTCACCTATTCTGGTGTGGGTGTAAGCACCGCCAGCGGCGGCTTTGTGAGCGGAAAGGAAATCGGCGAGGGAGGACATCGGCGGAGGTTCTTGTATATATAGAATAAAGATAATTATTTAAATCAATTTATTCTATATTTCCTAAATATCCGGACTTCCAAAAAAAAGTCCCGATATTCCATTGGTTAGTTGGCCGCCGCCGCCGCCGCCTCCGCCTCCAACTTTGCCGCTCGCTTCTTGTAGTAGTGGGCAAGGGCGCGGTCGATTGCTTTCTGCCTGAAAGCAGGGTCATTTGCGTATTTGCGTTGCTTATAAAAGTTGTCGTATACCCGCCACTTCTCTTGCCTGGTAAGTTTGGGGAGTTCTTCGGTAGTTATCGTAGTTGTCGATTCCATCGCTGTTTTCCTAAAGTATATAGAGAAAAACATTTATATCAATTTTATTTTAAAATCCTAATCACCACAACAACTCCCTCGCCAAATTATTCGCTGACCATTTATCGTCACGCCAATCACCCTTTATTGCCGCACTCCGAGCGAGGTAACTTTTCCGCCGGGCTTCGTCACCGTGCTTAGTATAGTCTGCAAGGGTTGAACCGATGTGAACGGCGCGACCAGGCACACCGCCAACGGTAGCGACGCGGATTAGATATTTCTTATCTGCGCGCGGAGATGGCTCGATTGTAGCTTTGGCGGAGCCACGGTATTTCTCAAATCGGCGCTTGACCTCGGCTGGGTCGCTAATCTTCACTAAATCACTTAATTTCATTTATATATAATGAGATTAAAATCACCCACCGCCCTCCATACTCATCCAGTCCCACGAGCGCCACCAACGGGCAAATCTTTTTTTTATGATGTAAAGCGACATAGTATGTTTTACATTATAATGAGGAAAAAATTGAAATGGTTTTCCAACTTATCGGCGGATGACAGCAACAAAGCAAAGACAGACACGATGACGACGAAAATGACGAAAGCACAACTCCAAGACAGAGTGAAAGAATTAGAGCGCCATCTTCGGACTCTTGAAAACAAAACTTGTGGCTTAGAATCTCAAATAGCCGCATTTCAGGAAAAGAATGAACGATACGAATCATATAAACGGTATCTGGAAAAAGAAAATCGTGAACTGAAAATAAAGAATGGATTACTTGGAGGTAACGTCAATCACGAAAAGTTTCGCGAAGAGCACGGCTGCGCCCAACAATAAATGAAACCTTACGAAAAGAATTCCAACGCTGCTCTTCGCATCAATTCCTGCGGAGTAGGTAAGGACCGCCCCTCGGGCCTCGTCTTATTTTTAATATCAAACTTACAACCGCGCCCGATGGAATTGGACGCAGGAGGAGACTCTTGTCGTTCTGGTTCTGGATCGGGTTGCTCGTCTTGGATTGCCTCGACGAGAGATTGAAAGGCAACTGCATTCTTGGGTTCTTTGTATATTTTAATTTTCATATACGCTTGTTTCTTACCACCCTTGCCCTTCTTCGGGGGCAACTCAGCCTCCTCCTCGTCGCTATCCTCGTCGCTACTAACAGGTGGTAAACACTTCTTCTTTGCGGGTTTTTTGCGGGACATAGCCACGAGATCAGGAACATCAGGGACAACATGGAGTGTAGGCTCGGGTGCGGGGGGCTCGGGGACAGGCGCGGGTGCAGGTGCGGGAACGGGTGCAGGAGCAGGAGCAGGAGCAGGAGGTTCAGGCTCCTTCACGGAGGCGGGTGTCTCCTTCTTCTTGGCGGCGGCCTTCGCGGCCTTGGTCTCACGTGCCTTCTGGAGGCGCTCGAGTAGAATCTTCTTCTCGTCAGCTGAAATAACCATCGTTCGTTTATATATGTTCGAGAGATTATAATTCTTTTGATTTATTCCTAAATAAGTATAATCCTATTTTTTGTTGGGCTCGTGCTTCGCGTATACCAACGACGCGATCGCGACGGAATGCCCCATCTTCCCCGCAAGTTCCGCCTTCTTCTTGCTCTCGTTTTCATCAACGTCGTAAAGGTCGCTAACCACGGCACGACGAATTTGCGTAGATGACACCTTCTTCCCCATATCCGAAAAGATATCATTAAACCACTTGGTATATGTAGTGCGCGAGATACACTTATCGACGTCGTGACGGTCAGGCATAAACCACCCATTAGGCGACATTCTCTCGAACACCGACATATACTTCGCCAATTCTCTCGCAACATCGCCACCAAGGTCAATCACTTTGACGCCGTATTCCTTCTTCGTTTTGTATTCATTCAAAAACAACTTTGCTGAACCACCCGATACCGAAATATAATTTATGTCGGCAGATTGCTTCTCGGGTAGGTCCGCTGACTTGTAAATCTTCGCACAGGCGAGGTCGTTGCGGAGAGGTGTCTCCAAATGGATCAGCAACATAAAATATTGGAGTAACTGCTTCAACTCACTATACGTGTCAATCGCGCTCACCGATGCAGGTAACTTCCCGCGTAACTTAGATAACACCTCGCGGAGTTCCTCGACCGACATCCAGTTTGCTTTTTGTTTATCATTCATCGTATTCTTGGAATAGTCGTCGTGGACGTCGTTGGCATACTCCGCCATAACCATATCCAGTTGCTTACCATATTTATCGGGTAGGTCAAACATATCGGTCCATACTTTCAATACGGCCGCGCGATTCTTTTTGGTGTGCGTGGAGGCAGAACCATCGATGACTTCGAGTATCTTGGTCCAGTTGCTAACAATCCACTTCCCGTTGTCGTCCTCGTCCTTAGGCAACCCAATCTCTCGGCGTATACCATTTATAACTGACTGATATGTAATCAAAGTCTTCTCACTCAACTCGGTCTTCTTTGCTTTCGGCATCGTATATATTGCCTAAATATAATAATATTATTCCGTTTTCGGTAAAACAACGACATCGTCGTCCTTGAATGTAATCTCTCGGTCGAAGCCGAGGCGCAACCATTTCATACGGTCATACCATATCATCAGGAATGATCCGACAGGTTCATCATCGAGCATATTCAGGCACTCAACGAAGTTCTCTTTCTTACCGCCAAAGAGGGACGAGAACTCATCAAAAAGCGACATCGTAGTCCCGCGGTCTTTGGAGGGGAACAGAAGCACCATATTTGTATTCGTGCGTAAAGGCTTGGAGATACCGCGGAAGTGTTGCGAGAGAATGAAAAGGTTGGTGAAATCGTGGCGGTGGCGAATGGCCCATCGGGTGAATTCTTTCCCCTGTTTACTATTGCTCGACGATATAAGTGGTGAACCAAGCGAATCGTCGATGACTATCGATGCACGAGGCGGGTGGTGGAAATTAAATGTGCGAATCATTTCTTTTACATCAGTATCGTCTTCCAATATCCCGCTTTCGATCAGGATATTTATTTCGTCTTCGTCCATTTTCGTCTCGTCCTGCAGGTATCTCTCGAACAAGTCAAATATAAACTTTGTCTCCTTCCATTCTTGGATACTCGCATGGATCTCATCAATAATCGAATTAAATGATTTAATTGTCAATTCATCGTGGAACTTGATGTTGTCTGGAAATCTCTCGGCGAAGTCCTGAACCTTGCTGTCGTGAGTTGGCGAAATCCAATAAACAATATTATTATCCTTCATCAGCGAATCTTTTTCAATCTCCAGTATTCGCAACATAGCATTCGTCTTACCTGCACCACGGACACCACAAAGCAACCCGAAAAAGAATGAGTTTTCACCAGTCAGGTTATAGTCAGGAAAATCATAACCCTTCTTCCCTTTGATTAACTTATTGACATATTTAGACACCTTTTTCAAATGTATCGGCATATTTAATAATCTATATATATTATAAGATTATAATATTTCACGAAGAAATGGCATCGAAGCCTAAGAAGGTAAAGAAGACTAAACCCCCTCGCAAAGCGCAACCGCTTCCTCGCTCAGTCCAAGCACTTCTAAAATATTTGGGAGGTAGTGACGTCAGGGTAGGAGGTGGAGCGAGAGGCGGACAACCAGCACAACTCGCACCCACCTCGATCAACATCGCCGTATCGCAACAACAAGCACAACAACAGTCACAGACACAGCAGAGCGTCCGTGCACGTGTAGCGCCCAAAGGCGAACCCATAGGCAAGTCGCCACTTTCAGCAGTCATACCACAGCAACCCGTTATCATTCAACAAACACCAGCGTCTACGGCAGAGACAGACCGCAAAATACTTGCACAGGCAAGAGAAGCAGAAGCGTCGCAGACGGCAATCAACCGTAAGTTTGGGCTTTTAGAAGCGGACGCAAGACAGTTCCGCCAAGCCGCCGCGACAGCCTACCAGGATATTAAGCGAGATATAAATCAACGCCTCCCTGGCGATGCGAATATTTTTGATGCAAGGAACATAGCTGGGCGGTTTAGCACGGGAACGACGCCACGCCCAGTTTTAGAAGAACCTCAGTTTCGAGGTATGAGCTTCGGTGCTCGGGCAGGAGGCGGTCCAGCTCAACCATTCGAAGCGGAAGGATTATTGGTGAGGGAAGTATTTAGGGGAGCCCGTGAAGAAGAGGAATCAAGTGGATTAGCCGAGTATTTAGGCGGTCAGTATATTCAAAATGTGAGTAGTCCAGAGATGACGGCGATCGAGCGTCCGAGGAGGGGACGACCTCGTAAGACAGAAGCGGAGAAAGTGGTTAAAGCACCACGGGCTAAAAGGACTACCAAAATACCAGCAAGTGATGTATCGAGTCTTTTAGAGCAACAAGGCCCGAGCTCTATCGCTGGTTTCAATCCAGGACTGGTAGAAAACCCATTTAAGGGGCCCACAAGAACTATTTTGGTGAAGAAGAAAAAAGAGGTATCGACCACGGGTGCACCAGACATGGCGACGCAGATAGCGATGTTGACAGGTGGTGGTGGAGCCGCCGCCCCGCAAAGCCAAGGTCGAAACATCGCCGACCTTTTAGGAATCGGCAGAAAGAAGTAAAAAAAAAGATCTTTAGGTAATATATACGATACGAAGCGTAGCGAAGTAGCGAAGTTAATGTTCTGCGAGACTGAAAGAGAGATTGCCCTTTATGATTTACTCACCGAGAGATTCCCAAATAAGCACCCACAGCTTCTCCAGCTAATCGCGTGGTGTGGAATCAATCGCCCCGAGAGATTGGAGGAGATTTTTGAGAAGCATAAGGACGACGGCGAAGGGCTAATCGATTTAGCCGATTTTGATATTAAGGCATTATGCCCCCAACCACCACAAACCCAAATAACCGTCGATCATGACAATTATTAAGGATTAATTTTCTATGCCTATTATATAATATAAGTAAAACCAACATGAAAGGAGTAGGAGCTATGAAACCCGCCAATCACGGTGTAGGCAAAATGAAGCCTGGACATTATGGCGTCGGTAAGATGCATGGAAGCGATGCCGAAGGCGACAAGAAGAAAAGTATGGCCGCCTCCGCCGATTTAGCCAAATTGTTTGAAAAGAAGAAATAAGCGGATAGTCCGCGATGATTTAGAAAGAATATAATCACAAACGATTATATTTTTTTCCTCGTATATTGTATAACACGAAAACACCAAATGTCGATGGATTCTATACCCAAGGCTTTACAGTATGGTTCTGTGGCCAATTCTCAAGCGCGAGTCGTTCGCCAGAAGATCCAGCCTCTCGGAGTTTCTTCAGGAACTTCTGGAACTACCGTTCGCTTCCTCTTGCCCCAGAAGGCGATTATCGATATGCGCTCTCTTAGCTTCCACTATGATTACCGTATTAATGGTTTGACTGTCGACGCTGCTAACTTTAGCAACGCCCAGTTCCCCCCCACATACCAGCATTGGAGCTCTGTCAAGATGTTTGTTTCTGGAGCCTCCGCCGCAGGTTCCCAGTGCAACCACTACGACATGGTTCATCACGCTATGCTTAAGGCGTCTGCAGGTGAGGACTATTGTTACTCCCGTTTGAACAACGCTTACGACAGTATCCTCGTGTCCCCCGCCGCTGAGAACCCTGGTGCTACCAGCAAGACCCTTCGTGCTACCTTCGACGACCTCCTGTTGTTCCGTTCCAAGAACTACTGCTATGATTCCTCTCTCTTCGGCAACCTGGAAATCGAGTTGACCTTCAATAACAAGAATATTCTCAAGGTCGCTGGTGCTGGAAACAAAGGCGCCAACGCTGGTGCACTCGCCATTACATACGGTGAGGTCAACCACGAGTTCCTGAATATCGTTCTCGCCGTCGATACCGTCGTCAGCATCTCCCCCTTGTATGTGTCCCTGCTCTCCGAGCGTCTCCAAGTTGCTCAGCCGATCCGTATGCCCTTCAGCGAAATCCGCTCCGTCCTCGCCTCCAACACAGGCTCCAACAGGATTACCCTCCAGTCTTCATGCGTCGACGCTGTCTTGGTGTGCTTCACCAACCAAGACCCCAACTCTGGTTCTGCTGTCGCTGATGTTCGCCCCGTCTCAAACGTTGCTCGTTACAGGTTTAACGTGACTGACGCCGAGCAGATGAACTTTCAGCTGACCGTCGGATCCGAGGTCTTCCCTCGTCAGGCTATCGCCCGTCTTCACGAGTTGTTGGATATTACCACCAACTCCATCTACGGAAACGATGCTCGGTCGACCAACCTCCTCTACCACGGCACCACCGCCGCCGCTGGTGCTCAGACCTACCTCATCGCAAATGCTGCCGACGCCAACGCGATCAGCATCACCAAGTTCGCAGTCGGAACTGAAGGTTGGGACACGGGTATCCTCGCTGGTCTGCAAACCAACGGTGTTGCCACCGACTGCGTGGTCTCTTCCAACTCGGGCAACGCTGCTCGTCTGCTGATCGCATCTCTCCAGACTTCACAAATTGTATTCGATCCAGCAACAAGTGCGGTTTCAGTGGAGGCGTGAGGCATAAAACATATGTTAAAAAATTGAAATAGAAGCATACATTATATATAATATAACAATATACATAATGGCAACATATCAGCGTCATATAAAACTAACAGACCAAGAATATAACGAATATACTTTGGAGCGAATAAACAAATATGCGGTCAAGAGCGACGACCCGAATAAATGTTGGGGGTGGAAAGGAACTACAGAGTGTGGTGGTGGAGCAGGATTAAAATATCGTGGAAAAATGACACCAGCATACCGTCTTAGTTATATGTTACATAATAATTGTGACATCCCGAAAGGTATGTTTATACTCCATTCGTGCGATAATCGCGAATGTTGTAATCCGCTTCATTTACGAGTTGGAACACCAGCAGAAAACAGTAAGGATATGACTGACCGTAATAGAAGTGCAAAAGGCGAGAAGCACGGAATGGCGAGACTTACTAATCAGCAAGTTCGCGATATCAGAATAAAGAGCGACTTGTATACACATTCATCAATTAAGGAATTAGCAACAGAATACGGAGTTTGTCGGAACACGATTGCGAATGTTGTTAATTTTAGATACTACACCGATATTTAGCGCAATAATATTATATTGTTATAATGTATAACGATATAATGCCTGGTCTCCCGAAAAACTACGAATTCTCTCCCTTCGTGCTCAAGTCTCGTCTCCCCAAATCCAAACCAGCGTATGAATCCTACGACGAGGCACGTGGTATGCAAGGTTGGGACGCCAACGCCTACCTCAAAGTCAAGCGTGACTATGCTCTCGGCAACAAGACCTTCACCCAGGAGGCCGCATATGGTAACCTTATGGAGCGGACGAAGATGGCCGCCAAGTCATTTAACTATTCCCGCCCCGATAAGTTGAAACCATATGAAGGTGTCATTTTGGATCTGCACGATGAGAGCAATACGGTCGAAAAGCTCGACAAGATGTTTGATGTTCGTGACGGTTATAAGGTTTAAAACTCCTCCGCGCTTCGCGCTTCGTCGTGCGCCGACCCTTGGTCACGTGCTGACTGACGAGACCATAAACTCGAAAATCCTGCCCCACCCCGTCAAAATGACACCATAACCAGTCTCACGACCCTCCAACCCCTAAATATACTGTTTTAGGCATTAATATTCGTTGATTACCGCCCAATTTCGGTATTAAAAATATTTTTAATACCGAAATAGCCCATTAATCAGGCCAAATCAATACCGTTTAGGGTATTTTAGACCATATTCAGCCTATCCTGACTGATTATGGTCTCATTTTAAGGGGTCCTTTGGTCTTTTTTCATTTTACAGTCTCGTCAGTCAGCACGTGACCAAGGGTCGGCGCCACGACGACGCGCGAAGCGCGGAGGAGTTCTCCTAAAGATGCTGACGCTTCGAGCCAAACTTCTCCGCCGTCTTGTCGTATAACTCTTTCATCGTGTCGCAGATGTAAGTATGCTCTTCGTCAATCTCCCGCATTATGCGGAACTTGTCTACCTCTGCCTTATGATGTGCTTCGACGTCGGGGAAGATGACACCAATATTGCTCTCCATCTCTTTCGAGAATGCTGCAAAGTAAATGTTCTCCTGCTTCACGGGAAGCGCGTGGAGGAGGTCGAGAGATTTGCTCACGAGAACAATCTTACCCTTAAAGACTGCACATATATTGATGATGTGGCGTTTGATTGTCGCATAAGCCAACATGGCATCGACAGGATTGACGTCTCCGTTTGCCTGTCGGGCGAGGGTCTCGGCGTCCTTCGGTGCCTGTAAGGTCTGCCATAGGGAATCACAGTCGATGTAAACACACTCATTCGTAGTCAGCTTTTGGCATAGGGTCGTAACTCCCTTCACCATAACGAGACCACGAACACGAGCACGAAGACGGCGCTTGTGATACCAGTTGGAGACCCAGTCGAAAAGTAATGAGGAAGCGGGGCTACCCGCCAAGGCAGACACCCCGCTCCCGATCGCGTATAGTCCAGCTGATTCCATCTAATAGTAAATAATAACGGGTTTATAACATATCCTGATATTATTTTTTTATCGCTTAAATAGCTCCATTCTTAAACAGTAGGTCCGTAATGGTCTTCAGTTTGGCTGCCTGTGCGTCGAGTTGCTCTTGTAGCGTTTGTATCCGCTGAATGTCCGCCTCGTTGTGGACGCTACGGCTATCCGTTGATTCATAAACGACACTTGATGTCGGAAATTCTACGGGTTTGTATTCGGTAGCATTTGGGTTATACTTTGGATTAGGATATCTCACAGTCTCATACTTCATCTGGCCTGTCTCTTGGTCTGATGAGACCATCATCTCCTCGAAGAATTCGGGCTCCACGTAGGGTTTGTAATGTAATTTGTGCTTGGCACAAAGGAGATGATATAAAATTGTGTCGTCTGTCCCCCATCGTGCATATTGCTCTCCCTCCACGACGTGCGTTAGATCTTTACTTACACCTTGATTATCTGTTAAAGTGTATTTTATAGTGGCACTAACACATGGCTCGACAGATATACTATTTAAAAGTATTACAGCCCCTTCAACTGAAGCTAAAGTTATATATAGCATTATATATTTACATTATATAAAATTATATTAATATTACTTCAAATTGGTATTACTTCAAATTGGTATTACTTCAAATTGGTATTACTTCAAATTGGTATTACTTCAAATTGGTATTACTTCAAATT
>SXGQ01643188.1_pt1 | contig 19336 bp, 11 predicted proteins | sample 3178371 | NCBI WGS metagenome assembly SXGQ01 (sample SAMN11356859, study PRJNA531348) | freshwater metagenome | isolation source: freshwater sample F1-20 | place: China: Fuxian Lake, Yuxi | collected 2017-12-25 | reverse complement strand
GCAATGGCGCGTATGGTTTCATCTGCAAAAGCCGCAAATGCTTCAGAAGTGATGCTATTGTCACCAATGATGGCCGGCAATCCTTTGTCACCTCCTTCTCTGATGCTTTGCACCAACGGGATTTGTCCCAGGAAATTCAAATCAAGTTGATCCGCCAAATTTCTTCCACCGTCTTTTCCAAAAATATAATATTTGTTGTCTGGCAACTCTTCTGGCGTAAACCATGACATGTTTTCAACCAATCCGATGATCGGCACTTTCAATTGTGTTTGATTGAACATCGCAATCGCTTTTTTGGCATCGGCCAGTGCAACTTCCTGTGGAGTGGTCACAACCACTACGCCAGTAACTGGAATGGTCTGAACAAGTGTAAGGTGAATGTCGCCTGTTCCAGGGGGCATGTCAATTACCAGATAATCAAGTTCTCCCCAATGAACATCCGTTACAAATTGTTTAATCGCACTGCTGGCCATCGGTCCACGCCATACTACTGCACTTTTCTCATCCACCAACAACCCTATGCTGATGAGTTTGATTCCGTGTTGCTCAAGAGGCAATATTTTATCCTTTCCATCAATATTTTCCATAAAAGGCCTCATGCCCCTAACACCAAACATGATGGGCACACTCGGTCCGTAAATATCTGCATCCATCAATCCAACTTTGGCCCCCTGTTTGGACAGTGCCAATGCCAGATTGGCTGAGACGGTTGATTTACCAACACCACCCTTGCCACTGACAACTGCGATGATATTTTTTACGCCAGGTAAAACAGCGGTGAGGTCAACCCTCAAAGAGCTTGTATTTGCTGTAAAATGGACAATTACCTCCAGCGCATCACTCACGTGTTCATGAATGGCTTTTTCACAATTTCTGCGGATGACCTCTTTAAGCGGACAAGCAGGTGTGGTGAGCACAATGGTAAATTCAACCGACGCATCATTCAATTGGATATCCTTCACCATTTGCAACGTAACCAGGTCCTTTTTCAAGTCAGGTTCCTGAACGGTTGACAAGGCCTTCAAAATCGCTTCTGTTCCCATACACGTAAAATGTTAAAATGAAAAGAATTGCAAAAATAACCAATCATCGGCTACTTTTTTTATGAAAAAGAAACAGTTAATTTGCACAGAATGTTGTTGATGAGAAAGCTTTTTTTTCTGCTGTGCCTGTTTCTTGGATTGCTTCCCTCTGCTGCAAGGGCTCAGTTCGAGACATTCAGGGATTCCGTAGTACAACTTTACGGTGTGGTGATGACTGCGGACAGTTTGAGAGGACTTCCTGCAGTGAGCATTGTTGTAAAAGGAACCGGCAGAGGAACACTTACCAATACACAGGGTGTTTTCTCGATTGTTGCTTTGAAGGGCGACGAAATTGAATTCAGCTGCATTGGATTTAAAAATAAAATCACCAAAATTCCAGTTGAATTGCCAGGAAATCAGTTCAGCATCATTCAGTTGATGGTGAACGATACAACATTCCTGCCCGCGGCAATCATCAAACCACGTCCCACAAGAGAGCAATTTGAAAGGGACTTTGTATCAACAGATGTACCGGATGACAATATTGAGATTGCGAGAAAAAATACCGATATCACTACGAGAAGAATTCTGATGAGAACCCTGCCCAGTGATGGGAAAGAGGCCATCAACATGAACCTGGCCAGAGGAGCGCAAAAATATTATTACTCTGGACAAGCGCCGCCCGTCAATATTTTCAATCCATTTGCATGGGGTGAATTCATTCGCAGCTGGAAGCGTGGCGATTATAAGAAAAAATAAACTTCAACATTGACCAAACGAAGTGTAACAGTTTTTTGCGGCTCTAAGAGTGGAAACAATCTCCTTTTTGAGAAAGAAGCTGCAGCCTTGGGTACTGCTCTGGCAGATAAAAGAATTGATCTGATTTACGGCGGTGGCGCAAAAGGCATCATGGGTGCCCTCGCAAACAGTGCACTGGCTGCAGGAGCCAGTGTTACCGGCATCATCCCACAGGTGCTGATTGATTGGGAAAGACAACATCAATCTCTTACGCAGGTTATCATTACAAATGACATGCACGAAAGAAAAAAAATGCTTTATGAAAAAGGCATGGCGGGCATTGTTTTACCAGGGGGATTTGGAACTATGGATGAAATGTTTGAGATGCTGACCTGGAATCAGCTGAGCATACACAATAAAAAAATATACATTTTAAACACCGCCGGATTCTACGATCATTTGATTTCACACCTGGAGCATCTGATTGAAAAAGATTTTTTATACGAACCTTTGTGGGAGCGAGTTCATGCATTTAAAGATGCTGTAAGCCTGGTAAATGCACTGGACAGAGATCTCCCCCAGCATTAATCAAAGATTTTCCCTGCATTCAAAATATTATTGGGGTCAAATGCTTTTTTGATTTCTTTCATGAGCCTGAAGTGCACAGGTTCAAACATCACATCCATATACCCTTTCTGAATGAGTCCTACGCCATGCTCTCCACTGATGGTTCCACCTAATTTTTTTACTGCAGCAAACAACTCTCTTAAAATTGTATGCATCTCCTGATTCCCGTAACTGTTGGGGATTCCAGGTTTGTTTAAGCGAATATGCAAGTTGCCATCCCCTGCATGCCCATAGCAGACTGCAGTAAATCCATACTTTTTACCCAATGCCTTGACATCCTTTATCAGATCCGGAAGCAAGGCCCTTGGAACAACGGTATCTTCTTCAATGGTATATCCTTTTGTTTTGACAACTTCAGCAACCCTTCTGCGCAATTTCCACAATTCATTTTTCTGTTGATGATCATCTGCAAAATAAATTTCCCCGCATTCATAGTGCAACATCAATTCACCAATTGACTCCATCTCACTCATCAATGTATCCATGTGATTTCCATCTACTTCAATGATGAGATGCGCAGCAGTATCTGGCGTTACAGGAACGGATGAAGAACCTACTTCTTCACTTACAATCTTCAATGCATCTATCTCTATCAATTCGAGAGCAGATGGTGTAAATCCAGCTCTGAAGATGGCGCTGACTGCTTCGCTCGCTTTTTCAAGTGACGTGAACGGTACCAGCATGAGCAAGTCATACTTTGGAAGCGGGATGAGTTTTAAAACAATTTTGGTAACAATGGCAAGGGTTCCCTCACTGCCAACGATCAACTGGGTTAAATTATATCCCGTTGAGTTTTTCAACACATTGGATCCTGTCCAAATGATTTCTCCTGTCGGCAACACCACCTCAAGATTCAGAACATAGTCCCTTACTACTCCATATTTTACAGCTTTTGGCCCTCCGCTGTTCTCTGCTATATTTCCGCCAATGAAACAGGAGCCTTTGCTGGCGGGATCAGGTGGATAAAACAGGCCTTTCTCTTTAACTGTATTTTGCAGCAGTTCTGTAATTACACCTGGCTCGGTTGTGATCTGTAAATTCTTTTCATCAATATCAAGTATTTTATTCAATCGGTCTGTAGCAATCAATACACCGCCCAGATGAGGAAGGGCTCCACCACTCAATCCTGTTCCGGCTCCACGTGGTGTAACAGGAATTGTATGCTCATTGCAAATCTTCATGATTGCACTGATTTCCTGCGCATTGCCCGGTCTGAGTACAATTTGAGGCATATAATGCAGCTCCTCCGTTTCATCGTGCCCATAAGGATGGAGCTCCTGCCCATCTGCGATTACAAATGAGGGCCCCACAATTGTTTTGAACTGCTCTATCATATCAGAAGAAATCACAACCTGCATATCAAACCGATTTGATACGAATGTCGGAAATAGGCCTGAAAAATGAAAGGGAATTAATTTTTAAATACCGGACAAAAGCTCTGGCGATCTGCATACATCAGGGTATAAACGCCATTGTACTGCATGTACAATTCATTTGCGCCCATTCCATTGTTGAAGTTTTTCAAAGAAGATGTAGTTACATCATATGTAAAGCTGAACCTGAAATTCTTCCACTGGTAGCCCAACATGGGGATGACAGCATCACCCGGACGCAGATAGGCACCTAATATCAGTTGCTGCTGACCATTTCCGCTGACATTGTAATTGAGATGCAATCCACCTACAAATTCAGCAGCTTTTGATTGATGGGTATAATAAATACCGGGAGAAATAATCACTTGCTCATTTGGCTTGATGACAGCATCGGCGAAATATATGAAACGGGGTTGAACGATATTGTCATCTGATGCAGCGGTTGAAAAAAAGGATTCTTTGGGTTTATTGAGGTGTTGTGCACTGACGCCCAAATGAACATAGATGTTTTCAGATGGGAAAACTGCGTAATTCAGTCCGGCTTGCAAATCCATATAGCCAACAGAATTGTTGATGAGGATTTCACTTGTTGGTCCGTTGAAAAATTTACCATCCCACATGTCACCAAACCGGAGATTGGCTGTATTTACTCTTTTTCCAACATATCCAATATTGAAACCTCCCGACAATAAACTTTCATTTCCTAACATCTGATGATAGGCAACAGATGCGTAAGTTTTTGTTGATCGCAAGGTTCCTGATCCTGCCATGTCTTGAAAGATCAACCCACCCATTCCAAACCAACCAGTTGAGATGAGATTTCTCAACACTTGAAAATCACCATAAATACTCATGGTTGTATAAGGCACGGGGATAGATGCCCATTGTTCACGGTAATGTGCGCCCAATCGATAGTCGGAATTGGGCAGGAATCCGGTGTTGGCCGGATTGGTTGACAAGGGACTGTTGAAAAATTGAGAAAAGCGCAAATCCTGTCCCATTGCACTGCTAAGTGCAAGATTGACAAGTACCATTATATAATAAAATCGCTTTTTCAAATGATCATCTTATGAGTGTTACACTGCCTTTTCTTGATTCTGTTCTGCCATCTGCAAACTTAACAATCAAAGTAAATGCATAGACATCCATTGGCTGCGGCAGCCCTTGAAATTTACCGTCCCAACCGAAACTTGGATTGTAGGATTCAAATACCAATTGTCCAAATCGATTGTAAATTTTTAGATTCATATCATCAATTCCAAAAATTTTTGGAAGAAAAATATCATTCTTTCCATCATTATTGGGTGTAAATGCATTGGGAATTTCAAGCAATTCAGTTACGATGGGTTGAACAGGAAGCATAAAACTTGTGGAACAACCAAAGCTATTAAATGCTGTCAGGGTAACATCAAACGTAAATGATTTTGAGTATTGATGAATGGGTTGAACAAGTGTAGAGGTAGCGCCATCGCCAAAATTCCAGGTGTACCTTATAGCTCCTGTTGATTGGTTGATAAATGAGAATGGCGTATTCTCAATGGATGGCTTGGGTGAAAAATCAAACCTTGCATCAGGAGCAGAAAGCACAACAAGTATTTTTGTACTGCTGTCTGCAATATTGCAACCAGGGCTGTTCTCCCTGACTACCAACTTGATGGATTTGACTCCAGTTGTTGAATACGTTTGGTCAGGTGGACTGTAGGCATTAGAAGTTTGCCCATTGCTAAAACCCCATAAAAAGCTCACGCCACCGACACTGTTGTTGGTTATGCCAACTTTCTCTCCAATACAAATGGTGTCTTTGCTCAATTTAAAATCTGCCTTGATGGTAGAGAAAACGTAGATATCCAGTGGAATGGAATCAAATTGATTACAGAAACCAACATCAATCAATTTCAACCAAACTCTGTGCAAACCGGGAGAAAAAGTATGATTGATACTTTGTTGAGCTGTAGTGTCGGGCTTTGTCTTATCATCATAGATCCATACGAATGACTTTGCGCCGAATGGCTTCCCTTGTTTTGAAACAGAAAGATTTTGAAGCGTAAATGTTCCACTTGAACAATCACCTACCCTTACTGCAGCTGCTTTTATATCTACCTCATTGATCCCAACCTTGATTTGCATGAAAGAGCTGTCTCGGGTGATGCATCGGTTTTCATCAATAGAAATTAATTTAACCCTGAAAGAGCTGTCCTTGGCAACATTGTAGTTATGGATAATCTCCGGGATAGAAGTAGTATCAATTTTAGATCCATCCCCAAAATCCCATATATATGTCTTTGCCATTGCAATGGTATCGTAAAACTTTACAGTCAAAGGTGAACATCCGCTTGTGTCAAAGACTCCATTGATAGCAGACTTGATTCCATTGTCTACACCATCAAATGAAAAATTTATTTTTACTGCTGCCAGGTTGCATCCACCCGGCAATGCTGCATTGGAAGAAGCTACAGCCCCGGGCGTTATGATCATGTTTTTGGTGATAGGATCACCTGGATTGGTTCCCGTTCGAGGACAAGCATTGTTGCCAAAGCAATTCGCACAGATGGACATATAAATTGCACCTCTGGAATCAAAGCGGGATGTACCTCCATCAACATGATCCACCTCGCCGCCACTTTGCCCCCAAAATGATCCATACAAAAGTTTATCGGCGTTTTTCTCAATAACAATAAAATAAAAATCCTTGTTGTCTGTGTATTTCTGTATGGCATCTGGAGTGACATCCATCCCCAATGGTCCGACAGTTTGAGCATCGTATGGACCCGGATCACAGAGATTCAACTTACCTCCCCATCCTGATACATAAATATTTTCACAACGATCAACCAGGAAAGCAACCGGAGAAATGTTGGGCTTTGCTGCAGAAGTCCCAAATGCAGTTGTATAGGTAAACGAGGTCAAACCTGGATCCATTTTAGCAATGAACTGTTTAGCATTTTCATTTCCGTATAGTGCATTTCTTTTTTGCCATTTACCTAATGTGATTCCCATGGTATATGGATTTCCAAACTTATCAAACTGTATACCGTAGATAAAATCTGTTGAAGCTGTGCCTTGAAAAGTTGTTTTTTTCAATTGGCCTGTTGGGCCAATAATTGAAATGAATCCATCTACTGCTCCCAGAAAATTTGGCGACTCGACATCGGTTTTGTCACCAGGAAAATCAGCACTCACCGTTGGTCCGGCAACATAAATATCATTTGTAACAGGATTGATTGAAAGTACAAATGCAGCATCGTCTTTGCTGCCGCCCAGATACCTGCTGAAAATTACACTCGACAAATTGGGTGTAAGTTTGATAACCACTCCATCTTGTACACCCCCAAACCTGCTGTTTCCTGCAGGAAAAACCGGAAAATCATCCGACTGTGTAGATGTGGCAATTAAAACATTGTCGTTTTTATCTAGAATAACCTCACTTCTCGAGTGATCTCCATAATTATATACAAGCGTGGAAGGTGATACAGAAATTTGCGCATTGGTATTTGCACCGTCCATTTCAGAACCTCCTATGAGAATACTGCCCATTACAACTTTTCCGTCAGCAGAAACTTTAATTACATAAATATCTGATGCACCCCCCAGTGGGCCAAGTTGTAAAGTTCCGGAAGCACCAACCGGATATGGAAAGTCTCGGTCCTTGCTCGATGTCCTTCCCTGCACAACCGCATTGCCGGAACCATCAACGATGATGCTGTGGGGATACTCATCGCCGCTTCCACCAATATAAGTTGAAAAAATTCTTTGCTTCCCATCGTTGCTGAAACGTGTCAATCCAATGTCAACACCACCTATTGAACTGTTTTGACCAAAGGATTGTCCAGTTCCTCCTTTAAATGTTGTCTGCAATGCACCCAATGAGAGCGGGTATTCAGAGCCAAATACAATCCCACCTGCGTAAAGGCTGCCATCCGGACCAGGAGCTGCAGAGAATCCCCAATTATTGCTTTTACTTCCGGTATATGTAGAGAATTCAAGCGTCGGGTCAATGACCAATTGATAATTTTTATTGTAAGCGCCAAGCTTGTACCCTACAATATTTTTTGAAACGGTATAGCTGCATTTTACTTCAACGCGCCGGCCATCTATGATTTGATACGCGTAGGGCTCCAACTCTTTTACTTCACCCACTGAAGTGGAGATAAGCAACGCACCTGATTTAATTTTGACATGGTCTACACCGTCGTACTTCAATTGGATGATAGAGGGATCTGTTTGGGGAGATACGATCAAGTCGTATTTCAATCCTCCATTGGATGAAGAATAGAACCTCATATCAATGCCATCATATATTGCTTCTCGTGTGATGTCATAAAAACTGCGCACGCCTGTTTTCCATTTACGCGGATCGCCTCCTAAAAAATAGTTGGCCAGATCAGGACTCACCTTTCCAGGTTGAAAATTTACTGTTTGATTTGCACCGACAAATGCCACCTCATAACTGTGTGATTTGATGGCGCTTTGATGCAAATGCTGCGCTGCATTTTTTCCCTCAATTTCAATAGAATCCGCTTGGGTTATTTTTGAAAAGATGGACAGGTTGTTGTGCATTAAATTTCTGTACCCCTCCTCTTCTAACTTATTTACGACATAACCCTTTTTATTAAAAAAAATGGTACTTGACCCATGGATGGCTTTGAACTGGAAATCACCATCCCATTGTCCCTTGTTTTCAATAAAATCAATTGCATAGAAAGATTGTGCAGAGACACTTGGACTTATTGCAAATAAAAAAAGCCAACATAATATCGTGGAATGCTTGAACACCCTCATTAGACTTGCACTAAAATTAACGGTTTAAAGCCTTAGAACTTGTTAATACTCAGGATATTTTACCCCAGACGGTACCGGAATTTTCTGATTGCAGGTGATGCTTCAATGAAGCATGTGCAGGATGATTTAAATCAGGGTCACTTATCAACAATTGATCTGCTATTTTTTTTGCCTTCTCCAATATTTCCCGGTCCTGTGCTATGTCAGCCAACCTGAAATTCAATGCTCCACTCTGACGTGTTCCCTGGATATCACCCGGACCCCTCAACTCAAGATCTTTTTCAGCAATTTTGAATCCATCGGTTGATTTGCACATGATCGAAATGCGTTCCTTTGCATCTTTCCCGATGTTGTTGGCAGTCAGCAAAATGCAATAGCTCTTTTCACTTCCCCTGCCAACTCTTCCACGCAGTTGATGCAACTGACTCAATCCAAATTTTTCTGAACTCTCAATGATCATTACAGTTGCATTGGGAACATTGACGCCTACTTCAATGACAGTTGTGCTCACCATGATATGCGTTTCACCTTTCACAAAACGCTGCATATTGATTTCCTTTTGATCTGCAGGCATTCTTCCATGCACCATGCTGATCCAATATTGTGGCTCAGGAAACCATGCTTTTACATTTTCATATCCCCGCATCAAATCTTCGTATTGTAATTTTTCACTCTCCTCGATCAACGGAAAAATAAAATATATTTGCCGTCCTTTGACAATTTCAGATTTAATAAAATCCATTACCTGCGGTCTCGCATCATCCAACCGATGTACAGTTGTTACAGGAGTTCTGCCCGGCGGCAATTCATCAATTGCACTGTAATCCAAATCACCATAAGCAGTCATGGCCAATGTGCGCGGTATAGGCGTGGCGGTCATCACCAACATATGCGGCGGGATAATATTCTTCTTCCACAGCTTTGCACGTTGTGCAACTCCAAATTTATGCTGCTCATCCACCACTGCCAATCCCAAACTTTTAAACTGTACAACATCCTCAATCAACGCATGGGTTCCCACCAAAATTTTAATTTCCCCCTCCTGCAATTTTTTTAAGATTGCTTTGCGTTCAGCAGCTTTGGTAGAACCAGTCAACAAAGCAACTTCTATATCCAGCGATGAGAGCAAACTGGAAAACTGATCAAAATGTTGATTGGCAAGAATTTCAGTAGGTGCCATGATACAGGATTGGTACCCATTGTCAATGGCAATGAGCATGGTCATCAATGCCACAATCGTCTTTCCGCTTCCAACATCACCTTGAAGCAATCGATTCATTTGTGTGCCGCTTCCCATATCCTGTCTGATTTCCTTCAAAACTCTTTTTTGCGCATTTGTCAATGGAAAAGGAAGATATTGATGAAAAAAATTATTGAAAGTTGAACCCACTTTTGAAAACAAAATTCCCTTCATAAATCGATGGCGTGCTGCGCGCATCATACTCCATCTGAGCTGCGATAAAAACAGCTCTTCAAATTTTAATCTTCTTACTGCTGACTCATATTGCTGTTGGTTTTGGGGGAAATGGATTTGTTGAAGCGCCAACCATTTCGAGCTCAATTTATCTTGTTGAATGATGAATGCGGGTAAGTTTTCAGGAATTTCTTTTTCCTCTAAAACCAAAAACAACTGATACAATAATTTACCGATCGCCTTCCCATTCAGCCCCCTCGCCTTCAGCTTTTCTGTTACAGAATAAATAGGCTCTAAAAAACTTTTGCCTGATTCATTGCTTTCTTTGAGTGTTTCTATTTCAGGATGTGACAATTGAGGTTTGCCCAAAAAAAAGCTTACCCTTCCGAATGCCACATAATCAATTCCGACATGCAATATTTTTTGCACCCAGTTGATGCCCTGAAACCAAGTCAGTTCAATCATACCAGATCCATCTCTCAAATACGCCACCAATCTGCGAGACCTCTTTTCACCTATGACTTCCATGGAAATCAATCTGCCCCTAACTTGAACAAAATCCATGGAAGGAACAACCGCAGCGATGGGAGAAATTTTTGTCTTATCAATATGCTTGAATGGAAAATAATACAACAAATCTTCAAAAGTGAAAATCTGCAACTCCTTCTTCAACATGTCGGCTCTCAATGGCCCAACACCTTTCAGGTATTCAATTGGATTGGACAATATGGATGTTTTGGAGGCTATTTTTTTATTTTCAAAATTAAATCAATATCCATTTGATTCGTTTGAAATAAATTTGCAGGATGAACAATATTATTTGGACCCTGAAGGCGTTTGCAGAGCTGAACCCATTTGAATTGTATCAAATTTTAAGGCTTAGAAGTGAGGTTTTTGTGGTTGAGCAAAACTGTATATTTCTTGATGCGGATGATCTGGATGCCCAATCGCTCCACCTGCAAGGAAGATCAGATGGAGAGCTTATCGCATATGTGAGAATCCTCCCCCCCGGGCTTTGCTATGCTGAACCATCTATTGGCAGGGTTGTAACTTCCCCTCCATCAAGGGGCACTGGTGCTGGAAAAGCCCTGATGAAAAAAGCGATTGAAGAAACAACAGCTATCTACCCTAACAAATCCATTAAAATTGGAGCCCAGTTATATTTAAAAAAATTTTATGAGGGCTTTGGATTTGAACAGTGCAGCGATATGTATATGGAGGATGGTATTGAGCACATCAAAATGCTCAGGAAATAATTCTATTTCAAAAAGATTGATGCCGCTTCTCTCCAATGGTGGATGCGATCGTATCCTTCAATTTCTCTGTTGTGAAATGCAGTATACAAGTATTTTTTACCCGGAAAATGCACCAGGTTTCGAACATGGTCATCTATCATGTAATCACCATGAATCATTCGCTTGTCTCCACACAATACCAGCTGCCGCCAGGTAAAAAAAGGAAAGTGCTCCAAGAGCCAATCGTGCTTATCCTTCAATGAGTTAGGAAACTCGACTGCGGCTGAAACGATGAATATTTCATAGCGTTTGTTCATCTCCTTTAAGACATCTTGGGCATCATCCATCACAGAAAGATTGCGAAAAAAACCTTCGCTGTATAAACGCTCCAATACCAGTTGTCTGTGTTGCTCCGGAAATCCCCTGACCCATGAACCTTCTTTCATCTGATCATAATCCACCTTCAACCCATGTTTTTCTTCATACCATGCAACCATATCCCCCATTGGATCTGCGATGACCTCGTCCATGTCAATGATGATTCTTTCCATTTAAGACAATTCAGGCTTTAAATATATAGAAGTATAACTGGACTTTATTTTCAACAATCCTTCGGGATTGCCCTGATAGAGTAGTTCACCACCGCCCTGCCCGCCTTCTGGACCCAGGTCGATGATGTAATCAGCCATTTTGATAACATCCATATTGTGTTCAATCACCAATACCGTATTGCCACGATTAACCAGTTTATTCAATACATTCAACAGCAATTGAATATCTTGAAAATGCAAGCCCGTCGTTGGTTCATCGAGGATATAAAATGTTTTCCCGGTATCCTTCTTCGCCAATTCCGTCGACAATTTCACACGTTGCGCTTCTCCCCCGCTGAGGGTGACGGCAGATTGTCCGAGGGTTATATATCCCAATCCAACTTCCTGCAGCACTTTTATTTTTCTGTATAAATAGGGAATATGCTGAAAAAATTCTACCGCTTCACTCACCGTCATATCCAGTACATCGCTGATGGATTTTCCTTTGTATCTTATTTCAAGAGTTTCACGGTTGTACCTCTTTCCATTGCATTTTTCACAATGCACATATACATCAGGTAGAAAATTCATCTCAATCACTCTCAATCCACCTCCTTCACATACATCACAACGTCCAGCTTTTACGTTGAATGAAAATCTCCCTGCGTTATAGCCCCTGATTTTCGCCTCGGGCACTGCTGCATACAGTTGTCTGATATCTGTAAAGAAATTACAATAGGTGGCTGGATTGCTTCGCGGGGTTCTTCCAATGGGGGATTGATCGATCTCAATTACCTTATCAATATATTCCAAACCGACGATTTTTTTATACGGCAGGGGGTCCATATTGCTGTCGTAGCAATGTTTGCTGAGAATGGGATACAATGTTTCGTTGATCAACGTTGACTTTCCACTTCCGCTTACACCCGTCACCAAAACAAACGACCCCAACGGGATACTGACATCAATATTTTTTAAGTTATTGCCTGATGCTCCTTTTATCAATAAATGATTCCCATTGCCTGTTCGCCTTTCTGTAGGGAGTTCAATTCGTTTTTTATTGTTGAGATAGAGGGCAGTTTCTGATGCTGATTTACATACTTGGGCGGGTGTTCCCGCTGCAACAATCTTTCCACCATGAATACCAGCCTTGGGACCAACATCGATAAGATGATCAGCTGCAAGCATGATGTCTTTGTCATGTTCCACCACCAAGACACTGTTGCCGATGTCACGTAAATTTTGAAGCGCCTGTATCAATTGCTGATTGTCGCGTTGATGCAATCCGATGGAAGGTTCATCCAATACATATGTAATGCCCTGCAGTTGAGAACCAATTTGGGTTGCCAGTCTGATGCGCTGAGATTCTCCTCCGCTCAAGGTGCGGGTTGGTCGATCGAGTGACAGATAACCCAATCCAACATTCAGCAAGAAGCCTAGCCTGTCTCTGATCTCCTTTAAAATATCCTTTGCAATCAACTGTTGTTTGCCGGATAGCCTTTTTTCAATCTGGTCAAACCAATTGTACAATACTTGCAGATTGAGTGAAGAAAGTGCTGCAATGTTTTTACCATCTACTTTAAAAAATAAACTTTCCTTTTTAAGTCTTGCCCCATCGCATGCTGTACAAGTTTTCAGCATCATAAACCTCTCTGCCCATTCCCGAATCCCATCGCTTGAACTCTCTGTAAACCATCTCAATATCATTGAAGCAACTCCCTCAAAAGATGCCTTGTTTTCATTTTCTGACAACGCTTCTTCTACTCCATCTTCGTTGCCATATAGGATGAGATTCAAGATATTCGATGAAAGTTTTTGAATCGGAGTCTTTAAGCTGAATTTGTATTTCTTCGAAAGCTGTTCAATGATTTTATAAAAGTATGCATCTCTTGCTTCGCCCAGCGGGACAATGCCCCCGTCTGCGATGGAAATTGATCTGTCTGGAATGACGGCTTCAAGATGAATGGCATGCTGTTGCCCGAGCCCTTTGCAAGCGGGACAAGCACCATAAGGCGAATTGAAAGAAAAAGAATTGGGAGAGGGCTCCTCGTATGAAATTCCTGTTTCCGCACACATTAGTTTTTTGCTGTACTGAATCAACTTATCAGGTTCATGAACCAAAGCAAAAACAAGTCCCTTGCCGATTTGGAGAGATTGCTGAATACTCTGCAGCATGCGCAGTCTCATTTCACTGTTCACAACCAACCTGTCAACCACAATTTCAATATCATGAATCTTGTACCTGTCAACCTGTAACTTGGGCACCAAGTCTTTCAGCTCTCCATCAATTCTTACTTTGACAAATCCTTTCTTCCTGGTTTCCTCAAACAATTCTCTGTAATGTCCTTTCCTCCCTCGCACTACAGGAGCAAGGATGGTGATTTTTTTGTTGGGATATTTCTTATAAATGTCTGCAATGATTTCTTCATCGGTAAACTTCACCATTTTTTTCCCCGTTTCATATGAGTATGCTTCACTGGCCCTTGCAAAAAGCAAACGCATGAAATCATATACTTCGGTTACAGTTCCTACTGTAGACCTTGGATTTCTGTTGGTCGTTTTTTGTTCGATGGATATGACCGGTGAGAGTCCGCTGATTTTATCAACATCCGGTCGCTCCATTTCTCCCATGAACTGTCGCGCATAAGTGCCGAAGGTTTCCATGTATCTCCTATGGCCCTCAGCATAAATCGTATCAAACGCAAGCGATGATTTTCCACTTCCACTGATGCCGGTGATAACAACAAGTTTATTCTTGGGGATGGATATATCAATATTCTTCAGGTTATGGGCCCTGGCGCCTATGACTTCTATTTGGTCTGGTTCTGACATGGAATCAATTGAATCAATGAATCAACAGGCAAATGTGGCGAATGTTTTATGATTTATAAAAATTATATACACGCCTGATATATGCCAATACCGGCTTTGTAAAGTCCCAAAAAACCCTTATATTTGTATCAGTTCTTTTATTTTCTTATCCAGAAAGGCAGAGGGAATGGCCCTATGAAGCCTTGACAACCTGTTACTTAAGTAATAAGGTGTCAAATCCAACTCCGTACGCGGAGGCAGATAAGTCAGATTTTTCTCTAGACAAGATCTCATCCATCATAGTGAAAACCCATCTGACTTCAGATGGGTTTTTTTTTGCACCTGGTTGAAGAAAAACAAAAACATGAACAAGCAGATACAGACATACCATTACCAGGGAACACTTGAGTTGGAATCAGGAAAAAGCATCACAGATTTTAACTTGGCCTATACCGCATTGGGCAAACTTTCCGAAAAAAAAGACAACGCAGTGTGGATTTTTCATGGCATGACAGCCAATAGCGATCCTTCCGAATGGTGGCCCGGCATGGTAGGAGAAGGTAAATTTTTTGATCCAGCACGATTTTATATCATTTGTGTCAACATGCCTGGCAGTTGTTATGGCAGTGTGGGGCCTCTCTCTGTCAACCCAGAAACGGGTCAGCCGTATCTGCATCGATTCCCTTTCTTCAGTTCACTCGATATGGCTTGTGCATTTGATGCACTGAGAAAACACCTCCAGATTCAAAAAATTTTCATGGGAATAGGTGCTTCAATGGGAGGACAACAATTATTATCATGGGCAACTGAACAACCAGATTTATTTGAACATATTGTACCAATTGCAACCAATGCTTTTCATTCACCCTGGGGCAAGGCTTTCAATGCATCACAAAGAATGTGCATTGAGAATGACCATAGCTGGCAAACAGATACAAAAGATGCAGGAATGGCAGGCATGAAGATTGCACGATCTATCGCATTGCTAAGTTACAGGCATTATGAAGCATATGATGCCACACAACGAGATCTTGATTGTGCAATTGAGCATACCAGAAGCGAGTCATACCAACGGTACCAGGGAGAAAAATTAGCGAAAAGATTCAACGCCATCAGTTATCATGCATTGACAAAAAGCATGGACAGTCACCATTTGGGACGAGGTGCGGTCCAAGCTGAAAGCAAATTGGCAAGAATCAAATCCAACACGTTGATCATTGGCATTTCAAGCGACTTGTTGTTTCCGGTGATTGAACAGCAATTTCTTGCTGCACACATTCCAAATGCAACACTTTCCATCATTGATTCTATTTATGGACATGATGGTTTTTTACTAGAAAATGAAAAAATTACAGAATTGTTAAACAACTTAATATCGAAATAAGATGGGCTCAGAAAAAACACTCGTAATTGGCATGTTCGGCTTCGGCGTAGTGGGTGAAGGTTTGTATAAAATTTTAAAACAAACCCCCTCTCTCAAAGCAAGTATAAAAAGGGTTTGTATAAAGAATACGCATAAAAAAAGAAATGCGCCTGCTGCCTTGTTTACTTCGGAAAAAAATGATTTACTCTTGGATCCTGAAATCAATGTAATCGTAGAAGTAATCAATGACAGCGTAGCTGGTTATGAAATTGTAACCACAGCACTTAAAAACGGAAAAGATGTAGTGAGCGCAAGCAAGAAAATGCTTTCAGAGCATTTAGGGGAGTTGATTGAACTACAGCAATCAACAGGAAAATCTTTGTTGTACGAAGCATCTGCCTGTGCATCTATCCCGGTGATCAGAAATCTGGAGGAATACTACGACAACGACCTGCTGCATTCCATTAAAGCCATTGTCAACGGATCCACCAATTTTATTCTGACGAAAATGTTTGAAGAGCATCTTGCTTTCAAAGAGGCGTTGCTGCTCGCTCAGCAATTGGGATTTGCAGAATCTGATCCTACGTTGGATATCGAAGGATTTGACGCAGCCAATAAATGGGTGCTGCTGCTGGCACATAGCTATGGCATCAACACCAATATAAAGGACATGCTTTTCAATGGCATCACCCAAATCAATGAAATAGATGCAAAAGTCGCACAATCAAAAAATCAATCCATTAAATTAGTTGCCCAAGCCCAAAAGCTAAACAACGGCAAAGTGGCAAGTTTCTTGCTTCCACAATTTATTGATGCAAGCGAGCACTTGTACTTTGTAAAAAATGAATACAATGGAGTGGTTATTGAAAGTGGATTTGCAGATAAACAATTTTTTTATGGTAAGGGTGCAGGGAGTTTCCCAACTGGATCTGCAGTATTGAGTGATATTGCCGCGCTGAGATATGGGTATAAATACGAATACAAAAAATTGAATCAATCGATCAAAGCTGCCCTGAGCAACGAATTTCATTTAAGAGTCTATGTGAGCTTTGAAAATATTGAACTCATTCCGAAAAACGAATTCATTCAAATAGAAGAATGGCATGCTGGAAATGAGAGAAGTTATCTCATCGGAACGATTCCCTTTGATGCATTGTTGCACAAAAGCTGGTGGAAATCTAATAATACCTCCCTCATACTCATGCCGCAATGCATTGTTGAAAATGCCCAGGTCAATGACCTGAAGAAAATGAGTCTCTCGTTGGCAGGATTGGAAGCTTAGCGAGCTCCCTGGAAACGATACGTACCAGAACCCACTTCAAAAACAGCGTACCCAGATTCTGAACGCAAGAATTTGAGGCCTGGTTCATTGAATTCTCTTTTTCCATTGAGGCTCACATTCTTATCTGAGGGAAAATAAATAACAGCAGTTGTATTTGCTGGCACCGTTGTTTCCATTGCAATACCAGCCGTATCTATTTTCCAGCTGCTGCTGATTCTTCCGTAATAGGTATCCAAATAGGCACCAGCTGTTTTCAAACTGTCAACGACATAAGGCTTGATTAATATTTTCTTGTATCCAACACTGCCCTCTTGATTGTCAATACCCACTACGCTCCTGTACATCCAATCTCCAATGGCACCATATGCATAGTGATTGAAAGAATTCATACTTGCTGGCTCGAAGGTGCTGTCTGGATGCATGCCGCCCCATCTCTCCCAAATAGTGGTGGCCCCCATTTTTACAGGATAGAGCCATGAAGGAAAAGTTTTCTGCATCAGCAACTGATATGCAATATCGGACCTGCCATTTTTTGTCAATACTTCACATAAATAAGGTGTGCCCAAAAATCCAGTGGACAAATGCGTATTATAGGATTGAATGTTGTCGACTAATTTTTCAACGGCAGATTTGCGCAATTGTTCTGGCAACATATCAAATTGAAGTGCCAAAACATAAGCAGTTTGTGTACCTGAAACCAACCTGCCGGTTGAAGTCATGTATTCTTTCACGTAAGCCTCTTTAACTTTTTTCAATCGCTCACTGTAAAATGCAACATCTTCTTTTTTCTCAAGCACATTGGCTGCTTGGATGAGCAACTGCAACGAATGAGCATAAAAACATTGTGCAATCATGTATTTGTCTGTGACAGCGGCCCGGCCATCATTGTCATCAAAGGGCCTGTAAAACAACCAATCTCCAAAATGAAATCCCTTGTTCCATAAATCGGCATGGGCATTTTTCTCCATATATCCCACCCAGGCTTTCATGGAGGAATATTGTGTTTGAAGGACTTTCTTGTCTCCGTATACCAGGTACATGTTCCAGGGAATGATGGTGGCAACATCAGCCCATCCGGTAGATCCTGCTGCTCCTGCGCCCAATACATTGGGTATCACAAATGGCACACTTCCATTTTCAAGTTGATCTGCTTCAACATCTTTCAACCACTTATTAAAAAAATTGTGCACATTGAAATTGAAAGCAGCCGTTCTTGAAAATACCTGTGCATCTCCTGTCCATCCCAGTCTCTCATCGCGCTGGGGGCAATCTGTTGGCACATCAAGAAAATTACCCTTTTGTCCCCATTGAATATTTTTTTGCAGTTGATTGATAAGCGGATCTGAACTTGTAAAATTACCAGAAGGCTTCATATTGGAGTGAAGCACCATTGCTGTAAAATTTTCAGGCTTCAGCTCGCCATTGTAACCTTCAACTTTTATATACCTGAATCCAAAAAATGTAAAATGCGGCTCAAAAACTTCAATGCCATTTCCAGCCAATACATATTTAGCAGTGGTCCTGGCTGACCTCATATTGTCGATGTAAAAATTCCCAAATTTATCCAACACCTCTGCATGCTTTATTTCAACAGCATCTCCGGCCTTTCCGCTCACCTTCATCTTTACCCAGCCTACCAAATTCTGCCCAAAGTCCAAAACCTTCTCGCCTTTGGGTGTAGTCAGCACCTTTACTGGTTGGATGCTTTCCTGCAAGGCAATGGGCTCATTCTCGGTCGCGATCAAATGCTTGTATCCGGCTTGCAAAATTTTTACTGCATTCCATTTTGAAGCATCATAATCAGCCAAATTCCATCCCTGCTGTTTTTTGCGGGCATCGATTTCTTCACCATGATAAATTTCATTGGACAATATTTCACCGTATGATGATTTCCAATTTTCATCTGTAATAAAATAGTCCCTGCTACCGTCTTTGTATACTACATTGATTTGCATCAAAAGCCCGAGCTCTTTCCCATAGATGTCAACATTATTGGTCCATCCCAGAGTACCTCTGAACCAACCATTTCCCAATATGGCCGCCAAGGAATTCTTCCCTTTTTTCAACATGGAGGCAACATCATAAACCTGATATTGCAATCGCTTTTTATAACTGGTCCAACCTGGTGTCAAATAAGCATTTCCAACTTTCTTTCCGTTGAT
>SXGQ01165005.1_pt1 | contig 19339 bp, 18 predicted proteins | sample 3178371 | NCBI WGS metagenome assembly SXGQ01 (sample SAMN11356859, study PRJNA531348) | freshwater metagenome | isolation source: freshwater sample F1-20 | place: China: Fuxian Lake, Yuxi | collected 2017-12-25 | reverse complement strand
TTGCTCTTGGTCAAGGAGAGTTGAATGTAAGACTAAGTTATCCAGGTAATGTTGATCATATTTTAAAAACAAGAGCTATTTATTTAAATAAAAAACTTCCTGAACATAAAAATATTTTTAAAGATATTTCATTAAGATCTCGTCGAACTCGCCGTCAAACTCGAGCGCGAGGAGGCGCTCGCCCGCGCTCGTGACGGCGCTGCGGATGCTGCCGAAGAGCGTATTCTTGATGCGCTGCTTCCGAAGCCACGTTTGATGGGATTCTCGACCGACGAGCCGGTCACTCCGCGCGATGCCGAGACCCGGCAAAAATTCCGCAAAATGCTGCGCGAAGGTCAGCTCGATGATCGCGAAATCGAAATCGAATTACGTAACCCCGTGCTCGGCATGGAAATCGTCGCACCGCCTGGCATGGAGGAGATGCAGCAACAGCTGCAATCGATGTTCCAAAATCTCGGCGCAGGAAAAGCCCGCTCTCGGAAACTCAAGATTCGCGAAGCGCAGAAACTGTTGCTCGAGGAAGAGGCCTCCAAACTGCTCAACGAAGAAGAGCTGCGCACCAAAGCCATCCAAAACGCGGAACAGAACGGCATCGTATTCATCGACGAGATCGACAAAGTATGTCGCAGACAAGACAGCTACGGCGCCGATGTCTCGCGCGAGGGCGTTCAGAGAGACCTCCTGCCTCTCGTCGAGGGCTGCACCGTGAATACGAAGTATGGTCCGATCAAGACCGACCATGTTCTGTTCATCGCATCGGGTGCTTTCCATGTTGCCAAACCCTCCGATCTCATTCCGGAGTTACAAGGACGCTTCCCGATTCGCGTCGAACTCACGTCGCTCGCCGTCGAGGATTTTGTCCGCATCCTGACCGAGCCCAATGCCTCGTTGACGACACAGTATGCCGCGCTGCTCGAAACCGAAGGGGTGCATGTCCACTTCGTCGCGAGCGGCGTTCGTCGATTAGCGGAGATCGCTTTCCATGTCAACGAACGCACCGAGAACATCGGTGCTCGGCGTCTACATACCGTGATGGAGCGGCTGCTCGAGACGCTATCTTACGAAGCGACAGACAGAACGGGCGACAAAATCGATATCGACGCCGCCTATGTCGACGCTCATCTCGAGGCCTTGTCGCAGGATGAAGATTTAAGCAGGTTCATTCTTTGAGCGGTACGTGAGCGACGACCTGGCGCTCGCCGCGATCGTGCTGCTGATTGCTGCTATGCCGGCGTCGCTGGCGTTTCTGATTTTGGCGGATGTCGTCAAACTCGAGGGCCCGGGTCGAAAGCGACGTTGGATTCGGATCGCGCTCTGGGTTGCCGCCGTTCCGCTCAGTGTGCCGCTGTTTTACTCTCTCTGGGCTGCGGCGGGAGCGGCCCACCTCGAACCTCTCTGCCAGGCTTACGCGACACCCGAGTTCCGACGTGAAACCTCAACGCCTCCAGAGCTACTGCAATTGCAGACCGCACGCGTCATCCATCATTCGAACCTCTGGTTTGAGGTCTCGATGGATCGTTATCAGGTCGTCGATCGACGCTACGGGACGACCATCGCCGTGGCGGACGAACTCTGGCTCGATGCCGGCCGCTCTCGCTACTATTGCGGGGTGATCAGCGGACCATTACCGATCAGCACGCGCGGCGATGCCACCGTTGAACTCGCGAGATTCCTGCGTCGGGCCGCACAAGGCAAACCCCGCGCCTGAACGGTTCACGGGTAGTCAACGCGATCGCGACTAGCCGAGGAAGCCGAGATCTCGCGTCGCAAATGCGCCGATGTTCGGTGCGACCTTGGAGAGATCACTCGCCCCCACACCGAACCACGATGCCAAGGTTGCGGCATATTGGTCGGCTGAGGTCGTCGGGATGAAGCGACCGCCACCCACATCCAGTGAACTGCCGATTTCGAGCAGCGGATATTGACCGTAGATTCGTCCGCCACGAACGGCGCCACCGGCGACCAACTGAAGACCACCCCAAGCGTGGTCGGAGCCATCGCCGTTCGAAGTCAGCGTGCGACCAAAATCCGACTGTGTGAATAGCGTGACCGAGTTCTCCATCCCCATCTCGGTCAGCGCATCGTAGAAACTTTTGATTCCGTTGCTGACGGTGGCCAGTAAACCCGGCTGGTCGGCCACCAAATCGTCGTGCTGATCAAAGCCACCCAAAGAAACGAAGAAAATCTGTCGCGACAAAGACAGATTCGTACGCACCGAGATCAACTTAGCGACGGTTCGTAGCTGCGTCTGCAGGCCAGAGAGCGTTACGCCCGTGTTGGGTAACGCGGCAAAGTCGCGCGCTGTGGCAAGAGATCCATTGACACGATCAGCAAATTGCACCGCGCGCTGTTGGATAGTCGCGTAGCTGCGCTCGTAAACGCTATTGCTCCGGCTCGCGAGCGCCGCCGTCAGACCCGCTTCGACCGCACCACGCCGACCTAGGCCCACTCCCGAGGTGGCAAAACCGGCAAAATTGGTCGCACCCGCGGTACCCATCACATAGGGACGCGCGATTTCACCCGCTTGGAAATAGGTTTGACCCGCCAACGAAACATTCAGCGAGAGCTGTTGACTCGCAACCTGCGCGTTCAAGACATCGGCGACCCGACCCGCCCAGCCGGATTTCGAGATGGTCCTGCCGCGCAAGCTATGCCACTGATCCTGCTGATCGTTGTGCGAGAACAGTTGTGGGGGCAGAGCATGTCCGCTCGTTGCGGCAGACTGGTACTGCGCTTTGGTGGTCGGCCGCAGCAATGGGCCCATGTTCGCCATAACCGCCAATCGACCCGACTGGAACAACTCACGCACGCCGGTCATGGACGGATGGAACCCGTAAGTTGGATCTCCACTCGTTTGCCCGGCGTATGCCACCGGCAACAACGCGGCGCGATCAACCGCCAAGCTCGAAGTGGTACCGCCGCCGCGCGAGCGCGAGTACGCGTTGTATTCAGCGGTGCTCGTCGGAACGAACATGTTCCAGGAATCGTTGCCGCCAAAAAGAAACAGGCAGACCAAAGCCTTGTAGTCGCCAAAGCCACCGACACCCGTCATCTGGGCATCGAGCGTGCCGATCGTGCGACCGAAGGCGTACGCAACGCCACCGGCAGTGGCTGCTTTCAAAAATCGTCGTCGTTGCCGATTCATGAGTATCGTCCTGAACGTCAACGCTGCAAGGCGTAGCTAGGTGAAGTGAGGATGAGATAGAGCGCATCGCCGACTCGCGTGGCTTGCGCGGCGGTCGGGTTCGTTGCCGGAATAGTCGTGCGTTCCACTTGCGTCTTGATCGCTGCGCGCAATTCGGACGACAACACGCCCGGATCGCCCAAAAGACGCGTGGCGGCACGATCGATCAGACCATCCGGATTGCTTGCCAAAGACAAATCACTCGAGATGTCGATATAGACATCATCGACATTCAAGCGCGCCGCGTTCAAATGGGTACGTGTCGTCACTTGCGTCCAAAAGAAATTGGTCGTCTGCGTGTTGAGATACTCCGTTGCCAGTTGCATTTCGGGTGCAACGAGTCCGGCATCGGCAATTTCTCCCGGCGGCGCATAAAACGGGCTGAAAAAATTGAAGACCGACGGTGACGAGCCCTGTGCCTGGCCAAAGGTGCCGCTTGCACCACCCGAGAAGTTACGCGCCGCACCCAGTTTTTCACCGCCAGAGCGTGCATCGTAGGCACGCCACAGTTGCGTCAACCGCAGCAGCGGCTCTTTGAGCTTGCCGGCAGTCGCGATTGCGTTGCCGCTAGGCGTCGCACGCGCTTCCGCATCGAGCAGGACCGCTCGCACCACCGCCTCGAGATTGCCTCGACGTCCAGACCCATCGTTGTTGAACTTCTCGGCGACGCGCTGTATGTAGCCCGCCGAGGGATTGCTCGTCACCAACTTCTGAATGAGTTGTTTCGAGATAAAGGGCCCGACGTTCGGATGATTGAACACGTTGTCGAGTGCGGAGCGTAGATCACGCTCACCGCCTTGATTCGCCGCGATAAGACCACCGCTCAACGCTGAACCGCTGTAACTCAAGACGCGTTTTTCGCCGGACTCGTGCTGCGCTTCGAACAGTTGCATCGGCTTGATCTGGTTATATCCGGCAACCGGGGCGACCTGTGGCCGCGTGTTAGCGAAGGTGCAGGTCGGTGTCGTCGTCGGACAGGCCCATTTCCAGCCGGTGAATACCCGCGCAAACCCCTCGATGATGTCTTGGTTGTAGGTCGGTATCGGTTGACCGGTCGCATCGCGCTTGAGGGTGCCATCGATGTTGAGCTCCACGAGACCGATGCTGAAAAGCTGCATCATCTCGCGTGCGTAATTTTCGTCGGGGCGCAGATTCGTGCCGGCAACGGCGCGCTGATTACCGAGCATCGAGAGATAAATCCCCATCGCCGGATGCAGAGTCACTTGCTCCAGCAAGTCGCGATAATTGCCAAAGGCATTGCGCGCGAGCATGTCGTGGAAATCGGCTGTGGCATTCGGCAAGTTCTGCAACGCGCCAATCTGCGACACGACGAAAATTTCAGATAGGGCGAACGCAACGCGTTGGCGCAGCTGATCTTCGCCCCGCACGGCATGCGCAAACCAGGTCTCGAGACGGACTGCATTCAAGCTACCGACATTGAAGCCGGTGGGCACGGGATTCGGATAAGCCGCCTCGACGGCGGGCAACAACACCGAGGTCGGCTTGGTGATTTGCGCATCGATCCAACGTGCGTAGGCATTCGACGAGTCACCGAGTGCGATTAATGCACGAGCGGTATCTTCGGTCGCACCGAACGTTGCTTGGTTGAGAAAACGAAACGCATCGCTCGTCGTCACAGGCGGATTGGTCGGCGCCGCGCCGCTACCGCCGAGCGAAAAACCGCCACCGGAGCCGGACCCGCCACCGCCCCCACCGCAAGCCGTGAGAACCGCGAACACCAAACCGAGTAGTAATCGCCTCATGACGCTGAGGCTATGACGAATCGCCGAGCGCTGGCTAGGGGTTAGATCGAAAAGTTTGGCAAAGACGGCGCGATCAGGGCCGCGCGATCAGGAGTGGAACTGCGCCGCGAGCAGATCGAGCCGCTGTTCGAAAGCGCCGGCGGTCGGCAACAACAAACAGCCGGCGGGCACCTCTTCGGGGGATAGAGAGCGAGCCGCGAAACCACCGACCCACACCTCGCACTTGCCGACGAGCAACTCAGCCAATTTGCGCAGCTGCTGGAGTGCCGGTACCTCATTCTCGGGCATCACGAGGGATACGAGCACCGCACAGGCATCCACTTCAAGCGCGAAACGGGCAATTTCCTCGGCCGGACAATCGACACCAAGGTAGTGCGTGCGAAGCCGACGCGTCGCGGCAAGCCAACTACACATCAAAATTCCGAGCTCATGCCGCTCACCCGACAGGGTCGACAGCACGAGACAGGGTCCGTTATCCGAACGCAAGTAACCTCGCGAGACCGAGATGATCAAGCGTCGGACGATGTCTGTCGTCATGTGCTCTTGGGCAATCGACACCTGACCGCGGTGCCAACGTTCACCAACTTCTTGCACGAGCGGCACTAGGATCGTGTTGACCACTTCGTTAGGCGGCAACAGGGCGACGGCCGAGGTCAGCACCTCTTCGACACCAGAGGGATCGGAGTGAGCGACCGCATCGAGTGCCCGCTCAACGAACGATTGACCGCGCGACGGGCCGGGACGAGCTTGCCCACCCGAGTCGGCCACCAACTTGGCGAGCTCGTCGGCATCGAGGGCGGCGAGCCGGCTAATCGTATGGCCAAGCTCGGTTGCGGTGCGCAGCAAACGCAGTCGGGCCACGTCGGCCGCCGAGTACGTTCGTCGACCGGATCCGTCGCGCGAGGGACGGACGACCTCGTACCGGCGCTCCCAGGCACGCAAGGTCTCGACTGTCAGGCCCGTCGCCTGCGCGACCGCTTTGATGGTGAATTGACCTGAAGATCCCATGGCTGCCGGTTTGTTCATCATTTGTCCATGTTGTGTACAGCCATTAGCTGTACAACATCTTGACAAACTTTCCGGGCGATGTCACTCTCCTCGCGTCAAATAGATTCGCGTACGCAGGATCGCGGTACGCCCCACAAATTAAACGGAGTACTGCCATGATTCGCTCACTCACTCGCAAGGCCGCCTTCGCCGCCTGTTTGTCTTTGTTATCGGCCGCCTCGGCGTACGCCGGCAGCCCGACGGTTCTCGATGTCGCTAAGCAGAAGGGTAACTTCAACACCCTCGCCAAGGCCATCGAGGTTGCTGGCTTGCAAGATGCTCTCACCGCCCAAGGCCCGGTCACGATCTTCGCGCCGACCGACGAGGCGTTCGCGAAGCTGCCGCCGGAGCAGCTTGAGTCACTGCTGCGTCCTGAGAACAAGGATCAGCTGGTAAAGATCCTCACCCGCCACGTGGTGCCGGGCAAAGCGCTCGAATCAGACGACCTCAAGCGCACCCGTACCGCCAAGACCGAGGCGGGCGATGACGTCAAAGTCGAGCTCGTACGCGGTCGTTTGCGTGTCGACGGAGCTCGCGTGACGGGCGACTACAACGCCGCCAACGGCGTCGTGGTGGCAGTCGACAGCGTGTTGCTGCCGAACTGAACAAACCTACGCTCGGGTCACGGATGACCCGACAGCAGGGATGCTGACGTCCATGGACGACACGGCCGGGTGGCGAGAGCCATCCGGCCGTGGACATTTCGGGACCTGAAAATCCAATCCGCTAGGCGACCAATCGCCGCGGAGTGGCGCGAGACGCCACGATAGCATCGCTAACATGAGCCGATGTTCCTCACCACGACCGTCGGCAGTCTGCCGAAACCCGCTTGGCTCGCCGAACCGGAAAAACTCTGGGCGGCATGGCGCCTCGACGCCGCCGCGTTGCAACGGGGTCAACAACGAGCAGCGCTCGCATGGCTGCGTGAACAAGAGCATGCCGGTATCGACATCGTGGGTGACGGCGAACAGTTTCGCATCCACTTCGTGCATGGGTTCCTCGAGACACTCGAGGGTATCGACTGGGATCTGAAAACCCCGATGGGGATCCGTAATAACCGTTACATCGCCGACGTGCCAACGGTTACTGCCCCACTGAGACGCCGCGCCGCCGTTCACGTCACCGATACCGCTTTCATGCGCTCGCACACCACGCACGCTTTGAAAGTCACGCTGCCAGGTCCCATGACGATCTGCGATACCTTGGCCGATGCGCATTACGGAAGACGCGCCGACATGGCTTTGCGGTTCGCCGAAATTCTCAACGACGAGGCACGCGAACTCGAAGCAGCGGGAGCCGATGTCATCCAGTTCGACGAGCCGGCCTTCAATGTTTTTCTCGATGAAGTCGGCGAATGGGGTATCGCCGCGTTGGAGCGCGCCATGCAGGGCCTGCAGGCAACGACCATCGTCCACATTTGTTATGGCTACGGCATCGAGGCCAATATGAAATGGAAGTCTTCCCTTGGCGATACATGGCGCCAGTACGAAACCATCTTTCCGTGGATCAATGCGAGCTGCGTGCAGCAGGTCTCGCTCGAGTTCGCAGGCTCTCGCGTGCCGGCGGATCTGTTGCGGCTGCTGCCTGACAAGACCCTATTGGTCGGTGCCGTCGAAGTCTTGCCGGGAAAACTCGAAAGCGCCGAAGAAGTGGCGGCCAACATCCGTGCCGCCGCAAAACATATCGAGTCGGACCGCCTGATCGCCTGCACCAACTGCGGTATGGCACCGTTGTCGGCGGAGCTCGCTCGCGGCAAGCTGCAGGCCTTGGGCCGAGGCGCCGCGCTGGCCCGCCGACGTTAACCCGCCGACGCCAAAGGAGCACGATGGATCTGCAGTTACGGAACAGCAAAGTGGTGTTGTGCGGTGCCACTGGTCTGATTGGGAAAACCATCGCACTCGAGCTCGCCCGTGAAGGCGCCCACATCGCGCTGCTCGGTCGACATGCGAACGCGTTGGCGGCATTGCAAGCCGAAGTCGAAGCCAGCGGCTCGCCAGGTGCGATCGCTGTCGAGTGCCAGCTCGACTCAGAAACCTCGACGGATCGCGCCATACGTGCGGCAATCGAGGCGCAAGGCGGCATTGACGTATTTATATTTGCCGCAGGCGCTGCGCAAGGCGGCATCTTTTGGGAGATGGACGATCTCACCTGGAAGAACAACCTCGAGATCAAACTCTTCGGTGCCATTCGCGCCCTGCGCACGGTGGCACCCGCGATGATCGAGCGTCGCGCCGGTCGTATCGTGGTAGTGGTCGGCAACTCAGCGAAATTTCCGGAGCCGCGAATGTTGCCAGGCGCTGCCGCCAATGCGGCGCTACTGGCCATCGTGCGTGGGCTTGCCGAGGAGCTCGGTCCACACGGCGTCTCGATCAATGCCGTGAACCCGGGACCCGTGCGATCGCCCCGCTGGGATCGCCTGATGCAGGCCGCAGCTAGCCGAGAGGGTGTCGCCGTGACAGAGGCGGAAACACGCTTCCTCGAAAAGACCGCGCTACGTCGCCTCGGCTCCGCAGAGGAGGTCGCCACGCATGTCGTCTATCTCGCCTCGCCGCGTGCCGCCCATCTGACCGGTACCTCCATCACGATCGACGGTGGGAGCACCAAAAGTCCATGACCGATCAACTCGGCCCACGCGGGCGTATCGCGATCGTCGTTCCTTCCACCAACACAAGTTGCCAACCTGAATCCGAACGCCTGCGTCCGCGCGGTGTCACCAACCATATCGCCCGCATCAGCATCCGCGAACGCCCGCTGATCAGTGAACGGGCTTTCATGGAACACGTGCAAGCCATGCGTGATGGTATGCGTAGCGCCGTCGATCAAGTCATCACGTGTCAACCAACCCACGTCATCATGGGCGTTGCCTTGGAGGCGTTCTGGGGTGGCGTCGCGGCAGCAAATGAACTGCAAGCCGAACTGACTGCCCGAGCGGGCGTCGGCGTGTCGATGGGCTCGACGGCAACCGTGACCGCACTCGCCAAGCTCGGCGCGAAGCGCATCGCCGTACTGACACCTCACCAACCACGTGGCGACGAGCAGGTTCGAAATTATTTTGAAGAGGCCGGCTTCGCTATTCCAAGATTAATCGGTCTCAAATGCCCTTCACCCGTACAGATCGCACACACGACCGTCACTCAGGTCATCGATGCGCTCAAACAACTCGACGGTGACGACATCGATGCGATCGTGCAGGTGGGCACCAACCTCGCCGCCATCCAGATTTGCGCCCAAGCCGAACGGTGGCTCGGCAAACCAGTGCTCGCCATCAATGCCGTCACCTATTGGGATGCGCTACGTCGCTCGGGTATCGACGATTCGATCCACGACTGTGGCTTGGTATTGGAAAGATACTGATGACGATCGACGCCGATGTGGTCATCGTCGGCGGCGGACCTGCCGGTATGGCAACCGCTTTATTCCTGATCGACTACGGCATTAACGTGGTGGTGCTTGAGCGTGGCGATAAACCCCACGCCGATCCGCGCGCTGCCACCTACCATCCGCCGACACTCGAAATGCTGGAGAAGTCTGGTGTGACGGCTGAGTTGCACCAACGCGGTTTGATCGCAAGGCATTGGCAACTGCGGGACCGACGCGCCGGGCTAGTCGCCGAATTCGATCTTGCGGTGCTCAGAGACGATACCCGTTATCCCTATCGGCTGCAGTGCGAGCAACACAAATTGGTCGAGATGATGCAGCGACGCGTACTGCAATCCTCGCACGCACGAGTGCTGCAGGGTGTTGATGTCGAAGTGATCAAACAAGACGAGTCGGGCGTTTCCGTACGCGGTCGAAACGAGGGCGGCGACTGCCTCGTCCGCGGTCGCTGGCTGGTCGGCGCCGACGGTGGACGGAGTGTCGTCCGAAAGTCACAAGACATCGCTTTTGATGGTTTCACCTGGGCCGAACGATTTCTGGTGATCACCACCGATTTCGACTTTACGACGCAGGGCTATGCGTTCAGCTCCTACACGATGGACCCTATCGAGTGGGTCGCCACGTTCAAGATACCCGGCGACCGACCGCCGGGTGTGTGGCGCTGCGTCTTTCCGACACGCCCGGAAGAAAACGAGAATGACCTGCTGGATCACGGCCATGCTGCCAATCGTCTCGCTGCGCTCTCAGCGGCAACTCGCGGTAGCACGATCCTGCACACTAACCTCTATGCAGTACATCAACGAGTTGCGAACACGTATCGTCGCGATCGTGTCGTGCTGGTGGGTGACGCCGCCCATGTCAACAATCCCTTGGGAGGCATGGGTCTGAACTTCGGATTGCACGATGCCTACGAGCTTGCACCGCACTTGGCCGCGCTCGTTCGCGGTGATGCGGATCTGGCCAGCTTGGACGTTTATGATCGACGTCGTCGCAGTGTCGCTGAAAGTGTCTTGCAAGCCCAAACTATCGCGAACAAGAAACTGCTCGAAGAGAAAGACCCAACGACTCGGCTGGAGCGACAACAGGATCTGCGTGATACCGCAGCGGATCCGACGCGTGCGCGAAACTATCTGCTGCGCACTTCCATGATCGAAGGTCTGCGAGCGGCTGCCCGCATCCGCTAAACTTTGGCAAATGTCTCGCCTTGGACGCTACGCTTGGCCTGCCGTGATCATCTTGTTAGTGGTCACCGGCTTTTTCATCGACCTCATGCGATTTGGTGGTCAGTTCCGTGAGCTGAAACCGTCACCGCCCACTACCTGTCGAAGCGTCGCACTCCCTGGCAGCGCAGAAGATCTGCAACTCGATCGCAGTCGCGGTATCGCGTATCTGTCCGTGCTCGACCGGCGTGGCCTAGTCGAAGGACTCCCAGTGACAGGTCAGCTCATGCAGCTCGATCTGAACAACACCGCCGCAGCGGTGAATGCGGCGACCTCGCTACCACCTAACTTCCGGCCACACGGCATGTCGCTCTATCGTATGGGAGATGGCGCACAACGCTTGTTCGTCATTTCACATCCTCCCGAAGCGGCGCACACCATCGAAGTGTTTGAACAACGATCGAACGGGCTTTTCCAACCCGTCGAGACGGTGCTTGATGCGTTGTTGGTCTCACCCAACGCCATCGTCGGAGTGGGTCCGCGCCAGTTCTACGTGGCCAACGACAAAGGTGCCGGTGGATTCCTGACGCGCTTGCGTGAACTGGTGTTTCGAGAAGGATTTTCGACCATCGTCTATTTTGATGGCGAGCGCATGCGAGTCGTCGCGCGTGGTCTCAAAAACGCCGTCGGTATGGCGATGAGCCCTGACGGGCTCACACTGTATGTCGCCGAAACCTTCGGACGCCGTATTGCGATATTTGATCGCAACACCTCCAGCGGCGATTTACGTCTGCGGGAACATCTCGACATCGATGGTGCCCCGGATAACCTGCAAGTCGACCCGAACGGGAATCTCTGGATCGCCGCACATCCGAAGCTGCTCGATCTCGTTCGTCACTTTGCTGACCCGGCGCATCCGGCGCCGACCCGCATCATCCGCTACCGAAACCGGCCCGATGCTCCGCGAGTGGACGACCGCGTCGAAATTCGCGACATATTCCTCGACCTCGGACAAGCTGTCTCCGCTGGCAGCGTCGGGACACCGTTCGAGGGGCAACTGCTGATCGGTTCGATCACAGAGCCTCAGCTTTTGGCCTGTCGCCTGCCGGACAACGTCAGATCAGAGAATATCGGGGTCGAACCATGAAGCTGAATCGTCGCCAGTTCGTCGTCTCCTCCGCTGTTACTGCGGCGATCAGCGGTCTGCAGCCGATCGCTCACAGCGCAAGCGGTTCCGGTGAGCTTGATGTCATCGTCATCGGTGCAGGTCTCTCCGGGCTTGAAGCAGCGCTGACGCTCGAAGAAAACGGTTTGAAAACGCTCACCCTCGAAGGGCGTAATCGGGTGGGCGGTCGAGTCTTCACGATGTTTGATATACCCGGACATCCGGAGGCGGGGGGCAATACCATTGCCAACGCCTACGGTCGCTGCATCGCAGCCGCCGCCCGACACAAGATCGACATCGTCAATCTCGCACCGCGACTGTTTGCCAATCGAGCAGGGCAAGAGCTCTTCTTGGGTGGCGAACATATTCCCATCAAAGATTGGACGACTCACGCGCGTAACCCTTTTGATGGCGAGATGAAAAAGCTCGCGCCCTGGAGTTGGGCCGACGCCATGTTCAAACAGCACATGCCGTTTCGCGATCTCGAAAACTGGCATGATGAGAAATACGCGCAACACGATATTTCTGTGCATGAGTTCCTGCGCTCGCACGGCGCCGACGATACAATGATCCGCCTCGGCTTCGACACCAATATCGCTTACGGCACGACCGCACACGACGTATCGTTGCTGCAGCAAGCGTTCTCCGATAATTGGCAGAACGTGAATCGGGGAGCTGTTGCGGCTTTCTCACGCACCGGCGCTGCGAACGTGGTGCCCTCAGGTCCGGCCGCAGCGGCCGCCCCGCCCGCTGGCGCTCCGCCCGGTCTGCTGATCGGCGCCTTCAAGGGTGGTAATCAAAACTTGCCGATCGCCATGGCCAAAGCGCTCAAAGGCGATTTGCTGCTGAACAAGCGCGTGATCGCGATCAACGTCGATGATCGAAGTGCGGAGGTCATCTGTGATGATGGCACTCGCTACCGCGCCAAGGCCGTGGTGTGTTCGATGCCTTTCTCGACGCTGCGTCACGTTGCAATCTCACCGCTGCCCGAGCCCGTCAAAAATAAAGCCATTCAAACGCTCGGTCACATACCAATCACGCAGTTTCATCTCATTGCCAAGAAGCCCTTTTGGGAAATGGATGGCTTGTCGCCTTCGATGTGGACCGATGGGCCACTTGGGCTCGTACTCGCACAAAAATTTGGCAAGACCGACGACGAGGTCACCAGTCTTACCGTTTGGTGTCGTGGGCTCAACGGACTGTATGTCGATCGTCTCGGTATCGAGGCCGGCAAACAACTCGTCGTCTCGGAATTCGCACGGTTACGGCCGGCATCAAAGGGTTTGCTCAGCGTCGCAGCCGTTCATTCGTGGACGGCCGATCCCTTCGCGGCCGGTGATTGGGCCATCTTTCAGCCGGGGCAAGTTCGGGAGCTACGCGCAGCGATCGCCACGCCTCACGAGCGGCTCTTCTTCTGTGGTGAACACACGGCAATCGGCAGTCGTGGCATGGAAGGCGCCCTCGAATCGGCTGAACGGGTCGCGTTGGAAGTCCTAGCCGTAACCGCCTAAGCGGACCTCGAGGCTGCAGTCACGCGCAGCTGTCTCGCGCGCCAGAGGATCAGCCACCAGAACCCGAAGAAACTCAGCGTCATGAAGCAGAATTCGTGCATACCCCAACGCTCGACACCGATGCGTGCGATTTGCTCAAAGAATATAAAAGATACTGTGAAAACGATGCTGCCGAGTAAAGCAGATATCTTCCACCTGAACGAGCGCTGAGGTCCTCGCATGCCGATCATCCACCAGGCCGTGACGAAGAAGACGGTGTAGAGATTGATCAGGATGAGCCAAGTGGGCGGCGGCGCCTTAAGCCAGTAATGGTTGATCCAAAAAGCGCCTGCACCGAAGAAGGTCAGCAGCACATAGCGCCATTCTTCCAGCGGCGCTTTGAGCACTCGCTCCCACATCAAGACCAGAAAGATGTAGACAGTCCAGGTACCGAACAACAACTCGTAAAACTGTACCTTGCCTTGCCAAGCATCATCGAGCGGTGGCATCCACATCGCGAGCCTCTCCTCTTCATCAGGTGGTCCGACGACCTCGACGGTAGCGCGGTACGCCGCTTGTGACCGCAAAATTCATCTATTTGGCCAACAGTTGGAACCCGTCGTCGGCGAGGGGTATCCTCGCGCCACACGCGGGGATACACCCGGGATCCAGGGAGGGGACGCTCATGCCGCACGCAGGCATCACGGGCTGGGGCAAGTGCCTGCCACCAGCCATACTCAACAACAACGACATCGCCACCTTTCTTGATACCTCGGACGAGTGGATCACGACTCGAACGGGCATCAGCGAGCGGCGTATTTCGCATGTTCCGCTCGCCGACATGGCACACGTCGCCGCTGAGCGAGCCCTCGCTTGCGCCGGATTGACCGGTAAAGATATCGAGCTCATCGTTTTCGGTACGACGACGCACGACGATCAGTGTCCGAACATGGCCTCGGGCTTGCAGCAGCGGATCGGCGCCGACGGTTGCGCGGCAATGGATGTGAATACGGCGTGTACCAGCTTTCTCTACGGATTATCCACGGCGACCGCCATGATCCGCAGCGGAGTCGTCCGTTCAGCCTTGGTTATCGGTGGTGAGCGAATCGCACCGTACATGGATTGGGATGATCGCAACGTCTCGGTACTCTTCGGCGATGGCGCGGCCGCTGTCATCCTGCAAGCCACCGACGAGGAGTCCGGCGTCATACTGGAAAAACTCGGCTGCTACGGCGATGCACGAGACATTCTGCGCATACACGGTATTGGCGGTGCGTACGTCCATCAAGATCGACTCTCGGGCGTGACGGAATGGCAATTCGAAGGCCAGGAGATTTTCAAGAAAGCGGTCACTGGCATGGGCGGCGCCTGTGAAGATGTTCTGCGACGGGCCGACAAGACTCCCGATGACATCGAACTCGTCATCCCCCATCAAGCCAATCTGCGCATCATCGAGTACGTCGCCAAACGCGCCAACGTGCCCATGGATCGAGTCTTCGTGAATGTGCAGCGTTATGGAAATATGTCGGCTGCGACCGTGCCGGTTGCCTTGTGTGAGGCTCTCGAACAAGGCCGTATCAAATCAGGCTCACTGTTGCTGATGCCGGCATTCGGCGCCGGACTCACCTTTTGCGCACATTTGATCCGTTGGGGTAAGCGCACTCAACCGATCGGTGTGTCTTCGATCGAGCTGCCGCCTTCGCCCTATTCCGCTCTCGAACTCGTACAACGTTATCGACACGCTAAGGGTCATGCGCTGACATGAGCACGGGCTCAGCGAGTACGCCAAGCCGCGCCATGCTGCCCGTCGTGGCCATGGCGCTCTTCATCGACTCGCTCGGCATCGGAATCATCATTCCGATCGCACCACAATTGGTCATGGAGCTCTCGGGGGCGACGTTGGCAGATGCTGCCCCCATCGCCGGATGGCTGACGCTCGCCTATGCCTCGATGCAATTCGTCTTTTCACCCATTCTCGGCAATCTCAGCGATCGTTACGGACGAAAGCCCATCCTGTTGGCATCGCTCGCCGCATTGTCCGTCGATTATGTTTTGATGGGTCTCGCACCAACGCTTGCTTGGCTGTTTGTCGGTCGTATCATCGCCGGCATTGCGGGCGCCACGTTTGCGACAGCCAACGCCGTCGTGGCCGATCTTATTCCGCCTGCCGAGCGAGCCAAATATTTTGGTCTCAATGGCGCAGCTTGGGGCATGGGCTTCATCGTTGGCCCAGTAGTCGGTGGGTTGCTGGGAGGTTATGGGGCGCGTGTACCCTTTTTTGCAGCGGCCGCTTTCACGGCGCTGAATTTCTTGATAGCGATCCTCGTCCTGCGCGAAACGCTGCCCACCACCCAACGACGTGCCTTCTCGGTCCACCGTGCCAACGTCATCGGCGCATTGAAATCGCTACGGATGATTCCCGGCGCTGTCGTATTGCTGATCGTGCTGTTTTTCTATCAGATCGGCCACGACACACTGCCCTCGACCTGGACTTGGACTGTCATGGCCAAGTTTGGCTGGACGGAGCGGGACGTTGGCCTGTCTCTGGCCGCACTGGGTCTCGGCACTGCGATCGTCCAGGGCGGCCTCGTCGGGATATTTACCCGACGATTGGGTGAGCATCGCACCGCGATCATCGGGATGACCGGAGGTGCACTCGGCTTTCTGGGCTACGCCTTCGCAAGCTCACCTGCGATGTTGTTCGCCAGCATTCCGCTCGGTTGCTTGCTCGGACTCACCATGCCATCGATCCGCGCCATGCTCTCGAGACAGGTGCCCGCCAACGCACAAGGAGAGTTGCAAGGTGCGATCAGTGGCATCGTAAGTTTCACGGCCATCGTGGCGCCATTTGCGATGACTCACTTGTTCAGCATCGCCACGAGCCGCTTCGACTTTGCCGGCGCCGCGTTTTTTGCGGCAGCTTTCGTACTGCTGACGGGCGCGATCATGCTGCTGCGACGAGGATCGACCCACGCCACTTGAGCGTCGGTCGGCTAAAGCCGGGGTTTTTTACTTCTTGGACGTTTTCTTGGCTGCGCGCTTTTTGGCGCGAACCGGATCTTTCAGGCGCGTTTTGCCGAAAGAACCTTGATAAATCTTGCCGCGACGGCTCCTGCTGTCTCCCTTGCCCATCTAGCTCTACTCCACTGGTTTAAATCGTTATCGAAGCGGCAAGTGTAGGACACTCAACGGTAGCGCGCCAATAAACGTGCGAGCCCCGCTGATCCCGGATGTAGCTGCGAGTAGGGAATTTGATTCAAGGGCTGAGACGGCGTTCGGCTGAGCGCATGGAACTCGGTTTCGGCTGTCGAACGGCAGTGCAACAGCCCAGTCAGATATTCACCGCGGGTAATGTGCTGCTGAACATAGTCGTAGGCGCGATGAGAGTCCGTCGGATCGTAATCCTCGGCGAGCTTGCGGAGCACCACCTGATTGCCATCATGCAGCATCACGGCCATCGACTCGCCCGCAGCGTAGTCGGTGCGGATTTCCTGACGCAGTGGCACAAAGTCGGCCTCGACGATCGGCTCGTAATGCTCACGCGTGTAGGCATAACTCTTGGTCGAGCCCTCATGATCGTTGAATGTCACACACGGTGACAGCACATCGATCAGCGCGAAGCCGGGGTAGTTGAGTCCCGCTTGGATCAGCGGTACCAGCTGCTGCTTGTCACCCGAGAAACTGCGTGCGACGAAGCCAGCGCCCAAGTTCATCGCGAGCAACACCGGATCGATCGGCGGTTGCTGATTGACTTCGCCCTTCTTCGCTTTGGTACCGAGATCGGCCGACGCGGAGAACTGCCCTTTGGTCAACCCGTACACACCGTTGTTTTCGATGATGTACAGCATGTTGAGATTACGCCGGATGGCGTGACAGAACTGTCCAAGGCCGATCGACAAAGAATCGCCATCACCGGAAATACCGATGTAGTAGAGATCCCGATTAGCGGCATTGGCACCAGCGGCGATGGACGGCATACGGCCGTGAACAGAGTTGAAGCCATGCCCGCCATTGACGAAGTAAGCTGTGGTCTTCGAGGAGCAACCGATACCCGAGAGTTTGGCAAGATTCTCGGGACGAATCGAAATCCCCCAACAGGCCTCGGTGATCGCTGCGGTGATCGAATCGTGACCACAGCCAGCACAAAGCGTCGACAACGATCCTTCGTAGTCTCGCCGCGTGAGCCCGAGCTCGTTGAGTGGCAAATCGGGATGACGGATTTTCGGTTTCGGAATGAACGTCATGCTCCAACTCCCACAACGGTCTGCTGCCCTTCGGCCAGATCGGCGAGCACACCATCCACGATAAACGCCGACGAAACCGGTAGTCCACTGTAGTGCAACAAAGAATGTAGCTTCGCTTTTTCGACTCGAGTTTCGAGAATCAACAAGGACCGAAACTGGGCGTCGCGATTCTGCTCGACCACATAGAGACGATCGTGCGACTCGAGAAAGGCCTCGACATCTTCGCCGAAGGGGAAGCCGCGCACCCGCAGATAGTCGAGCTTGATACCCCGCTGTGCGAGAACATCGAGCGCCTCACGAATGGCGCCATCGCAACTACCGATCGAAATGATGGCAACCTTCGCTTTTCCGTCCCCCTGCAGAACGGCCTTGGGAACGTAGCGCTTGGCAGTCGCAAATTTTCGGGTAAGCCGATCCATCACGACTTGATATTCGGCGGCATCTTCGGTGTAAGTTCCGAACTGCGTATGACCCGAGCCGCGCGTAAAGTAAGCGCCCTTGGGATGTACGCCGGGCAAGGTGCGATACGTGATGCCATCTTCGTCTTTGTCGACATATCGATGAAACTTCTCGAGCTTCTCGATTTCGTCCTTGCCGAGTACCTTGCCGCGATCTGGACGGTACGCGTCGTCCCAAACGAGATCACGACACATCCAGTCGTTCATACCGATATCGAGATCGAGCAACACCATCACAGGCGTTTGTAACCTCTCGGCGAGATCAAACGCTTGCACCGCCATGTAGAAGCACTCTTCGGGGTTGGCAGGATAGAGACAGACATGCTTGGTGTCGCCGTGGGATGCATAAGCCGCCGCGAGTACATCGCACTGCTGAGTGCGAGTCGGCATGCCTGTCGAGGGGCCGACGCGCTGCACATCGAACAACACGGCTGGCACCTCGGCGTAATAGGCGAGCCCCAAAAACTCTCCCATCAGGGACACGCCGGGGCCCGATGTCGCCGTGAAGGCTCTGGCGCCGTTCCAGTTAGCGCCGAGCACCATACCGATAGCAGATAACTCGTCCTCCGCTTGGATGAAGGCGAACTGAGCGCGCTTTGTCTCGGGATCGATACGAGTCTTGTCAGCGAAGGACTTGAAAGCATCCATTAAAGAAGTCGACGGCGTGATCGGATACCACGCTGCAACGGTGGCTCCGGCATAGAGACAGCCGAGCGCCGCAGCCGTGTTACCGTCAATCATGATGTGGCCGGCGGTCTTCTCCAGCGGCGAGACCCGCAGCGGCAACGGACAGACGAAATTCGCCCGGGCATAGTCATAGCCAAGTTGAATCGCCTGCATGTTCGACTCGACCAGCGCCGGTTTCTTGGCGTAGGTCTCGGCTAGCAGTTCCCGAATCCGCGCGAGATCCAGGTCGAGCAGTGCGGCCAAAACGCCCGCATAGCAGATATTCTTCATCAGGATGCGCGTTCGCACGCCCTTGAAGTTCTCGTTGCACATCTGCGCGAGCGGCACGCCGAGCACGGTGACATCTTCACGCTTGAGCAGAGCGGGGCGCGGCCAGCTCGAGTCGTAGATCAGATATCCGCCGGCGGCAACCTCACGGACATCGCGCGCATAAGTCTCGGCATTCATGCAAACCATGATGTCGACCTTGCCCGACCTTGCGACATAGCCGTCTTTCGACACCCGGATTTCGTACCAAGTGGGTAACCCCTGAATGTTCGACGGGAAGTAGTTCTTTCCCATCACCGGAATGCCACTACGGAAAATCGACTTCATCAGCAGCGTGTTAGCACTCGCCGAGCCAGTCCCGTTCACGGTCGCAATTTTGATGGCGAAATCATTGACGCGCGACATCAGACGGCACCTCCTGAGCGCTGGTCGATGGCATGGGGCCACTGCACCCACGACTTTTGCATATCCCACGCGGCCGTCGGACAGCGCTCGG
>SXGQ01447627.1_pt1 | contig 19345 bp, 19 predicted proteins | sample 3178371 | NCBI WGS metagenome assembly SXGQ01 (sample SAMN11356859, study PRJNA531348) | freshwater metagenome | isolation source: freshwater sample F1-20 | place: China: Fuxian Lake, Yuxi | collected 2017-12-25 | reverse complement strand
CGTCAGGGACCGGTAGTCGTTCGGATTGCCGGCCTTGAAGGTCCGACGAAGGAACAGCGTGGTATAGCTGTTCCGCATGTCGGTGATCTCCGTGCCCGCGAACGGATCGCCGTAGTAGAATGCCGCGGGCCCCTGGGGCCATGAGGCATCACTGAACTCAGGGGTCCGCCAGACCTTGGGATCCGGGGCGGAAGGCTCGCCGGTCCCCTTCAGGTACCGCCACTGGGATCCCACCGGGAACAGCTCCTCGGTCCAGCCCCGGGTCGGGAAGGACAGGAGCATCAGGACTGCGAGGAACCAAAGGCGGTATCGGATGGGCTGCATGAACGGGTTCTGGAAGTTTAGCAAAACCGATGCCGAATGGAACCTGCCTTTGCGAGGACGAGGCGCGGGCGGCTTCGCAGCCTTCCCGGGTCTCGCTCCACCGCCCTATGTAGAGGGCGCTCCAGGTATCGGTCTGGGTAACACCCCTTTTGGCGCGACGGTTCTGAGTGTCGGGCAACCGTTCGCCCTGGCGCCCGGCGCTCAGGGGCATGCCGATGGACGAGTGCCTACGTCGCTGGAATGAAGCGCTGGGCGAGCAGTGATGCGAGCCAGCCGAGGACGAACCAGACCGCAAGCCCGGGAGTCGGGAGAAGGGCGAGCCAGTCGACCAGGCAGATCCCTGCGAGGAGTCCCGACACGGTCAGGCCGAGGTTGCGTCCGCCGGTTCCCAGGGTGTGGCGGAGACACCAGACGGTCCATGCGGCCACCAGGAATCCGACAGCCGATCCGTAGAGCCGGTAGGCGCCTCCGTTGTAGAGAGCGGAGAACAGAAGCGGCGGGGCGAGGGCCATGAGGGGCCAGCGTTGGAGGCGACCGGTCGTGCTTTCCCGTTTCGCCACGTAGCTGAGTCCGATGATCCATCCGGCGAGGGCCACGGCGGACCAGATCGAAGCGCCCGTGACCCCCAGGACCCCGGCCGAGGCAGCCAGCGGATAGAGCAGAAATCGGCACGCCGCCATGAGGACGGGAGAGAACGACAGGGCCTTGTGCGAGGCGTCGTACAGAACCACCGCGAAGGCGAGCAGGAGGGCGAGGATTGCCGAGGTCCAGCCCAGCAGCATCAGGAGCAGGGTGCCAACCGCCAGGAGTCCCCAGCCGATCCGCCAGACCCAGGACTCCGGGATGGCCCCGCTCGGAATGGGTCTCGGTTTTCGATACTGGCGGTCGAACTCCGCGTCGAACGCGTCGTTCAGGTACATGCCACCGACATACACCAGGGAGGTCCCGATCAGGACGTGGATCAGCGGAAGGATGGAAGGTCCCGCTCCGCCGAGACCCCAGCCAGCGAGACCGTTGGTCCAGACGGTTGGGAGATTCGACACCCGTCCCAGCACCAGCAGCGTGCGCCATGAGGGAGTGCGGGATTGGGACATCGAGTCCGGGAACCTACGATTGGAGCCGTGGTGGCTGCAATGCGGCGGTGGAATCGCCGGATGGGCGTGGGGGGACCCGCTCCCATGGCAGTATGCACCGCGAGACCTCCTCCGGGGAGGCCGGTTCCGTTCAGGCGTGAATCACCGGGATTGGGGAATCGTCGGATTTCTGATCCTCGCTTCCAGAACCAGGGCAGACCCCACCTTTCTGATGCCACAGCGCGTCGGAGCCGACATCCTCGGCAACTTCTCGCCACCCTCATGCAACGAAGAACCTTCCTTCAGGTCCTCGGCCATAGCGGGACCACCGCGTGCCTGTCGTCGGAACTTTGGGGTGCGGATAATGCTGCCGTTGGCCGGCCTTCCAACGGCATATGGAACCCTGGACGGGGCGCGGATGCCTCGGATTGGGAGGTTGTTTCCACGCTGCTCGACGACGCCTCATCGACCTATTCGGAGCCCTGGGACGACGCCACCTGCCGGACTCTCATGAAGGGTGGCTATCTGGGCAACGGAGACCTCGGTGTCCACCTTGGGGGCACGAGGCACTCGCTGGTCTACTACCTCGGGAAGAATGGATTCCACGCCGGGAACGACACAGTGGGATTGCGGTCGGGTGACGATCCCGCACCAGGCCCCTACAAGCAGCACATCCTGAATCTGGCCCGGTTGATCGTGGATGCCGTCGAAGGGATCGAGTCCGGGGAACACTACCGGGTCACCCAGGACCTGAGGCATGCGGAGATCCGGACGGAGTGCACCATGGCGGGTGTTCCCGTCCGGGTCCGGGCCTTCCTGGCCCCGGAAACGAATGGAGTCGTGTTGGAGCTGTCGACCCGCGGCGGGATGGATCTCCGGGTGAAGGCGACCCTCTCGGTCGTCGGCAACGTCTCCATGGCGCTCGACGCGGGAGTCGATGGATCCATGGCGTGGGTCACGAAGGAGCCCAATGCCGACGGCGCTCCGTTCTATGTAAAGGGTGCGGTGGCGGCTCGCGTGATCGGTGCGCCTTCGGAGGCGACTCGTCAGACTCCGGAGCAATCGGGGCTGGTCTTCACCCTCCCCGCAAATGGGAGTGTCGTGCGCCTGTTCGTCCAGGCCGACCACACCAAAAACGCACCATCACCCGCGTCACGCGTCCGGGACATCGTCCGGGACATGACTCCCGAGGACCTGGATCGGATCGAGTCGGAAAACCGGGCATGGTGGCGAAGGTTTTGGCTCAGGTCCTATGTCCGCCTCGGGGACGAGGTCCAACGCTACTGGTACAACCACCTCTACATGGTGGGCTCGGCTGCCCGGAGTGGTGCCGACAACAGTCCAGGCAAGGCCCCGGGCCACTGGGGTCCGTGGAACCGGGCCGATGACATGAAGTGGTTCGGCAATCTGGGCATGAACTACAACGCCCAGAACCCGTACTACGGCACCTTCGCCGCCAACCACGTGGACCTCATCGATCCCTACATAGAGACGATCCGGTATTACGCCGAGAACACAGGGCGCCAGCGGGTCGTCAATCGATGGGTCTCTCCGGAGATCGCCGACCGGATGCCCCCCGGATGCCGGGGCGTCGAGTTCGAGGGCTCGTTCACGTCCCACGGAACCCCGGCGACCGGCGAAGGGAAGGTTGGGGCCGAGGACTGCTGCATGGTCACGAACGCCGTGTTCGCCATCCTGCCGATCGTCTGGAAGTGGAAGTACGGAAGGGACACCGGGTTCCTGAGGACGACGGCGTATCCGCTGATGCGGGAGGTCGCAGATTTCTACGACGACTACATCGGGAAACCGGTCGACGGACGCTACGAGGTCTACGGGTCGGTCCATGAGGGAGCCGACTGGTTCGCGAAGAACGATATGTTCAGCCTTGGCGCGATCCGCTTACTGTATCGGGAAATCATCGCGGCGAGCGCCCATCTGGAATGCGATGCCGATCGCCGGGTCCACTGGCAGGACATCCTCGACCACATGGCCGACTATCCCCTCCAGCTCTGGGGGGATCGGGTGACGTTCCGTCCGGATGCGGTACACGACGTGATGGAGGCGCTGCAGTACCAGGGGGGCGCGCGGAACACCGGGGTGATGTTCACCACGACCTTCGACAACATTGGCCAACGGACGCTCCCGGCCTATCGGCTCGCCACGTGCAACACCCTCGACCGGGGCAACATGTTCCATCCCCAACGCTGGTGCGGATGGCAGAACGGTAATGACTTCGGGATGATGTTCGTCATGGCGGTCCGGGCGGGCTATCGACCGGACCGGGTTCTCGAGGCGATCCGGGCCTGGAAACCCGAGCGCAACGGGGTGGTCTCCCAGAAGGATGGAGGCGGCATCGAGACCGCAGGCATCGTGGAGGCGATCAACAGCATGCTGCTCCAAAGCCACGATGGAGTCCTGAGGATCTTTCCCAACTGGGACCGGTCCCGCGACGCCGAGTTCAAGCGCCTCCGGGCAGTCGGGGCCTTCCTGGTCGAGGCCCGATACAGGGCCCGGGAGCGCGTGGTGGACCGGTTCCGGATCTTCAGCGAGAGGGGCAATACCTGCGTGGTCCAGAATTCGTTCGAGGGTGCCTGCATCCGGGTGATCCGGACCGACACCCGTAAACAAATCGCGGTGGAACAAGACGAGGATGAGTTCCGATTCCCGACCGTCGAGGGAGTCACCTACGAGGTCCAACGTGCCGACTGTCGCCCGGCCGCCCCGGGAGTTCCGGTGATCGTGTCCCAGCCGGTGGACGCCACTGTCCTTCTGCCGGACCCCGCCACGTTCTCCGTTGCGGCGAAGGGTCGCGGTCTCCGGTACCAGTGGCAGAGGAACCGTGTCGACATCCCCGGGGCGACCTCGCCCACCTACACGACCCCGGCCATGACGTTCTGGGACATTGGCAGCGAATATCGGTGTGTGGTCTCGAACGACGCGGGTTCGATCCCGAGCCTCCCGGGCGTCCTGGTTCCGCGGGCGTCCCCGGTTGGAGGGGTGCATCCCATCGTGGGAACCTGGTCCTACACCCATGCGGGAAGGCGCTACACCCGGGAGTTCACACCGGACCATCGCTGCATCCTCCGGGATGGAGGCGTCGTGGGCTGGGTGAAGTCCTACTCCGTGGCCGGTGACCGGACCGTTCTGGTGGAGGGTGGGCTCCGGCATGTGCTGACGGGGCCGGATACCCTCGATATCGAGAAGGCGTTCATCGGCCATCGAGTGGCGGTGCCGTGAACCCGCCCTGTTCCGAAACCTGTCGGACTCCACCGCCGTGAAAACCGCCTTGCCTCGTCCTTCGGTCAGGCAACCCTCAAGAACACTGTCCATGAGTCCCTCCACGCGTCTTCTCCTCGGTCTTCTCGTCCTCCTCACCACTGTCGCCACAGCGGCGGAAAAGAAGATCGTCCTCATCGCTGGAACCCCGAGTCATCCCCCCGGAATGCATGAGTTCCGCGCCGGGACCCTGCTGTTCCAGAAATGCCTGGCGGACCTTCTGGGTGTGCAGGTCCAGGTGTACTCCAACGGCTGGCCCACCCGGGTCGAAGGCACCGCCACGGTCGACGCCAACGAGGTTCTCGGTGATGCCGATGCCGTCCTGGTCTATTGCGATGGCGGTCAGGGACATCCTGCCATCCGGCCGGACCGGGTGAAGGTCCTCGACGCGCTGGCGGCGAAGGGCAAAGGGCTCGGATTCGCCCACTACGGTGTTGAAGTTCCCAAAGGCGATCCGGGTGCCGCACTGCATCGGTGGATTGGCGGGTACTACGAACACCAGTTCTCGGTGAACCCGATGTGGAAGCCTGAATTCAAGTCCCTCCCGAAGCATCCCGTGACGCGGGGCGTCCAGCCGTTCGCCACCCGCGATGAATGGTACTTCAACATGCGTTGGACGCCGTCAACCAATGGCATCACGCCGATCCTCGTGGCCCAGCCTTCCGATGACGTCCGCAAAGGACCCTACGTCTGGCCGCACGGTCCCTACCCGCACATCGTTGCCGACTCCGGTCGGCCCGAGGTGATGATGTGGGTGCTGGAGCGGAAAGATGGAGGGCGTGGATTCGGGTTCACCGGTGGGCATACCCATGAGACCTGGGGGGATCCGAACCAGCGGAAGCTCTTCCTGAACGCCCTGCTCTGGCTGGCCAAGGCGGAGGTGCCCGCCGGCGGGGTGGAGTCCCGGATCGACGAGGCGGATCTGAAGCAGAACCTCGATCCCAAGGGGAAGAAGTGATCGGACTCCCCCGGGCGGGCATCGGGTGGCGGGCGGCGTTCCTGGCGCTGCTCCTGATCCTGCTCGAGCCAGTCCGTCCCCGGGCGGAGGACAAGGTCCAGTATCGTTGGGAAGGCTATTTCGAGGACAACAACCGGACCGACGTCACGACCCAGGGGGTGTACGTCGAGAAGGACCTCAACCGGGACCTCATCCTCAAGGGCAACTTCGTCTACGACGCCATCTCGGGTGCCACCCCTACCGGAGGCCCCCCGCCACCGGGAAGCGACCAGGTCCAGCTCTTCAACTTCTGGGATCGGCGGTACGCCGGCTACGTGGAGGTCGACTACAAGCAGGGACGCTTCACCCATCAGCCGCAGTTTGCCTACAGCTGGGAGCGGGACTACCGGAGCATGGGTCTGGCCTGGAATGAGCTCATCGAGCTCGATGAGAAGCACACAACGCTGGCGGTCGGTTTGTCCCACAACTTCGACTCGCTGAACGGCCTCTGGCAGCCCGAGTTCGTCAACAAGGGTGTTTCAGACCTCCTGCTCGGGGTGACCCAGGTTCTTGGGCCGCAGACCACGCTGACGTTCAATGTCACCCTGGGCTACTCCGAGGGCTACCTCAGTGATCCCTACAAGGCGGTCAACTTCTACTACGCCTACCCGGATCCGTCCTATGATCCATCACCCTACGGGATCAACTCCCAGGACCAGCTGGGCACCTTGGGATTCCCGGCGGAGAATAGGCCGGGCCATCGGGTCCGAGCCGTCACCTGGCTGGGCCTCAACCACTATGTGAAGTCGATCGACGGCGCCCTCGAGGCCAGCTTCCGGGTTGGGACCGACAGCTGGGGTCTCACCAGCGAGACCCTCTCGGTCGCCTGGTTCCAGAAGCTGGGCCGACGCATCACGGTCTCCCCCCTCTTCCGGTTCTACCACCAGTCCGCGGCCGACTTCTATGCAGTGCGGTTCACCGGGGATCCCAACTATCCCCTGGGGACCCCGTATTCGGTGCTCCCGGATGGCTCATTGAGCTTCCCTGGGGATCCCGGATACCCCGGCGGAGGTCGGATCGAGAACGTCCCCGCGTGGCCCAACTACTACTCCGCCGACTATCGCCTCTCCCAGATGAACACCTACACGTACGGCCTCAGCGTCGAGGCCAAGGTGACCGACTGGGCCTCGCTGATTGTCTCCTACAAGCGCTATCGGATGGTGGGCACCGATGGAGTCACCTGGCAGAGCGCCTATCCCCAGGCGAATGTCATCAGCGCCGGACTGAACGTATGGTTCTGAACCGTCATCAGCCCGCTTCCAGGCAGTCCGCCTCCGAAACGGAGGAGGACTTCGGGGGCCGAGCCGTCTGGGACCGGGTCCGCCCCACCCTGCGAGTGACTCCTTTGCCAGGTTCGGGATTTGGCATCGAATTCCACGCGCTGGGCACACTGTGCCGGATGACCTTGGCGGGCCCGAAGCCTGCGGCGGAGGCATTCGTGGAGCAGACGTTGGGCTGGATGGCCCGGTTCGAGTCGAAGTACTCCCGATACCTACCCGGCTCGCTCATCTCGCGCATCAATGACCAGGCCGGGAAGGACTGGGTGGCGATCGATCCCGAGACCGAGCGACTGCTGGCCCTGTGTCACGAGCTTCATTTCCTGTCGAAGGGCGTGATGGATCCAACCGTGTTGCCCCTGCTCAGGGTCTGGAACTGGAAGGCTCAGCCCCCGGTGATTCCAACTGAGGACGCGGTCCGGGCGGCCATGACGCGGGTCGGGTGGTCCCGGGTGCAGCGCGCGCCGGGACGGGTTCTGCTGCCGGAGGCCGGGATGGCTCTCGATCTGGGTGGCATTGGAAAGGAGTACGCGGTCGACCAGGTCGCGCTTCTCTCCCGTGGATTTCCACTGACCGGGGTGCTGGTGGATTTCGGGGCCGACATCCGGGTTCTGGGACTGCCCCCGGATGGGCGTCTGGGCTGGCACATTGGCCTCGAGGAACCGAGATCCCCGGGACGCGTCTGGTGCGGTCTCGCCCTGCGCGAGGGCGGGGTCGCAACATCCGGGAACTACCTCCGGTTCTCCGAGGTCGGTGGGGTCCGATACGGACACATCCTCGATCCCCGGATCGGTCGGCCGACATCGTCCGAGGTCCTTTCGGTCAGCGTCATCGCACCCTCCTGTACGCAGGCCGGATTCCTCAGCACAACCGCCCTCGTCCTGGGTCACGTCGAGGGCATGCGGTTGATCGAGTCGACACCCGGCGTGTCCGGGGCCATTGTCGCCACCACACAAGTCCTCCAATCCCGTCGCTTCCATGAACACCGCGCGTCTTAGCCTCATCGCCACCCTGTTCCTCCTGGTCACGTCCCTGCTGTCGGCCGCCGCCCCGAAGGTGGGCGACACCTTCCCGGATCTCGGCGCTTTCGGTCTCGAGGGTCAGGTGCCGGATCTCAAGGGCAAGGTGGTGGTCGTGGATTTCTGGGCGTCGTGGTGCGGGCCGTGCCGTCAGTCATTCCCGGCCCTCCAGGAGGTCTACACCCAGTTCAAGGACAAGAACGTTGTGGTGATTGGTGTGAGCCTCGACGAGTCGAAGGACGACATGGACAAGTTCCTCAAGCGCAGCAAGACGGAGTTCCCGATCCTCCGTGACGCCAAGGGGAAGCTCGCCGAGAAGCTGTCGGTGCAGTCGATCCCGTCGTCCTTCGTGATCTCGCCCGACGGCAAGATCCAGGCGATCCACGTTGGCTTCGGCGGTGAGAAGACCAAGAAGGCCTACATCACCGACATCGAGAAGGCGTTGGCCAAGAAGTAGTCGTTTGAGGGTCCTCCACACCGGTCACCCGATGTTCCGTCACCGCTCCCTTCTGACGCTCTGTCTGCTGTCGCTGCTGGCGACGGGCTGCGCCCGGGTAAAGCCGTGGCAGCGCGGCACCTTGGCGGATCCCCTCATGAACCGGGGTCGGGATCCGATGGGATTAGCCTATTCGGAGCACATGTACTTCAGCCGTGAGGGCACCCACGGCGGTGCGGGTGTGGGCGGGGGCGGTTGCGGCTGCAACTGAGCCTCAGTTCACCGCCTCGATCTTCACCGTGTGCGTGACGGGGACGAGCGCCTCCCGGATGGCTGCGGCCAAGGGGGCGCGGGCCTTCTCGGTCAGGGCCACGGTGGCCTCCATGTCCGCCCGGCCTTCCTCGCCGTGGAAGAGGCTCTTGATCTGCTTTGTCTCGTAGTTCTGCTTGGTGCCGACCGCCTCATCGAGGCGTTTGAACGCGTCGTCAAACGGGGTCTTGGCAAACCGGGCCGGCAGGAGGATGCCCTCCGCGAGTTCCTTTCCGGAGAACGTCTTCGTCCCGGGACCCCAGGTGACCTTGTACTCCTTGGCGGGGGCGTTCTTGACGACCAAGCGCAGTCGGTTGAAGCGGGAATTGAAGTCGGTCAGGGCCATCCCGGAGCGGATCGAGTTGTCGTCGGAGAGCTCCCCGGCCGGTGCGCAGAACGGATAACGCCCACTCTTCAGGGTCAGCTCGCCATTGGTGAAGGCGACGACCTCGTGTCCACCGGTCGCCGAGGCCTTGCCCGTTCCGAGATCGACCGTGAACGTCCCGAGGTCGCCGTCCACTCCGAGTGCCTGGAGAAATGCCGTCGCCATCACGACCTGTCCCGCCCAACCGGGATGCACGGCATCCTTGCCGGCGATGGCGTAGTTCTCACCGAATTGGTTCGTGGCCTTCCATCCCAGCGTGAGCATCGGCCAGAAGACGTCGGCAAAGGCCACCTGTTCCTGCTGGGCGATGTCGATGTCGATGTTTCGCAACTCGCAGAGGTTGAGGTTCATCGCTTCGGAACCCGCGTTGCTCCACGGCACCTTGGGGCCAACGCAGCCGGGGGATCCGAGAACGAAGCGAGCACCAGCGGCCTTGAAGCCCTTCACGATGGCGAGCTGATTCTCCCGGTACCACTGGCCGTTCGCGGCATCGTACGGACGATATTTGTGGTCGTTCATCCCATAGCAGGTCGTCGCGATCGTCGGCTTGAAGCGAAGGGCATCGTTGACCATGCGGTTCTTGAAGCCTTCCGCCGTTTCCCCGCCCCAGCCGTATTGGCGCACGGTGACTTTCAGCTCCGGGAGGCACGCGGTGAGGTAGGTCTCCAGTATCCTCGAGTACATCTTCTGCTCGGTGATCGAGTCGCCGATGATGGCCAATCGGTCGTCCTTGCGGAGCAGGAGACCCTGGGTTGTAGGCGCCTTCTTCGCGTTGAACTTGGCGAAGACCGTGGCATCGGGCTTGGGCTCGAAATCCTGGGCACCGACGGCGAGGGAGAAAGCGACGACGGAAACAATACGCAACAGGGGAGTCATGAAGTCACGGTGCCGGCGGATGCGGAGCCGGGTCAAGCGGGTGGACTCGGTGTGTCCTGACGCTTTGGAGGTCTCCCCGGGTGGACTCTATTCGAATGTCCCCACGGCTCGCATCCTCGGAGGCGGGGTGATTGTTGGTCCGCAGAGGCTCCCGCCATGACCGGTGACCTCCGGCAGGGGACAGGCTCTTCCCATAAAGGGACAGGTCCTGTCTGGGACCTCCTTGTGTGGGCGCGAAAGGGGGCCGAGGTTGTTGGATCGGTTCGAGAGGTAGGTTGAGGACGTGCTTCGGCTCGACCTATCTTCGTTGGACAAGGGACCCCAAGCCGGAGCTTCGGCACGCCACCAGTTTCCAGAATGCTGAACTGGTTCCCGCGTGTGCTTTCAGGGCTTTGGCATCATCAGTTGGTAGCTGGTGCTCCGCCCGCCGGCCTCCTGCCGAACTAGCATCCCAAGCTCCACCAGGTCGCCGATATCCCGCAGGGCAGTGTCCTGAGAGCACTTCGCAATGAGAGCCCACTTCGAAGAGGTGAGCTTCCCTTCAAAGCCATCCAGCAGGCGGTTGAGCAGGAGTCGCTGTCGGCTGTTGATGGGTTGGCCCGCGTGCGTTTCCCAGAACCGGGCCTTGGTCAGGATCGACTGCAACGTTCCCTCCGAGGCCTGGATGGCCCGTTGGAGACAGCCGAGGAACCATTCGATCCACGTCGTCACATCCAACGAACCCTTCTGGCTCCACTCCAGCACGTCGTAGTAGGCCTTCCTCTCCTGCTGGATCTGCGACGACATGCTGTAGAAGCGCTGCGGGCTCCGTTCCGACCGCGCCAACACGCTGTCGGCAATTGCCCGCGCGATGCGTCCGTTGCCGTCTTCGAATGGGTGGAGGGTCACGAACCAGAAATGCGCCAGGGCCGACCGGATCACGGGGTCGGTGGGTGACGGGGTATTGAACCATTCCAGGAACCGCGCCATCTCGCCTTCCAGCCGCTCATGAGCGGGGGCCTCGAAATGAACGGTCTCCCGACCATACGGCCCCGAGATCACCTGCATGGGGCCATTCGCGTCCTTCCGCCAGCCTCCCACGGTGATGCGCTGCCGGCCGCTTCGGCCGGTGGGAAACAGGGCGGCGTGCCAGCCGAACAAACGTTCCGCCGTCAGCGGCAGGTCGTAGGCGTTCGTCGCATCGAACATCACCTCCACAATACCCTCCACGTTTCGATCCACCGTCGGCAGACCTCCGGCATCCAAGCCCATGCGCCGGGCGATCGAGGAACGCACCTGTAGGGTGTCGAGGTTCTCGTCTTCTATCTCACTGGTCTTGACTACGTCCTGGGTCAGCATCTGCAAGGCGGCCTCTTCCCGCAGCTGGAAGCCGAGGGACTGCATGCGGCCGATCTGCCGCCCCTGCAGATGGCGGACTTCCGCGAGAGGGCCGGCCAATTTGGCGGCGTCCCAATGCAGATCCGGCCAGTTCAGTTGCTCATGGATGTACATGCTATCTCCGCGAAGACTGCGGTGATTATGCCCCTCAATCACCGCAGGGACAACCGAATCTCCGCTTCGGATGCGGTGAATGGCCGTCCTATTCGCCGCAAAGCCCTCTTGATGGGGGTCATAGTGGGAACAACGCCCGGTTGCCGTCTCTCTTCCTGCGCGATCAGGAGGTGGGGGGGCTCCAGACAAGGTCCCGGGTGTCGAGAACGAAGCCTTGGCTGTTGTTGGCGCTTTGCTCCTCGTCGCCTTCCCGGGTCAGCACCTCACCACCCGTCACGAGGATCCCATGATCCCCAACGCGGGTGGCGCGATGCCCATGGATCCAGCCCGGGCCCTGGTCGGTGGGCTCAAGGCGGTCGATGCGCCACGTGCGGAGGTCCAACCGGTGGACCGGGGTCCGCCCGTAGTCCCGGCGACCCCAGTAGCCCAGGGACCCGATGATGTAGAGCGCGTCGTCGACAAGAGTTGCGGTATGGAAGTCGGTCGGTGGGAACACCGATTCCGGATAGCCGAGGATGGAGATCGACCCATCGGTCTTGCGGATGAAGACGTCGTTGTAGATGCAAAAGTCCGGATCGTAGCTGTCCTCGTGTTCGCCTCCGATCAGCACCATCCGGCCATCGGGCAGCAGGGTCAGGGATTGACCGAACCGCTGCGCACACCACACCGGTTCCCGTCCCATCGACGACGGCCCCTTGAAGTGTTGGGTCGCCGAATACCCACAGACACCCGAACGGATCATGCCGACCCAGAACGGCTCCTTCATCCGCTCCGGGTTCGACGAACCATATCGACGGGTCCGCGCCCGGAGGAAGTCATCCTGCGTCACCCCCTCCAGCAGCCCGATGTCGGGTTCAGCCGGCAGCTCCATCAACACCCGACGCCCCTCATTTCCCAGTCGGCGGGGATCCGCCCCTGCATCAAGCAGTCGGGTGATGATCCGACGGTTCCGCGCGACACCGAGGGCCGTGCCCCCATGGTGTTCGACGTCCAATTCAGCGCCTGCCCTCAGCAGAAGATCCGCGCCCTCCTCAAACCCAACCTCTGCGGCTTCCATCAGGGCCGTGGCACCGAACTCGTCGGTCTGTTCCACATCAAATCCAAGCTCGAGTAGCCATCGCAACAGAGCCGTCCGCCGACAGTGAATTGGATAGAAGAGTGGCGGCATCCCGCAGCGTCCGACGGCCTCCAGATCCACTCCGCGTTCCGCCAACAGCGAGGCTTTGGCCAAGTCTCCCGTCTGCAAGGCCACGAGCCAGGCTGTCCTGGACCACCAGTCCCGCTCCTCGAGGGGGACACCGCTGTCCAACAGGCGCTGGACCTCGTCCAGGGTTCCGATCGCGACCGCCCGGATCAGCGGCGTCCAAGCCAGTTGCGACTCGTCGGCCCCGGCCTCGAGGAGTTGTTGGACCGCATCGAATCGACCCAATCGGGACACAACCCGCAGGCCGGATTCCCCGTGGGTGGAGATCCGATTGAGGTCCACCCGATGGGCGATCAGGAGTCGGAGCAGTTCGGCCAGCCGATCGTCGTCGAAGACGTCACGTCCGTGGATCGCATCGACCAGGGCTCCGTACCCGTTAGCATCCTTGTAGTGGAGGTCGCCGCCCCGATCGATCAGCGCCTGGACTTCCGAGGGATCTCCTGCGCCCAGGGCCTTCCTGAGCGTGGCGTTGTCTGGCGGATCGATGTCACGGGCCATATCGAAGAAACCTATGGGTGTCCTGGAGACCGGTGAAGGGAAACAACCCGGTGGCTTGGATGGGGGCTGACGGGAGTCGGTCGGCCCTGTCCGAATCGAGATGGATTGTCTTCTACCACACTTAATGCCATTATTCACGGCATGAGTCATGCCATCGACAACGCCATTGTCACCATGGACGGGAGTGGCCGACTGGTCATCCCCAAGGAAATCCGCAGGCTTCTGCATCTCTCATCCGGATCTGTTCTGCGCCCTGCCGTGGTGGGCAACCGGCTGGAACTGACGCCGGTTGAGGCTCCTGGGCCCAAACCACAACGCAAATCTGGGCTGATGGTGTTGCCGCGCACCGGGCAGACCTTTGACGCCGTTGCTGCGCTTGCCGCCACGAGGGAGTCGCGGCCATGAGGGATTTCTTCGACAGCTCCACTCTGCTGGCTGCGATGATCGAGGATGAACCCGGCCATGAGACGGCATTGGCCGTGCTTTCGGCGACTCGGGATGGATACGCCTCGACCCATTCCTTGGCGGAATGTTTTGCGACCCTGACGGGTGGTCGAATCACCGTTCGACTGAATCCATCCATTGCAGCAGAGATGGTGGACGCGAACGTGGGCCAGCGCCTGACATTGGTGTCATTGACCCCCACCGAGCATGCGGCCGCGCTTCAGACTGCAGCGTCCGTCGGTGCCAGAGGAGGTGCCATCTACGACGTCCTGTTGTTGGCAGCAGCACGGAAATGCCGAGCGGACCGAATCCATACGCTCAACGACCGACACTTCGCGGCTTTTGCGCCTGACCTTCGTGATCGGTTGAGTCCCGGCCGGACCACCTCGTGACCCATTTGCAATCGCGAGGGCCGGTCGAATGACGGATGCGACACGGACAGAGGTCCAGATCCATGGGGTGTGTCGCTGATACCAACTGAAGTCGAATGCCATCCAACGTGTTGGAAGGAACCCGAATGAACCGAAATCTCGCCGCAGCGCTCCAGGTGCTCACCGTGTTGGTCGGCTTGGGTGCCTTGGCATTTCTGCTGTGGGAACCGCACGTCGAAGGCAGAAACGCGCACGCCACCCTCTTCCAGATCTACTTCCATGATCCCTTCCTGGCCTACGCCTACACCGGGTCGATCGCCTTCTTCACCGCGCTCTACCAGGTGTTCCGATTGCTGGGATATGTGGCGGTCCGTGACGTTCTGTCCTCACGCTCGGTGAAGGCCCTGCGGACCCTGAAACGCTGCGCGTTGTCCCTAATCGGCTTCCTGGTGGGGGCCGAGGCCTACTTCCACTTCATCCAGCGCGCCAAGGGAGAGGACATTGCCGGCGGGGTCATGATCGGCCTGGTCCTCATGGTAGCGTCTGCCGGGGTCGCCATCGTTGCCGCGGTGTTGGAGCGATCCCTGCGGATGGCGGTCCAGCGGAGGTCCGCCTAGATCGAGGCGCGGATCCGGAGGCCGGGAATCATCCCAAAATGGCGGTCGGTCGTGATGAGGGTTGCACCGACGCGTCGGCTGCACGCCGCGATCGCAATGTCGGTCAGGGGAAGCACGATTCCTTGTCGACCGAGCGACCAGGCCATCTCTGCGGTGTCGGTCCATAGGTCACCATCGAGGGCAACCTCCTGCATCAGGGTGAACAGCATCGCCATCCGCTCCTTCGCCGGTGGAGAGACAATGCCGCGCAACACCTCGGCTCGTATGATGCCACAGGTCACGGCCTCGTTCCGCCGCAGGGCATCACCAAGGCGGGCCGATGGGTCGACCCGTGACCGCAACCAGTCGATGTAGACCGTTGAATCGACCAGGATCATGGCCGGGGAGGGATCTCAGCGTCCCGCAGGGTCAGGACGTTGTATTGGGGATCCACGATCGGCTCTTCGCCGATTCCTTCGAAGAATCCCTGATTCAACAGCGCACGAACCCGGGCGCTCCGCTCTGCCTCCGTCAGCGCGAAGTCGATGGCGTCCTTTCGCGTGGTCAGACCGGTCAGTTTCATGACCCGCTCGAGCTTCGCCTCATCCAAATCGATGGTGGTCTTCATACGGCTTTAAGTACGGCTTTAATGGCCATATCCGAAGCCGTCGGCAAAGTCGACTCCTGAACTCCTCCCTTGCAGGGCCTCTGGGGAACCTCATGGGATGAGGATAGAGTGCCAAGGATAGAGTGCCAGGTCATCAGTCCGAGGTCATCAGTCCGCGGCTCGGATGGCGGTCCAGCGGAGGTCCGCCTAGATCGAGGCGCGGATCCGAAGGCCGGGAATCATCGCAAAATGGCGGTCGGTCGTGATGAGGGTTGCACCGACGCGTCGGCTGCACGCCGCGATCGCAACGTCGGTCAGGGGAAGCACGACTCCTTGTCGACCGAGCGACCAGGCCATCCAAAAGACCCTGGGATAGAGGGACAGGTCATGGTTTGGCCCCTCGACATCAGGCGGGGAATCCCCAGAATGGTCGGAAAATCTCCGAACATGAGCGGCATCAACGAGTGGATGGAGGAACACCAGGGCCAGGTGAACGCCTTGGGCCACCTGGCGGCCATCAACCAGAGAAACCGGCAGATCGAACAACAGAAGGAGCATGCCGCCGCCTTGCGACAGCAGACGGCTGCGCTGGAACGCCAGAACCGCATCGAGAAAGACCGCGCCCACATCGAACAACAGCGACTCGACATCGAACGGCAACGGTTGGCGGCCGAGGACGCCGACCGCGAGATGCGGCGACAACAGGCGGAACAGGTCCGGGAGCTCCGGAACCTCATGGCCGAGGCCTCGATCCGCATCGCCCAGCTGCGCCGGACCCGCCTGGCGTGACGGGCGCCCCAGTGCCTTTCGATCCCGTCCCCGCCACGACAGCCACGAACCCCGACCATGCGATTCACGGTGTTTGAGACCAATTCGGTCGGATCCGAGAAATACTCCGGCTCCGAGACAGTGGAGGCCGAAACGGCCCAAGAGGCGGCCACGGTGTTCCGACACCAATTCCACCTCGCCGCCCAGACCAGCCACCTGAGGGTCACCGCCGAAGGCGGCAAACCCCAGCTGATCCCCGTGAGGAGCGAGGATTCACCACCCGGAGGAGAGGTCCGCGGCGGCGCCATCCCGCCTCCCCAACTCCTCCAGGGGCCATCCTCCGAGGAACGCTGTGGGTGGGCCACGTTCTGCACCGTCATCGGGTGGATCAACCTCGTGGTCGGTGGAATCGGCTTGGTCCTGATGATGACCGGAGATCGAAGCGAACGGGCCAGTGGCATGGTGTTGCTGATCACCGGGCTCGCCGGAGGCCTGGGCAGCTTCATCTCCGGATACATCATCCGACTGCTCTTCGACTGCCGCCGCTACCTCCGGAAACTGAGTGAACGTTGACCATGGACCTTGCCCTGACGCGTGAACTGGCCCGGTTGGCCTCGATCGTCGAACTGCTGAGAGCGCAACGTGAGGCGCTCTCGGAACTGTCCGACATCAAGGAACTTCGCGCCCTGGAAGCGGACTTTGGCGAGGCGCTGGCCTCGGCACAGGCTCGAGGTCTCGTGCCCCGGGACCCGATCACCGTGATCCGGTCCGACTGGGAGCGTCTCGTTGCGTGGAGCAACCCGGTGCAACTGGCGTTGAGGACGGCCGATGAGCTGGGCCAGGAGCTGGAGGGTGGCCTCGGTGGCGAGGCGGTGGAATCCAGTCGCCGACGCCGACGTTCCTCGGAGAACTGGAAGCCGGGGCGCGGGGAATTGATCGCCCTGGAGCACGCCCTGGAGCAGGCTCCGGCCCGATTAACGGCTGTCATCGACCCGGCCCGAAACGAACTGCGGGCCGACGATTGGATCGACGGCCGCCCCTATCCGGAGCTGACCGAGGTGTCGGATGCGATGGGTTGGGGTCAGACACTCGAGCTGGCGGAACCACCGGGACCCTGGACCGCAGGGGTGGATCCCAGGGTCCGTCCCCTCGTGGCCTCGCGCCTAGTGGTCGAGCCGGGGAGCCCCGTGGAGAGGCGTCGGATGCAGGCGCTTCAGACGAAACTGTCAAAGGTTAGATCCCTGCTGGAACAACATGCGGCTCACGCGGCGGCCCTGGGCGAGGTGGATCGCTGGACCGGGGCCGGAGAAGTGGCCATGGCCCGGCGCTCGATGGCCACGTTGAGGGCCGACTTCGGCGATCTCGACTATGCAGGCCGGGAGGGGGCGCTGGTCCGGCTCGAGAAACAGCTGGAATCCCAAGGCCACACGGTCGCCCAAACAAGGACCCAACTGCAGGCTTTTGCCCGGGAAGCAGGGGCATTCTTCATCCTGCCTCCGGTGGACGTCCTGCGACGGGCAAAGAAGGCGGTCCAGGACGCGGAGACGGTGATTGCCGAGAACGCGGCACTGGGACAGGCCGGCCGCGACAGCGAATTCGATCGGACCGTGGCGGGTTGGACCACATCGCTGACGACCGATCTGGAGGCCCTTCGGTCGGGACCGATGAACCGGATCCGCCGGTGGATCGTGGGGGCCAGCCTGACTTGGCTGGTTGTGTTGGCTGCGGGTGGTCTGATCTTCCAACAGCACCAGGCCAAGCAGGAGCGTGAGCGGCAGCGGCTTGCTGCCGAAGTGAAGGCGGTGGAGGAGCGGGCCTTGGCTGAGGCTCGTACCAAGGCTGAAGCGGAGGAGAAGGAGCGGCAGCGATTGGCCGCTGAGGCTCGTGCCAAGGCAGAGGCGGCTGAGATAGCATTGGCGACGAAGCTTGGGTTAAGCAGGCCCTTTGCAGCGGGTCTCCGGGGACAAGCGGGTGACGTGGCGGTCCGGTGGATTCCTGCGGGGCGGTTCCGGATGGGGAGTCCATCGGGTGAAGAGGGCCGGGACTCGGATGAGGTGGCGCATGAGGTGGTGTTGAGCCGAGGGTTTTTCATGGGGGAGACGGAGTGTACGCAGGGGCAGTGGGAGGCGGTGATGGGGAGCAATCCGTCGCGATTCAAGGGAGGGGACCGACCTGTGGAGCAGGTGAGTTGGGAGGAGGCTGTGGAGTACTGCCGGAAGCTGACGGCCCAGCAACGGGCTGGAGGGATCTTGCCGGAGGGGTGGGCGTGGCGGTTGCCGACGGAGGCGGAGTGGGAGTATGCGGCGCGTGCTGGGACGACGGGAGCGCGGCCCGGGGAGTTGGACGCGATTGCGTGGTGGAGTGGCAACTCTGGGAGTGAGACGCATGCGGTGAAGGGGAAGCAGGCCAACGCGTGGGGGTTGCATGATATGATGGGGAATGTGTGGGAGTGGTGTTCGGATTGGTACGGGGAGTATCCCACGGGCGAGGTGACGGATCCGACGGGTGCGGGATCGGGCTCCAACCGCGTGCTCCGCGGGGGCGGTTGGTACGGCGTTGCCAGGTTCGCGCGCTCGGCCAACCGGCCCGGGGACGACCCGGGTCTCCGGATCCACAACCTAGGCTTCCGCCCGGCCCTCAGTTCAGTTTGGTGAGCTCAAGGTCGCCGGAGGCGGCAGGAGCGGAGCGGCTGCGGAGCCGGAGTCGTGAGCGAGTGGAACGAGCGGAAGACGGAGGCGGAGGGGCCGCGGAGCGCGGCGAGTGAGGGTGGGGGTTCCTTGGGGCCGAATCCTGGGCCGTGGGGACGTCGCGATGCCGGAGGCATCTCAGCGGGTAGCCGGTGGTTGAGCGCAGCGACACCACCGGTCCCCGAGTCGAAATGCCGTGCATCCCGGCAGGGATGCCAGCTGTGCCCGAGGTCGACCGGCCCGCGTTGCGGCTCCTCGACGAGTGTTGGATCAACGGGGCTGGCACCCCTTCAGGGTGCGGGAGACTCTTGGGTCGTGGGATTCCGGTGGTGTCGCTGCCCTCAACCACCGGCTACGAGCTTGGATCCCTCCGGGATTGGGCTGGTATGGGGGTGCCCCGTTGGGGCCGTGGCCCATGGCTCTGTGATGGATAGACGGCCAGGTCATGGGCGGTGGGGGACGTCGAGATGGGGACGCACCCGGGTGCGTCCCCATCCGATTACTCGAAGACGTTCCCGGCGGGACGCTCCATCTTGCCCCATTTCTCCCAGCCCGGGATTGGGTGCTCCTTCATCAGCTCCTCCACCATGTAGAAGTCCACGCGGTTCTGGGTCTTCGACCGGACCTTTTTGACGAGGTCCGGGTTGATCGGAGGCAGGTCGTTGCCGAAGGACTGGCGGACGTAGGTCAGCACCCCCGCCACCTCG
>SXGQ01670792.1_pt1 | contig 19346 bp, 18 predicted proteins | sample 3178371 | NCBI WGS metagenome assembly SXGQ01 (sample SAMN11356859, study PRJNA531348) | freshwater metagenome | isolation source: freshwater sample F1-20 | place: China: Fuxian Lake, Yuxi | collected 2017-12-25 | reverse complement strand
AGGAGGGCCTAGGTCCAATGGACTTCGAAAAGATCCCCCTGATCCCCCGCCGAGGGTGCTGCATTCTATCTGGGCCGTTCTCTCTGCACAGGTTCATATCATTCTCATACGAATTCTTATCAAATTCATATCAAAACTCTTTAAAATCATCCCCTAAGCAGCATAAATAAAATTGATCCTATCTTGCAACCCACTGCATATCCACATACAACACCAAGAACAAGGGGAATCATCTAATATGAGCCCCTACATAAGTTGCTTACCAAACATATTCATCGTTTTCTTCATTATATTTTTTTAATTCAGCCCGTTGTTTCGGTGTTAATTCAATTTGATATTTTTGTCTTTCTTCTTCCAATTTTAAAATTTTATTATAAAGTTTTGTTTTCTCATTACCAGTTGCTTGCCTCCAGGAAAAAAATAACTTTTGAATTTCATTAGTGATTTTTTTGTCCTGAAATCTGTGGGGCATTATGCTGCCTCTTGAATTCTTCTCTAAGACTTACTACTTCTTTATAAGATTCACCGCCCTTCTTAGGAATTGCATAAATGTCCTTATGAAATGCTTGATTCTGATTCCATTCTTTAACGGCTCGAACCCACGAAAGTTGAAAATGAGTAGGCATATCTACACAATTTCAATTTTTTTTTAATGATATAGTGTTTATTTTTTATTAACGCTTTCGACCTTCCATCATATTCAGAAGCCTCATTTGTGCTTCAGCCTTTGCAATCGGTATGGGCTTGAGACTAAAGTGCTGGCCCGTCTTGCTATTCACGACGATGCCGTAGCCCTTGGGGAATCGCTTGCCTCCAGACGATTTTTCAATGTGATACGGCATTCTACCATCATCTTAGATCATTATCGTGTTTAGGGTTTCCATCTAAAAATGAATAGACTCTAGCGCTTGCCCACTGCTCTTTGCTCAACTTCATAGACATTGGTGCCTTCACGCCCTTCTTGAAAGTCCCCTTCATCCGTACAGATTCGGGTTGTGTTTTGTACGCACCAATACCTCGATTATAGACCTCTTGTAAAGTCTTTTTCGAGTATCCTGATATCTTAGCAAGTTCTACAAGTGAGTAGGGTTTATCTACTAACTTGTATTTCTTTAGGAAGTTCTGTCTATGAGTCATTCTAAAAAGGCGCAGCAAAAAGTTCTTGTATTAGTTTATCGGGTATTCTATAGCGATTATCAAGTCTGATAGTGTAATCCGTTTCTGTTCCATATTTGTCTTTATAACTGCTATTCCCCACACTCTTCTTGTGTTTTGTTCCATTCATATTACCACATTCTTTGTTGCAAAGTTTTCCTTCATACTCAACATTAGTCCAAATGCGAGTGCGTTTTTTATAGCCCCAGTTTGAGTAGCGACAGTAATCAACATCTGTGTATGGTAATCCCCACACAATCTCCCTATCTTTGAGCAAGCCTGTTTGAGGGTTTTCCATAAACCACCTTTCAGGATTGAAATACGCAATGATCTCTATCGTTCGTTGGACTATACTGTCTGCTAATTCCAAGTTTCGTGGTCTTTCTGGTCTGCCGTGCAATATAGCACTATACTCCGTGCAGGGCGGAGAAGCCCACACAACGTCGAAATATTCTGGGGGATACTTTTTGAAATCCCATTTTAAAATATCAGCAACTTCAGTGGGATTGAACTTGGCGAGAATGTCTAGAGACACAATCTCATCAAACTGATCTCCAACAGCCTTTCTAACTGAACCTGTCCCAGCAAAGAGTTCAAGGAGTTTCATCTACCTTTTGAATGCGATTAATTTTGAGACTTTACTCTGTAGCCCAAAGGACTTTGCAAGAACCGAAATGTCTGTATCAGGTACGCCAGTCTGTTCGGCAATGTCCCAATAGGTTTTACCATCATCAATCCATTTCTTCATTGCGTCTGCTGTTAGTAATTGGCGACCATTGATGCCCTGTGCCTCGAGCATCTCCTTGCGCTTTGCTATGGCCTCCTTGTGTATCTTCTTCTTGTTGAGATCCGCCATCTTCTTCTCAGACACAACCTTTTCAGGTGCAGGTGTAGGGGTAGGCGTGGGGACGGGTGCAGGGGTAGGTAGGATGTCCTTCTTTCTAATAACCTTCTTTGCAGCCGGAGGCACCAGAGGTGATTCAATTGTATTCGTTAAAACAATCTCAGGTGTTTTGGGTTTTACTTCAGGATGCAACACTTTTTGGAGTTGGGACTCTAGTGTCGTAAGCAAACTAACCCAACCCATATTCACTTTCTCCACGCCATACTGAACAAGTAGGTTTCTCAATTCTTTGTGAATCACGTGGTCAGCATAAGGATCAACGCAGGACTCAGACATTTCTAATTAAAGCAAACAGAAAAAACACGGTCTTCTCCCACAGTCTTAACAACCAGACGACTGGCCTCTTTCTTGTGCTTCTCCCTTAAGAATTTGCGATATGCAGAGCAACAGTCCTTGCACATATGCGAAAGCCCATCTTCATTCACGCAATTCTTACTAAACAAACTATACTCTTTCTTTTCAAGACATATCTTACAGAGTTTCTTCATTCTATTTACTAATGCTTTTTTTGCGCTCCCTTTCTAACTCCTTCATCCAAAATGAATGATTGTCGAGCGGAAACGATCCTCTGCGCTTTTCCGTTTTTATTCTGTAAAACCGCCAGAAGGAAAGCCAGCCACTCATTTATACTGCAAAAGAAAATCTACGGCACTGATAGGAATGGAACTCTGGAACCCTGTTCGTGGTTTTGAGACACTCTATCAAGTTAGCAGTGAAGGCCGTATTATGTCTTTGAAGTGTGGCCGTTCGAAGTTAATGAGGACACCTACTTCAAATGGATATCCGTGCGTATGTCTTATGAAGAACAAAACAAAGTATGTGCAGCGTGTGCATCGTCTTGTTGCAGAGGCCTTCCTGCAGCCAGTCCCAGACAAACCTGAAATTGATCATATAGACCGCAACCGCACCAACAATCGTGTTGTTAATCTACGCTATGCGGACCGTTCGGATCAATCCATTAATCGAGGCGCTTATTCAAACACGGGGCACAAGAACATCAGCCAGCATCTAACCACAGGATGGTATCATACATTAATCAAACGCCGCGGGGTGATTGTTCTCAATACTGCCCATTCCAGTTTAGAAGAAGCAATCTTCAATAGAGACGCATATTTAGACACAGAATAATTTTAGTTAGTTAAAATAGAATGGAAACACTTTCCGCTGAGCACCGTGCCGTTTTGGATCTGTACAAAAAGGAGCGTCCGGACATTTTTGCCCGCCTGCCCCTTCCAAAGAAACTGGCCGAAGAGTACGGCGTGCCGATCAAGGAAGACACGGTGCATCTGATGGATTTTATGCGAAACCATTTGATAATAGCAAACGGACACTACGATCAGTTTGAGGAGAAGGTGGCGTGTAAGGTGATGGATGCTTCCGGTGTTGAGATACTGGGAAAGCCCAAGCCCACGGATTTCGTAGAGAAGATGTGGGATAATGCCCATAATCTGCAGGTGCGCGCTCATCAGATTGATAACAACAAGAAGGCGAGGGCTGAATATGCTAGGATACAGAGAGATGAAGAAATCAATAATTATCTAAAGACTGTACCGACTTTTAACATCCTCAAGGGAAGCACGAATGCTGCTTTTGTTCCAGAGCAAATAGCGACTCCAAAACCCTGCAGTGAATAGTCCGGACTTGGTCCAGTCCTCTCGTGATTTGTGCCGTAGCAAATAAAGTGCTTTGCGTTTCGGATCCTTGTGCTGTGTATAGTCTTCATATCCAGTCGCACCAAAATCTACGTGGCGTTCCTTGCCGTCCTCATCCAATAAAAGCACACGCCATTTCTTCCCATCAATTGGTGATTGAATTAATCGTTTGAAAGTGATTTTCATTTCTTAACGATTAGATTTTATACACGGCGAGGACGACCAGGACCACGTAAGAGAGCCATAGGTGTCTGGCGCCCCGCCTCAATTGCGTTCAGAATGTCCTGCGCTGATGCTATGTCCTGATTGATCTTTTTCAATTGCGTTTGAGGATATTTCTTCTCTTTGTAATTCCTCGCATCACGAATTTTCTGCTCATACTCTGCTTTCTTAGAAAGAAAGCGGCTCATATTGAGTTCATAAACACGTCTTGCATTTGCAATGAATTGAACTTGGCTGCGCATCTGCTGAGCATTTCTGCCGACCAACTCAGGACCACGACGTGTCAAGGCAAGTTGCAGTGCTCCTGTAGTGTGAGCCTCGGCCTCGGCATCAGACAATCTCTCGATAGAATGCACGGCAGAACGTCTGGCCCCAGGTACGAACACATCATTATCAGGGCCCGCACGAGTCTGGAACCCAGCATAGTCGGCAGGTGCAGGAGTTCCAAAATTGAACACATTCCCATCCTGGAAAGGACGAGATCCAAAGTTGGGCGCACCTTCCCCAGGTGAAACACCCATCTGGCGTGCCCACGCCTCTGTAGCCAGGACTTCTCGCTGCTCAGGAATCAACTCGCGCCCAATCATCTCCTTGATTTTCTTCTGGCGAGCCTCCTTCATCTGCGTCTCAATCTCGTCGTCAGACAGACCCAAATAGCGCAGACGGTCTCTGAGATTGTTGTTCTTCTCATCATCGGCGTTGAGTCCAAGATTGGTGAAACCACGACGGGCCACCATCAGGAGGGTGAGTTGCGGGGTCTGCTCAGGTACATCCGTCTTCTGATCATCAAGAACTGCAAAGAGTTTCTCATAATTCCCGGCAGTGGGGTGTGTTGTGAAAGAATCCACGTAGTTCTCACCAGCACCCTCCAATGCCCTTTGCTTGTTTCTGAGCGCTGTGCCGTTCTTGGGACCCTTGAGGATATTGGGCTCGTAGATATTCATAGCATCGCGGCAGGGCATCGGCAGATTTTGAAACGCCTTGCGCTCGATGGGATTCTTTGCCGTGCCGTAGTCGGGCTGTCCATCAGCACCGACAAAGATACGCTCTGCAAGTGTTGGCCCCTCAGCGCCACCGCCCTGTTGGAAGGGTACCCACGGAATCTTCATTATACTTTACGACGACAATATTATTTTTTCCCAAAGAAAAGATGGTCTAGTAAAGCACGGCCCTCTAAAGGTGCTTCTACTGCGGGTTTGGGTTGCACCTTGCGCCGAACAACAACCTCCTCCTCAGACTCCTCCTCCTCATAAACTATCTTCTTTACCCTACGCTCCTTCTTGGGTGCAGGGGCAGCTTCTTCCTTGGGCTGTGCTAGACTTTTCTTGAGTTCCTCCATCTCCTTGCGCAGTGCGACGACAGTCTCATCAATCTCACGAACCTTGGGCGCCTTGTCGAGTTTTACCTCCTCAATCTGCTTCTTCTTCTCCTCGACGACCTTGTTAATTTCGGCCTTCTCTGCAGCACGTTGCCGACGTTGTTCCGTCAGGGTTGCGAGCGCCTTTGCACGACCTGCATCAATCTTGGCCTTCGACTCCTCCGTAAGCACTCGGGGCTTCCTAGGGGGCTTCGTGAGGATGATCTCCTTGTCCCCGACATCAACAGGGTCGTGTCTAGGACGCCCAGCGGTCTTCTTTTTCGGGACGATTTCCTGCGGTTTAGCAACCACCTTGGGGGACATTTCCTCATCGCTGGACATCGCTATACAAGGTAAAAACATTTTATTTTGGACCCCAATCCTGGGATCAGGTGCCCACGAATGCAGACGTTCCTGGAGTCGTCGCAGTCTGGAATGCAAGGGGCTGGACAAGGATTGAAGTCCAAGCAAACGTGCCGCCGCCGTGTGTGTTGTTTGCGATCTGCTGCGCTTGGATTTCGCACGTGTATGTTGTGCCTGCCGTGAGTGGGGTATAGAGACCAAGACCAAAATAACCGGTAGAATAAACAGGTACAAAAAAGCGACTATCATACGCCAAATTAGAGTTTGCCGCTGAGCCTATTCTCAGTTGCAAAGCAAAACTCGCACCTGAAAGTCCTGTGTCCAAACTTGTTCCTGTAATTTTGGGGATAGAAATCCAATAGTGCCCTGTGCGATTTACAACGAAAGTGCCCGTTGCTGTTTGCGTCTGCTGTTGGCTCGCACCTGTTGATGCAGTCAAAGTGAGACTTGAAACATTCAATAAAGACACGATGTTGCAGGGCGCGGGCGGCACTGCATTCAACAAATCCGTAGTGTTCCCCCCTGGGTAGATTACCATAGCCTCCTGAGGCACGCCACCGACTGATTGCAATCGTGTGTCTAAACCAACCGTGTCGTTGGCCGTGTCCCACGAAAGTCCTGATGGGTTTAGACTCGACATTCTACTATACAAAATATTTAAAACGAACCAGGACCCAACCAACGGATAGTGATATTTGTTAATGTATAGTTGAGATTGGCTGTGGCTTTCACTTTGGGTGTGATATTGTTTGTAAGAATGGTTGAAAAATCAACAACAAGACTGATGCTGTAAGGACTTCTATTAACTCCACTTATTGCACCAAACCAAAATTGTCTGAAGATATTTGTTTCTGTGGAATCTCCTACGACACCTACACCGATTTGTATGTCATTGTATTGCGCAAGACCTCCAATAATTCCATTATACGACCACGAACCTGTCAGCACTCCAAATCTAGACTGAGGAGTTGTTGAAGCAGTTGGGAAAGGTTCATACCAAATAGAAGGACCGCCAGTGTAGTTGTAGGATCCATTACCGAACACAGTGTAGCCCTTATCTATCGCGATAGGTACATAAAAGGCGGGGCTTCCAAACGCTTTCACGCCGAGCGTGCTGATTCCGCTTTGGACCATAGGTGAAATATTCACAGACCCAGTGATTGTAGTAGGACTATTAGGATTTGTATAATTTGCAAGATTGAGAGAACTGATATACATCGTATTCACATTAGCCAATGCAGTGTTGAGGACAGGGGGTGTGATGTTGTTGGGTGTGAAGAGTGATCCTGCAATATTGGCGTTTATCACATTTGAGGCCGTGAAGGTTGATGCATTTAGTGTGAGCGTATTCACATTGAAGGTGAAGGGCTGAGGAGCCGCCCCTCCAAAGGTGGTGTCTATCGAGGTGATGCCGCCACCGCCATTCACTAAATCTGTGAAGAGCGAGATTTGAGGAGCGGTGTGATTGCTTGCGACCAAGTTGGAACTGCCGATGCGGATTCCAAAAGTCGTTGCACCCGCAGGGGTTGTCGTGTAATTCACATAGTTGGACAGATCAATTGCGTAGTTGGATGTTGCAGCCCCAACTGTGGAGAACGTACCAACGAGTCTGTTGTTGTTCAAATTAACTGATGAGATAGCATTATAGAGAGACCACGTCTCCACGTTAGACGCAGACGCAAGTTGGACCCCCTTGTAGAAGATCCCAGACGTGGTTCCATTTAGCACGTTGTTGTTCGCAATACCAGCGCCATCTGAAAAGATCACGTTGCTTGTAATGGTGAATACATTGCTCATCACAGACGCACCCATATTCGTCGCAGACACGGTGCTTGCAATAACATTCGGAATCAAGGTTGTGTTGCTGTTGATAGATATACCCTGGCCTCCGTTGGTGATGTTCAAGTGTCCAGCGGCACTCTCCCAGATGCGCATCGTTTGTAGTCCCTTGGTTGCGTTGGATGCTACGAGAAGATCAGCACTCGCTGCAGTATTGTTTAAGATTGAAATGGCGGTGGGGTTTGTTGTTTCACGCATATCGACAACGAGGCCCGTTCCAGTTGCGGGCTGAGTGCCGCCGCAGATTATCTGGTTTAGGTTTCCAAATTGCTGCACTATACAAACGCCAGCATTGTTTAATATGCCCCAAGCATTATAGCCACCGTTTGTCATATAGGCGCTTATGTTCAACACGCCTTGATCAGGAACAGCATTTGAAAGAGCGAATGTGTAAGAACCAAACGGACCAGGAAGGGGACTCGGTACTGGGTATATATTACCATTTGTATCTTGAATATTAAATTGAGTGAATGTGTTTGCTGTGTTGTTATCAACTGTAATAGGGATTCCAACAGTAGGAAACACGGAACCATTTGAGAATGCAAGCACGCCATCATTTGCTTGCACTATGTTGATTGTAGAATAGGCCGAGTTGTAGTTGTACCAGTTGCTCACAGGATCAAATCCATTCACAAGGATGGTCGAGGGATTGGCTGAAATGATATTGGACCCAGACACTTGCAGCGTGCTCACGTGCAACTGGCTGGGCAAACTGAAGCCGCCCAAGATGGAAGGGATGCCCTCACCATCGAGACCAAAGATGCCGAGGCCAGGGCTGCCGCCAGGATCAAATGCGGTGAAGTACTTGGCCGTGATGGGGATGTTGCTTGAACCGGCTGTGTTCGTTAGGATTGCATTCCCAACGCCCTTCAACCACACACTCTGGTTGCCGAAATTGATGTATTGGCTCGCGGGCGCGACTGGGTACTGGGCCCAGTTGCTAACAGAGCCAGATCCAGAGCCAGGGGCAAGTCCATTGATGCTGCTGATGTTCAAGTTGGCGCCAGAGAAGTTGATGGTGGATGCATTGAGGCTCTGTGCCCCTGCGTTGAGTTGGATGTTGTTGAAATTTGTGTAGAGTGCTCCAGGAAGGCTGGTTTGATTGTAGTTCAAAGAAAGCATAGTTGTCGTTCCATCAGGAGCGTGTTGTATTAACAAAGGGTTTGTTAGGCTAGGAGAATTTGTGTAGGGCGTGATGTAAATCTCCCCTACTGCTAATGCGGTGTTTGTACCTGCGACTGTTTGGTTTGCTATTGTGAGCGTATTGGGTTGAAGTCCTGCACCGCCAAGAGGTGGTAGCCCAGCCGACATCTTCATCGTCTGCGCACCAGGTGTGCTGATAAAGAAGTCGCTCGCGATCAGCGTTGAGAAGTCGTTTGTTCCTGAACCGCCGCCACCACCACCGCCACCGCCCGTGTAAGGAAGGTATTTCACTCCATTGATGCTGCTGATGCTATTGAGGGCGAACTGGTAGTTGGCTCCTTCGACTAAGTTGGTCGCAGTCCCAGAACCGTCTATGGTTCTGATTTTGAGATAGTTGTTGCCTCCCAAAATAGATGCGAATCCTGATGATGCAGAAGAGTCTTGAGATCCGAATAGAACTGTTTCAGAAGCCTGTAAAGTATCAAAGTCGAGATTTTCATCTAGTATGGAAACAAATCCATTGTTGTTGGTTGCATTTGCTCTTATTTGTAAAGAAGCAAGCCCTGATACTGCTTTAGGAAAATTGATAGCGCCTTCAGGGGAAGCGGATGCGCCCTGCATCGTAATGGATGAAACAATGATGTTGGCTGGAACAGCATACGACGTTGAGATGTAGATGCTCGAGGGAGGTGCATAGGGTACGCCGTTGATCACAAGATCGCCCGTTAGATTGATATTGGGTGATATGATGTTGATGGTTCCTGTTAAAGAGGGGCCTGCGACATAGGAAATGGTGATTGCACCGCTTGCTCCAGTAGTATTCACAGCACCACCCGCTCCACCTCCTCCCGTTGTTTCCACTACAGTTCCCGTCAGCAAATCGACGTAATCTGAGCCGCCGCCTCCACCTACACCAGCCCCGCCGCCATAATAGCCGCCGCCACCGCCTCCGCTGTTATAATCAGGATTTGCAATGCCGCCCGTTAAATAGCCACCATTTCCGTCGAGATAGGACGTGAAACCTAATCCACCAGCACTTTGGGTTCCTCCATATCCAGGGTTTGAAGTATCTCCGCCAAGTTGCCCACCTCCTTCTCCTGCAGCGGATGCATTTTGATCACTTGAACCGCCACCACCACCCGCCGCCGCAAGCAGAGTTGCTCCATTAAAAATGGCCGATCCACCTCCACCGCCTGCTCCATAGGTTGAAGTTAGGATTCCATTACCACCATTACCGCCTCCTCCAAATCCTCCAAGACCACCAGGACCACCAACGCCTGCCCCAACACCTCCACCGCCCACATACAAGTCGTAGGATACGCCAGGTACCACCGCCAACGTTCCGCTTACATATCCGCCGTCTCCCCCTGGAACAGTATCTGCACCACCTCCTCCTGCGCCAGACAAAGTGATATCAATAGACACCACACCCGCAGGGGCTGTCCAAGAATAGGTACCAACGGTTGAATACGTTAGAATGGTGGATGCACCACCGCCGATGCTTTGCGTAGCAGTTAGATTGATAGTCGAAGTTGTTAGAAAGTCGAGTGTTTTCTGTGCAGCGATTGTGATGTTATCTGGATTTACATTGATCTGGGACGTACCCGCGGCCATTGATAGGGTGCTGATTGCATTGATGCCGATTAATGGACCGCCTACATACGCCTCAGCGGCTTCTAAGTAAAATTCGCTTTCAAACCCATACGTGTGCGCCCGAAATTGATCTGCGGTTTGTGTGAGTGTGGATGCATACATTTCCACCAAATTTCCATATAATAAAACATTACTTGCGCCCATCGCAAGAGTAGAATAAGACTCAATCACAACATCGGATTGTCCTGTAATGTTGAGGGACGGGCTTCCTGAGATGGTGGAGACAGTTAATGTAGAAAGGGTTAATTCGCTAGGGATTATGGTGGGGGATGTCGTCTGCAGTGTGCTCCCGTTGAAATAGAGTTGTCCTGTGGAGACATAGAGTGGGTAGATGTTGTCAAAGATAACATTCTGAGCGGCGATGTCGCCTAAGACTGTATTGTCGTCTAACTTGTAAATTCCAATTCCACCCTGCGACAAGGGCGAAATGATTGTTGAAAGGGAGTTGCCGCCCGCTAAACCGAGGGCTAGACTATTCAATCCCAGTGTATTGAGTTGATTGCTGAAATCAGTAAAGATCACTCCATTATAACTCTGAACAGGGGCTAGACTAGGGCTCGCAAAATTATTGAATGCAAGTCCTTCGTTGAGTGTAATGGTCGAGAGAGCAGGGAACAGGTACCAGAGCGCGGGGCTTGAGATGCCGCCCGTCGTGCTGATGGTTAGATTGTTAATTTGGCCCTGTAAGGAGGAAAGGTTGCTTGTGATCGCGTTGGGATAGTTGCCTGTTGCAGTATTCAAGTTGATGATATCAACACCATTGTAGCCCCACTGTGTCTGTCCATAAATCGTCTTCACGTTGCTCAATGAAACACCAGGATTGCCTTGCGCTTGGATGAAGAGATTGCGGTCCGTGATGATACCACCATCTACAGGTAGAACGCTCTGTCCCCAAATTTCTCTCACAAAGAGTTTGGAATCATAGTTTGAACTGGGGGACAAATTGCGGATTGTCATACCGTTTCTTGAGCGCACTGTGAGGCCCGTGAGGCCGAACAAGTTGGGAAGGCCCAGTGTGCCTGCAATGATATCCACAATACTTGCTTCAATATCTACACGTGCAGTTTCTCCGAAGGGAAGTGTGTTGTTGTTGCCTACACTCACAACAGCAGCGTTGAGTTTAATAAATCCAGGGTTCAGCGGATTTGGAACAAGACCCGCAAGGTAAGAGTTATACGCAGTTAAATTGATAATTCCTGCGCCACCATATAGGCTGGTGGGAGGATAAAGGGGATTGTATGCATCATTGCCTCCGTGTGCTATAATGTTGATATTCGTATTACAATTAAAGATTGGGATTGGAATGGGATTCAGATTTGTTCCTGCAAAGGATTCAATTAGGATGTTTTTTCCTTCCGCATACCATCCAGTGCCGCCACCGCCACCAACTCCAACACCTGCTTGTAAATGAATGTTGCAAGCGCCGCAATAGAAAGTGGGCTGATATCCTGTTATGGTGATGTTGTTGCGTCCAATTCTGAAGGCTCTCACACTGTTTTGATTAAATGTTAAGAAGTTCATATCACCCGACTCAGCAGAAATTCCATTGATGTTGTTAAGAGACCCATTGTTAAAATTGATATAGCCAGCGTTGGCTGGGTATTGGGCCCAATTGGCCACATTACCCTGATTTCCTGTCGTGATCAGTTGCCCGCCATAGGTCAAGTTTGCACCCGACACGGCAATATTGGATCCATTAGACATCTGGATGAAGGAGGACACGTGGAGCGTGGTTGTGGATAAGTTGGGAAAGACGGCCAAAGAGTTGGGGTATTGTAAGATGTCGGCATTGAGTTCATATTGCACGTTAAAGAAATCATTGTCATTGTGTCCATACATTACCGTATTAGACGCCTTATAGACGCCAGCGTTGGCTTCAAGTCCTGTTCCATAAAGCAAGTTCTTGTTTGTATAAGTTGCAAATTGAATGTTCTTCACATCAATAACGTCAGCATATACAGTTGAAAGGTAGGAATCTGTTGCTTCCAGTTGATTGGTGCTGATTGAACCTGTGCTAATGGTCCCAATAAACGCAGAGCCAATCGTTGCGTTATTTGTGATATTTGCAGTTGTTGTGCCCAGTGTGTTAAACGACCCAGTAAATGCAGTCATTAGGGGCGCATTCACACTCTGCGCTGCGAAAATCTGCCCACTGCTAACGAGTCGAATCAACGGGGCGATTTGGCTGGGCATTACAATCTCTTCTTGCACGATCAACGTGCTCACGTTCAAGGCTTGAATACTTGAAACAGTTCCTGTGGGAAGGACGACGCTGCCTCCATCTGGTACTAGGGAAAGGGTAGTGTTTGAAAGCACTAGAGTCTGCGGTGTGCCGCCTCCACCACTTCCAGTGCCTGCTGCAGGGTTCCAAGACAACAAGGACATTTCTAAATAGAGACTATTTTTTTAATGTCATTGTATCATTTACTGGACGACTTGCTCTCCACCGTAGGAGCAATGAACCTCTATTAATGTATCAACATTATTTCCCATAGGAAGCGGTTGCCCCGCGTCGTCGTACATACTAATCGTAATCTGTTGTATGGTCTCGGGAACGTTTGTTAAGTAATGATTGAGTGTGTATTGGAAATTATTCACACCAAGGAAAGGGACTGAATACGGTATAACCGCGAGCACATCACGATTGTCCTTCGAGTTGATGCTGGATTGATAGTTGAAATTGGTTCTCAGAGTGATTGCGGTGCTTCTCACAAGATTCGGATATCCACCAGGGATGATGCTGTTTGTAAAAGTTAAATTGATAGATGCAACATTCACATAAGCCACACCAACCTTCTGCTGTGTGAGATCAGTTGCTTTGTTGTTGAATCCAACACGTGTGTTGAGCGTGTATCCATAAGGAACGGGCTGTGTGGTGCCTACAAGAGTAGGGAGAAGCGCCACTACGTTGGGATCATCGTAGCCCGCGGGAACATAGTACTTGGTAGGATCCGTTCCAGCAAAGAAAATCTTGCGAGTCGTCGAATCATAAAAGAACTGAACATCAGGTGATCCTGCGCCCTGGTCATATGCAGCGTTATTGAGGACTCCCACGAAATCACTGTAAGATGAGAAATAGCGGTTCTGATATCCGTTGTTGTTGGCGTGTGTAGTTAAATCAGGAGCGGCTGTGGATGCAAGTAAAAAGACAGTTATGAGATTCGCCGACTGCCCAACGACCGTCGTCATCGGCGAGGCGGTTCTGTAGTACATAAAACCAATATAACTTGCGATATAATCAGGAATGCACGGGCCATCGCCAGGCGTATTGGTCTGAACAAAAGATGCTAACTGGACACCTTTGGCTCTGATGATGGGCTGTTGCAGGTTGATGGTAAATGAACTATAAGAATTCTGATCTGCTCCTGCATTCAGTAGCGAAGTCGGAACATCATAAGCATCATCAGAAGACAGATAAACTCTATCTGGCTGATTTGCGTGATTCATCTTGAACTGTCCTTGCGTGCTCATTCGTAGTTCTACTAAACAACGAATAAGATTTTTTGAAAGGATTGTTAAACCGTCTATCCTTGGATAGTGAGTTCGCCATTCGCCAGCGTGAGGAACTTCGTGCCCAGCATCTCGACGAGCGGCGTGTAAGACTCGGCCGCCGCGCCGTTCTCCTTGGGACCCGTCCTGATGGTGATCTGGAGTTGAGCGTTGCCCGTAGAATCGACACCGTCGTTGTCCAGAGCCTGGGACGTGCCGACCATCTTGCTGAGGTCATAGGCCCAAATCCACTGGTCTGAGAAGGCCTGGGAGCCTGTATTCACAGTTAATGCAGCGCCGTCCGTAGTCGTGCCCCACGTGCGGTAATTCACGATACCGCCATCCGTGTCCGTGAGCGGGTGGCCGTTGTAGGCCTGATGAGCGACCCAATAAGCTGCAGAGCCACGGCACGGGAACAGAGGGTAATACTGGCCCGCAATGTATAACTGGATCTGGCCCTGCGTCTGTCCGCTCTGGCCACGGGTGTTGAAACCGGCTGAGGGGAACGTGGAAATCTCAGGGTAAGTCGTGGTTGAAGCACCAAGCGCCGCCTGCGGCTGCTGGACGACGGCAACACGACGCAGATTCTTGGATGCACGAGAGACAACGAACGTGTTCTCACCGTTATTCACCTGAGACTGGCCCTGCGCTGAGATCTTGGTGTTGAACGGCAGGACGAGGCCTGCACCATTCGCATCCATAACCGCATCCTGGAGGAAGGCCGTGAAAGCAGGGTTGAGCGTGATTGAATCAATCTCGAGATAGATGTTCGTCAGTTGGTAGTTGGTCGCCGTAGCAGTGCCCATCGTAAAGAGCGCCTGCGCCGCCGCCTCCAACTGCATCTGGATGAGCAGATTGTTCGCAAAGCGAGACGGGAACATCTTCTCAGAGCGGAAGACGTGGGAGACAAGACCAAGCGGGACGGCCACATCATAGCCAAACGTGGCCGTGGAGTAGAAAGACGTCGCAGCGGCGGCGTTGCCTGATACGTCGCACCAGACGTTCGCCGTTGTCGCTCCACTGATCGCCTTGAGATCAGGGTTGAACTTCCAATAACCGGCGAAGGAGAGCGCGCGGTTGTAGAGGGCTGAGTTGGCCGTCATATATGTCTCCATATTCGTGCATTTATTCACACGATCCTGGGTCTCAAGGTTCTGGCCATCGACCTGGACAACCAGTTGTCTTAACCAACTCGGGCCGTCATCCATAGTGCAGACACCCGTCTGGTTTGTACCAGAAACGACGATGTTAGCGTGGAAGACCGCAGACTGGAGGTCGAGCATACCAGGATCCTGGATCAGGAAATTGATGATGTCGGAAGGATTGGCCGTGGCGGCCGTCTGGGGACCAAGGCGGAGACGCTTGCGCTGCACGAGGGCCGTGCTGGACGATACGCCTGAAACGTGGTCGAGGGAACCAGGGACGACCTCACTTAACTTCACTCCAGCGTGAATGGACGGATTCGGCATTATATCTAAAAGGGTTATTTTAATTTTAAGGGTTTAGTTTTTCAAGTCGTGCATCTTGTTTTGCTTTATCGGTTTCCGTAGGCCTCGGTTGTCCGCCTCGTTTTCCGATATGCTCAACAGTTTCCTGAACGGAAAGACCAGATGCTTTCTTCATAAGTCGGAAGGCGTGAAGTCCTTCAGGTGTGAGAGGTGATGCAGGACTATTCATTAAATGCTGAAATCCACGCTGCGCAGTAGTCTCACCGTGATTCTTCTTCTGGTGCTTCATTCTTATCACTACTAAGTTTTAAAATCTTCGTGAAGCGATGTCTAAAGCGATCCTCAATCGGGGCCTTATAGTCGATAATCAAAAATTCGTGTGGCCCCTTTTTCATTATGCTTTGATGCAGCGCCAAAAACTGGTCGTCCGTAAGAAAATTTCCGTGCTCATTTGCAACCTTACGGGCATCGTTTGCCGATAGTCGTAGTAAGCAGTAGTACATAATCTGATTTCTCATCGCAGGGCTGATTTGCTTTGTGTGCTGTAGCATCAAGATGATACTAATGAAGTAGTGGCGACACGTCATCATCAACTTCTCAATCATTCCAGCGCGGTTCTTGTTGAAACCCTCAAAGACGATGTCGTCCATTACAAGGCAGACACGAATAGGGAATTTACCCTTGGCCTTGCGCTCCTCTTGATCTGTTTCTAATTGGCTGATGTACTGTTTGAAATCACCTTCATCAAATGCATTCAGAAATACAATCTTCTTTTGTTTCATACCCTCCCACGCAGACTTGGAATCCATAGTACCGCATAGGACAACCACCTCATCAAAATAGTTCTTGTAATGATCATTGAGTAGAGAATAGCCGAGGCTGGTCTTGCCTCCCCCAATCTGTCCGACGATGCAACACGTGAAAGGGGGCTTGAAGAGCACCTTACTGTGGGGCAGCCTCTTGAACTTCTTGTCCTCGGGTAGTTCCTCCGACGGAATTGGGAGTATTTCTGGTTCCTGGGACATCTATTGAAGTCTCAGTATTTTTTTTAGGAGTTGTTTCATCAATATCAATGCTTGCAGTAATCTCTTTTCCCATACAGGTGGATTTAATACGGTGATGATTGATCGCTTGATATATTTTGTAGAGGATACCAAGACCGACGATGATACCTGCGCCTACGCCTCCTGATGCTAAAGAATTTTGGTCCATCTAGTAGATGGATAAAAAATTGTATTTGCAAGCAGTCGTAGTGAATAAAGATCTGGGAATAGTTGAGGCTGGTCGTATATTTAACGAAATCACTCAGAACAAGCACAAGAAAAACTTTTACTACAGAACTACGGAACATTCCATACGGTTCAGGAACATTCCCAAGACTCGTTTCGACAGGAAATCATTCCGTACAAAAAAAGTGGATGAGGATGTCATTTTAATTTTCGGGCACCTTTTAGATGAATAATGTTCGGCGAATGGCGCAGGTTGCAATGTCCCACGCGCGAGATGTGAAAGTGATTCACACAATTTCCAATAAGGTTTTCATTACCGTTCCACTGTATTTTGAAAAAGGGATGATTGTTCAAAATGCGTGGATTCAAGACGGTGAGTTGATTGTTGAGGGAAAAATAAATAAACCTCAAGTAGATGGAAGTATTCAGAGCAAGCCTGAAGGATGCGCCAGTTTCAAGAGTGATGCAAGTAAGACATCAACTCTCATATGAATACGAATTATTAACAAAGGAACACGATTTTGCAAATGCTCACATTCGTCTCAGAATGATTGCAATCATTGATGAACACCTTACGGCTTCGCATAATAAGCAAGATCATCCTTAGTAGTCTTGAAGATTTCTCTGTCCCGCACGAAAGGGAGGAGTTTGTGTCCGAACCCAATGATTGTTGAGACTCCGTTCAACTTATTAGCAGCACAGAACTCACAGTACTTCTCAAAGAGTTCAGTGATTCGAAGTTCTGCACCATCCCACGCCTTGATGAAGCGCTGCTCTGCGCTCTTCTCATTTTCCTTGAGTTGATCCATATACTCATTCTTGGGGAAGACCGTCGGCTCGAAGTCGCTGAGGTCTAACTCTGAGAGGTACTTGCCGATGGTGGCTGCACCCTCAGGGTTGAAGAGCGTCTTCCGCACCTTCTTCCAATAGGCCACGTCTCCAATCTTCTCAGAGGAGCACGCTGAGATCATAAAGCGGCGACTGCCCTCCTCGCACTTCACGGGCGTCCCGTCGTTAGTTGTCATCATAAACCGATTATAGTTTGCAGTGGTGATGCCCGCAACGCCCTTGGGATTTACAGTGAGAGTTCTGGATGTGATGATGGACTTCATTCGGCCTGCGTTTTGTCTGTTAAGGAATCCATTCGCCTCTTCAATTTTCACGAAGAACTTGCCCATTCGGGTGCAATCGTGCTTGTCCCAGAACTGGTCGTTGCTTTCGTAATTGAAAGCGAAACTATCACCGACAATCCACTCGCACATAAAGTCGCCGAGCGTATCCTTGCCGCACCCTTCCTTGCCTGTTAGGATTACGGCAGATAGAGGATTCTTGAACGGCTGTTGAACAATATGGGCCAACCAGCAAACAATGAAGGTCTTGATATCTTCATTCTTTCCTGCCGCCAGAAGGACTAAGTCGTTGAAGCATTGGATGATTTCTGCATTGTCTTCTTTGGGTTTGTACTCCTCCCACCTGAACTTGATAGGGGGCGAATACACCTCAGGGTCCTCATCATTCGGCTTCTGATCTATTATGCTGTGGGACCGACGGGTGCTGTCCTTGAGCCAGAGGCTGAGGAAGGGCGTGCGGTCGGTTAGATTGGTGGTGCTGTGTATGAAATCAAATCCGTTGAGTTTTGTTGCAGCGTGCTCGAGCGACATAAACTTTAGAGTTCCATTCTTTGCAACCTCGGCAATCGTGTTGTTTTCGCTGTAGTAGAAGTGATTCTCCTCAAAGCGTTGCTTGGTTTCCCTGTACTTCTCCATAGAGACCTTAGGGGCGACTTCACCAGCGTCGGCAGGCACCTCATACTTCTCAAATTCCTTATCAACAAGTTCAACCACATACTTTGTTTCTTCAAGGATGTCCTTCTCAACCTGTCGTAGCATTTCATCAGTTAATTTGAGTTCAGGCTTCTTGCGGATCATAACGCCATCATAGGCCAATACATCCACAGACCAACCCTGCTTCTCAAGAGACGCCTTCATCGCCAGCATTATCTTGCGCTCCTCGGTCTGCAGGATGAGGGCCAGAAGAGAGGCATAGACATTCTTGTCCTGCTTTCTCAAATGCTTTACAAGTTCAGCATACTCCTCTTGAGCCCCTAGCATACGAGCAAAGGAAGAGACTTCCTTCTCGTAAAATGCTAAGAAGGGGTACTCACACTTGCCGCCATACATCACTTTCAGAAATGCGGTCTTAGCCTCATCTCTGTTGGGATTGATAGAATTCAGACACGCATCACGGTTGTCGCAATACTGCTTTACTGCAGGCATCTCACGGCTGTGCTTCATCTTTGCATACTGATGAAGGATTACAGGGTGTGCGTTCTTTACATCAATGTCGTGATAGAACTCCTCACATAGAGTTCCGCGAATCTCGCGCTCAAGAGTCTCAAGAGAGCCACGAGTGCCGTAGAGGCGACCATAGCCCAACTTGCCGACTATACTGCGGGCCAACTTGTACTCTACACGAACTGAGCCCTCGATAGAGCCCTTCTTGCGATTGTTATACAATGCACCAATGATCGCCATTTGTCCAGGGTCGATCTCATTACGCTTAGACCATACATAGCCAAGGCTCTTGCGACTAAATACCTGCTCACACATCACGCTAAGGGATTCATAGAGGGATGCAGCCATTTGGGGGTTTCTAACTACCGGAAACATTTTTTTTCGGCCATTCAATTTTGGGGGGAGGGTGCGTTCAATTTCGGGGCCCGGGAGATGCAGACGGCTTTTTTTTTTGAAGAAGAGTTTTGATATGAATTTGATAAGAATTCGTATGAGAATGATATGAACCTGTGCAGAGAGAACGGCCCAGATAGAATGCAGCACCCTCGGCGGGGGATCAGGGGGATCTTTTCGAAGTCCATTGGACCTAGGCCCTCCT
>SXGQ01875398.1_pt1 | contig 19355 bp, 11 predicted proteins | sample 3178371 | NCBI WGS metagenome assembly SXGQ01 (sample SAMN11356859, study PRJNA531348) | freshwater metagenome | isolation source: freshwater sample F1-20 | place: China: Fuxian Lake, Yuxi | collected 2017-12-25 | reverse complement strand
GCCTCCGAAGAAAAATCTCGCACCGCCCGCAGCAACCCCCAACTCGCCACCGCCCTCGCCGAACAAAAACGCCTCGAAAAAGCCGTCAAAACCCTCGAAAAAAATGGCCCCAAACGCCCGGAAACCATGAGCGTCCTCGACGACGCATCACCCGCCGACTGCCCCATCCACATCCGCGCCGCTGCCGTTGGCCAGACGCGAGAGTGTTTCCTCGGTGGCCGGACTGATCGACTCGAAGTGTTCGCCCGATTGTGGGGCCACGAATCGGCCGTTGATGAAGTGGCCGTACTCAGGGGCGATCTCCACCTTCATCGTTTCCGGTGCCGGGCTGTAATCCCAGGAGATGGTCGTGCCGTCGGTCAAAATTGGACCTTCAATCTAAGGGCGAATGCCACCGCGTTCTCGTGCGTGTTGGCTGGATTGTTCGGCTGGTTGATCCACTCGATATCAGCGGTCAACTGGGTCGAGTTGCTCAGTTGTAATCGGTAGTAGGTCTCGGCGGTCATCTGGGTGCGGAAGTCCTCCTGCCCCGGCTGCAACTTGGACGGGACTGTCCAGCCGATGGCTGCGCCGAAGCCGTCGCCGATGCGGCCGAAGCAGTCGTTGATGGTGATGCCAAGAGCGGGCTCGCTCTGCGCCACCCACAAGTCAGGCTCGGTGTATGTCCACTGCACCCAAAGGCCGGTCCCCTTGGCGACCGCCTGCTGCGCCACCAGGGTCATGCTGTTGCCGTAGACCTCGTTGGCGGTGCTGGTGGTGTTGGCCCCGGTGTTGGTGGTGCTGCAGGCAATGGAGTAGCGGCCCGGCAGGGCATCAGCGCCGAACTCGGTGACCAATCCAGTCTCAACTCCCAGCCACCACAGGCCGTCCCCCACCGACTGGAAAGCTGTATGCGAGGCCCCCAGCGGGCTGGTGGCAATCACATTCACATACCAGCCCCCCACGGGCACGGCCTGCAACCACACCGCTGGCATGTACCCCTGCCAACCGGCTGGTTGAGCCGTGCCGCCGTCGAAGATCTGTGCCAGATACTGGCTGGTCTCGTCGCTGGCATACAGGTTCAGGCCGTAATAGTCGTTGGGGTTGCACTGACCGACCCCGACAAACACGCGATTGTCGAAGAAGGCCTGCTGGAACGACAGTCGTGGGATCTTGGTCGGTTGGGTTGTGTAGTCACTGTCGAGAGCGGTGAGTGAACCCACATCCGCGCCCAACTCGGCCGAGGTGCCGGGGAATAGGTGGGTGATCCGCAGTTGGGCATCAAACCGCCCCGCGCCGAGGCCCTCGATCTCCCACAAGTGCGTCGACCAGCGAAAGTCAAAGCGATTCACTGGCAAGTGGTTCTGGGCGCCCGGGATCACTCCGCTGGCCCACTGCCAGACCTGCACGTTATAGAGATTGATGCGCGTACCTAGATCCTGATAGAGCACATCCTCGAGGTTGCGCACCGGTCGGAAGAGGAACTCTATCGGATCCGTGGAGAGCAGCGGCGAGGCCGCGCTCACTCGCACCGGATGGGGGTGCGGCGCGAAGAGGTCGGTGGTGTAGGTGGCCGCGTCAGGGCGAAACATCGGCTTCACCGACGGCATGGTGTCCATGTTGGCGTAGCTGTATGTGTCGGCCAATTTCGCCCGCCAGATGTCGCCAAACAGGCTGCGCGAGAGCCGCTCGAGTTCGATCTGCGGCTGCGTCCCCTGATCCTGAGCCGCGGCGCCGGTGGTGCCGACCAGCAGCACTGCCACCATGACCGCCGCGCCGGACCGCGGCACTTTCATGGACTATCCGCGCGGTGTGGTGCTGGCTGCATCCACTCCCGCTCCCACAGGCGGAATCCGCCGATGAACGCCAGAGTGTTGTCGCCCAGCCGACAATGCGGCGGCAGCTCCTTCAGGCGCTGCGCGTTCCCGCCGCCGAACACGATCTCGTCTGGCAGAAGCGCTGCTCCAAGAATGCCGGCTACCGCCGAAACATGCTTGCGCCAACTCTTCTTACCCAGACGCTCCATTCCGCGCAGGCCGACATAGTCCTCGAAAGTGCGGCCCTTGCGGTAGGGGAGGTGGGCCAGCTCCATCGGCACAATGCGGTGGTCAACGATGAAGCACGAACCCAACCCGGTGCCCAGTCCCAGAAACAGCATGCGCCCACCGGCGTAGCTGCCGACCGCCTGCATGGCGGCGTCGTTGATGAGTTTGGTTGGCACTCCACAGGCGGCCTGAAAGTCAAAGTCCACCCAGCCTGCGCCGAGATTGACCGGTTCGTGCGCCGGACGGTTATCCACGATCGGTGTCGGCAGGCCGATTGTGGCGCGGTCGAATGACCAGTCCGAAGTCAGTCGCTTCACTCCCTCAGCCATAGCTGTGGCGGTAAGCATCGGGCCGGATTCAAACTCGCGGCGCTCTTCCGAGGCGCTGGTGCGCATCTTGACATGAGTGCCACCCACATCGATCGCCAACACTGCGCTCATGTGGCGCAGCCTATCAGCGGCGCGCGCTGCGCCGCAGGATGAACCAAAGCAGCCATGCGCCTAAGGCGGCCATCAGCGAACTCATCAGCATCGGCGTGGTGAAGCGGCCCATGTTGAGCGCCGACGGGTCGGGCTCGCGGATGCGCTCGCTCAGCAGGCGAAACAGGCCGTAGCCGATCAGGAACCAGGCGGTCACCACTCCGGCGCTCCGCGGTTTCCACCACGCCGCCACCATGATGACCATCAGCAGTGGTCCGTCGGTGGCTGCCTGCGCGAAGTTCAGCGGCCATCGCGCTGTGAGCATCGGTTCAAGCCGGGTGATCACCTCGGTCCGACCGGCCATGCAGGCGTTGAACACCGCGTTCGGCAGCGGCACCATCGATGTGTCCACCAGCGTGCTGAGGCTGTCGAGTCGCGAGATGTCGAAGGTGGGCGAGAACACCTCGTCTGGGTACTTCACGCTCCACCACGGCGGGGCCGCCTGCATGCTCGCCGGCAGCGGCAGGCCGGGCAGTTCGCCATTCACCCAGTTGGCAAGGCGACCGAGCATCAAACCCGGCGGGGCAGCGAACGCCGCCAGATCGAACACATGCAGCACGCTCACCCGCGATCGGCGGGCGAAGAGCATCGCAGCCACCAACACACCGACCATTCCACCGTGGCTGGACATCCCACCCTTGTGAATCTCCAGCAAGCCCCACCACGGGAACGAGCCGCCGAGCTGCAACAGTAGCGCCGGTTCGTACAGCAGCACATGCCCGACGCGCCCACCGACGATTACCCCGACGACTAGCCAGGTGAGCAGGTCGCCCACCTGGTCGGCACTCAGTTTCGTCCGTCCACTGCGGGCCAGCCAGCGCAGGATTGCCCAGCCGATCAAGAAGCCGGCCATGTAGGCCAGCCCGTACCAGCGCACCGCCAGCGGCCCGATGGCGATGGCCACCGGATCCATGGTGTGCACGAACGAGGCCAGCATCATCCGCGGGAGAGTACGCCACTGTTCGAATACTCTGCGACCCACTCCCGAATGAGCAGTAGCAACGCGCCCAGCGAGTTTGCCCGTCCCGATCATCCCGGCGATCTGACGCCGTTCATCAGGCATCTGATGCGTGGCGGCACACTCTCACTTGATGAGGCCAGCGCGGCGCTGGAAGAAATGGTCACCGGGCAGTCCCACCCGGCGGAGATGGGGGCGTTTCTGGCCTTGTTGGCGCAACGAGTGCCAACCGCCGACGAAATCGCCGGAGCCGCCACGGTGATGCGGCGCCATGTTGATGCGCTCAAGCACGACATCGCGCCAGAGCGCCTGCTGGACACCGCGGGAACCGGCGGCGCGCCCAAGACCTTCAATGTGTCCACCGGCGCAGCCATCGTCGCCGCCGGCGCCGGTGTGCCGGTGGCCAAGGGCGGCAATCGCTCGCGGACCGGCCGTGGCAGCGCCGAGGTGTTGGCGGCGCTGGGAGTGAATGTTGATGCTGGCCGCGAGGTGCAGCGTCAATGCCTGACCACCGCCGGGGTGTGTTTTTGTTTCGCCGTTCACCACCACCCGGCGGCCCGTCACGCCATGCCGGTTCGCAAGGCGTTGGGCTTCCCGACCATCTTCAATGTGCTCGGGCCGCTGTGCAACCCGGCTGGCGCGCGCCGCCATCTGGTTGGCGTGTACGACCGGGCGCTGGTTCTGCCAGTAGCCAACGCGCTGCGCACCGTAGGTGCGGTGCGCGCGTTGGTGGTTCACAGCGAAGATGGATTGGATGAGGTTTCCATCGGCGCGCCAACCATCGTGGCCGATGTATCGGCCGCCGGTGTCGGTGAGAACACCCTCACGCCGGAGGAGATCGGACTGGAGCGCGGTGATCCGCTGCACGATGTCCCAGCTGATTGCAGCGCCGCAGCGGACCTGCTCACCCGGCTGCTGGGCGGTCGTATGGGCGGGCCACACGGTCAGATGTTGCTGGCCAGCTCGGCCGCGGCGCTGGTGGCTGGTGGTGCCGCGGATGACCTGCGCGCTGGTGTCGACTTGGCGCGAAAAACCATTGAAAGCGGTGCGGCGATGCGCGCGCTGGATCGGCTGCGGGCCACATCGTCCGGCGAGTAACCGCACCGCGACTCTGGAAAGAGCGGACAACTTGGCGCGGTGCGGGTGTGGACTCACTACGGTGGCGCCTTGCCCAAACGGCGCAGTGCAAGTGAGAATCGAGTCGGCCTCATCCTGCCGTTCTCCATCGGTTTCGCTGTCGGCTGCCTGATCGGGGTGATCTGGACTGACCCGCAGGGGAACCCAGCCCTGCCCGCAGCGCCAGCGTTCGCGCTGGGCATGGGCTTGGCTGGCTTCGCGCTCATGCAGCGCAATCACCCCACCGCCACCGTGATTGCCCTGTCCCTATGCTCGACCTGTGCGGGTTGGGGGTGGTGCACGATGCAGCTGGCCCAGCAGTCCCGGCAGCGGGCCGCGCTGCAGGACGCCGCGCCGCTCTTGGTGGAAGTTGAAGGGACAGTGCGCTCGCCGCCGATCGTTCCGGCGCCACAGGTAGATCAACTCGGGGTCTTCCTGCGCCATCAGGACTCGCTGCGTTTCGACATCGACGCAAGCGGGATGCGCACCGCAGGTGGTGTGGTGGAACTGAAGGGGGTTGTCCGAGTGACCTGCCCGCTCGATTCCGTCGTGCCACATCCGGGGGAGGGTGTGGCGGTGCGTGGTTGGATGCACACCGCCGAACCGGCCAGCAACCCGGGCGGGTTCCCGCAGTTGGCATGGGCGCGCGACGCGGGCATCGTCGCCTTCATCAACGCTCATGATGGCTTGGTGAATCCGGCCGCGGTGCGCGGCGGGGTCACCTGTTGGCTGGCCGCCTGGCGTGAGCTGGTTGCCGCGCGACTGCGCGCGGCGCTGGACGGCCCCTGCCCAGAACCAGCTCGCGCCTTGGCGATGGGGATGGTGCTGGGCCAAGTGGAGCCAGCGGCGGCAGCGACCGCCCGCCAGATGCAGGCCACCGGTCTGGTTCACCTGCTGGCCATCTCCGGTTTCAACTTGGCGGTACTGGGTGCGGTCTGTGAGCGTGTCCTCCGATTCACGCGCGCTCCTCCCTCGTTGCGCGCGGGGGTGCTTGCCGCAGTGTGCGTTCTGTTTGCGGTCAGCATCAATGCTGGAGTGAGTGCCCTGCGAGCTGCGGCGTGCGGCCTAGCTGGGGCCCTGCTCGCCGTGCGGGGGGCGGCGTGGCACGGCTCAACCGCCCTGAGTCTCACCAGTATCGGTTTGCTCGTCTGGGCACCGTGGACCGCTGCCAACGCCGGGTTTCAACTCTCCTTTGCCGCGGTGATCGCCATTCGTCTGGGAACCGAGCCACTGGTGGCCAGACTCCGGCTCGTGCGTGGGGCCAGCGCGCTACCGCCCTGGCTGCTGGAGCTGGCTGCGGTGTCGGTGTTGGCTTGGATGGTTTCAACTCCGATAGTTCTGGCTCACTTCGGAACTGTCTCCCTTTGGGGCGCGCCGCTCTCGGTGGTGCTCTCGCCACTGGCGGCGATCGTGGTAGTTGCTGGCAGCGCGGCGGCGGCGCTCCCCGAGGCGGTCGCGACCATTTCAGGGCAAGCGTGTGGCTGGGCGGCATGGGGCATCGCCGAGGTGTGCGCACTGGGCGGACGCCTTCCGGGAGCGGCGCTCTGGCTTGGCCGCGATGCGCTCTGGCTGGGGGCGCTCGGATGCGTGGCCGCCTTGGCGCTGCGGCGATTATGCCGAGTTGCTCTAGGCCGGGCCGTGTTGGCCGGCCTGATCCTGCCAATGCCGCTAACGCTCACCGCTCGGGCGGCGGACGATCTCGAGGTGATCGTGCTGGATGTGGGCAACGGTTCGGCCATCGTGGTGCGCTCGCAGCACTGCGCGGTTCTCTTTGACTGCGGAAGTTCATCCAGCCGCTCCATCGGTTCAACAACGATTTCCTCGGCCCTGCGAGAACTGGGGATCGGTCGGCTGGAGGCGGTGTTGATCAGCCACCCGGATCTGGATCACTTTTCTGGAGTGCCAGAGGTCCTGCGCAGTGTGCGGGTCGGCACGCTGCTGGTGACCGGGCGGTTCCTCGCCGAGTCACGCCAAGCGCCCGGTGGGGCCGAGTCGATCGCCTTGCGCTCGGCGGTGGAACTCGATGTTCCGGTTCAGGTTGTTGGCGCGGGCTGTGTTCGCGACTGGTGCGGCGCCCGGTGGCGATGGCTGCACCCCGATGGCGAACACTTCGCCGAGGCCAATGAAGAGAGCATGGTCATCAGGATTGCCCCGACCCAGAGCGTCGGCGCGGTGCTGCTCACCGGCGACTGTTCACAAGATGGACTTGCCCACCTGCTACGGCGGACGGGCGACTCACTCGGCGGTATCGCCGTACTGGAGTTGCCTCACCACGGCAGCTTCACCGCCGCGTCGCGCCAGTTGGTGCGGCGCACTCCAAATGCTCTGGTCTTCCAGTCAACCGGCTCCGCTCGCCTGCGTCCCGACCGCTGGGCGCACGAATTGCCACTGACGCGGCGCTCGGTCACCGCAATGCACGGGGCGATCCGACTTGTCCTTTCAGCGGACCGCTGGCGGCGCAGCAGTTGGACCGGCTCCGGCTGGCGCGAGTTCCAACAGGACCCCGAGGTCGAGGTCGAGCACATCGCCCACCGGACCGTTGCCACAATCAATCAGCTCCACGCTCCACGGCCCGGCCGGTAGATCCGCCACGATCGGCAACTCGGTGTGGGTTGAGTCGAAGTGCCAACGGCCCAGTTCACCGTCATCACCGCGCACCACCACATCGAAGTCGGCGTAGGCGTGCAGTCCAACGGGAATCCGGGCCAGAGCGCTGAGCCTCATCGAGCGCGAGTGTCCGGGAAACTCGTAGCGGGTGTCACCGCGCAGTCGGATGCTGGCTAGGCCCAGTGGCCACTCACCGGGATGAACCTCCATGGGCTCACCTCTTGGCAAGGCAGAAGTGGTCTGGTTGCCGGGTTGTGAAGCTGGTTTCAGACTGGCCAGCGCCATGGGTTGTGCCCCCCAGCGCACCGCGGCAATGGCGGGCGGACCAAACATCCGGGCCGCTCCCTCTGGAAACACACTCAGACCGCGAACCATCAAGCCACCCGGAGCCTCAACCGCTTCGCGGGCATCGAGGGCCGTGCCGTCCTTCAACCAGATGCGCACCGGTCCCGGCGGCTGGGCTTCATGCACCAGCGAGATTGCCGCGATGCGGTCCAGTGGCAATGCGCTCTCCCCGGCGCCATCACGCTCAATCACCAGTGGGTCTTCGATGGCTGCAACCAAGCCTTCAATCCGATCACCGTTGGCCAACACCACAATGTCTGCGGCGCTGGACTCGGGAACCGGGGTTCCAGCTCGCAGCACTACCGCCGCGATCGTGCCATCGACCAGCGGCACTCCGCCGAGAACTGGGTGCCGCCAGACCAGCCCGCTCTGGCGCAGAATTGGTGTGCCTGTCAACCGTTCACCGCTGGCCAGCAGCACCGATGAACTGCGCCAGTCGGCGGGCACGATCGGTGTGCGCACCAGCATTGTGCCGTCGCCCGCGTCCGGCAGTGAGACGCCGTCAGGTTGAGTAGCGTGCCCGGCCCCGACTTCGACCCTCAACCAGTGGCCGTCGGGCATCAATCTCAGGAAGGTGATCACCTCCGCGGACTGAGCGGCCTGTGCCGCGGCACAAGCCACCGCCACTACGCACTCCAGCAACACGGCAGACATCTCGATCACCTCTGGAAGATCGGCAGATATCGCCGCGGCATCTGCAGAACGATCAGGGCCATTGCTGTGGCGTAGGCGCTGCCGGCCTGATGGTCAGTCCAGACGCCGGTGAGGTCCTGAATCTCCAGCAGATCGGCCCGCACCTTGGGCCACCACGATTTCCAGTGTTCGCCGCCAGCTAGGTACATAGCCTGCACTGCGTAATAGTGACCGTAGTAGTAGTGCGCCTGCCCGCTTGGGCCGCCACTGGGAGCGTTGCGATCGATGTAGGCCAGGCCGCGGGCTATGGCATCGTCGTCGTAGATGCCGGCGTAGAAGAGCGTGGCTACTCCGGCGGCGGTGCGCGGCCAGGCGCTGGTCCCGGGCAGGCTCATGTAGCGGAAACCGCCGTCATCGTTCTGGCAGGCGCGCACGTAGCGCACCGCGCCGTCGATGGTCTCCTTGGGAACTTTGATTCCCGAATTGCGCGCGCTGCGCAGCGCCATGACCTGACAGATGGTCACTGAGATGTCGGCTTCGCTGGGCACCGGGTTGTAACGCCAGCCACCTTCGTCGTTCTGGCTGTTCTGGATGAGCGCCACGGCCCGGGCGAGGGCATCGCGGACTCGGGTGTCGTCCGGATTCATGCCGAAGACTTCACCCAGAAAGAGGGTGGCGAACCCGTGCCCGTACATGGGCCCGTGGGTTGCCTCGGTAGCAAGCAGCCCACTCTCGGTGGTGCTGGCCAACACATAGTCGAGAGCTCGCTCCACCTGGCGGCCGTACAGACCGCGACCGGGAACATCACCACTGGCCATGAAGGCCAGCGCGCACAGCGCGGTGATGCCGACATGCCGACCGTAACGCCCGCGGCCGAACGAACCGTCAGCATTCTGCAGCTGCGCCAGCTGTTCCAGCCCACGACTTACGGCGGCTTCAAGTTCCGGAGTCCACTCCGATTCGGCTGGTGAGTTCTCTGCGCCAGTGAGTTGCTTGGTAGCAGCTGGGGCCGCCGCTAGTGGCTCGGGCTCTGGTGGCGCCGTTGGCGTGGTCGGCTCGGCTTGCGTCAGGACGGCAGACAGCAACAGGGCGATCACACTCACGGCTGGTCGCCCTTGGCCATTCGCCGATAGTACGCCTCGGTGGCGCGCCGATAGATCGCCGACATGCGCTCCCGCATTCCCTGCAGCAGCAGGTCGCGGTCGCGTTGTGGAAGGTTGCCCCACTCCACTCCTGTCTCCTCCAGTGATCCGCCGGCGAGCGCATCTTCTGATGGCGGTGGATTCTCCCCGCCCTCGCCCTGATTGGAGCGCTGCGCACCTGTGGTCGCGGCGCTGGCAGTACCTCCGGCGTCCGAAGGCTTGGGCTCATTTGCACCTTGTGCAGACTGGCTGCCGCTGCCGGATGCGCCACCTTGCTGGCGCTGCTGCGAGCGCCGGGCGCTTTCGATCAGCGCATCAAGCCGCGCCAGAACATCCTCCTGTACGCGCTGCACTCCGAGCCCGCGCTCACCATCGATCAAGAGTGTGGCACTACGCTCCATCAGCGTGCTGGCCTGGGCCACCAGACTGCCGGGCTCCTCCTCGGCAAGTTGCTGGTTGAGACGCTCGCGCGCGGCACGCTCCGCTTCGCGCGCCGCCGAGCCATCACTGTCCGTACCTAGGATGTCGTCCAGCGAGGGCAGATCATCGCTGGGCTTTTCGACCGCCGGTGGTTCGGTGGGAACTCCCTGCCAGATCCGCTGCGGAGTCACGCCGGTGGGAACATCGCTCGTCGGACTCGGTGGTTCAAGTCGCGAACGGATCGCCTCCAACATCTCATGAACTTCCACCTGCTCCCGAGCCAGAGCCGGGTCGAGATCGCCATCGGAGGTCCGCTGCAGAATCTCGGCCTGCATCAGGCGCAGCAGGCGAAGTTCGGCCAGCGGGGGAATGCCCTCGCCTTCCTGTTGTCCGCCGCTTCCACCACCCTCGCCACCGCTCTCACTGCGCGCCTCGGCAAACGGATCTTCGCCGTCGGTGGCTTCCAGTGCCGTGGCGATTGCCGCGGCCAGTTCGGCAGCGCGCTGCACAAGACCAACGGTTGCCTCGCCTGAGTCGCCGCTGTGCAGGGCCCGGGCGGCGTCGCTGACACGACTCACCAGCCGGTCGTGGGAACGGGTGAGAACCGAACTGGCACTCTCGCGGGGGTACTCCTCGCGGATCGCCTGTAGTTCGTCGACGATCTCCTCCTGCGCCACGCTCAGTCGACGAGCCTCCAACAGTGCCCGGCGGCCAACCAAGGCGGCTGTGCGCAGGTGGTTCACCATCTCCACCGCCACCAGTTCACGGTCGGCGATTTGCCGGTAACGCTTGGCCAGCTCCTGCGCCTGACGATTGGCCTCCTCGGCCTCCAGCCGCTGCTGGCGCTCCTTGGCCAAGCGCAACGCCTCCTCCAAGCGCTGTGTTGAGCGCGCCAGTGAGGTGCGCACCAGCTCGTCTTGCGTCGGTTCGGCGCGCAAGGCGAGGATCGCCTCGTCCTGCGCCAGCGCCGCTTCGCCCAGAGGTGGGGCCAGTCTGGTGCCATCGGCTCCCAGCGCCAAAGTCTCCTCCATGACGGATGCGGTATTGCGCCGTAGTCGAATCGACTCTGCGGCACACGGCGTGGTGTCTCCAACACCACCATCCTGTGGCGCCGCCGCCTCGGCCAAGGCCGACGATGACACCAAGGCCTCAATCGCTTCAACCAGACTCGCCAGTTTGCGCCGCAGTGTTTCGGCCCGCGCCCGCTCTTGATCAGCAAGGTCGGCTGACATTCCCGCCAGCACCCGCTGGGCCTGGGCACTCTCTTGCTCCGCTTCGACCATCTGATTCTGGCGCGTGCTCGAAGCTGAACTGGCAATGCGGTCGGCCAGCGCCTGCTCTTGGGCGCGTTCGACGGCCCGTTCCAGCGCGGCGGCGCGCCCCGGGTCGGTGCGCTCGGTGCGCTGCGCCTGACTCTGCAGATCCCGCATCATCGCGCGGGCGTCCGCGCTGGCCTGTTCAACTTCGCGCGCCAGTTGATCCAGACGCTCCGCTTCGTCGGTGGCCAGTTCGTCGGGCGACTTCCCCGCCAGTTGGTTGGCGAGAGCTCGGCGCTCGGCATCGGTCCGCGCCAGTTCATCGGCCAGCTTCTGAATTCGCCGCTGGGCGAGCCACGAGTCTTCATCGCGGTCGAGCAGAGCTGCCAGATGTTCCATTGCCTCGCGAACCTGCCTCTGCGATGCCTGAAGTTGGGCTGTCAGGCCCGGCCGCGCCGCGTGATCGGCAGCGGGCATCGCCGCCGCCGCCTCCTGAGCGCTGACTGAGGCGGCTGCCCCAGCGCTGATTGCTTCTTTGGCCTGCTCCAACACCGAACCGAGGCCGCGGTCATCGAGGCGATTCATCTGGCGGCGCTGTTCTAGCCGCTCGACTGTGGCCCCCAGCCCTGCTAGACGCTCGCTCACTTCGGCCTGTTCCCGGGTCGCCCCGTTGGCGCCATCGTCGCCGCTCGCCCGCTCGCGCTCCAGCCGGTTGGCCAGAGCCCGCTGCCGTTCGTCCACCCGCATCGCCCCCTGCCGGAGCGCGGTCAGTTGACTGCGGATCTCCTCCAGTAGCGCCGACTCGGCAATCACCCGCACGCGTCGAATCACACTGTGGGACTCCTCGTGTCGAGTCCCGTCAACTTCATAGGCGTCTGCGGCGATGGCCACCAATTCAATCGTGTCGCCCGGCTTGGGGGTGCGGGGGAAGTCGGGCCCGGGAGTCAGGCCGACTAGGTTGAGTTGCACTTCCACCTCGGCAGACGGTGACAGCTTCGCGTTGCTCATAGCTAGCGTGCGACGCGTCTGACGATCAGTGGACAACGCGGCTTCGATGCGCAACTGTCGGACTCCGAGGTCGTCGCTGGCAACCGCTCGCAGCGGAACGACGGCGGTTGGACTGACCGTCTCGTCCGATTCCGGAAGTACAAAAGAGACGGTTGGTTGGCGATCCGCAACCACCGGGATCTCGAAGGCAATCTCGTCGAGATTGGAAATCCCCTGAGCATCCCGCAACGACAATGCGACCAGCAGGCTTTGGCGCGCCAGCCAGGTGAGACGCCACGTACTGCCGGCATCGAGAACCTCAAGTTGGGGCACCGAGTCGGCGGTGGGTTGGGGTGAACCAGTAGCTGAGATGGAGCGCGCCGCCAACTCCCGCACTGATTCGGCATCGGTCGGCGGCACGGGGGTTGAAAGGCGCAGGGTCAGTTCGGCCGCCGAGCCCTCCGGCAGCGGGGCACCCAGTCGCGCTTGACGACTGGTGCCATCACCGAGCTCGGCCTCCAGCAGGTTGACGCCTGCGTGAGCGGGTGGGGTGGCCCGGAAGCTCGCACTGATCACGGCGGGGGCGCGGCCGAAGGTGATCTGCTGCAGCGGGGTTCGGGCATCGAGTGATTCAAACTGGAACTCCAGTGTTGCTCCGGCCGTCGGTGAGGGGACCAACCGTTCAAACTCACGCTCACCACTCTGGGCCAGTTGAAACTCCTGCCAATCACTAGTGGTGTTGCCATCCACGGTTCGCGTGCGCACCCACACCCGCTCCTGCAGGGGGTCGCCACGCACCAGCTCAGCCCGCAGGGCGAATGCCGGACCGGCAGCGGCTCGAGACAGTCCGACTAGGCTCCGCAGTTCAGTCCGCGCTGGCCACTCGGTATCGCTCAGGGGCAGAACCAGCCGACGAATTCCAACTTTGGCTTCCTCTGGCCAGACGGCGCAAACCGCCGCTACCGCAGTCGCCATGGAAAGCAAAACACCACAACGACGCAGGAGTGGTCGCCGATCGATGCGTACCCGTCCCAGGCTGTAGGTCACCAGATCACTGGCGCGTTGGACCACACCTGCGGCGAGCGGGTTGTTCTGATCGACACCACTGCGCGCAAAGTCGGCGCCACTGGCCAGTGTGCCAGCGCAGGTGTGGTCGATCTGCTCCAGGCGCAGAGCGATGGTGGAACGGTCCAACCGCTGGCCGCGCAGTCGAGAGATGGCTCCGGCCAAAAGCCACGACACGCCCGCCAACGCCAGTAACAGTTCGCTGGTTCTGAACAGTGGTGGCAGGCGGAAGATCACATCCAGCCCCACCAGAGCTGTGGCCGAGCCGATGGCGATGACCGCCAGTCGGCAGGCCTCCTCCAGCGCCAGCACCCGCCCGATTCGGCGGCCGAGCAGGGCCAGTTGGTTCAACTCGTGGGTCATTGGTGGCTCAACTAACAGTAGCGTTCAAGTGAACCTACTCCAGTTTCCACAGCCGCCGGAGTACCCATTCTGCCAACAGTGGCAGCAGTAGGAGCATTAGGGCAAGAGGGGAACTCCACAACGGATCCCGAAGCCACTGTTTCACGACCAGCGAACGGTCGGGCAAGACCTCGGCCAGACGGCTGATTTCCACGGCCGGTATCACGGTTCCCCCGGTTTCCCGGGCCAGCACCGCCAGCGCTTCGTGATCGGTGTCGGGACGGGTCAGTTCCTCGTCTGGCTGAGTCACCTCGACATTCACCACAACCGGAGCACCCACCCGTCCATCGTTGACTTGCATGGTGAAACTGCCAGGCTCCTCGGGAGTCCAGCGGCCAAGGAATGCGGCGCCGCCGAGGCTGCCTTCGGCGCCCGCATCTGGTTGGCGCAACAAGACCACGGTCTCTGTGGGTTCGCTCGGGGTCGATCCGGCGCGCTGCACTTTGACCTCGACTGAGTCAGCGGTTTCGGCGCCGCTGCTGGCATCGAGCAAGTCCAGTCGCACGATGGTGCTGTCTCCAACCGACACCACCGCCGGGGCCACTTCTAATCGAACACCAGACCCGGCGTTTTCAACCGCTGGCCGGGCGAGCATCTGAATCAGCCCGATCCAGAACCGCTCCTGAAGTGATTCGCCAATGCCGTGTCGCCAGCGCCATGTCTCATCGGTGGCCACATACGCCGTCTGGCCGGCACCGTAGCGCATGGCGATCACCAGCGCCGACGCGTTGCCGTCGGCTACTGAGATTCCCTCGGCCAGTACCTCGGCCGCTGGCTTGAGTGCGCGTGGGTTCAGATCTTGCGCCCACTGCAGCGCCGCCCAGCCAGCTCCATCGGGGCCAAGCACCGCCGGCCATCCGACGGAGGCTGAGTCACCCAGTTGCATTACTCCGTGCCGCGCTGCGGCGGCTGTTGGCTGCACCCAAACCGCCGATGCCACCGTCTCCAGGTTCAGAGAACCGCGCATTGGCAGCAGTTCCGCGAGGGTTGAGCCGTGCCATGACGACGGTGTGTTCCTAGAACCACCAATCCACAACAGGCCGGTGCCGCGTTGGGCCACTGCTTCGCGAATCGCCTGTTGCTGCTGTTCAGAAAGCGAACCAGAGTTCACATCGCCCAGGATGATGATGTCGTATGGCTCCAACTCTTTGGCGCTCTGGGGCAGTCGCTCCAGCGGCAGGTCTCCCTCTTGAGCGAACTCGCGATCGGCGGAGAGCAGCATGGTTGAACATTCAACGGTTGGTTCGCGCAGCAGCAGGTTCTTGAGGTAGCGAAACTCCCAGCGGGGGTAGGCGTCCACATAGAGCACCCGGATCGGGCGATCGACGAACTCAACACTCACCCGTCGCTCGTCGTTGGCCTCCACCAGGTCTGGTGCCGAACCGCGCACCCGCACCACCCACGATGCCGTCCCAGCCCGGGTGCCCTTGCCGGCCAACGACACGCTGGCCCGAGCCTGCTCAAACATGGCTGGTGTCAACAAGCGCTCGTCCAACACCTGCGAGGTTTCAGTATCAACCAGCTCCACGCGAACTGGACCGTTGGGAGGGCCAACACCCGAGCGGACATCAACGCGAATGGGAACATCGTCGCGCAGGAAGGCTCGTCCTGGTCCATCGACCGAAGCAACGGAGAGGTCGCGGACCGAATCGGCCGCGCCCAGAGGCACAGTAATCACCTGCACTCCCGCCGCGGCCAGACGCCGCAGTGTGGAGCGTTGAACCGGGTCCACACTCCGACCGTCAGAGAAGATCACCACCGCGCTGGCTGGCCGACCAGACAGCCGCTGGGTTGCCGCCTCCACCGCTGTTGCCATCGAGGTTCGCCAGCCTTCGAGTGGGCCGACATCCACCCACCCCCGCGCGTCGCGCGTTAGCTCGTGGGCGCTGCCGTGGAAGCCAAGCCAGCTAATCCGCTTCTTGGCGGCGATGGCGTCCTGCCACGATCGGTCATCGATCAAATCACGAAGTTGCTGGTCGCGACTCTGTGGTTGACCGTCGGCGCCGGCCAGATCCGCAACCTCCATGCTGCGACTGCGGTCGACCAGCATCACCACCGAGTCGGCCTCGGTTGTCTCCTGAGCCGATTCCAGAATCGGCTTGGCAAACAGCACCACCAGCAGCAACAGGGTGCTGGTGCGCATCAGCGCCAGCAGCCACCAGGGGCGCAACTGCTTCCGGAGGGTTGAGTAACTCAAGAATGCGGCCCCGGCCGTTCCGGCGATGGCCAGGAGCCAGACCCAACCTTCCAGTGGATGCTCCCACCCCAGCCGCAGCTCAGTGGCATCACTTGGTACCGAGTGCAGCCCGAGCGCCCAGCGCACGATTGGTGAAGAGATCACGCCGACCTCGTCATCCGGGTGGTCTGTCGGGCAAGGATTGTTTCGATTCCAGCTGCGGCAAGCGCCAAGGTCAGGGCGGCGCCCACCAATGCTTCGTTGGTGGAGCCATCGTCTTTGCGGGTGTTCTTGGTAGACCGGCCGGACGAGCTCTCTTCAGTCGAGAGTCCACTGGTCCAGTTGGTTAGTTCTACGGATGAAACCGGCGAGATGTCAGCGGTGTCAACTGTGGCGTTCACTGCCAACAACGATTCGACCGCACCGCGGGGTCCGATCACTTGATAGACCCCGGGGCTTTCGATTGCGGTGGTGGTGACGCCGTCGGCGCCGACCTCGATCCTTGCTCCCTCACCATCACCTGGAAATGGAAGTTGCTGCAGAGCGTTTACTCCGGCGCCAACAACCACTGATAGCCCGGGCTCGAGGGGTCGGCCCTGATTCACTTCGCTCACACACTGGCGAACTACCTCCTGGATCAACGGCACCATCAGTGGTTTGGCTGGGATGTTGGACCACGAAAGTGCCGGTGCGACGGCGAAGACAACCAGTGTTCCTTTGCCATTGGGACCTTCGGTGATCGCCAAGATCGGGGCGGATGACGCCGACACCAAGACCGCCCCCGAATCTGATTCGTTCAGATGCAGTGGCACGGCCCGATACACAACTATGGGCTTGAGCAGCGTCTCCAGTTCTGGCCTAATCGCGCTGGTGGCGTGGTGCCGCGGCTGGGTGGGGGCCAGCGACATGCCACCGGGAAACTCAACCACGGCGTCGCCAATGGTCCATGTCGCTGGGGCCAGTGAGCGCAACTCCTCGACCCAGCCGGATGGCTCACCAGTGGGTGGTGGAAAGATGATCAGGCTGGCGCCTTGGTTTAGTTGATCGCGGAGCGCTGTCCAACCCGTTCCGTCGACCAGGTCTGGCCGCAGCACCAGCACCGCGTCAAATCCACGCAAGCGGGCGGAGGTGATGTTGGCTGGTTCAGATCGTTCGACCTCGATCGCTCCTCGGCCATCAGGGTCAAGGGCCCGGCCAATCCAAGTGGAACCAGCTATGTCGGCCAGTGTGTCGGTCACGGCCGTGGCGCGGTCCACAATGAGCACCCGTGGGCGTTGAACTGTTCGGTGCACGGCGAAGCCTTGATTGTCGGCTGGTTGGGAATCCGGACCAATCTGCGCCTCCACACCAAACACCCCATCGGCCAGTCTCTCCTGATGGGTCAGTGTGCCGGTGGTGGTCAACGACTGTTCGCCGGGGCGAAACTCCCCGTGCGCACTGCCCACTCCCCCCGAGGTGTCGCGTATTCGAACCTCTACTCGCTGTTGTTCCAACGCCACACTGCTGCGCCCGAGGGTGATCCTCACCGGAATATCGCCGCTGTTGGCCCCGGGCGCTGGTGACTCAACCTCCACCCGCGACACCCACATGTTGGGCACTGGCGTGGATCGTGGCTCATCCAGTTCCAATGAGTTTGGTGGAGGAACCATCTCCAGCTCGCCGCCTCTGGCTAGGGTGCCAGCACGAAAGGAACTGAGTAGGACCAGATCAGGGCTCCCATCGGCCCCAAGCATGTTGTCCTGAATGATCTTGAGCGCCCGCGAAGTGTCGGCGCCGCGGGGTGATGGTGTCAGTGCCTGAACGAACGAGGCCGCCGCGGACAGGTCGCGGGGAGGCGGCAGAAGAGCGGCTTCTGGCTGGGCCAAAGGAACGATCGCCACCCTATCCCCGACCTTCAACGCCGCGATGGTTACCGCTGCGCGCTCTTTGAGGTGGGTGAGGGTGGTCCGCGCTCCAGGAGCCGACTCAAACGAAGTTGCCCCGTTATCGATGAGGATGATGGTTGTGCCACCGTGACCACCATCTGCGCTGGTGGCCGAAACAAGTGGCCGCGCGATTGCCAATCCGGCCAGCGCTATCAGGGCGCAACGCGCCGCCAGCAGCGCCCAGCGTTCTAGCCGTCGACGGCGGTTGGTGCGGCGCACCGCCCGCCGGAGCAGTTCCATCGCCGCCCATTCCAATGGTGGTTGGCGGCGCCGCAGCAGTAGGTGGATGAGAATCGGGAGAGCCACTGCGGCCATCCCAACCAGAGCCAGCCCGGGCGAACCGAAGGTCACGCCGATCTCCGACGGTTGAAGTGTTCCCGCCTCGCCAGTAGCGCGGCCAGAGCAGTACCCACAGAATCGTGGGAGTCGAGCACCTGCAAGTCAAACCCAAGTTGCACACAGGTCCGCTCCAGTGCCTCAAGGTGAAGTCGCATCTCCTCGAGGTAGGCGGCGCGGATCTCCAGCGGGTCGGCCTCCAGAACTCCTTCGCCCTCAAGGCCGAGGAACGGGCGGGGATCTTCGAGGTCCATGTGCAACTCTGAGTGGTCGTGAATAGCCAGCAGGATGGCGTCGTGGCCGGCGTGCTTGATGCGACCCAGCGCCTCGCGCACTTCCACCTCGGGCATCAGGAAGTCTGAAAGAATGCACAGCAACATTCGCTCGCCACCCTTGGCCAACAGTTGGTTGATGGATCGGACCAGATCCGCAGTGCCATCAACTGGCTCCAGGCTGAGCAATTGCACGATTGATCGCCACTGACTCTGTGACGCTGACCGGCGGGTGTTTACCCGGATTCCCTTGGCAAACACACTGGCCCCAACCCGGTCGCGCTGTGATAGGCATAGGTAGGCGATGGCCGCGGCGCAGGCTGTGGCGTGATCCCACTTGGTCCAACGCGCCATGCGACGGCTGGCATCGGTTCCGCCCCAGCCGGATTTCACTGCCAGTGTGCCAAAGCGCATTGACGCCGATGAATCAACCAACACGCCGATTTCAAGGTTGGTCTCCTGCCGGTACTGCTTCACATAGAGCCGATCGGTCCGGCCAAACACTTTCCAGTCGAGGTGGCGCACGCTGTCGCCTGGGGCATAGAGACGGTGGGCAGCAAACTCCACCGCCGAGCCTTGCCGCGGCGAGCGGTGCATGCCGTGCATAGCGCCTTCGGCGATGGCCCGGGCGCGCAGTTCGAATGGGATTAGTTGGGCCAGTGTTTCTGGCGCCAGATACTCCTCGGCTCGCCCCGCCTGTGGCTCTGGCTTGCCGGGTTCGGCCGTGGCCATGGACTCAGCTCACCAGCCGCGACGCGGCAACCGAACCAGCGCCACTGTTGGAAGAGAGTGAGGCGTGTTCGAGGATCGCCCGCACCACATCATCGCGCGAAACACCATCCGCTTGAGCGTTGAAACTGGTCACGATCCGGTGGCGAAGCACCGCCGGGACACTGCGGCGCAGATGGCGCTCATGAACATGGTCTTCTCCCTCCAATAGCGCCCAGGCCTTGGCCGCCAGCACCAAGAACTGGCTGGCCCGCGGGCCGGCGCCCCAGGAGAGATACTCGCGAATCGCCGCTGGGGCGCCCTCTCCATGCCGGGTTGAACGGACAATCCGCAAGGCAAAGTCGATCAGGTGATCGGCGATTGGAATCTGCCGCACCAACTCCTGTATGCGCAGACAGTCGAGTTCGTCCAGCACCGGCTCAGGATTGGCTGACGGCCTTCCGGTAGTTCGGCGGACAATCTCAGCTTCCTGAGCCTCGGTCG